>Ga0315285_10000522_pt1 | contig 39786 bp, 45 predicted proteins | sample YL17G09_36_MG_FD_203698 | JGI IMG/M metagenome (GOLD analysis project Ga0315285, IMG submission 203698) | Sediment microbial communities from Yellowstone Lake, YNP, Wyoming, USA - YL17G09_36 | ecosystem: Environmental > Aquatic > Freshwater > Lake > Sediment | place: USA: Wyoming | collected...
TTGTCGGCAGTGCCTCAAGTGCTGAAGCTTTCTTGGACAAGCTTTACGAAGCCGGCATATTGGAGAGAAGACTTTACGACAAGATTATTCATTGTCCGAAATGCGGTTCCGCAAGCGTTTCAGTTCACTACTGCTGTCCGTACTGTAAGTCGTTCAACGTCCAGAAAAGCGCTCTCATCGAGCATGTGAAATGCGGTTACATGGATGTTGAGGAAAACTTCCACAAGGCGAACAAGCTTGTATGTCCCAAGTGCCATGAAGAACTAAGAAAGCTTGACGTAGACCACAGGCGAGCCGGCGTATGGTGCAACTGCAAGGAGTGCGGCAAAAGCTTTGACATACCCGTAACGGCAAACTTCTGTCGAGATTGTCATGGAAACTTCACATTCGAAGACGTCGTGATCAAGGACGTCTATGCCTACAGTCTGAAAGCAGAGGCGAAAGAAGAAGCTGCTCTGGGTTGGGTTCTGATTGCTCCCATAAGAGAGTTTTTCTCTGAAAACGGATTCGAGGTTGAGAGCCCCGCTTTTCTGAAGGGTAGGTCCGGAGCAAATCACATGTTCGACATCGTAGCCCACGATGGGGAAACAGGAAAGAAAGTGACCGTCATTGACCTAGCAACATCAGCCGAAGGCGAGGTGTCAGAGCAGCCAGTGATCGCCCTGTTCGCCAAGATATTCGATGTCTCGCCAGACAAAGCTTACTTGATCGCGATTCCCAAGATGAATGAAAACGGAAAGAAAATGGCGGAATTATACAACATTCAAATAATAGAAGCGAAAAACCAAAAAGAAGTAATAAAAGTGTTGAAAGATAGATTGCTTAAGAAACAGTGACAAATAAAAGTATTTTTCAGTTTAATGTCTTGCAAGCACCGCTATGTTCCCTCTCTCCGTTACAACTTTGACTACGAAGTTTTCCGTTGGCAGAGGTATATCCGCTCTAGTATACGTTGCACTTTCCCCAGAGTTTATGAAAAAGTTTGCGTCATAACGTTTATGATATGTTGAGTTAACAATCCATATTGAAACTAAATGAATTGTTGACGCACCATTGTTACTAAGACTAAAGCGTGCTCCATCAATAACTACTGTTATACCAAAAAAGTCAATATCAATTGTTGTTTGGTTAACGTCTGCTCCTTCATCGCAAAGCTTTACTAATATTGTGCCGTTGTTATGAACGTAACTATGCCAAGCGGTAGTTAGATTCACTACATAGTAGTCCCATTCAGTTGTTGGTGTGTGACCTATTGTTAAATTGAAACCGATGTCGCTGTATGCCATCGCTGTCCAATTATAGGCTTTGAGATACCATTTTTCGCCGCCGTCACTTGCTCTATACCCAAGTTGAATTTCAACATTGTGAATGTAAATTAGGGGATAAGTGGATACATCTATGATAAAAGCGCCATCAACATCAAGCTTGTTGCTGCTTTGACCTTCTTCTGTTCCGAGAGAAGTTGAAGGTTCCGACTCAGTGATGTAACGAATTAGGATATCATCGAAATAGGTTGTGTCGGTTGTTCTTGAACCCGCGAATCCAATTTCGCCATAGTTTCTGGCGGTTCCACTCCCGAAATCACCATTGACTGTCCATGTGTTGGGCTCAGTTGTTCCGACTTGCCAAACTTTAACCTTTCCAAGCTTGCTGGCTGAGTCAATTACTCTGAATTTCATGTAATACCAGGTGTTTAGTGACCAGCTGTAAGTTCCCTTTGTCCCCCAAGAACGTAGATCATTCAAAAGGTCTAGGCTGTTTCTATCTTCATATAACAAACCACCGTATCCGCTGCCCCTTGAAGGATCAGCGTTCATGCAACAGGATAACCCCATTCTGCTCAGATCGCCGCCCGCAAAGGATGTTACGTTCATTTTCACGAGCATATCAACATCGGTGTTAACGTTGCCTAGTGCATTGATGATCAATTTGTTTGGGTCTCCGGCAGCCCCAACATTCTTGAGTTTGTTAGTTTCAATTGACCATGTACCACCCCCAGTCTTAACGCTGTAAGAATCTTCTGTAGTAATGTCTGGATTATCTGCTCTGCTGAAATCATCAAACCATAAATATATATTGCGTTTGTTCGCTGGTGGGTTTCCAGCGCTCGGATTCCCGTAATAAATATAATAATTGCTGTCTGAGGCATTTGCCTCGATTGCTGCCTGAGTCTTAAACCAGACCTGAGTGGAAGTAATGTTCATATGTATGACCTCTCTGTCTAGCTCGATCCAAGTGTTGCCCGACCAATAGATGACTCTCAAATCATTTTCACTTGATAACATCTTACCGGCTGAAATCAAAGAAGCCGTGTCCATCGTCACACAAACGGAATAACCCACGTCAAGCGTTGACGCCACGTTGTTAACAATGGTTATCTGCCTTCGGTAACTGTAGTCTGCGTTCCACCAATTCAAGCCCTCTATGAAACTTTCATATTGGTTATCGATGGCTTGCGTATCCATGTAGGCACCATTCAATCTGTTGCCGATGTTTACCCTGTATTCGCGTTGAGTCACAAACCAAGAAGAGCGGCTGAAGCGTTCAACGTTGGCTATGCTTATATCCTCTTGCATTTTCTCCCAATCAAGTTGGTTCATTTGGTAGCTCCAGAGTATGACATTTGCTGATATAACGACGAGAATGACTAGACTAAGCATAACGACTATTACATTGCTTAAGCCACGTTTTGCATGTTTAAAGCGTTTAAGGTGCTTTGTAATAGTCTGCAACATGATACCCTCTTTTTGTAACGATCTCCACATAGCATACGTTTCCAGAAGTCCAACTGCATGAAACGTTAAGCCAGCCATGCTCGCTTACTTCCAAGATGAACGGAGTTGGCGCGAAAGAGTACTTAGTATGGTTGACATATACTGCTGAAACTTGAACGGATGTTTTTCCAACATTAAGGATATAAATTGAAATGCGGCCTGAAGGATTAAACCACAGATCCTCCGCTATTAGACGTTCTCCCATGGTCTCCCTAAGATTAGTTGTAATAACGTAAGTTGCTGTTGTGGCAATTGCCATAGCAGCCACGGCCACAACCATAAGCAAAAGATTGCTCAATACCGGGGTTATAGCCCGTTTATCTCGGAAAAATCTCTTATGAGTCTTTGACGTGCATTTTCACCTCACAAGAACAGTTTCAGCGCCACGTAGCCGCAAAGCATCAAGATCAGACTGTGCTTTAGCCCTGCGTTTATTGTTCCTTCACCCATTTTTCCAGAGACAAGTCCGCCGAAAAAGGCTTGAATGGCTGTCATGTGGAAGAATATGCGGGACACTTGCTCTGGTGACATTACAGCTGTTCCCAGCATCGGTAAGCCTTCTATGCTCACAAAGAAGGACTTGAAGAGTAGTATGATGGTGAACAGGAACACGAAAAAGGCTACGTAGATTATTGCAATGTACGGTCTTGTCTGGGTACCGCGTTCTTTGTTGAGCAGAAGCGTGGTCTGTATGAACTTGCCCATGGGGTCAAAGACTTTTTCCACACGCCCGCCAGAACGGCTTGCCTCAATAATCATCGGAACAGTTCTCTGCATGAGCACCGTGTTAACCCGTCTTCCCAAAGCCAAGAGAGCCTCTTCAAAGCTCATTCCCCACGAAATCTGCGCAGTCATCTTCTTCAATTCAGCCGTGAGCGGGCCGTAGTCTCTCTTTGAAGCTTCCTCTAAAGCCTGAGGCAAAGTCATACCTGTCTCTTGAGCCTGAACGATGCTTCTGAAAAGGTCTGGCAAGTGTTCATCTATGGCTTTTCTCCACCTGTAGTCAACGTAATTCAAGATTGCTGGAGGAGAAACAGCGACTATGATGGCGAAAAAGACAAACTCGTCGAATGTTCTGTTTCCTCTGAAAATGCCGTAAGCAAACAAGATCATGGCCACTGCTAACGAAACCGACGCAACCCACGCGATTTTCTTCACGTTCTTTTCTACTTTCGGCATCCTATTACCACTTGGGTGAAGCAGCGTCCAGAATTATCAGGAACACTATTGCGCCGACTGGCAGGCCGATGTAAGTAAGCAATCCGAGCAGAAGGTCAGGGCTCAGGATGCCTAGGCTGCCGCCGCCGAGCATTGCCATGACGGCGAGCATTATGACGAGGAGCAATGGACCTGTCAAGAGTATGCTGACGTAGAATTCGGACAACATGGACAGCGTGTCTGAAAACTTGTGCAGGCTTATCCTCTTCAGTTTCATGTATTGCTTCGATTTTTCGCGCAGATAGGCGGTTGAGTTGCCGCCTGAATGTATTGTTGAGATGAATCCTTCGAGCATTTCCCTGAACCTTTCTGAGGGCGTGCGCTTTGACGCCTCCTCCAGCGCTGAGATGATGTCTGAGCCAAACAGGTTCACGTCTCTGACTATGTCCTTGGCTTCGGAAGACACAGCCAGTGGCACGCTGAGCTCTGAAAGCGAGTAGAAGACTTTTTCAGGAGAAACCCCGGCGCTTGTGAGAATTGACATGTACCCAGTTGTGAAGGGCAATTCGTCTTCCAATGCTCTTCTAAGCGTGTCCGCACGGTAGATCGGGTAGAAATAGAATCCGATGACTGAAAATGCAAGCGCGAAAAGACTTCCGCCAACGCCGAACATCAATGCTGGTAGAAGAGGAATCCCGAAGGCAAGGAATAGTAGCAACGGAACACATGCCAACACGCCAGATGATATTAGGATCGTGGCGAAAACTGTTAGGCTAACATATGCTTTGAAGTTCACTTTCAGCCCAGACCTCTGCAACTTCAAGTCCAGGTCCTGAAACAGTGGCAGGATACTCGCTGTCCTTTCTCCCATAAGCTGATAAGCCATGGATTGTGGATTCTCAAATGTGAACTTTGACCTTTCTTTCGGTGCCTTTGCTCCGAGGGTTGAAACCTTCGTGGAGAGCATTCTGGGCATTGCTTTGACACGATTGTGAAAGTTTCTGATTCTCTTAAGCACCCAGTTGCTTTTCATTTTAGCCCCACTCTGGCCTTTTGGAAAACTCGGTTCGGGTTGGCATAATACTCGCGTATCACGTTTGCGACATCTGTGTGCCGTCTGATGCCCTTTTGTGCCATCCATTCGAGCACTGTTTTCCTATGGTGCACTTCGCTTTTGACATCCTGTTCGCTGATGTCCATCTTCTTTATCTGCCTCTCCAGAATGGCGCTGTGACCCGAAAAAGCAAAATTGTCTTCTTTCGGGTTCCAGCAAAAAACCTCTTGAGTAAAAACATCTCTTTTCTTTGCGTCAAGCCCGGTGACTTCTGCGGTTGTGCTTGCCTTTCTCGCTGGTCTTCCTTCGATTTCGGCTCTGGTCATGACCATTATTACGTCTGCCGTGGCTACGAGTGAAGGAGGAATGTTCATAGGCTCGGATTCCAGACGGTTTATGACTGCCTCAACCGACTCTGCATGTATCGTGCTCATTCCAAGATGGCCAGTTGCCATGGCTTGGAACAGCGTGTATGCTTCCTCGCCTCGGACCTCGCCTACGATGATGTAGTCCGGTCTTTGTCTGACCGCTGCTTTCAGCAGGTCGAACAAGGTTATTGAGCCGCCTTTCTTGTCTTCGTGTCCAAAACCTAGTCTCACAACAGAGGGAATCCAGTTTTCATGTGGCAGGTTGAGCTCCTGCGTGTCTTCTACGCTTACTATTTTCATCTCGGGTTTTATGAACATTGAAAGGCAGTTCAGCATGGTTGTTTTTCCAGACGCTACACCGCCTGCCACTATGACTGAGGCTCTGTTTTCTATGATGTACCACAGATACGCGGCCATTTCAGATGAAATCGTTTTGAAAGCGATCAGATCGGAAATGGTTAACGGGTCAACTTTGAAACGTCTGATGGTGAACGTTGAACCTCTTCTTGTCACCTCATTTCCGTAGGTCAACTGTATTCGGCTGCCTTCTGGAAGCGATGCATCCAGGATCGGCGATGCAATCGAAATGTTCTTTCCCGCCAGATAGGCTAGGCGAATTATGAAGGAATTGAGTTCTGTTTCATCCTTGAATATGATGTTCGTAGGCAGCGACTCGTACAATCTGTGCCAAACGTAAATCGGGATGTTTACTCCGTCTGCGGATATGTCTTCAATCAGGTGGTCCCTCATCAAGGGGTCGATTCTCCCGAAGCCTATGAAGTCTCTCACAACATAATAGATCAGTTTGTCAACTGCTTCAGGCGGCACTTTTATGTGGTACTTCTTGATTATTGCCTTGGTCTTGTCTTTCAGGTAGTTTTCTGCTTTCTCTCTGGTTTCTATGTCCTTCAGGTTGACGTCCACTTCTTCCATCAAGAAGATCTTGATTTCTTGCAATCTTTTCTTTTCTTCCTCGTTAAGTGTGGGTTCTATGATCTCATAGAGTATTTTCTGCGTTTCTGGGTCTTTGACTATGGCGGCGTAAACATAGGGCTCCTGTATGGGGTAGGCTTCTCTGAAGGCGGTTGGTTTTCTGCCTTCTTCCTTTATGATGAGAGGTATTTCTGTTTGTTCTAGAGCTTTGGAAGTTTCTGGCTTCTGCTTCTTTACCGTTGATGTTATCCTCCTTTGTTCAGAGTGTATAGTGCTTTTTCAGGAGATATAGTGTGTCGTGAGTCTTAATAAGGTGTGTGCACAGACAATCTTTAGCATGATTAACACTAACCAGCTTAAATAGCACAAACAGCGCTGTACTCTATGGAGATACAGATTGAGCACGACGGATGCTCAGCGCATTCGAAAACCCAAACTGCCAAAGAAACGGCTTCTCAAGAAACCCAAGAAGGGAAAGTCGGGCGGTTCGCGGGCTTTTGACGGCGGAGAACCATCCGAACCAAGGCAGGGAGCTCCAAGGAAAGGAGTGAAGTTCTGCCCAAAATGTGGATCAATCAACATTTTTTGGGCTTCTGGCCTGCCGCAATTATGGTCAATTTGGGAGTGCCGAGACTGCGGATACCGGGGAGCGCTCGTTCTTGAGGACAGCAAGCTAGCGGAGAGACTACGAGAGGATTACGCTAAAAAGAGCGTTGAACGATAGGCTGTCTCATTCAAGCGTCGCGTGTCTGCGTTTCAAATCGGCTTCGGTTCGTCCCAACCGATGCATCAGCTCCACGATCAAGCTGTCTAAGAACACCATGCAGTTGTTCTCGAAGATGCTTCCAAGCGGAGTCAGTGGTTCGCGTTCACCAATGATCTGCCTAGCTAAGTAGTCTTCTTCTCTCGGCAACCCTGCCTTCGTCCTTCCTTTAACGGTTACGACAAGGTCGGCCAGCTGACCTAAGGAAGATTCTGGAAAAGACGTGATAGCAATGACTTTGGCGCCGATTTCTTTGGCGGCTGAGCTTGCGGTCAACACCATTTTTGTTGTACCTGTGCCCGAAATGACTATCAGCAAGTCACCTTTCTCCGCGGCTGGCGTTATAGTTTCACCCAGAAAATACACGTTGAATCCGAGATTCATTAGGCGCAAGGCGAAGGATCTGGCGACGAATCCGCTTCTTCCCATGCCTACCGTGAAAATCTTCTCGTCTTTTGCCTTGAGCAGAAGCTCTATGAGTTTCTCGACCTCGTTCAGGTTGAGCTCTTCAATGGAAAGCTTGATGCATTCAATAATCTCATCTGCCGCCGCTTTCAACCATTTCAAGCGTTCCAATCTCCCGAGAGACGAGTTACACAACTGGCAATATTAAAAGGCTTGCGGTTTAAGGCAGATTTCTCAATAGTTCGTTTACAGGTGGGATTCTGACGAACAGGCGGGCGTAGACTGCGGTTGCCAGAATTCCAAAGGTTATGGCTATCAGCACAACGTCTCCTCTGTGCATCTTAAGAACGTAGAGATTTGTGCGTTTCTTCGTGGCACCCCAAGCACGCGATTCCATCGCCTCAGCCAACTCGAGACTCCTGCGGATAGCACCTATGATTAACGGTATGAGAATCGGAATGTAGTTTCTGATTCTTTTCAGGAAGTTCCCGCGCTCGAGCTCAAGACCTCTCGCCTTCTGTGCATCCATGATCGTCTGCGCTTCTTCAGCCAACACTGGAACAAAACGCACCGCAGTCGTGAAGGCAAACACAAATTCATAGGGAACACGCGTCTGTTCCAGAGCCAACCCGAGGTGATCGGGCGAAGTGGTCAAGAAGAAGACAGAGAAGGACTCGACAAGCACCATGAACCGCAGAGTCATGGCAACGGCGCCCTCCACGCTTGGTGCAGTGAACACGTAGCCGTCTCTGAAGAATGCTGCCCCTATGTTTGTCAAGAAGATAATCGTGGCAAGAAAAGCGGCTCCTCGCATTGAACGAAGCCATTCACGTTCAACGCTTGCCAAGAGAACAAAAGGGATTTGTATGAGGAAAAGTATCACCAACGGCAATAGTTCAGAGAAAAGTATTGCCGCTGCAAAGATTGCACAGACGTAGACAAACTTCATTCTCGGGTCTAGATTATGAATGGGAGAAGAGACTTTTCTGAATTTGAGTCCGCTGAAAACGCTCATTTGGTCTTTCTCTCCAAAGTTTTGAGCAATATTTCCCTTGCTTCGTAGACATCAATGACGTTCTTGGGCAACTCCATGTTAGGCAAGCATAGGAAGATTTGGGCTATTTGCGGCGGCACGATAGATGCTTTAGTCACAACATCCGTGTCCGTCAGAGTCTTTGTTGCTTCACCGTCTGCAATGATCTGTCCGTCTCGCATCAGCAAAACTCTTGGGTTGCATTCGGCCACAAATTCGACGTCGTGCGTGACGATGATCACCGTTTTCCTCTGGGTTCTCATCTGCAAAATGAATTGGCGAAGCTTCTCTTTTTGCTGGTAGTCCTGCCCTATTGTCGGCTCGTCCAAAATCAGTATTCGCGGGTTCCACGCCAGAACTGAAGCTAGGGCCACCCGTTTTCTTTCGCCGCCGCTGAGCATGAATGGCGAGGTTTTCCTGTACTGGGTTAAGCCTAGAAGGTTTAGTGCCCAGGTCACTCGTTTCTTGATGACGGTTTCCTTGAATCCAAAGTTTCTCAGTGCAAAGGCTATTTCTTCTTCAACTGATTCGCTGAAAAGCTGGTGATCTGGGTTTTGAAAAACGAAGCCTACGTTTCTGGCGAGTGTTGCCACGCTGACTTTCGTCGTGTTAATGTCGTCAACAAGAACTGTTCCCTTTGTTGGTTTTAGCAGCCCATTGAACTGCTTGACCAGCGTGGTTTTCCCGGCGCCGTTCTGTCCCATTATGGCTACGAATTCGCCGTTGTGAACTGCTAGTGAGATTCCTTTCAGGGCTTCTATGCCATTCGGATACGTGAAATGGACATCTTTGACTACGATCATCCGTCTTTCAAGGCCTCCGTCAGCAGACTTGCCATTTCCTCAGAAGACAAGGGGATTGTGTTGCCAAGTTTCAGCCCGTCTTTCTTCAACATCTGGTAAAGCCGTGTGGCTTTCGGAATTCCAATCCCGATCAAACGTGCCTCTTCTGAGCACAGGATTTCATGCGGATTGCCGTCTAAGACGACTTTTCCTTCATCCATCACTATGATGTGATCTGCGTATCTGGCTGTCAAGTCGAGCCTATGCTCAACCAACACCACCGTTATTCCAAGCTTTCTGTTCAGGTTGCGGATCACTTCGAAAATCTTTTTCGCGCTCAACGGGTCAAGAAATGAAGTCGGCTCGTCCAAGACCACTACTTCAGGCTGCATCGCCAGGACAGATGCGATTGCCACTCGCTGCTGTTGCCCGCCTGAAAGCTCGCTCGGCCCTCTTTCTCTCAAATCGTATATTCCTGTGAGATTCAGTACCTCGTCGACTCTCTGTCGCATCTCTTCTCTGGGCACTCCGAGGTTCTCAAGTCCGAAGGCAACATCCTTTTCGACGGATAGGGCGAAAAGCTGGTTTTCGGGATTCTGAAACACAAGCCCAACATGCTTCGCTAACTCACAAATCGGATGCTCTGAAACGTTCAGCCCTGCGGCGATTGTTTCGCCTTTCATTTCGCCTTGATAGAAGTGCGGTATTAACCCGTTGAAGCACCGGCAGAGGGTCGTTTTTCCACAGCCGCTTGGACCTGTGATTAATGTGAACTCGCCTTTTTCAATGTTTATGGAGACATCTGCGATTGATGGTTTCGGGGCGCCTGGATAAGTGTAAGTTACGTTTCTTGTTTCAATTACTCCCATGCCAGTGGGCCTGCCTAGTTTTAAGCGGGCTGCAGGCTCATTTAAGAGTAGCTACTTAATTGTGGTTAGTCAATCTCTGCCTCAAAAGACGCAGGCAATACTTGAGCCCAGTTCCGATGTCCCCGGTGCCATTGACGCCAGCGGCTGTTGCATGTCCACCGCCCATACCATGGAGGAATTCGCCCAATGGCCTAGCGATGTCCTTGCCTAGGTGAAGTCCAGTTTTAGTGTAGAATTCCCGATTGGCGCGCAGACTGATCTCTATGCTTTCATTCTTCTGTCCGGCCACTACGGCAACATGTGCGCCTAGGTCGATTATGGCTCTGGCTGCCGAGGCTTGGTAGGCACTGACATGGGAAAGCGCGACTATCCAATCTCCAACTTTGAGAAGTTTCGCCCTTCTGCAAGCTTTCAGCCGAGCAACGCGTTCAGAAAAATCCATCGGCAGGGCAAGCAATGGCAGTGTTTCTTGTGCGTTTACGCCGGCGTCGATGAGTTCTGCGATGTTTTTTAGTGTTGATGAATTGGCTAGGATGAAATGGCGCGTGTCAAATGCTATGCCCAGGAACAAAGCTTTTGCCTCGTTTTGGCCTGGTTTGACGCCCGTTTGTTTGTAGAAATTGTAGACTATTTCGCAGGTTGAAGAGGCTTCTTCGCTGGTTATGCAGATTTTGGCTGTCTGCTGCGTTTCTGGGTGGGCTGCGTGGTGGTCAATCACTATGATTGGAACCTTGGAGGCCTTCACCTTTTCAGCCAAGCAGTCCAATTGCTGGATCGTGTTTGTGTCAAGCAGCACAATCGCATTTGCCTCATCGACCCTAGGTTCATTTTTCATTTCTATAGGCAAATGATTGAGAAGGTGTTTTGAAAGCCGGCTTATTCCATGAGCCGCTCCAATTTCAACTTCTAGTCCCGGCCTCGAATACTTCAAAAGACCTGCAAATGCGTAGGCCGAGCAGATTGCGTCAGGATCTGCGTTGTGGTGGCACAGCAGAACAACCAGTTTGGCATTCAGCTCGTCCAAAACTTGGGTTATGTCTGTGAACTGCACGCTAGTTCCCTCAAATACTTTTCAGCTGAGTTGAAAGCATACTTGACTGCTTCGTCTGCCAGCTTCTGCACGTCACAGTCCTTCATTGATGATGACAGGGCGATGTCCACGTCGATGGTGAGCTTGACGGGTTTTGTGCCTTCAACCTCGGCGCATACGTTCAATGTCTCAATGTCTTTCGGAGAAATCTTGGACAAGACGTATTCTCTTGCGTTCTCCTCTGCGATAGCGCACAATTCTTCAACCTGTTCGCTGGTTAGTTCTGATATGCCCAACTCTTCCACAAATTTTCACCTGAACAAACTATTGTTGAGGAGAAGGTGAAACCGGATTCAAGTCTTGTTGAAGCTTGGTCTGCAGGTCTTTCAGCTGACCGCGCAGGCGTTCCTCTTGCTTAGCCAAGATTGACGTTCGAGTGCTCAGCAGTTCTTTTCGCTCAGCCAACTCCGTGCTTATCTTGCCCTTTTCTGTTCTTATCAGAAGCGAACCCGTTGCCTTATATATGACCGCATCGTCGGCAAGTTTCTGCAACTCCCCCGAGGCTTGGTCAATTTCCATCATTTCCAGCTCTACTTGCTGTTTCTGCGCCAGAACCGACTGAAGCGTTTGTTGAAGCTGCTGAAGCCTGAGCAGGCGTTCTTGAACCTGCGGCGGAAGATTCGAAATGTCTTCGCTCACTTCATATTCCTTCCATTCTGCACAGCAAGTAAGCTGAGCTATTAATTAAGCATTTTCTACTATCGTACAGCATTCTGTTTTCACGGTGTATTGAGGCATGGGTGCGGAACTTATGTTTCTATGACTTCTAGGACGTCGATTGTCGAATTTATCCATCTCAGATAAGCGTTGAGGGCTGCGCGTAGGGCGACCGTGTCTTTCGCTTTGATTTTCAGGACTAAGAATGAGCCGTCTTTTTCCAGAACTACCTCGGATCGTGTTGTAGCCGCCTTCTTGGTCTCTGGTTCCAAAGCTTTGAATGCTGTTTCCAAGTGCTTCTCTGAAGCGAATCTCAATCGTACATTGGCCGCTGCTTTCATTGCTTTGGCTCCCTAACAAAAACTGGTACGTTGGCTATGGTTGATTTGAACACAATCTCTTACTCTCGAATCGAAGGACACGGCAACTCCTTCAGAACGTAGACGGCATTTCTTCTATGTCAAATGAAAGGTTGTCGAAAAGTGAGGGTCAGGCTCTTTTTTGGGTTTCTTCTTGAGCCTCTTCTTCTGCCTTCAAGACTTCCTCAACAGGTGCGCCTTTGGCCACGCGTTTCGCCACTATTCCAAGCTTCGTTGTCGGAGTATACGCTCCGCCTGTGAATGTGAATCCGCATTTTCTGCATTTCCACACGCCGACGCTTTCTCTTTTTACTCTTCGAAATCCGCATTGTGGGCATGTGTGAGGGGTTCTGAGCTCAGTGATTACCTTGATGTACCTTTTCCTGACCGTGACTCCGTAGCGGGGTCCCAGCCCTCTTGTAGGACCCACTTTCTTGGTTCTCTTTCCCATGTTCTGTTCACCAGTCTAGTTTCTTGCGCAGTTGTTTGGCCTTTTCTTTTGCTGTTTTCGCTGCTTCCTGTATTTGTTCAGGGGTGAAGTATCCGTTGCCTCCCTTCTGGATTGCGCATATGTTGTCGTCGTCATCGAATGCCATCGAAATTCTGGCATCCATGACCTGTTCTTCTTCCAGCCACGGGTCAACAACAAGCTTGTTGCCTATTTTTGCGAAAGTAACCGTTATGGGATGTTTCTTCATCGGAAGCTGAGTGTAGCCTGAAGTGAGTTTCACTTCGCCCTCTTCGATTTGGTACTTGCTCATTTTCGTGTTAAGCAAGGCAGCTGTGGCGGCAAGTGCTGAGGCGTCTATCAAGTTCCCGTCGTGGTTGAGCACGTAAACGTCCACGAAGATCACAAACACTTTCTTTCCCGGCTCTATGCACAGTTTTTCGGTGTCGATGGCTTTTGATTCTCGTATTCCTCTGTCAACGATTCTGGCGAGTTCTATGGAGTTCTCGCCTGGTGGTCCCGGCTCAAATGTGGGTGAAGCTAAAGGCACAAGTTCAGCGTTTACTGTCAGGACGCCGTCGTTAGGAGTGTCTGGGAACGGTTTGCCGAGTTCAACTTTTGTGCCAGCCATGACTTCGGTCTTTCCTAAGAGCACTCTTGCCGACCCTTCTGCACGTTCGATTATTCCCTGTTCAATGGTTATTTCTCGGTAGTCTGTCAGTTCTCTTCCGTCTAGGCGTTTTCCCTTTTCGATTAACTGTGCTATCTGTTTCTGTTTTAGCCGGGTGATTACTGATGACATTACTCTTCAACCTCCTTCACATCTACGTACTTGGCTTTCAACGTCTCTTTCTGGATTGCAGAGATTTTCTTACACCCCTCGATTGCCAAGTTCACAGCCTGCTCGAATTCTTCAACAGTGAGTATCCCGTCCATCTGCAGCAACGTCACCGCGTTCAAGTTCGGCATCAGAGCCAAGGGGACGTCAGCTGAACCCAACTTGTCTTCCTCATCCATCAAGTCCAACACTATGGTATCTTCGACTTTTCCAGCGGCAACCGCGACCACAATGTCTCGCATGGGGATGCCTGCATCTGCAACGGCTAGAGCTGCGGCTGTTATACTTGCGCATCTTGTTCCGCCGTCTGCCTGCAGAACTTCAACGAAGACGTCCAGGGCTGTTCGAGGGTAGTATTCCATGAAGATTGACGGTTCAAGAGATTCCCTGATGACTTTAGAGAGTTCCACTTCTCTTCTTGACGGGGCAGGTGATTTTCGTTCTTGAACTGAGAATGGCGCCATGTGGTAGCGGCATCTCAAAAGCATTCGATCCTGAAGTGCCAAGTGCTTTGGGTGCACTTCCCTCGGCCCGTACGCCCCTGCCAGAATCTTGTTCTTTCCATGTTCAATGTATGCTGACCCATCGGCGTTTGACAATACGCCTACGTCAATTTTGATCGGTCTCAGCTCGTCTGGTTTTCTTCCATCCAGTCTTACACCTTTCTTGTCGATTAATTTTTCAGGTTTATCATTCATTCTTGTTTTCCTCCATTTTCGCTTTTTCTTCCTTAAGCATTTGGGTTACGCGATCGGTTAACCCACTTGTGTGGGATTCTTCATCGATTTTGTGAATGGCCATTAGGGCCAACTGCTCACTTTCAAGGGTTTTGCCCGTGACCAATATGACTCCGTTTAGTCCGAGGATAATGTTGCATCCTGTTTCCTGTTTTATCATCGATACCATTGAGCCTTTTCTCCCTATTACGCGCGGAATCTTTGTCGGCGTGATTCTGAGTATTTGGCCACGTGTTATCTTTCCCAATCCGGGTTCTCCGACAGTCAGTTGTGGGTCGTGTGTCCTGTCGTAGGAGGCGACTTTTGCTACGATTAAGTCTCCCATGTCGAGGACCTGTGACAAGTCGTCTTCCTGCGGTCTGAACGGCCTGCCCAGCACGTCTCCCGCTCTCAGGATAGCTGGATACGGCGCGTTTATGTCAACCGTCCAGCCGTTGAATCCAACTTCCGCAACTGTTCCTATTACTATGTCCCCTGCTTTAGGGATGTAAAAGGCTTTTAGTGCTACAACACTGACTTTCTTGTTTTCGGTGTCCACAAGTCCGAGGCGTGAAGCGTAGATTTTCTCGTTTTCCTTATACGTGTTTTCTCCAGCAATATATTCACCCTCGGCAATCAAGTCTCCGGGCGTTACAATCTGTCTTGTTTCAAAAAATATTGGCATAATTTCACACCTAACCGTCATATGTTAAACATTCAACTATGAGATTATTTTCGCTTCTCCATTTCCTTTCGTTGTATCGCCTAGCTTTCCTAGGAATGGGGCATATAAACCTGCTGGCATTTCTACCACGCCATACCATGAGCCGTCTGCACGCCACTCTTCGCGTTTTATCGTTCCGAGACCTTTTATCGTTCCGTAGGCTCTTGCAGAGTATTGGGCTGGCACCGTGACGGCCACGGATACCTGTTCCATTTTAAGAGGCAGGATGATTCGTAAAAGTTTGATTATGTCTTTTGCCTGTTCTTCAACTGGTTTGAACAGGTCTATTGAATAGTGGATTTGCTCCATGGCGTTTTCTATTCTTAATGGCGGGTGCGGAAGGTTTGTCTTCGGGTCGACGCATTGCCTTGTTATGAAGTCAACAATCTGCCTTCTCTTTTCGTCAACCATTTTTCTGCGCTGTTCGGTTGTGAGCTGCAGCGTTCCTGTCTTCAGGATTGTTTCTGCGATTTTGAGCGAGTCTATCGTGCCGAAGGCCTTGCGCAGGTTTTCTTCCGAGACCTTTGTGCCTTTACTTGCGTCTGAATATATGGTCTCGCTGACCAGAACTTCGGTTATAGCGGACATTTTTCCCATGCGGTAGTCTAGGGCTTTTTCTGGCTTAACAAGAATTTCGAAGTGGTCGCTGCCTTTTGTGATGCGCGCAGTGGTGTATTTTTCACCCATCCCCGTTTCACTTGCCCGCGCCTAACTCTTTGACATAAGATTCGATCTTGCTATTGCTCAGTATTTCCATTTTCTTGGTTTCCGAGGGAATGACGGCTATCTTCATTCTGGGCGGTAACTGTCTTGCTTCTAGGGCTTTCGCCAAGCATTTCACGGCGAGTTTCGTGGTTTCTTCTAGATTCATGTTTTCCTTGTATTCCTCTCTGAGCATGCCTACTACCGTCTCTCTTCCTGCACCTTGTGCTGTGGCTTTGAATCCTCTATATGTTCCGCTGGGGTGGGTTCCGAAGACGCGGGTTCCAGTCTTGTCAACTCCAGCGAAGATTATCGAGACTCCGAATGGTCTTACGCCTGCGTGTTGCGTGTAGAGCTGCTTGATGTCGCATATCCTTTTGGTTATTACTTCCACATCTATCGGTTCGTCATAGGTTAGTTTGTTGCTCTGGGCGTACACTCTTGCTTGGTCTATGAGTATGCGCGCGTCTGAACTCAGGCCGACTATGGCTGAGGCGACGTGCTCATCAATTTTGAAAATCTTCCATGAATATTCTTCCTCTTCGAGAGGTTCAACATTTTCTTCTGCTCCTATAACCACTCCTTCAGAACATCTTATTCCTAAGATTGTGGCTCCGCGGTTAACGAGCTCCATCGCGTACTCGACTTGGAACAGCCGTCCATCTGGCGAGAAAACCGTTATGGCACGGTCGTATGCTCCTGGTGCTGCAAATATTGACATTCATTCCACTCTCACAGTATCATTAATCTTTCGCATGTTTCATATGACAACTTGACTAAAAACCTTTTCCTATGTCGCTTTCCTTTTCTGAGCTTGACTCAGAGGCGCCTACTGCCTGTTCAAATGCTGTGTTGAGCGCGCGATATCCATTTCTTGTTTCAGGCGTTGACTGAAATCTGTTCTCCGTCGACTTTGACTTCAAACTGTGGCTCTGGCCTCTTTGCTGGTCCAGCCATGACTATGCCTGTCTGAACGGCGAAATGTGACCCGTGGCGTGTGCACAGAACCATTTCTCCTTGGAGTTCGCCATCTGATAGCATGCATCCCGTGTGAGTGCACTTGTTTCCTATGGCATAATACTTCCCATCCAAGTTGACGAGGAGCATCTGTTTGCCGTTTGCCTCAACGCCTAGCATTTTTCCCGGCGCTAAGTCTTTTGTGGATGCAACTTTGACGAATCCCATATTCTCATCATCCCAGTTACACTGTTCTATTTGCGGGTTAAGGAGATAAGAGATTTGCTGTCGGCGCACAGATCAGAGAAGAAGCTCTCAAGCAAGTTTCATGACTTGCGCTGTCATTGTTGAGTTAATGCACTTGGCTCCGAGTGTTAAGCTAGAAAAATGTGGTTTGGATTAGAGCTTTTCTGGTTCGTCAGCAATAGTGCCTTAGCTGGGCATGGCTCTCACTTTGACAGCTTATATGCCCTGCTTGTCATAATAGTTTGCCGTGAAGAAACATGCATCAAGGACATAGCGTTGAAGAATATCACGGCCATGGTCAATGCTGTTGCCGCGAGAACCATCATGGATTCGGGCAGTTTCCCAGGCGCTTTCTGACGAAGGAAGAAAAAATCAAGAAACTAGAAGGCTACGCTCAGGAACTCAAGAATGAGCTTGCCGCGGTCCAAGAGCGCATCAAAGAATTAAAACCTAAGTAAGGAAAGCCGAGTTTCACAATACAAACCCCGTCTTTTTCTTGTACTCGTCAACATCTATGTTGCTGTTTGGATTATTTTTCCCAGTCTAGGAGTCTCTTTTGTCCCTCGATTTTCTTAATGTCTGTCAAGTCCTGCGTTGCTTCCATGGTTCCCAAGTACTTGCCGTCTTTGTCTCTCACGGCGAAATATCGTATGTGAACAAGACGGTTGTCCAGCGTGATCCAGAATTCAGCCGAGTCCTTTTCGCCCTTCCTGAAGGCTTCGATAATCCTGTTTACAATGTGAACGCTTTCCTGTGGATGGCACATTTGCACTGTTCTGCCGATGACGGCTTTGGTGCGCACGAAGATTCTTTTCTCAGCCTTGTTGAAGTATTTCACGCGGTCATCTTTGTCTATGAAGGATATGTCGATTGGGAGCGTGTCGAGAATGGCTTCGGCTTCTTCTTTTGAGAGGCTTCCCGTTTCGAACTGCAGCAGACCTTCAGGGGGTGTTTGGGTCTTTCGTTTTTCAGTTTGCAGTGCGACTGTGACATGTGACGGCGTAAAGCAGCAGTATCCAATCTCGTCAAATTCTTTCCTAGCCTCTTCCCACTCTTCGCTCGTGACCACCTGTAAGGCAGCGGGGAAGAGTATGTTGTTCTCTTTGAAAAAGTGACTTGGCAGAATGCTGCATAAGGGTTTGGCAACTTCGCCTAGCTGTGTCTTGAAGTCGTAGAAGCTTATGGCATTCCAATTCTCAACCAAGCTACGAAGCCTCTTCTTTATGTCTCGTATCTGGTTGTGTTCCATCCACATTATTGCAGGCGGCTCTGTGATCCCGTGCTTTTCCAGCATGGGAAAGAGGACGTTTTCTTCTCGCAAGTAATGCTTCTCTGCATCGACAAAGTCCTTCACTATGCCTTGCACTTCTGTCAACACATCTCCAACATAAACCACATCACAGGCTTCTTCAATCATCTTCGCCAAAATCCCTAGCCTCTCTGCGCGTTGTGTAAGAATCTTGTGTTCTTCCATGAGAATGCTGATTGGGTGTCCGGGAGGAGTCTGCAATTCCTGTTTTTCCAGTTGTTCGCCGAAAACTGCAAGATGGACGTCGCACAGCCTTTGAAGTTCTTCCCTCGGCATTCCTTCCTTGACAAGCTCCTGCTCAATCTTTGCAATGTCTTCGGAGCTTGTGTCCTTCAGGATCTGTTTGAACTTTTCTTTGACTTCCTGCGGCGGAACGCCGTCGTGCAACTGCTTGACTATCTCTTTAAGCATTCCTTTCTTGTCCGCGCTTAGCTCGCTCATCTACTGTTCACCTTTAATCTTCGCTGCAAGAGCCTTGCCGAGTTCCTCAATCTGTTTAACATTACTTTCAGACGGTGGGCCATTGATTTCCAATGCTCCAACGACCTCCATCTTCGATGGACCTAACACTTCTTGAAAGTGCTTTATGGCTCCCCCGCCCCATCCGTACGAGCTCAGGACCACACCATATTTCAATGGCGGTCTCAGTGCTTTCACCAAGTACGTGGCGTACACTGCAAGCGGGTGTGCGCCGCCCAGCACTGTGGGCGCGCCTAGCACAATGGCCCTTGAGTCCACTAAGTCTTTTGCCACATCACCTATGTCTGCAACAGCCAAATTGTACTTGACAACTTCAACGCCTTCAGAAGCCAGTACATCTGTAATTGGCTGAATCATCTTCTCCGTGCTGTTCCACATGGTCACATAGACTATTATCGCCTTTTGCCTAGTCTCACCGTTTGACCATTTCCTGTAAGCACTGAGGATACGTTCGGTGTTTCTATGTATCGGTCCGTGGCTTGGCGCTATCATGTCAATTTTCAAGTCTTTTATCTTTTCCAGCGCCTTTTGAGCCATGACTCTGAACGGCATCATTATCTCGCCGAAATAGCGTTGAGCATAAACAATCAAATCCTCTACCTCGTCATCATACAATCCTTTTGCGGTGTGGGAACCGAAGAAGTCGCATGGAAACAGTGTTCTGTCCTCGGGCACGTAGGTGAACATAGTCTCTGGCCAGTGAAGCATCGGAGCCTCAATGAACTGGAGAGTCTTGCCGCCCAAATCGACCATTTCTTGGCCGTGAACTATTTGAATCCGCTCGCTGGCCACCTTGTAGAAGGTCTGCGCCAACTTGGCACCTTTCTCCGTTGTTATCAGCTTGGCCTTGTTGTTCATCGACATGAAGTACGGTATGGCGCCTGCATGGTCGGGTTCGGCGTGGTTCATAACTAGATAGTCAATATCGCCCATGTCTGCAATGTTCCTTATCTTCTCTTCCCATTCCTTTTCAAAACCAGGATTGACCGTGTCAATCAGAGCCTTCTTGGCTTTGCCGATTACCAAGTACGAGTTGTAGGTTGTTCCATGCGGCAGTGCGATCAGAGCGTCGAAAAGTCGGCGGTTCCAGTCTCTGACGCCTACCCAGTAGACGCCTTCAGAAAGTTTAGCAATGTTTCGCCAACTCATTTTCACATCTCCAACTTGTCAGCTTCATTGAAGTGGCGGTATGACAATTGTAATAAAGTATATTTATGCCTTTCGACAACAAGAGAGCGGAGCATACCTACATGATAGTTCCTTGCGAAGTTGCAGTAAAATGTGTTCTGCCTGTAGTACGAGCCATGATAGCCAAAGAACTCGTGACAAAACATGGGCTGAACCAGGTGGAAACAGCGAGGCTTCTGGGAGTCAGTCAACCAGCGATAAGTCTCTATTCCAGAAAAGCTCGAGGAAACGCCCTCAACCTCGAGAATGATCATGACATTGCAGTTTTGGTGGGGAAATTGGCAGACTCGTTGGCCGAGGGCAGGTTGCCACAGAAGAGCTTCATCATCATGTTCTGCGAAGTCTGCAGTACAATCAGAGCCAAAGGCCTGATGTGCAAACTGCATAAGACTTTCGATCCAACGATCAACATAGATGAATGCGAACTCTGCGCAGTTGAAACACCTAAATGCTTATGACAAAAGCAACGGTGGTATACAGGAGGGCTATCAGTGGGGTATCTTGATGTTTGGAGGATTTTAGAGGAGATTGTTGCCGATTTCCGAAAGAGAGGAAGAGAAATTCCGGTCGAAGTCATGAACGACCTGAAGTCTGCAAGAACGATGATCAGAATTCTGAGCGCTGACTCAAACCGTGAGGATACTGTTCAAAAGATTGAGGAGTACATTGGAAGCTTGGAATTATACCTTGTTTCTGAAGGGCAAAAACAGTTCGGAACCGAATACGTCGACGAGAAGCTTAAGCGACTAAGCGAAGCGAGAGGAAAGACCTCTGAAGAAGAAGTAGAGGAGGTGCGGTTTGTTTTCGGCGTGCCGCGCGAACACAAGTGGGTTCGTGCGAGGCCAACAGCTGAATTATCGCTTGAAAAACTGAAATTGCTGGCTGGAGAATCACGGCTTTCGCACAAAATTCAAAACGATGGCACTCTGCTGGTCCATGGCAAGGACGAAGACATAAAGGGCTTTGTCAAGAAGATGACTACAAAATACGAGTTGGAAACCGAAAAATAGCGTTAAAAAAGAGCATAACCGTTAAAACTTTACAATGCCATAGCTTTTATAGAAAAGCTCAACAGATTTGCTGAACAATCAATTCACACGCTTCCGAGAAGGTGAGGGCGCAGGCTGAATGCCCTACATTAAAAAAATCGAGCTAAAAGGCTTCAAGTCATTCGGACCGCAAGTCGTTAAGGTAATCCTAGGTAGGGGCTTCACAGCCGTTACAGGCCCAAACGGTAGCGGAAAAACAAACATTTTGGACGCGCTTCTGTTTGCCCTAGGCGAACTCAGCACGAGGCGGCTCAGAGCGGAGAACGCCGCCAAACTGATTTTTCACGGTTCTGAAACAGCCGGGCTGGAAAGGGCGAAAATGGCCAAGGTGATAATTCAATTTGACAACACCGATGGGCGCATGGCGGTTGACACAACAACCGTCACCATCTCCCGAGAGGTTTATCGAAACGGCCAAAGCGTGTATCGGCTTAATGGTCGAAGAATATCAAGACAGCACATTCTGGAAATTCTTTCAATGGCTGGGATAAGCTCCACAAGCCAGAACATAATCCTGCAGGGAACGATCACGCGTCTAACTGACATTGCGCCGATGGAGCGCAGAAGGATAATTGAAGACCTTGTTGGAATCGGCCAATATGACGCTGAGAAAGCCGAGGCTGAAGAGAAACTGCGCGTTGCAGACATGTCAATACGCACTGCCATGGGCAGAATTGACGAAGTACAAAAAAGGTTGGACGATCTGGAAAGGGAACGCAACGAACTCTTGCGAGCCACTTTCATCGAAAACGAGATCAAAAAGTTTGAAACCGTCAAAATCTCAAACAACATGGCCCGGATACAGGCAAAAGTAGATGAGGCTTCCTCGCAAGCTGACAAGGTCAGAAGCAGAGTTGAGAAGTTCAGAGAGCTGCGTGAAGACCGAAGGTCGAAGAGAAGAGATGTCGAAGGTGAATGGCGAAAGCTGAGTTCAGAAATCGTTGAAGAGGGCGGTTCGCAGGTTCTGAAAGTTCAAATAGGAATCGGCGGATTGAAATCCAAGCTGACAGAGTTAGCAACCAAGATAAGTTCTGGAAAAACAAGCCTTGAAGGCCTGAAGCAGATAAGAGAAAACGATCTTCAACAATGTCAATCAATACGAAAGGAAATCGGCGAGAATCGTCACAGAATCAAGCAGCTTAGAAGCGGGTCTGAACGAATTTCCGCAGAGATAACCGCAAAGCAGGCTGAACATGATTCCCTCGGGCAGGAAACCGCTCACCTCTGGGAAAACCTCGGAGAAAACAGCAAGAAAATCCGAGAAACTGAGCTGAAACTTGACAGCGACTACAAACGACTCACACACTTAAGGTCTGAATACGTGAAAAGCCAGATAGCCATCAAAATCCGCACAAGAAGACTCAGAGACCTAAGCGAACGCAAGGAAAGGTTTGCCGCAACATTAAGCGAGCTGGAAAAATCCCTTGCCGAACTTGACACGGTGCAGAAGGAACAGAAGACTCAACTGAAGAATTTGGAGCGGGCGCTTGAGCGGCGCACGGCGCAAAAAGAGGCCACGGAACAGGAGATGGCTGAGGCTGGAAAAATAGCTGACTCAGCGCGAAAAGCAGTGATAGAGTTTGTGACGCAAAAAGAGCTTGCAGAAACTGTGGCTACTGAAGAAAAAGCCTTACGAAGCATAGAAGAACTCGGTGATCTGGGCGTTATCCAAGGAGTGTACGGCAGGCTACGTAGCTTGGTTAAGTTTGACAAAACCTATCAGCAAGCAGTTGAAGCCGCGGCTGTGGGCTGGCTTGACGCGATGGTTGTGAAAGATTTTGACGCAGCCTTCGCGTGCACTGAAACGTTGAGAAGAATGAAACTCGGGAGAATAAAGATAATCCCAATCCAAGGAGCTGTAAGCCCCAAGTCCTCAAAAGTGCCCGAAAAAGAGGGCGTCAAAGGTGCAGCTTCCCTGTTCATAAGATCTGAAAAGCACTATGAACCGGCTGTCCACTTTGTTTTCGGGGACACGCTGATTGTATCAGATGACAAGACGGCTTTTGCCTTGTCAACTGAGGGCCACCGCGCGGTGACGGTCAATGGTGACTTGTATGAGGCAGGTGGTGCCTTCGAAAGCGGTTACTACCGGGCCCCTATAGACTTTTCAACCATAATCCCAAGTGAAACTGCCATCAAAAGCCTCGATGAAGCCGTTAACGCGTTGCAGCAGCATCTGTCAAGAAGAGGAAGCGACATAAGCTCTTTCAAAGAGGAAATAGACAAGACCCGCGTCGAAATAGCACACTTGTCCGGGGCCATAGCCACACTCGACCGAGAAATCATCAGAGTCAAACGGAGCGGTCGCCGAACAAAAGCCAACTCAAGACGCGTAGACAGGTACATCGCGCGTTTTGAGAAGGAAATAGACAACGAGAAAACGCGGATGTGGCTGCACAGAGCTGAAAGAAGCACCATTCAAAAAGAAATGCGAAAACTCCAGACCGGACTTGCCATGCTGAGACGGAAAACAGACCCTGTAAGCATTCAAGAAATGGAGGTCAAACGGGGGAAGCTTGCTGAAGAAACAATCACTTTGAGACAGAAACTCGGTACAGTTCAGACAGAAGCTTCAACGCTTCAGTCCCAATTTGACAACGTCTTGAGAGTCGGATACCAAAACGCGAAGATTCAATTTGCGAAGGTTGAACAACAGCTGAGAAGAGTTGAGAAAGAAGTAGAAGTCGCGCTGCAAGAGAGAGAATCGCTGAAGCAGGAACTGTCTGAACTGGAGAAAAGCCGCGTTGAACTCTCCAAGAGTGTCTTGTCTGCAAGAGAAGAATCGAAGAAGTTCACGAATCAAATAGATGAAATAGACAAGGAACTGCTGAAACTCGACTCAGAATACGAGCAAACTGACCGCTTGCTGAACCAGCTTCAGCTGAACATGCAGACCTCCATGATACAGCTTGAGCAGTACCGAAACCAACTGAGACAATTCGGTTTTGAACAGCCACTGTTAGTGACGCTGAAACAAGTTGAAGAAGCCGAAACATCCATGAAGATGATGCAGCTTGAACTTGAAAGAATAGGCGCCGTAAACCAGCTTGCGCTGTCACATTATGCTGAGCAAATTTCGCGGTACAAGGAACTATCGTTGAGAATGAACGAGCTTGAAAAGGAGAAACAGGCCATACTGCAGTTCATGGAAGAAATTGACCGCAGAAAACGCAGGGTTTTCATGGACGCCTTTGAGAAGATCAACCTTAACCTGCAGAGATACTTCACGAAAGTGACGGGCGGCGGTAGCGCTGACTTGAAACTCGAAAACCTTGATGAGCCATTTTCCGGCGGCATCGACATGCTTGTCCAGTTCCCCAACAAACCTTCCATCGTCGTGAGCGGGGCCAGCGGCGGTGAACGTTCAGTTGCTGCCATATCCTTCTTGTTCGCTCTCAAAGAATTCACGCCAGCTACCTTCTATGTTCTGGATGAAATAGACGCACACCTAGACGCTTTCCACGTGTCGAAATTAGCTGACCTTCTCTTGGAAGAATCTGAGAAAACCCAATTCATAGTCATTACGCTGAAACCTGAAATGGTGAACAAGGCGCAAAGAGTCTACGGAGTCTATGAACGCAACGGAGTTTCAAACGTCATATCCGCCAAGTTCTTGGAGGTGCCAAGCTAACGGGATCCAAGACGATCAAGAGACCCTTCTATCTGCTTCCTCCTTGGAACATATTGTTCGAGTTTCACAAGCTCGAAAAACTCACGCCTTGGAACATCAACATAGCCTATTTGCTCGGCTCATTCCTCAAGGAAATGGAGAAAACCGGGCAAGTGGACTTCAGAGCGTCAGGCGTAGCGCTGGATTCCTCGGCCCTCATTTACCTAATGAAGTCCAAGCTTCTGCTGCAACTTGAAGAGCCACCACCGCCGCCCAAGGCACCAATGGATTTTCTTCCCCCGCCATTGTTCCTGCCGCTCAGGCATGAGTTGACCTCAACGACCATAAGACACTTGCTAGAGGTTTTGGACGACGTTTTGAAAGGCGAAAAGCTCATCCGCCCAGAGAAAATTGCCGAGGAACCGCTGCTGCCAACACCTTCCGAAATTCTGCCACAGCTCGACCTGTATCTGATGGAAATTGAGCTTCAAATGGAAAAGCTCTACGCTTCTCTTTCAGAAAGGGTAAAGGGCGCTGGCATAGTTGAGTTTTCAACCTTGACAAAAAGCGCAACGCGGCTTGAAGCCATCCGCACATTCATCCTGCTACTTTTTCTGGCACAGGAAGGGAAGATAAATCTGTGGCAGAATGAGGAATCTGAGGAAATATACATAACTGTAGGAGAGTTGAACCTTGCAGGAAGCGGAGAAACAGGAGCTTAACCCAGACATACCTCTTCCTCAGAAACAGTCTGGGGAGAAAGTGCAGAACGACCTAGCCTTGGTTGAAGCCGCATTGTATGCGGCTGGGCGCCCGCTGGACCTGAATGAGTTATGTTCAATTCTGAAAACCCGCTCAAAAAACAAGGCTAGAAAGCTTGCAAAAACGCTCATGCAGGGATACGCAAGCAGGGACTCCGCGCTTGAGATTTTGGAGCTGAAGGACGAACGATATGTCTTGCAGTTGAAGGCTGACCTCACCCCGTTCGTCAGAAAACTCGTGAACAAGCCGCTGCTTTCTGCGGGTCCTCTGAAAACGTTGTCTTACATAGCCTACAGGCAGCCGGTTTCCCAGAAAAGGGTCATAGATCTGCGGGGGCATCACGCTTACGGCCATGTCAAGCAGTTGAAGGAAATGAACCTCGTCGCCAGCGAAAGAAGCGGTCGTTCATACCTTCTCAAGACAACCGAATATTTCGCAGACTATTTTGGGCTGAGCCATGACGCTGCAATTATGAAGAGGGAGCTGAAGCATGTTTTCGAGGACTTTTCCAAGCAAGAAGGCTCCGAGTCTCAAGACGGATAGGTTTATATGTAAAACAGCCGTGGTACTCCACACCAAGTCCTGAAAATCAAGGGAAATGCAAAATGTCGGTTTGGCACGGTGACCTGAGAAAGAGAAAGCGTTCCGGAGGCAAAATTAGAGCCTACCGAACAAAAAGGAAATTCGAGAAAGGCTCGTTCCCAGCTGAACCACTCCTAGGCGAACTGAAACGGAAAACCGTGAGAGGAAGAGGCGGAAACCCTAAGTCCAAAGTTATGAGAGACAAACAAGCATGTGTGACCGACCGAAAAGGCGGTAAGACTAAAAAAGTGGACATTATCCGCGTTGTGAAAAACCCCGCAAACATCGACTTCAACCGCAGAGGCGTAATGACGAAGGGTTCATTAATAGAGACTTCGTTGGGCGTAGCCCGCGTCACCTCGCGTCCCGGACAGCACGGCACAATAAACGCGGTTCTAGTAGGCGAAGGAGAAAAGAGCTAAGGCATTACTTCTTTTCATTGGCGCCCCGAAGACTTGGGAGTTGCTTTGCAATTTTTCTGATTGTCTGCTCTTTTGGTTCCTTCTTTTTGACGAGGAGCATGCCAGTTTTCAACCAAGGCGTTGCAGGATAAGCAACATCCGCAACGAGCTCGCAGTCCAGCCGAAGCTTGTCCGCTGCATCCTTTATCTCTGCAATTCTTGGCAAAGGAATCGCCAGGTTCTTCGGGATTCGTCTTCCTTCATTCCGCGTTTTCGTAGCGTCGAAATAGGCTGGCCATATGATTGCCTTGTCTTGTTTCCGCATTTCTTTCCACATCCTATTTGTGGGCGTAGTAAGCTGTCAGTTCCGTGTTTACGCTGTCGATTCTGACGAACCCAAACCGTTCAAATTGTACTGTGTTGTTCGGTTTTAGCCTTTTGCAGGCGCTCTCAGCTATTCCTTCAAGCGTTGTTGCGTCTGACATGACGACTTGACAGGGCATGTCCTGTCCGACCGGTATCCAGTGGATCAGTTGCACTTTGGCTTTTCTTGCTTCCTCGTAGGATTCGCTTGTGAATGAAGCTTCACCAGAATACGCACTTGCACTTTGGATTTCTACGTTGAAGAGCTCCATCAGACGGATCGCGTTCCCCGTTTTTGACGCATCTACGTCTCTTTTTGAGACCCAGAAACTTGCTGAGCCACTGTCCTCGTTCGGCTTTATCGTGTACTCTCTGAATCCTCTTTCTGAGTGTTCTGGGTGCAGGTGAAGCCTTGCCGTGAACGTTTTGGGGATTTGTTTCACGGTCAACTCTATTGGGTTGGGCACAAAGAAGTACCTGTCGGCTGTCGGGTCAAGTATTTTTCGGTTGATGGCGTACAGGTTTTCCCAACTCAACGTAACGTCTGAAGTTTTAGGTCCAACGTCTATTATCATCTTTTTGATTGCGTCAGCCGTTATTCCCCGCCTTCTCAGAGCCGCGAAAGTTGCCAGTCGTGGGTCATCCCAGTCCTTGTAAAGCCCTTCCTTCATTCCTTGAACGATCTTCGACTTGCTCAAGCTTGCACCAGTGATTTTCAACCTGCCATAATGTGTGGCTTCTGGATATTTCCAGCCCAAGTGTTTGTACATGTATTCTTGCCTGACCTGGTTTGTCAGGTGTTCCTTTCCTCTTATGATGTGAGTTATGCCAAGCAGATGGTCATCCACGCCGCAGGCAAGGTTGTACAGTGGCCAAACCTTGTACTTGCTTCCGACTCGTGGATGGGGATACTTCTCGGTATCGATAATGCGGGCTGCAGGCCAGTCTCGAACCGCTGGGTTCGGATGGTTCAGATCGGTTTTTATGCGAAGTACGACTTCCCCCTCTCTATAGCCTCCTGCGAGCATGCGTTGCCATCTTGCAAGATGCTCCTCTGGCGGCCAGTCGCGGCACTCGCACGGTTCGCTGGCCAGAATTTTCCTACGAAGAAGCTCAGGGTCACACGTACACACGTAAGCGTTGCCGTCCTTCAACAGTTTCTCAGCATACTCGTAGTAGATTGGGATTCGGTCACTTTGGATGTACTCCTCATCTGGCTTGCATTCAAGCCAGTCAAGATCCTCTCTGATTCGGTCATAGAACTCCAAAACCGGCCTCTTCAACTTCGGGTCTGTGTCCTCGAAGCGTAAGATGAACCTTCCTTCATACATACGTGCATATTCATAGCAGAGGACTATCGCTCGGGCTGAACCTAAGTGCAAAACGCAGTCTGGGTTCGGCGAATAACGCGTCACAACTTGAGCATATCTGTCCGCATTTGGTAGGGGTCGGAGGCGCTTCTCTTCGTCAACCTTTTCTTTCACGAGGGTTTCAGGCCATTTCTCAACAACAATTCGCCTCTGTTCATCGTTTGAAAGGGCGTTGACCTCTCGGACAACCTCGTTGATAAGTGCGGATATTTCCTTAACCCTCGTTCTGAACTCTGCCTTCTCGCCCAATATCGTACCCATAACTGGGCCTGTCTGCGCCTTGCCGTCGTGCTTAACAGCGTTTAACAAAGCGATTTTTCGGATGAGCTCTTTGAGTTCAGCATCCTCTTTCAGTGTCAATCGTTCTGCACGCTCTCGCTTAGATTTTTCTTTCAATCAAAAACGTGGCGAAGGCATTTAGTTTTTCCTTTGCTTCTGAGGCGAGTAGAAGCCCTTCAACGTTTTTCCAGCTTTCCTTGACGATTCTTTGTGCAAACCTTTTCACATGGTCTATAGAGCCATTTTTCTTCATTATCGCAATAGCTTCGTCTCTAAGCTTTTGGTCTGACGTGTGCATGTTGAGGATTTTGACGAGTCTTTCCCTGTCTCCCGCGCTAGCAACTTTCAAGGTATGGATGACTATAAGGCTTCTCTTTCCTTCAGTTATGTCTTCCCCAACTCTACCCTTCTTCTCAGTAAACTCTGCGCTCGTCAAATCTAGGATGTCGTCTTGCATTTGGAAGGCCACGCCTATGCTTTCGGCAAAGTGCCCAAGCTTCTCAACGAGTTCTTCACTAGCATCCGCCAAAACAGCCGCGATCTTTGCAGACATTCTTGCCAAAGTTCCCGTCTTGTAAGCACACATCTGGAGATAGTCATCTTCAACTATCTTGTCAGCATTTGCCATGCCTCTATGCCATGCAATGTCCATTGCTTGTCCAAGGCTGAGGTTAATCATCTCTTGGACGTAAATCTCATAGATTCTGGTAAGTTTCTGTGCTGGAATCTTGTTTCTGTTTCTTATCAACGGCAGAAGCGGCAAGTAGTACATGGCGTTTCCAGCGTTTATGGCTATGTCTAAGCCGTAAATCCTGTACGTGCAGGGTTTTCCCCTGCGCAGCTGGGATGAATCTTCTATGTCGTCAACCATCAGCGTACCATTGTGAATCACTTCGGGAATTATGGCAAAATCAACGAAGTCCTCGGAATTCTTGCCCAAGGCTTCACACATCAACAGGAACAGGGACGGGCGCCATCTTTTTCCGCCTCTGTCCAGAAACTCCCAGATGGGATCGGCAATTGCTTTGTCTAGGGTTTCTAAGTTGTAACCGTAGTTTGGAGGATTGATCCGAAACAGAACAGCGTTCTTAGAGAACTTTCTTGGAATGTACTTCTCAATGGCCTCGTCGATTAGCGCAGCTTTCTCGCCTAGAAACCTGTCAACATCCAAGGCTTAGTCTCTCCCTCGCCGCGCATAGTCTTCAATGTTAAATCCTCTCGTCCTCAGCCATTCTGCTGTTCTGCCAGTTACCACAAGTCGTGCTTTCTGCAAGTCTCGGGCTGATTCTGCTCCTACAAGAAACATGGCGTTTCTCAATTCATCCATCAAAAGAGTAAGCGCTTCAACTGTTTCTCTCACGCCTCTGATCGCCGCGTGCAACATTGGCTGAGAAAGACTTGCTAAGCAGGCGCCTAAACCCAGAGCCTTGGCCACATCTACTCCATCGCGCACGCCGCCCGAGGCAATAACCGGAACTTTCACGGTCTTGCTGACTTCGACGACGCTCGCCGCGGTCGGGATTCCCCAGTCCCAGAAGACATCCCCCAATCGGCGCTGAGAGCTGTTTCTACGTTCTTTAGCACGGTAATACTCAACTGCTGCCCAGCTGGTACCTCCTGCCCCGCTGACGTCTATGCCTTTCACGCCTGCAGATTCAAGTTTCCTCGCTTCTTCTGCAGCAATGCCTGCGCCTGTTTCCTTGGCTATCACAGGCTTGTCTAGGTCTTCTGAGACTTCACGTATTTTCTCTAGTATCCCTTCAAAGCGTGTTTGGCCTTCTGGCTGAACGGCTTCCTGAAGCGGGTTCAAATGTATGGCTATCGCGTCTGCGTCGATCATTTCTATGGCTTTTCTGACTTCCTTCAGGCAATATCCGTTAACAAGTTGCACGCCGCCCAAGTTGGCGATTAGGAAAGCTGTTGGCGCCTTTTTTCTGACCACTGCAAAGGTCTTCTCAAGCTTCTTGTCTTCTATTGCTGCTCGCTGGCTTCCGACACCCATTCCTAAGCCCAACTCTTCAACGGCCTCGGCTATCACAGAATTGATTTTCGTTGCTTCAGAAGTTCCTCCAGTTATCGCACCCACAATCAACGGCGCTGCAAACTTGTGTCCAAAAACCGCTGTAGACAGGCTTATTTTCTGCTTGTCAACTTCAGGCAGGGCATTGTGGACGAAATGCACATCTCCGAAGCCCGTGGTGATTCTACGCGCCTGAACATTGTGGTTCAGAGAAATTCTGATGTGCTCCGCCTTGCGTTTTTTCGTCTCTTCAGCCAAACCTTCATTCCTTCTCTATCACAGTACTTTTCACGTTTTCTCCTTTAAGAGCCTTGCAAACAAGGTTCGGCTCCGTAGCATTCACTATAGTCACTGGGATCCCCTGCTCTATTGCGAACAAGAGCTCAGAGACCTTGCCAAACATGCCGCCTGTGACGTCGCGAGTCGTTGACTTCCCAAGTCCGCCTTGGAGTTTCTTCAATTCTCCCAACGTCAAGTGAGTGAGCATCTTTGCTGCCTTGTTGGCTTTCGGGTCAGAGTCATACAATCCGTCTACATCGACGCCTATCACGATGCGTTTTGCGTCAAACTTGGAAGCGAGCGTTGCGACCAGCTGGTCCCCTGACAGTATCGTGAACCCCAGCTTCGTATCAAAAACTGCGTCTCCGTAAAGAACCGGCAGAAATCCCATTCTCAATAGTGCTTTTAGAGGTGCGTCCTCGAAGTTTTTGATTCTGCCGTTCTCTGTTACTACGCATGAAGATGGTGCTATGCTCACTGCTGGGATGCTGTGCCATATCAGTGAATCCATGAACAGTCCATTGAGCACGGTCATAACGTGATGAGTCTCCGAAAAGCCGATCTTCTGAGTCTCCTCCTTAAACCCCTCTTTTATTCCGTACTTCTGTGCAATTGGGTGGCCGAAGCTTCCGCCTCCGTGAACAACTATCAGGTTTTGAACGCTTGCCTCCTGTATCTCTTCTGCCAAACGGTTTATGACAGCGGTTCGCGCCGCAAGCTCCCCATCCTTGTCCGTGATCACGGAGCCGCCGATCTTCAAGATCGTAGATCTAGGCGTGTTCAATCCTGACACCTTCATCAGTTTTTCTAGCCATGAAAGGTCTCCCGCCAGCCCTTTGAATGGCTTCTGAAACCTGCCCAAGCTTCTCATTGCCTGCAAGCGCTATCATGCATCCGCCACCACCTGCGCCGGTCAATTTCGCACCTAGGGCTCCTGCCTTGCGAGCGGCATTTATGAGCCACTCTAACGATTCGTCAGAAACACCGACTCCATAAAGCAGCGCTTGATTGAGATTCATTAACCCGCCAAGCGTTTCCAGATCATTCTTCTTGAAAGCATCTAAGGCTCTGAGGACGATTTCGCGCGCCGCAGACATCATAGGCTGCACAATCTGCGGGTATCTCTGTTTCACTTCCCTCACCTTCTCAACCTGAACACGCGTGGACCTTTCGACTCCTGTGTCGCCAATGACGAGCGGAATGTCCGCCTTCACTTCCAGCGGCTTGAACCCCGTGTCCATTTGGTACAAAAGCGTTCCGCCAAACGTTGAAATTGCAGGATCCACCCCAGATGGCGTGCCATGCACAAGCTTCTCAGCTTCATATGCAATCTTGAAAATGTCTTCCTTCGACATGTTCATGTCCAAAAGCGCACCTACCGCAGTCGTCACGGCTGCGACCACCGCCGCGGAAGATCCTAGCCCTGCTGCAACAGGAACTGTTGAGGTGATTTCGACGTTTATGCCGACGTTCTCCCCGTATTTTTCCAGCACCCTTCCCACAGCCAGCTCCACTGGTTCAAACTTCAGCTTTGCTTCCCTTGGGTCTCCTTGCTCCACCTTGAAGCTTCTGTTTTCGACGCTTACTGCAAGGCCTAGGTTTGTAGAACGCAGGAAAACGCGTTTGTCGGTGCGGTTTTCGGCTTTGGCGTAGGCTCTCTTGTCTATGGCTAAGACGATGGCGGGTTCACCGTAGACTACAAAGTGTTCTCCGAAAAGGATTACTTTGGCGGGAGCTGAGGCAACTACCCCCATTCTGCACCACTATTTTTTGAAACAGACGGCGGCGTACCCTACCACGCTTGAATAGTCGCCGCCGATATCACCACTGGTCTTATAGCATAATAATTTTGCCTCTTTCACTCCCAAAGCCTTTGAAGCGGTGATCAAAGCGGCTATGGGACCGTATCCGCAGGCAGTGATGTTTTGTGCTTCGACAGTTGAGAAGAACTTCGCTTCGTCCATCGCCTCAACTGCTTCCAGAGCCATTCTGTCCTTCCTCTCTGCCCTTTCTTGCGGTTCATAATGCGTCATGTCTGAAGAGGCGATGACAACCGCGTTCTTGCCAGCCAATACCTTGCCAACCGCTTTTCCAACTTCCCTGGCTGAAGACAGGTCCTGCATGAGAAAGCAGATGGGCACAATTTTGAACTTGGAATCATAAAGGTACTGGAGAAAAGGAAGCTGAACCTCGATCGAATGTTCCATGCTGTGAGCGGAATCGTCAACGTCAACTATGCCTGAAACCTGCACGATCTGGTCGGCTGTTGCATTGTCCACTTCAACGTCGCCTGACGGCGTGCGCCAGATCCCTTCATTCATGACCGCCAACGCGCTACCATAACCCGTGTGGTTCGGGCCGAAAAGAACCACGATGTCCGGCTTTCCGTCAATGGCTAGCTCGTAGTAGGCGTGGGCTGCGATTGGACCCGAAAACATGTAGCCTGCATGCGGGCAAATTAGGCCTACCACTTGTCTTGGACCAGTCTCTGCGACTTCTGGGATTTTTCTGGGTCCAAGCTCATGCGAAAAGCATTGCTCTACCTGTTTCTTTAATGACTCACGTGTTCCAGCGTAGAAGGCTCCGGCTTGACATGGACGCCGAACCTTCACCATCCCGTTAGATTTCCTCCTCCTCCCTTGCGATTTTCGCTTCAAAATCGTCGACGGTCAGAGGCAGATCCTTGTTGGACGGAAGCTCTCCTCTCTCCCGCAACACTTGTCTTGCCATAAGCCAATAGATCACGGCCAGAGCGCGCCGACCCTTGTTGTTCGTAGGGATGACAAGGTCTACACCTGTAAACTCGCTGTCGGTGCTGCACAGAGCAACAACGGGTATGCCAACCGAGGCAGCTTCCTTAACTGCTTGAGTGTCTGCCTTTGGATCAGAAACTATAAGCACTTCAGGTTCAATCCGATCGGGATGAAGCGGGTTCGACAGCAGCCCCGGAATAAAGCGCCCAGCCACCGGCGTCGCGCCGGTTACTTCACAGAATTTGCTGACTGGTTCTTGCGCGTACAGTCTCGTAGCGACCGCAGCGACCTTTGACGGTTCGAATCGTGCTAGGAATTTGCCTGCCACCCTTATGCGTTCATCGGTTCTCTTAACGTCTAGAACGAATAAGCCATCTGGTCTGACGCGGTATATGAACTGCTCCATGTCCAACGTTTTCATTCTAGTTCCGATGTGTATTCCCGCCGACAGAAGCGTGTCTCGCGGCATCAAAAGCTCTTCTACGACGGCTACTTCGGTTGTTTCCTCTTTTTCGGTGGGTTTTGCTTCTTCTTCGTTTTCTTCCTTTGCTTCTTTAAACTCTTCGTCTTCAGACAAGTCTGTTCATCCTCTCAGGTTATTTTGAGTTCTGCCATCTTGGCTCTGTCTCCTAAGAACTCTTCGATCCTTATTAACTCGTTTATCTTAGCGATGCGCGTTCCTTCAACAATTCCAGTCTTTATCACTGGGCATCTGAAGGCCACGGCCAAATGTGCTATGTGCCAATCGCACGTGTCCCCTGAACGGTGCGCCATCACAGGCAGATATCCGTTTCTTCTCGCCGTTTCGATCGTTTCCCAAGCGTCGGTTATCGTGCCGACCTGATTCACCTTTATTATCACCGCGTTGGCCGCGTGCATCTTTACTCCGCGACTTAGCCTTTCGCTGCTTGTTGTGAAGAGGTCGTCTCCGCAAATCAAACAGTTCTTCACTTTTTTGGTAAGTTCAGCGAAGCTTCCAAAATCCTCTTCGTGGAACGGGTCTTCAACGTAGACCAAATGGTACTTCTTAACAAGGTCCAGAATGAATTCCAGCTGTTCACCTGAATTTCGCTTCTTCTTTTCCCTTCGGTAAACATATTTTCTTTCTTTTCCGTTCCACAGCGAAGACGCTGCAACATCGATGCCCACACCGCATTCAAACCCGAACTCGTTGCCCCTTTCTTCGCATGCTCTGGTTACAACGTCAAGGGCCTCAGAGTTGCCAATGTTCGCGCTCCAAGCTCCTTCATCGCTTTTTCCTTCACTGAAGAACTTGTCTTTCTTCCGCAGGATTTCGCCGACTCTTCTGTGAATTTGAACGTTGGCCACCGCAGCTTCGAAAAATGATTCAGCTCCGTGTGGAAGAATCAGGAGCTCTTGTATGTCCGGCGACTTCCCGTGGGTATGCAGGCCACCGCTTATCGTGTTTCCGAGTGGAAAAGGGAGTTCATGAGCGACATGTCCTCCTAGAAACTGAAATAGAAGGGCACCGTAAGAGTTTGCGGCTGCCTCCACAGTTGCCAAGGAAATGGCGAACGCTGTGTTTCCACCTATCACTCTGAAATCCTTTGAACCGTCAATCTCGTGAAGCGTCTTGTCCATTTCCTCTTGAAAATCTGCGTTTAACCCTACAAGTTCTGGGGCTATGAGCTCCTCAACCTTCTTGAGTGCATTATCCACGCCGTCCTGCGGGTAATAGACCACTTCAGCTTTCCCGCGGCTTTTTCCCGCTGGCGCAGAAGCTCTTCCGAAACCCGAGGTAGTTATGACATCAACCTCTATGGTTTCTTCTCCTCGGCCGTTGAAAACTTTCCTTGCGATTATGTCTTCAATAACTGTGGACATTATCTTCTCCTTTCTGACTCGCCTAGTAATAGTGCCTAGCTTCTTTTCGTTTTTCGGCTTCTTCGTAGAAACGCAGAACTTCATCGATAAGCTCTACGTGAGACAATAGCATGCGTCTGCAGCAATATCTTTTGATTCCCAAGCCGTCCAGCACTTCGCCAGCATTCTCTCCGGCCTTGACCCTTCTGGCGAATTCTTCCCATTGGTCGCCGATCAGCTTGCCGCAGGTGAAGCATCTTACTGGTATGATCATTCAGCTCATCCTTCCTATCTGTAGCTCTTCTGGTCCTTGGCTCTCGCTCCAGATCCGCCGACCTTTTTGGTTTCCTTTCTCCTTGCGTCTCCCACAATCATTGTTCGGTCATACTCGGAGAAAACTGTACGCAAATGCGTGCTCTTAGTCCATTTCAACAATGCGTTTGCAATGGCCACTCTTGCCGCTTCTGCTTGGCCCATGTAGCCTCCGCCTAAGACTTTCACGTCCATATCCAGTTGTTTCCAAACATCTTCCCCTGCCTGCAAAAGAGGCTCCATTATTTTTTCGCGTGCAATCGTAGGCTCCAGAATCTCTATGGGAGTTCGGTTGATGCGTATCCTTCCGATTCCGGGCCTAACCACGGCTCGTGACGTGGCGGTTTTTCTTTTTCCACTAACTACCAAAACTTTTTTTGCTGGCATGATCATTCACCGACATTCCAACCTATTTCCTTAGCGTACTCGCCTACCGTGAAGTATGGACAGGTCAGTCTCTTGGCTTGAGCCTCTTCCAAAGTTTCCATCTTCTGGTCTTTGAGCTCGTCTGGTATTCCCATGAAGACCGCGAGACGCTTGTATGCTTGCACGCCTTTTGGCTGCTTGAACGGGAGCATGCCTCTCACGGTTCTTCTGACAATCCTGTCGGGTCTTCTCTGGTGCAGCGGGCCTCTTCCTGGGCTCCCCACCTCGAGGAACTTGTGGCCTTCGATCACCTCGCTTTTCTTTCTGCCAGAAAGCACGGCCTTCTCGGCATTTACGACAATGATTCTTTCGCCATTGAGCAATCTCTTGGCGATCTTGCTTGCCATTCTTCCCAAGACAAGGCCGTCCGCATCTATTGTCACAACTGGTTCACTTGTTGTCTGCATTTTTTCACCCAATTATCTTGACGTTTGAGCCTTTCGGGTTCTTCTTGACAAGGTCTGGAAAGGACAGGCACTTGCCTCTTGCGTCTGCTATTTTCTCCTTTGCTCTTGCAGAGAAGGCGAACGCTGTGACTGTTATGGGATGGCTGATTTCGCCCGACGCGAGAACCTTGCCTGGAACCACAACCATATCCTTCTTCTGCGTGTATCTGTTCAAGCGGCTTAGGTTGACAGCAATACGCTTTCTTTTCGGCCTAATCAGACGTTCAGCTATGTCGCTCCAGATTTCGGCCTCGTTTTCTCTGCCTTGGCTTTTCAGGAAATGAGCTAGCCCTATGAGTTCTGGGTTTACCGTCTTAGCTTTCTTCACTCTTCTTCACCTTGATTTGGCTTTCAAGTTCCTTCAGCTGTTCATCCAGGATTTTGACAGCTTCAGTCAATATCTTTTCAGGCGGAAGCGCACCCGTAGATTCCAGACTGAATATAAAAGCATTTTCTTCTCCGCCGACCTCTATCGCTGGAGGGTTTTGCGGACAAGCGTTAACGCAGTCTTGGCAGAGGGTGCACGCCATCAAGTCGCGAACTACTATCTTATTTTCAGACTTGGCCAGAACTTTCTTGGGGCAGATTTCAGCACATTTCCCACATGCGTCGCAACGTTTACTGGCGATGGTCATCCTTGGAAAATACTTGTATGCACACATTGAAACTGGCTGCCACTTGGCGTGATTCTTTCCTTTACCGAGCCTTACGTAAGCCTCTAACCTCAGCTTCTGTTCTTTAGCCAGCTTTATCAGCGGAATCTTGTCGCTGACTGGCACTATCTCCGGGTTTTCGGAGACCAAGTCGCCTGAATAGACTGTTCTTGTTCCTTCTTTTGCCTCAGCATCTAGAGTAAGCGTGACTCTGCAGAGGTTGCATCCGAACTCGCTCTTGCACGAGCACTCCTCAGGCAAGTTGTAGCTTTTGAGGTCAGTTTTGAGAGGGACAAGCCCAAGCCTATGAGCTATGATTTCGTCTTGAAGCACCGAAGAATTCTCGAGCACTACAATGTCATCCACAGCCATGGATGGGACTTCAGAAGTAACCGTCCGTCTTAAGGCGTTCATGAAAGGGATATCAACGTCCCGGATAAGTAAACGTATGTTTCTATCGTCTCTTTCAAGCACTTTTATTTCCACTTGTTTGGACACTCCGTATCGTACCATGTTAACTGCTGTGCCGTTCAATAGAATATTGGTGCATTATTTCAATTTTTCTATTAACAGAAGAAAAGCGCGAATCTGTTAGACTCTTCTTCCTCTTCTGCCACCAGGTCTGCGCGTTCCATCATGCGGAACAGGCGTAACCTCTTCGATACGTTCTATGCGGAAACCTGCCCTAGCTAGGGCTCTTATGGCTGCTTGTGCACCTGGACCTGGCGTTCTTGGCCCCGATCCTCCAGGGGCTCTCACCTTGATGTGTATGGCTGTTATTCCCTTGTCCTTGGCCACTTCAGCTGCGGCTGAGGCTGCGCGCATCGCAGCATATGGTGAAGATTCCATTCTGTCCGCCTTCACGAACATCCCGCCAGATGTTCTGGATATGGTTTCTGCACCTGAAATGTCCGTTATATGGATTAAGGTGTTATTGTACGAGCTGAAAATGTGGACAACGGCCCATTTCTCGTTTCTCTTGCTGGCTCCGCTCATCGCTCTTCCCTCGTTCGCGCTTCTTCTGATGGTCTTTCAGTTGTCACTACGGCAGATACTGTTTGGCGTAGAGGATGACTTGGGATTGCAAACGGGCTTTGAGGTGTGTATGTCATCTGGCTTTCTTCAGCCTTTGCCACAATATAACTTGGCACGGTAATTCGCTTCTTTCCTATCGTTATGTGGCCGTGAGTTATCAGTTGACGAGCCTGATGGATGGTTTTAGTCAAGCCTTTGCGGAAAACGATTGTTTGCAGCCGGCGTTCAAGGACGTCTTCTATCGTTAAGTCCAAAATGTTGTCCAAAACTGCTGTTTCGCTCAAAACACCAAGTTTCTTCAAGCGCGCCAGACGTTCGTCTTCCCTTCTCTTCCGCACTTCGGGTGGTTCACCTATGAGCGAACGTGCTACACCTCTGAAATTGGACAACATCGTCTCATGACGCCACAGCTCATGCTTGTTTCGCAACCCGTACTGTCCCAAAAGCTTGAGTTCCTCTTGCAGGGTGTCGGTGCGCCATGGGAAACGCGGCGTGTCATACTTCTTCCTTTGCTTTTTCGGGTCACCCATAGCTACCTGCTCTCCGTTGCGGCTGGTCTCTGCATGAGCGTCTTCTTTTTGACTCCAAGGGCTTTCCCTGCTCTTCCAGTGGTCTTAGTTCGTTGTCCACGCACCTTCAAGCCGTAGGCGTGGCGGTATCCTCGCCATGACTTTATTTCTTTCATCTGTTCTATGTCCATCTTCGTTCTCAAGACGAGGTCGGCGCTTATCAGGTGCACGTCTTTGCCATTTTCCACGTCTTTTCTTCTGTTTAGAAGCCAGCTTGGCAGTCCGAATTTAGCTGGATCCTTGACTATCTCTTCGACTCTTTCAATTTCCGCTTCTGTAAGAAATCCTGCTCTCTTGTCTGGGTCGATCTCTGCTTTCTTTAATATTGCGTTTGCCAGTCTTGCGCTTATCCCTTTAATCTTCGTTAATGCGTAAGATGTTTTCAGAGTACCGTCTACGGTAGCATCAATTATCCTCAATATGTAACGGTATTCTTGTGACATTGGTCGACATCCGTGCGATTTGCCTTAGGCTAACAACGAAATGAGACCTATTTTATTTAAATCTTCCTAACGCGACAGACATGACAACCTGATGGAAAGCACATTTTCACTTCAACCGTGCTGGTTTGTCTGCTGGCGCCGCCGTTATTGACGGATCTACATGCACCGAGAAATAGCCGTCGATATCAGTGTGGCTGATTGAAAATTCTCCAAAATTAACGAGTGGAGTATTGCAGAAATCAAAAGCCAGTCAGCTTCTGAAATTCATGGGAGACAGCGACACAATCAGAAGGGAGGACGAAGGAAGTCTGACGGCAAAAGCAAGCATTCATGGTTTAAGCGCCACTTCTCATGCCATAGTACAAAAGGGAATAATAAGTCATAAATCGTATCGTTTTTGTGAGAGCTTTCAGCTCACAAACGTAACGTTTTGGGACTTTGCCCGGGTGAAGTTGATGTCTTGCAAGGAGTGTTCTGTAGAGGAGTACATTGCAGCTTGGCTTAGAAGTAGTAGGCCTTGAAAATTTTTCAAATCCTACTACTAGTTACTTGCAAGAAGAAGAGGGTTGATTTTTTTCACTCTCTTCTTCTACTTGTCACAATCAAGTTTTCAGCCGGCCCCTATGGTCGTTGAGACTAGTATCGCATAATAAAAAAAGAATCCTTTTTTTTGATGTTTATACAATTTATTAATACACTTTGTTGATACTTATGATGATGAGTCTCTTCATTGCCCCGGCTAACGTTTCTTCTTCAA
>Ga0315285_10000523_pt1 | contig 39675 bp, 40 predicted proteins | sample YL17G09_36_MG_FD_203698 | JGI IMG/M metagenome (GOLD analysis project Ga0315285, IMG submission 203698) | Sediment microbial communities from Yellowstone Lake, YNP, Wyoming, USA - YL17G09_36 | ecosystem: Environmental > Aquatic > Freshwater > Lake > Sediment | place: USA: Wyoming | collected...
GAACCGTCGTAGCAGACTCTCAAAGCTTTCTCCTTGTGAAAGTCTTACTTCGGACACATGGCATCACTCCCTTCCTATAACTAATTAAAATACTTGCCTTAACACAGATAATCGGCAAAGTTGAATTGTAAACTTTCTACTTCGCAGTGTCAAGGTGGTGGTTGGGCTAGCATTTCACCATAACTGGGCATATAATTAGGACACAAAAATTTGATTAGGAGGAGGTAGCCATGGCGTTTTATCTTATGCTGACGACTCTGACCGGCGAAGGCAGAAAGAGAATGGAAGAGTATCCCGAATTGCTTAAAGACCTTAACAAAGAGGTCGAGGTTATGGGGGTTAAAATACTGGCTCAGTACGGGCTTTTGGGGCAGTACGATTTCGTCAACATCGTGGAGGCTCCCAGCGACGAGATGGCGGCTAAAGTGGCGATACATCTAAGCGCCAGGGGCGGGCTTCAGACCCTGACCTTGACCGCCATACCTCTGGACAATTTAATCGCCACCCTGAAAAAGAAGCAAGAGCCGTTATAATACGTTAATCGGCATATCCATCCCGGTTTTCGTCATCCATTCACATGGTAAAGGTGTATTTTTTCGAATTTGATTTTTAGGGCGAGTATATTGAAAGGAGACATCAATATGGCTAAGAGCAAGGCGGTGTTATTTGAAGTACAGGATAAAGTGGCCATGGTTACCATTAACCGACCCGAAGTCAGGAATGCGGTTAACGGGGAGGTTCTGGAGGGGCTGGCAGCGGCTGCAGAGAGTATACTTTCTCAGACTGAAGTACGAGCCGTCATAATTACCGGCGCTGGCGACCGCGCTTTCAGTGCTGGCCTGGACCTCAAGGCGGCCACCACGGCAGGTGAGGGTCTCGTGCTAACGCGTGCTGCCCGGTCCGAATTTGAGACGCTTCAGATGGGCGGACAGATTTATATGGCGCTGGAGGCGCTGCCGGTTCCGGTCATCGCCGCCATCAACGGCTACTGCCTGGGCATCGCGTTTGAGTTGGCGCTGGTTTGCGATATAAGGCTTGCCTCGGAAACGGCTATTTTCAGCATACCTGAAGTGCAATTAGGCACCATTCCCGACTTCGGCGGCACCCAGCGCTTGACCAAGCTCGTTGGCGCCGGCAAAGCGAAGGAGCTGATATTTACCGGCCGGCGCATAGATGCTGCTGAGGCTTTGAGGATAGGGCTGGTAGAGCATGTTTATCCATTGGATAAACTATTGGACGAAGCCAGGAAGCTGGCGCAGGAAATAGCTGCTATTGCTCCGCCTCTAATCCAGGGCGCCAAGCGAGCCATTAATGTGGCTGTGTCTTATCCGCTGGATGTCGGCTTGAGTTATGAGACAATCACGGCGGTTAGTACCCGCCAGGATATAAGACAGGGTGCTGCTTCTCTCCTGGAAAAATCCAAATCAGCCTAGCCTGGCCGTTTAGCCATCCGTTTGTACTTTTGCGTTATTGCGAGGCATGTAGCCACGAGGCTTTAGCCTCGTGGTCACGACCCTTAAGGGTCGTGGCTACATTTATGCCAGAAAGCTGATTACGTCGCCGGCTTATCTATGAGCCCGGCGTATTCCAGTATCTTGCGTATTGCCGTGCTTAAAACCATTAGTTGCATTTCCCTGCCCATGCCCATAAAGTCGATTTCGTTCCTCGGCAGGATTTCGGCAGCAGCTTTTTGAATTGTCTCGTCGAAATCTCTTGTCTGTTGGTACATCTCGATAATGCTGTTCCGGAGTCTTTCCGTTTGTCTTAGCCCGTCTTGTAATAATTGCCCAGACTGGGCACCGGTGACAACGCCATAATGCTCGGAGGCAAATATTTCAACTTCGAGGCTAGCCAGTCTTTCCATTGATTGTTTATACATGCCAAAGTTATATTGCGGTCCGGGGAAGAATATTGTGTCTCCATCGTCCGTTGGTGGTGGTGCCGCATCCGCTGGGAACAGAGCTTGCAACTTAGGGACATACGCGGCAATGGAACACTGGGTGTGCCCTGGCACTTCTAGGAAGTGTACTTCTATTCCGTCGCCCAGGTCTATGATGTCTTTTTCCGTGATGATGCGGTCAACATGGATTCCGTCGAACTTCAAATCCAAACTCTCATATTCACCTTGCAATCCCAGCCTGTCAATCGCGTACTTATTGGTAACAGCGATGAAATTCACCGCCTTCTCCTTGGCAAAAATCTTTTCAGCGTACGCCGAGGCAAGTATCTGGATATGCGGAAATTTCTTTTTCACATAAGGCACAGCACCGCAGTGGTCGAAGTGGGAGTGGGAAACCACCAGGTACTTAAGCTTTTTGGGCTCGAAATCCATTTTTGAGAACTGTATTTCCAGAGATGGTACTATCCAGCTCATTCCACCGCCTATAATCATCATGTCATTGCCTCTGAGCAAATACAGGCAATTTTCCCTTGCACCTAAAAAATCTAACCTGTCGGTGACTTTTCCCGGCTCTCTAATCCACATGTCGGTTACCTGCCTTTCCCTATGTAGTAATGATTAGGATTTAGATAGTTATGCTTTGTATTTGTTTGTGTTTTGTGATTTGGAGCTTCTACAGTTTAGTCCTAATCCTCTCTCCCCAGTAAACAAATTGCCAAGGGGATGGTGACTGAAGTGCAGCGACGCCATATGCAGCTCTGGCATAGATAGGCCGTTTATATACGTGCCTATTCAAATTCGTTCTTCGATAATGCTGTAAAAACGATAGCTGCTATTCCAAGAATCCAGCAAGGGAAGAAGGCAGCGATGGAGCCGGCGAGTGCTAAGCCCCATATTTTCCTCTGCAGGGCATATATCCCGCCTACAATAGCCAGTATTCCGACGATAGCAAATGGTAAAGCCAGCGCGGTGAAAATCGGAAATAGATATGGGGGTATATCCGGCACAAATCGCATGATCCCACCTATGAAAATAAATATAAGGGCGAGTATTAAGCCCCAGCAGCCGGCGATTATGTCCAGTATACCGGCCACCATTGGCATCCATGTCTTGTTGTCTGCCATTTGTTATCCTCCTTTATTTAGTTCTTGTGTAATTGGGGTCCCAGTTCCTAGATACTATTTACCACAAGGAGCTTGGAATGTCTAGTAGTCAACCTCCCCCGCCATTCTAAACCTTTCCATCTGTCGTCCTGAACCCTTTCCGCACTGTCATTCTGAGCCCTCCCCCTGTCATTCTGAGCGCAGCGAATAATCTCACCTTGATATTTAATTTGACGTATATCAGTTTGTTGGGTTAACCTAGCCTTGTAAGCAAATGAATACTCCATCAATCTCGTTGCTTAAAGCTCTAACTGAAGCTGGAGTTGGCTCCAGGAGGCGGATAGCCGATGCCATTAAAAATGGCAGGGTGGAGGTGAACGGCGAGCCGGTGGAGAACTTCCGCCATCCGGTAAATCTGGAGACCGACCGCGTCTCGGTGTATGGCAAACTGGTTGACCTCAAGCCAAGGCGCACGGTCTACTTGATGGTTAATAAGCCGGCGGGCATCATAACCACTACCAGCGATGAGCGAGGTCGCAAGACGGTGCTGGACATCCTGCCTGAGAAATATCGCCACCTGAGGTTATATCCCGTGGGGCGACTGGATAAGGACAGCACCGGGCTTTTGCTTTTGACCAACGACGGCGAGCTTACCTACCGGCTTACGCACCCTAAGTTCGAACATGAGAAAGAGTACCTGATTCATATAGAAGGCAGGCTCAAGCCGGACGAGAAAAGAAAGTTGGAAAAGGGCGTTGAGCTTGAGGATGGCATGACCTACCCCGTCGATGTCAAAGAGATAAAATCACCGCCGCCGTTCAGTTACAGCATTACCATGCATGAAGGCAGGAAACGGCAGGTACGACGCATGCTGGCAAATCTTGGTTATCAAGTCCTGGCCATCAAGCGCATCAGGATGGGAAATCTTAACCTGGGAAACCTCAAGGAAGGCGCCGCCCGAGAACTAAACCCTGAAGAAGTCCGCTCACTTTTAGCTGGCAGACTACCCGCGTGTCTGTGATCTGGCACAAGTTGTGAACCAACTGATGTAGCCACGACCCTTTAGGGTCGTGACCACGAGGCTAAAGCCTCGTGGCTACTGGTTGAGATAGAAGATAGCCATCCGCTGCTTATCTTTGCTAAAAGCCGTTGCTCTGGATTTGGCCCATCATATATAATTGGGGCGTGCCAGCGTAGCTCAGTGGAAGAGCAGCGGTTTCGTAAACCGCCGGTCGTCAGTTCGACTCTGACCGCTGGCTGTATCTAAATCGTCCTCTTTTGCTAACGCTTTACTAACGCCTTTGGTTCGACCCGGACCCCAACTTCATGCCCGCCGCCACACAGTCTCACGTGCAATCCTACCGCTATCAATATCCGCCCTGAATAAAGTATAATGAGGCGAGCGGAGGTTAGTTATGCTTGTAAAAATAGAGACTTATTTCGATGGCGAATGGTGGTGTGCCCGCGGTATTGGAGAAGATATCTTTACTCAAGGCAAGACTCTCGACGAGTTACATGAGAACATCAAGGAAGCTGTAGCTACTCACTTTGGAGACACACCCGAGCCCATAACTATCCTGACACTGTCTGAGGTAAAACTAGCCGATGCCAAAGCTCCCGCAAGTTAGCGGTCCTCAGGTTATTAAGCTCCTCGAATCTCTTGGCTATACCCGCCTCAGACAGAGAGGAAGCCACGTCGCTCTGAGGAAAGTCACACCTCTGGGTGAACATAACATCACTGTCCCGATGCACAAAGTGGTAGCCAAGGGAACATTAAACGACATTATCACCAAGGTTAGTCTCTGGAACAACACCACCAAAGAAGAACTTTTCAAGCAGCTGCAATAACCCACCCACCACACATAACAACAATCTCTTCCCTTCATAGGGAAGTCAAAACAAAAACAAGCTACCTTGAACAAAACGTCATTAGTCATAATGAGCATTTCGGCACGTGAAGTTACGTCAATGGAAGGGTGGTATTGGAGAATAGAAATTAAGGTTGCTGTACTAGAAAGTTTAAACCACACCGCCCAGCATGTCCCTTGATAGCATCGATAATCTGTCCGGGTGGTAGTTGTATATTAATATCCCCCTGTTCTGTTTGCTCTGACCGTAGCCTAGCAAGCCAGAAGATTTCCTCGTTTTGAGGAAGCTTACTAAGAACTGTTTCTATTGCGTCTACACCTACCACATGTATTTGTACCCATTCATCCTCAGACACAATATTTGCATTGGAAATGATTTCTTCGAGCGTTTTGTTACGATTGGTGCCCGTGAGCAAAGTGAAGTGCCATTGGTTTTTTTCTTGCCATGAATAGAGCTCGTATCCTTTCATGGAATGTGGAAGCTTACCCGCCGTGGTTTCTGATGGCGTGGTGGTGCCACTGCTGCAAGCTGCCAGTAGTGAAATCAAAAGCACCATCAATAATATATAAAATATCCTATTTATCATATTCTAACCTCGAAGTGATACAAGGTCGAAATTGAATATCAGCACCGTAGTGACCTGGCATCGTTCGTCTTTGGGATCGTCACCCGATAATATATCTAACGCCTCCGGGCATCAAACACGTGTGGTAGCAGTGTATCATATCGTAAATATCTGTGCGTGTAGTTACGAGGGTGATGTTGAAAATCCTCTTATCCGGTCATACTGGCATTTTCAACATTCCATCTTCTTCTTGCTATACATTAAGCCAACTTGTTCTCCAGTGAGTCCGAAAAGTAAAGGCTGCTGCCCAGAGTGTTAAGCTTGATTCCATGCTACAATGCGGGTCATGGCAGTAGCTAGTTCCAATAGCCGTAAGCAGAGTATATCTATTTAATCTCCATCTTCATAAGTGCTATACTTCGCATGCGCGAAAATAACCGCGAGCAGGGGGTGTGAATATGGCAGAAATAAGACAGAGGGAATTGCTACAAGTTCCGGAGAGCCTGGTAACAGGTGGCAAGTTCAATTTCGGCACCTTTAACGGCCAGTTTCAGAGGGTGAACCCCCTCGACGCTGAGAGGCCCCTGGGCATCTGGTTACCCAGGCCGCTGCTCAACCTCAGGCTAAAGGAGTGGCAGGCATTCCAGCTTGGTAACAGCAGATGGTTCATGCTTGCAGTGCTATACAATGCCAAGGTCTCCGCACTGGCTCAGTTCATTGCCTATGATAAGGAGCGTAAGAAGAAGTACCTTTTCGAAAAGGTACTGCCCTCGTGGAAAATAACGGTGCCTGATTCATTGTGGGATGCAAGACAATCCTACAGTGACCAAGATTGCCTAATCGAGCTAGTGAGCCAGCTAGGTAAGGGGCGGTTCTATATAAATGTACAGGTACAAGGTTACAAGGGGTTGCCAGATATCGCGGCACATTTCGAAGCATTTCACGATGATGGACTGGTCGAACCGATAGTGGTTTCCATCCCATTCGGTAAGAACAGGGGGATATACTCTCACAAATGTCTCATGCCCATGCAGGGCAGCCTCTCCATCGGGGATGAGAAGGCCGAGTTTTTACGCCAAGAGAGTTTCGCCATTATCGATGATCACAAGGGGTTTTACCCTTACGTGATGAAGTATGACTGGGTAACTGCTGCGGGCTTCAATGACCGGGGGCAATTAATTGGGTTCAACCTGACCGATAACCAGTCTATAGACCCTGAGAAGTTCAACGAGAACTGCCTGTGGCTTGACGGAAGGTTGGAGCTACTGCCGCCGGTGAAATTCAACAGGCCGGATGGGGTTGAGGGTGAGTGGTTAATACGTGACCAGTACGGCATGGTGGATTTAGTTTTCAAACCTGTGACGATGGGCATGATCAACATGAATTTCCTCATATTAAAAGTGAAATACAGGGGGCCATTTGGCTACTGCAACGGATTTATTAAGGACCGGGCGGGTAACAAGGTGATGTTAAATCAATATTTCGGTATGGGTGAGGAGAAATATATACGGGGATAGTTGTAGCCATAAATGGCAAAAATTATGGCTACCGCTTCAGTATGGGGACAGCACTAATATGGTCCCAACCAAAAACTTGGCATAGTCCCACCTTACCCTACTCCTTAACTAACATCAGCAGCCCTCGCACAACCAAAACAATCCCAGCCACTGTACACAGCCAGGACAAAACAAGCTCCGCTATCACCCCCTAAGCAGCTTTAGGAATTCCTCATCTGTTAGATCAGCTTGTTTGAGGATTGCCCTCAGTGTCTTTTCTGGAAGATCCTTGCTATGAATAGGTACAGTTACCCGAAGTTCAGTTCTATCCCTATGAAATAGGCGAGCGTGGCTTCCCCTTTGATGATGAACAAAAAAACCACCATTGAGCAGAGCGCGTATAACTTCACTACCCTTCAGGCTAGGAAGTATTGCCATATCAAATGCGCACTGCTATCCGCTCAAGTGATGGCTCTTTATCCTCAGGGATTGGCTCCCCCTGCTTCAAGGCGCTCTCCAAGTAACATCTTATGGCATCCTCAGCCATTTCTCTCGCTTCTTCCAAAGTCTCTCCACAAGTGCAGATCTCGGGGATTGCCGGTATAACAACGTTATAACCCCCCTCTTTCAGAGGCTCAAATATTACCGTATAGTTATAAACTTTCATCTTCCTTCCAACACCCCATGCGTTCTAATTATATCACACCTTCCAATTCTCCCACCCACAACCGTCGGCGCTAATTCAAGCCTGTCTCGGCCCACCTGCCGTGGAACCGATACTCGAATTACTTTGAATATCCCGCCATTTTCCGCTATAATTTCTCCGTAATTGGCCAGGAGGTTGACACCCTAATCAGGTAAATTAAGGCCGAAACTGTGAAGCTATTTGGCGGCGAAAACAGGCAAAATCACGCCTAGACTTCGTAAACCGCCGGTCGTCAGTTCGACTCTGACCGCTGGCTCCACTTTGGGGCAAATGTTTTATGGCTGACCATTCTTTAGAATTTCATTTTCGCAAGGCCGATGTCTTTAAATGTTACGACTATTTAATTCTTTCGCTTTACAATTTTATGAGTTTTTGATATTTTTAAGTCTATGATTATTTTTGTCCTTTTGATGGACATTTGATATAAAAATAAAGGAGGTGTAATCACATGTTCGCCATTAGTCTACCTAGCTTCGCAGTCAGCGGCCTAATTGGGGGGATAATAGCCATCCTCTTCGGCATCCTCATTTTGATTTTCCCGCGCATACTCAACTATCTGGTGGGCATCGCCCTCATCCTATTCGGAATATTCGGCATTTTGGGTGGTAGCCTTTTGATTGGCATCCTGTCTCTTATCTTCGGTATCGTGGTAATGATTTTCCCCAGGATTCTCAACTACCTTTTGGGCGCTTATCTAATCATAGTCGGGCTAATATCTATCTTTGCATCGGGTTTTGCCCTGATACCGCTTATTACCGGCATTATCATTCTGGTTTTGGGCATAATAATAATGATATTCCCGGCTATTATTAACATACTGATAGGTATCGCCTTCATTATCCAGGGGGTTGTTGCTATCGGCCACTATTTCGGTTGGTTTTAGCCTGGACCAAATTATTCGAAACAGAGCAGTTGAAATTTAGCAAGCCCCTTTAATAGCCAGGTTTTCATCAACTGGCTGTGATTGCTATTGACGGGGAAGGTCTACGGCGTCCTTGAGCTGCAGGAGGTGAAATATGGCTTATGCAATCATTGCTTTGGGGGTGGCTATTTTTGGCATCGGCATGACACTTTATTTTCAAGCCCAGATTATTCTGAAACCTAAAAAACAGGTAACCTTTGCCCGACAGTTCTGGTGGTTCGGCGCGGCCTGGATGGTGTTGGGGATAGCCGCAGCCATTGGTGGAGTTATCGGAATATTTACCGGCGCTTTGTAGTCAAAAAATCAAGCATGGGCTGTAGATAAATAGGGGCGACAATCAATAGATTGTCGACAGCGCCGAGGATAAATAGTTATTTGAGCAAATATGGCCGGGCTCAAGACTTGAGAGGTAGGTCCGAGAAGCTGACTAGCTGCTGATAACTAATCATGCCGCTTTCAGCTACATTATCGACTTCAATACCGGCTTCCACTGCTGCAGCTACGGGATTCAGCCCGCCCAGTAGTGCCATTCCCATCCGGTTAGTGCCCACAGAAATCTGGCAAACGGGCTCGCTTGTGTTCCCAAGGGCATAGACGCCATTCATGCCAGCTTCCTTAAGTTCTGAGATAACCTGTTCCACAATTGACCTTGCCGGTGCCGGCAACTCGCGGAAATTAGCCAGTATCTTCCCGTTACCGGTTTTAGCAACCTCGCTCACACTCGTCATACTGGCACGAATATATTGCTCGGATGGGTCCAGCGATGTACCTCCATAGTTGATAATAGCCACAAAGCGTTTTGGTTTGAAGTCTTTAATTTCGAGTACTCCGCCAAATCTGGAATCCACGGGAACGCCGTGTTTCAGTAATACGCCGTTTACGATAACGCTGCATACCGTGGCCAGACCTACTTTGCCATCGGGGATAACCACATCACCAAGTTTCTGACCTTCAGTGGCTATGGCAATCAGTTGACTGACACACAGGCCGGCTTTGAAGGCGCCTTTCATGGCTTGAATGGCCTTGGGGAATATCTCTTTATTAAAGAGCGAGGTGTTGATGGGAAATAGACCGGTCCGGCTCTTTGGGTCAAATGTAGTTTTGAAGGCTAAAAGCTCAAGTTTTTCCAGGATGAAGCCGAGCTGGTCGGGCGCCAGCGCTTCTCGCAGCTCTTCGAGCCCACGTGGAGTAATCATGCGGCCATCTCGACCCAGCGGCTGAGTATAGCCTCTCTCGTCTGTGATTTTAAGGTGGTATCTAACTGTTCGCTCATTGAGCGATAGTCCGCGTTCTTCAAGTTTCCGAGCGATGGCTATTGACCCCAATGGTTCATAAGATTCGCTCAAGACCTTGAGAATCATCATGACCTTTTTTTCAGTATCCGCGCCGGCAGCCGATATCATACTGTTAATATCCTGTAGGTAAACTATACGTATTATACTATCTCCGCGGCAAAAACAGAATGCCCCAACGAAAATTAATAATTAAAGACCAAAATACAAAAATACAGAGCAAAGGTCAAAAATGGGATGTTGAAGTCGAAGCACGCACTATCAACTTGGGTAGATTGGAGCATCCGCTCCAATCACGCCCGGAGCAGATGCTCCGGATTACCCCCGTTTAAACTTAGGTTAATAATTAAAGACCAAAATGCAAAGATACAAGTAAAGATTTAAAAGTTGGGGGTATGTTGGCAGGAGGAAGGTGAGGGTGAACTTGTTTGATTTGGGATTAACTCGGTCCTGACAAATACTCTTTTAACGGCTTCACGTTGAAGTTCCGGCTGCCGCTCGATAGTGCCTTTAAAGCTATGCGAGCGGTATCGAGTGATGTGAAACAGGGGATACGCATTTCAGTAGCAGCCCGCCGGATATGAAAACCGTCTTGCAGCGGAACACGACCGCCCGTAGCCGTATTGACTACTCCAGCTACAGAGCCGTCATTGATAATATCAACCACATTGGGATGGCCCTCGCCTAACTTCTTGCCAATCTTCTTTACTTGCATACCTGATTTTTTAATCATAGCCGCCGTGCCTTCCGTGGCGTAAAGATGGTAGCCAAGAGAATAAAAGCCTTCGATTATAGGTAAAGCTTCAGCTTTATTCTGGTTGGCAATGCTGAATAATAGATTACCTTGCGATGCCAGCATGAGGCCGGCTGCGATAAGTGCCTTGGTCAGAGCCGCTTCAAAAGTGCTGTCAATTCCCATAACCTCGCCGGTCGACTTCATCTCGGGGCCAAGGTAAGTATCTACGCCTATCAGTTTGGACATGGAGAAAACGGGAGCTTTTATGCCTACAAGTTTCTGCTTTTTCCACAAACCTGTCGTATAACCCTGCTTTTTCAAGCTAATGCCTAACATTACCTTGGTGGCGATTCGAACCATGGGCACGCCGGTAATCTTAGAAATGAATGGTATAGTCCGGCTGGCACGCGGGTTTACTTCCAGTACATAGACTGAGGGTGAACCATTTTGCTTACCCCGCATGATGACGAGCTGTAGGTTCATTAAACCCTTTACCTGGAGTGCCTGCCCAATTCTTATTGTGTAATCAACGATGGTGTTTACCTCGTCTTTGGTAAGGTTTTGCGCCGGATAAACAGCTATAGAATCGCCGCTATGTACTCCGGCACGCTCGATGTGTTCCATTATTCCCGGGATGAGGACATCCTCGCCATCGCTGACGGCATCCACTTCTACCTCTTTGCCTTCGAAATACTTATCAATTAATGTAGGGTGTTGACTGTCCATTTCCAGGGCTAGGGACATGTAACGAATCAGTTCCTCCTCGTTGTGTACGATTTCCATAGCTCTGCCGCCGAGAACATAACTCGGCCGAACCAATACTGGATAACTGAGGGATTTAGCCGTCTTAATACCTTCTTGCAAAGAAGTCACGCCGGCTCCCGGCGGCTGAGGTATGCCTAAGCTATTGAGGAAATCCTCAAAGCGGCGGCGGTTTTCAGCTATATCGATGGTTTCTGCAGTGGAGCCGATTATGGGCATATTACTGCGCGCCAGGGATTCAGCTAAGTTGATAGCAGTTTGACCGCCGAACTGAACAATTGAGGGCGGAATGAGGTTATTTCCAGCTAGGGCGCCTTCATTTTCAAGTATGTCACGCAGGCTTTCCTCATCTAAAGCTTCGAAGTAAAGTCGGTCGCTGGTATCGAAGTCCGTGGATACTGTTTCAGGGTTGGAATTCACCATTATGCTCTTGATGCCTGTCTCTTGAAGCGCCCAAGCGGAATGGACGGAGCAGTAGTCGAACTCTATGCCTTGACCTATACGAATAGGACCGCTGCCGATGACTACAGCTTTTTTGCCATGTATTGGCTCAGCCTCGTTTTCTTTTTCATAGGCGCTGTAAAAATAAGGTGTTTCTGCATCGAATTCAGCGGCGCAGGTATCTACCATTTTGTAGACCGGGTATATTCGCCAGTTATGCCGCAGTTGGCGCACTCGCTCCGGCAGTCTATCAGCTAAAGTGCCGATTTGCTCATCGGAGAAGCCAAGACGTTTTGCCTGCCACAGAAGTTCAGGCGTCAATGGTTCGGCAAGAAGCCTTTTCTCCATGTCTACGATGTTGAGCAATTTGCTTATGAACCACGGGTCGATGCCGGTATGTTGCGCTACCTGTTCATAGGCTAATCCGCGTCTTAGTGCTGCCATAATTGCCCACAGCCGCAGGTCGTTCGGGTGGAGCGGGTAGGAGTCGAGATTTTTACCTTTGCCCCAGCTCCTGTCTTCCCAGAGAAGTGATTTCTTGCCGAATTCAAGTGAGCGTACTGCTTTTTGGAGAGCGGCTTCGAAACAACGGTCAATGGCCATGACTTCGCCGGTTGCTTTCATCTGGCTGCCTAACTTGCGGTCACCCATGGCGAACTTGTCGAAGGGCCAACGAGGAATTTTCACTACGCAGTAATCTAAGGCTGGTTCAAAGGCTGCCTTTGTTTTGCCTGTCACCTGATTGAGTATTTCATCGAGCCTCTTGCCTATGGCTATCTTAGCCGCCACTCGGGCGATGGGATAACCGGTGGCTTTACTGGCCAGGGCTGAGCTGCGACTGACGCGAGGATTGACTTCAATAATGTAGTACTGGCTTGTTGAGACATTCAATTGGTCCGGTGCCCATTTTTGAGCTACCACCGGGCTGGGGGTTAAAGCGAATTGAATGTTGCAGCCGCCTTCGATACCCAGAGCCCTGATGATTTTCAGGCTGGCCGACCTTAACATTTGATATTCTTTGTCGGTTAAGGTCTGGCTAGGAGCCACAACGATGCTATCGCCGGTGTGGATTCCCATAGGGTCGATGTTTTCCATGTTGCATACAGTTATGCAGTTATCGGCGGCATCCCGCATCACCTCGTATTCGATTTCTTTCCAGCCAAGAAGGCACTTTTCCACCAGTACTTCGTGGGTCAGGCTGGAGGCTAAGCCACCGGACACGGTAGTCTCCAGTTCTTCCATAGTATGAGCGATACCGCCGCCGGTTCCGCCCAGGGTATATGAAGGGCGAACTATCAGAGGTAAGCCGATTGCTCTGGCCAGCTCTTTCGCCTGAGCCACGGAATTCACCGTGGCGCTATCCGGCACCGGCTCACCGATGTCAACTACCAGCTGTTTAAATAGAGACCTCTCCTCAGCCTTCTTGATTGTCTCCAGCGGCGTGCCCAGGAGCCGAACACCATACTTATCAAGCACGCCTGCGTCGGCAAGCTCCACAGCCAGGTTAAGCCCTGTTTGTCCGCCAAGGGTAGGTAGCAAACCTTCAGGACGTTCCCGCTCGATTATGCGGGCTACGACTTCCACAGTAAGCGGCTCTATGTAAACGATGTCGGCGATGCCCTCATCGGTCATAATGGTCGCCGGATTTGAGTTCACCAGGACTGTGGTTATGCCTTCCTCGCGTAGCGATTTACAAGCCTGTGTGCCGGCATAATCGAACTCGGCTGCCTGCCCGATAATTATCGGCCCCGAGCCGATTACTAAGACTTTAGAGATTTTTGACTTACCCATTCACCTCACCATCTCCAGGAACCGTTGGAATAAGTACACGTTATCTTGAGGGCCGGGGGAGCCTTCGGAGTGGTACTGGATGGACAGGAGTGGCAGTTCTTTGTGACTAAAACCCTCAACCGTACCGTCGTTCAGGTTTATCTGACTTACCTCGAGTCCGTCCTTCAAACTATCACCGTCCACGGCATAGCCATGGTTTTGAGTGGTAATATTGACTCTGCCCGTTGCCAAATCACAAACGGGATGGTTGCCGCCACGGTGGCCAAACTTAAGCTTGAATGTTCCAGCGCCAAAGGCCCGACCAATTAGTTGATGTCCCAAACAGATGCCCATGACTGGCTTTTGGTAAACAAGCTCTTTTATAGTTTTTGTTAAATAGTCGAGAAGCGCCGGGTCACCGGGGCCGGGAGATAAAACAATGCCATCCGGTTTTAGCTCTAAAATCTCCGGCGCAGGCATTGTACAGGGGACAACAGTCACCGGGCAGTCGAACCGAGCCAATATGCGGGCGATGTTGTATTTAAGTCCCATGTCAACGATTACGATGTGGTGCCGAGATTCAGTGATACCGGGCGGCAATTCCCATTGATATGGCTTGTCGGTAGCGACTTCTCTGACGAAATCAATTGAGTCATATCCGGGCAGGCTTTTCAGCTCTTTCAGAGCCTCTTCAGGTGCCATCTCGGAGGATAAAATGCCCATCATAACTCCAGCTGAGCGGAGGCGGCGGGTTAAAGCTCGAGTATCTATGCCGCTTAGACCGGGTATACCATTATTTTGCAGAAATTCATGTAGGCTGCTGGTGCTCTGCCAGTGGCTGGGGGTCGAGCAATATTCTCTGACGACAAAACCTCTGACTTGAACCTGCTTCGATTCGAAGTCGAATTGGTTGATGCCGTAGTTGCCGATGAGAGGATATGTGGGAACTACAATCTGCCCGGCGTAAGAAGGGTCGGTTAGCATCTCCTGGTAGCCGGACATGCTGGTGTTGAAGACAACTTCACCAAAGGTGGTATCTTCAGCTCCAAAGGAATAGCCTTCGTAGATGGAGCCATCCTCCAAAGCTAGAAAGGCACGCTTGCTCATTATTTCCTTCGAAGCTCTGCTATCCCTTGGTGCCAAATCTTTCTTAACGGTAGTCTAACATCCCTTGAACCTGTTGGTAATTGGCAATCTCCTATCTCGACCGAAAGCCCTGGGCGTTATCTTAATGCCCGGCGGCGCCTGGCGTCGCTTGTATTCACTAGTGTCAACCAGCCGAGCCGCTCGTTTCACCACACTTTCTTCAAAGCCGGAGCCAATGATTTGTTCAACGCTTTTGTCTTCTTCAACATAAGCGGTTAGGACGGGGTCGAGCAGGTCATAAGGCGGCAAGCTGTCTGTGTCTTTCTGCTCCGGCCGCAGCTCCGCCGAAGGTGCTTTAGAAATGATACTGGGCGGTATGACCTCATCGTTGGCTATGGAGTTTCGGTATTTGGCAAGCTCATACACCAATGTCTTAGGTACATCCTTTATCACAGCAAATCCACCAGCCATGTCTCCATACAAAGTGGTGTATCCGGTGGCAATCTCACTCTTATTACCGGTAGTCAGAACCAGCCAGCCAAACTTGTTCGATAAGGCCATAAGCAGGTTTCCCCTGATACGCGCCTGGATGTTTTCCTCGGTGGCATCTGGTTTGGCTTCACGAAATTGTTCTGCCAGTGTTTCAATGTAGGCCTGGTATACTTTCTCAATAGGAATGGTAATATATTTGATACCCAAATTCCGACCTAGAAGTTCAGAATCGGATATACTCCCCGACGAGGAATACCTCGATGGCATTAACACTCCTATCACATTGGATGGACCCAGGGCGTCGGCGGCTATAGCTGCTACCAGGCTGGAATCGATTCCGCCGGAAAGTCCTATGAGTACCTTCTTAAAACCATTCTTTGTTATATAGTCACGTGTACCCAGCACCAAAGCATCATAGACATCACCCGGAAAGTTGTGTGCTTTAGTCTGTCTTGGCGGCAGTGCCGGCTTTGGAGCTGCTGGAGATAGCTCGGAGACCATTATTTTGACCGCATGTTCCGGTTGGTCTTCTAGAAGCAGTGTCTCCTTCCTCCATCTGGGGTCGTGCAGACGAGTACGGAAAACGGCTTCAACATCAAGGTCAACAACTATCAGGTCTTCTTCAAACTGCTTGCCCCTGGCTATCAGCTGTCCTTTCTCACTCAGCACCATACTATTTCCATCGAAAACCAGCTCATCCTGGCCACCTACCAGGTTGTCATAGACGATAATGGCCACATTATCCGCGGCACGAGTCGCCAGCATTCTTTCTCTGTCGTTTTCCTTACCAAAGTGATAGGGAGAGGCGCTAATATTCACTATAACCTCTGCCCCGGCATAAGCCTGAGCCGTGGCCGGTCCAGCCTCGTACCAGATGTCTTCGCAAATATTGACGCCGATACCGACTCCAAACATGGTATATACCGGGTATTCCCTGCCGGCTTGAAAATAGCGATTTTCGTCGAAGACGCCGTAATTTGGCAGGTATATCTTGTGATAAATACTGACAAGCTTGCCATCATATATGATTGCCGCTGCATTATAGATGTCGCTCTTGGCATCGACGAAACCGACTATGACAGCAAGCCCGGATGTTTGCTTGATAACTTTCTCCAGGGATTTCAGATTCTCTTCGATGAACTGTGGCTTGAACAAAAGGTCTTCTGGCGGATAACCGCAGATAGCTAGCTCAGGGAAGGTAATAAGGTCAACTCCCAAAGAACGAGCTGCGGCGATGGCTTCTAGAATCTTTCGGGTATTGCCAGTAAAATCGCCTACCGTAGTATTGATTTGAGACATGCCGATACGCAGCTTGCGCATATTAGCTTCTCCTGTAAAAACCAGACCAATAGTAATTTTAGAGAACCAACAAGAATAACTCAAGTTGATATTCGGTCAACTGAGTCCTTTACCGGTACTCGCCATTAACATTATAAGTGAAGATTGTGAAAGCGCGGACACACAGTCGGTTGCAGCCTAATTCTTAACAGTAATTTCCACTACATTCTGCCGGGCGATGGCTACTTCCGCAGTACCCTTCTTGGCAAAGACATGCATCAGCCCCATTACCTCATACTGTCCGTTTTCCAGGCTAGTTGTGTCCCACCGGGTTGGGAAGTTCTGCTGTTCGTTGCTTGACTCTCCAATCTTGACCCAGGTATCTGTGTTCTTTTTACGACAATACCAGGGATTGGTGATGGTTTCGATGGGACCGGAGATGCCCAATGCCTGCAGTTCCTTATGCAGCAGGTCTTCATCAAACTCCTCGCGCAATAGAACCATTCCAGAATAGCTTTTCAGAACGTCCGTCGGAACAATGTAGTGCGGCCCCCAATTGTATGACATGACAACCTCCTTTTATTTATTTTTTATTCTGGCTCACTGGCTTATCGTTATTCATCATAGTACGGGCAAATATCGTTCAAGTTCATATTGGGTCACCTGACTCCGGTACTGGTCCCATTCGATTAGTTTATTTTTAATGAAAGCATTAAAGGTATGTTCACCGAGAGCCTTACGGACCAGCTTACTCTTTGCCGTCAGATGTACCGCCTCAAGAAGGTCGGCGGGCAGAGTTCCGATACCTCTTTTCTTCCTTTCCTCGTCGCTCATGTCGTGTACATTCTCCTGGACAGGAGGCGGCAGTTCATATCCCTTCTCGATACCTTCGAGTCCGGCAGCCAGCATTACGCTGAAGGCGAGATAAGGGTTGCAGGCCGGGTCAGGAGAGCGAAACTCAATCCTCGTCGCGTTCTCCCGCCCTGGCTTATACTCGGGCACTCTTATTAAATCAGCTATATTGCGTCGTGCCCAGGAGATGTATACCGGCGCCTCATAGCCGGGAACCAGCCGTTTGTAGGAATTGACCCACTGGTTGGTAATGGCAGTAATTTCGGGAGCATGCCTTAGTAGTCCAGCTATGTAACACCTGGCGACATCGGAAAGATGATATCCATCTTTATTTTTGAAAAAGGCGTTTTTGTCGCCCTTAAACAGAGATTGATTTACGTGCATGCCGCTGCCATTTATCCCGAAAACAGGCTTGGGCATAAAAGTAGCGTAGACGCCATGCTTAATAGCCACCTCTTTGACTACTAGCCGATAGGTCATGACGTTATCCGCCATGGTCATGGCATCCGTATATCTCATATCTATTTCATGCTGGCTGGACGCGACCTCATGGTGAGAGAGCTCCACGCCTATACCCATCTCTTCGAGAGTAAGAACCGTGTCTCTCCTCAGGTCAGTAGCTGCATCTAGAGGGGTCATATCGAAATAACCGCCTTCGTCCAAGATGTTGGTACCATTCGAATCGCGGAAATAGAAATATTCGAGTTCCGGCCCAACATAAAATGTGTAACCTAAGTCTGCTGCCCGCTTTAAGTTCTGTCTCAGGACATATCTGGGGTCTCCTTCAAAAGGCTCGCCACCGGGTCTAAGAATGTCGCAAAACATCCTGGCTACGGCATTTTCACGCGGCCTCCACGGCAGCAACTGAAAAGTATCGGGGTCGGGCAGGGCCAGCATATCGCTCTCATCGATACGTGCAAATCCCTCGATGGAAGAACCATCAAAGCCCACGCCATCATCCAAAGCAGCCTCCAGTTCCTCGAATGTGATGGCGAAACTCTTGAGGAAGCCTAAGATATCGGCAAACCAGAGCCTGATAAACTTAACATCTTGCTCTCTGGCTATCTTAAGCACATAGTCCCGTCCCTCAGTTCGACTTTTTACGGCCACAAGTCTCATCCCCCGAATCGTCTGCTTTAGTTAAATGTCGAAATACATGTAGAACTCATAGGGATGAGGCCTAAGCCTCAATGCATCGACCTCTCTGGTTCTCTTGTACTCAAGCCAGACTTCAATTACATCGGGAGTAAAGACATCGCCTTTAAGAAGATATTCATGGTCTTTTTCCAGGGCATTAAGGGCTTCCTCTAAAGATGACGGTACCGTCTTTATTCTGGCGGCGTCTCTCGGAGTCAAATGGTAAGAATCCTTGTCCAGAGGCTCGCCGGGGTCTATTTTATTTCGAATGCCGTCAAGACCGGCCATAAGCATTGCCGCCATAGCTAAATAGCCGTTGCAGGAATTGTCAGGAGGTCTGTACTCAAGTCTTTTTGTTCTGGGATTGTCAGTATAAACCGGAATGCGGACGCAAGCGCTGCGATTCCGGGCAGAGTATACTAAATTCACCGGAGCTTCGAATCCGGGAACAAGCCGACGATAGGAATTGGTGGTAGGAGCCACTATGGCTGACAGGGAAGCTGCGTGCTTGAGCAAGCCGCCGGCATAATACTTGGCAATCTGGCTAATTAGAGCATAGCCCTTGGGGTCAAAGAAGACATTTTCTTTTCCTTTAAATAAGCTCTGGTGGACATGCATGCCCGAGCCGTTATCCTCGAAGATAGGCTTAGGCATAAATGTGGCTACTTTATTATGTTTCTTACACATATTCTTGACAATATACTTATACCACATCATCTGGTCGCCCATTCGGGTAAGAGACTGAAACTTCATATCGATTTCGCATTGCCCGGCGGTAGCCACCTCATGATGATGTACCTCTATACGAATGCCAGTTTTAATCAAAGTCTGAACAATCTTGGATCTCAAATCTTGTAATGAGTCGTGGGGCGGCACGGGGAAATAGCCTTCCTTGTACCGGGGCTTGTATCCCAGGTTGGGATTTTCTTCCTTTCCAGTATTCCAGTCTGCCTCCACAGAATCGATATAATAAAAGCCGCAGTGCTGATTTTGACGAAAGCGGATGTCGTCGAAAATGAAGAATTCCATTTCAGGGCCCCAATAACTGGTATCGGCTATACCTGTGGACTTCAAATATTTCTCCGCTTTGTTGGCGATATATCTTGGGTCCCGGGTATAAGGCTTTTTTGTCAGCGGGTCATGAATATCGCAGATAATACTCAATGTCGGAACCTCACATATGGGGTCGATAACTGCCGAATCTGGGTCGGGGATAAGTATCATATCGCTTTCCTGTATTGCCTGAAAGCCGCGAATACTTGAGCCATCGAAACCTATGCCATCGACCCAAATGCCTCGAGTTGGGTCATCGATTTCAGTAAGTTCACTAACAGGTATGGTGAAGTGCTGCCATAGTCCGGGCAGGTCATTAAATTTAAGGTCTACGAATTCAATATAGTTTTTCTTGATAAAACTGGCTATATCTTCCGGTTTCATTATGCCTCCTCTAATGTTTTTATTTCGTTTTGGCGAGTGTTTCGCTGATATCGCTAGATCTTACCCGCATAGCGCTCTCCACGGGCAAGACAAATATCATGCCATCACCTACCTTTCCTGTTCTGGCTGATTTACATATAACATCGACAGCAGTTTTGCATTCATCATCACTGCACACAATCTCCAGTTTTATTTTAGGTAGGAACTCTACTCGATATTCACCGACGCGCCATTGTAAAGCTATACCCTTTTGACGACCACGACCGCTCACCTGGGTTAAGGTCATGCCCAGGATACCCCGGTCCTCCAGCGCCGATTTTACATCTTCCAGCTTCTCCGGCCTGATAATCGCTTCTATCTTTTTCATCAGGATACACCTCCGTAAGCTCGTTCTCCGTGCTGGGATATGTCAAGTCCGACTACCTCCTCCTCTTCATTCACCCGAAGCCCCATAGTAGCCTTCAGGATTGTGGCTAGCACCCAGGAAATCCCAAAGGCATAGACCACGATGGCAGCGATGGCAACTAACTGAATGAGAACTTGTTTGACATTTCCATCTATTAAGCCAGAACCAGCTGGATTGACGGCAGCCGTGGCGAAAATGCCGGTGGCTAAAAGCCCCCATGCCCCACCGACACCGTGGCAGGCGAAGACATCGAGCGATTCATCTATCTTGTTCGCCTTATTGCGCCAAATCATGACATAGTAAGAGAGTATTGCCGCTATGACGCCTATAGGTATGCCAGCCCAAGGCTGGACAAAGCCAGCAGCCGGTGTAATCGCTGCCAGGCCGACAATAGCGCCGGTAGCCGCGCCAAGTACCGAGGGTCTGCGATTTATCCAACCAAGTATCATCCAGGTAAGAGCAGCCGAGGCACCTGAGGTGTTTGTGGCCACAAACGCGCTGGATGCTAAGCCGCCGGCAGTAACTGCACTTCCGGCGTTGAAGCCGAACCAACCAAACCAGAGTAGAGCAGCACCGAGCACAACATAAGGTATGTTGTTCGGCTCCATTGTCTCCTTCTCTTTAAATCCCAGACGCGGGCCGAGTACCAGAGCTAAGGCTAAGGCAGATATTCCGGCATTCACGTGGACCACACCGCCGCCAGCAAAATCGAGAGCACCTAATCTGGCAAGCCAGCCGCCGCTGCCCCATACCCAGTGGGCAATCGGGCAGTAGACTACGGTGAGCCATAAGGTACCAAGAACTAGCAATGCGCCGAATTTAATGCGCTCTACTACGGCGCCGGTCCAGAGGGCTACGGTAATAATGGCGAATGCAGCTTGAAAAATCATAAACGCCAGATGGGGTACGGTCGTGGCATAAACAGATGATGGTGCCTGCCCGACGCCGGTAAGGCCAATCCAGTCGAGTGCTCCGATAATGCCGCCCTTGTCAGGTCCAAAGCTTATGCTATAGCCATAAATAATCCAGAGGACGGAAACCAGAGCAAGAATAGCGAAGCTCATCATTATTGTCGATAGGACATTCTTCCTTCGCACCATACCGCCATAGAAAAATGCCAGGCCAGGCGTCATCAAAAAAACTAGTGCTGTCGATATCAACAACCAGGCAGTGTCGCCAGAATTAACCGACATCTGAAACCCTCCTATCTAGGTGAGGCTATGTACTTATCCTTCACACCAACGTCGCCAACATTGACCTGTTCATCTGTCGTATGGCTGTCCCTTTTTCGGGGAATATTTACTGGTTTCGTTCTTAACTAGCTTGTGCGAAAGAATAGCCAAGAGAGCCAGAGTTCGATAAATACCCTGGGCTTTGGAAATTTGGGCCAGGTCCTTGTGCATACTCACCTCTATGTACAAGGATACCAGCCAAATGTTTCGGAGGTATTACAACGATGTTAAAATTGTGTTACAAAATTTGTAGGTGCCCCAGGCCAGTAAATTCAGAAGATTTTGTGAGTCTCTCGCGGGATTTTTGGGCATCGTGGATTTAACCCCTCAGGGGGTTAATCACTGAACTTGTAACCTATGTTTCTGACTGTCTCAATAAAAGTATGATTGGCGTCCTCTATCTTACTTCTCAGCCTTCTTATATGCACATCCACCGTCCTATCGCCACCGTAATAATCATAGCCCCAGACCTCATTGAGCAGAGCCTGTCGAGTAAAAACTTTACCTTTATGGCGAATCAGAGACTTCAATAACTCATATTCCTTGAAGGTCAGGACAACCAACCTGCCGTTAACCGATACCTCACATTTGGCTAAATCTATCACTAAATCGCCACGTCTGATGGAATCTTGATTGCCGGCATTATTTATCCGGTTGAGGATTCGCCCTATTCTGGCTACTAACTCAGACAGGTTAAACGGTCTGACGACGAAATCGTCTATCTCAAAGTTAGAATCAACACCATCGAGAATTCCACGGGGCATAATCACAATAACAGGTAGATGAACGGCCGACTTTATTTTGGGGAGCTGTTCCGATTTTAAACTGGACCAAGATGAGGTTGATAAGCCATCTGCATCCACAATCACTATATCAGGTGCCTCCCTCTTTACCGTATCGGCTGCGGTATTGGCGCTGTTAGTAATGGAGCAGGTAAAACCCATCTGCGTAAGCCCTGAATCCAACTCCCTGGCTCCTACATCATTGCTAGCGACTATCAATATTCTCTTCAAGACCAGACCTCTTACAACTCGGCAGTCAATTACAGAGTCGAGAAACTTCTCAGTTTGCCGATATCTATGACGCCGCTCATTGCCTTGCAGGTCACATCGATTCCTTTTTCTGCAGCAGCGGCTACCGCATTAAGCCCGCTGGGGAGCGCCAATCCAATCTTATTTAACCTTGTAGGTACTTCACATATTGACTCGCTTGCCTTGCCCATTACGACTAGATGGCAAAGATTGAGTGCCTTCAGGTTATTAAGAACAGCTTCAGTAGCTGACCTTGAAGGCATTGGAACTTCGTGGAAGCTGGCAAGCACCTTCCCCTCGCCTTTTTTGGCCGCTTCAACAACATTGGTCATTCTGCCAGCAATGAAAATCTGGAATGGGTCGACAGTGCAACCATTATATTCTATCAGCTCGACAAAACGCGCCGGTTCGTGATTTCGTATTTGGAGTATGCCGCCAAATCTAGAATCTATAGGGATACCCGCCTTGAGTAAGGCACCGCTGATAGCGGCGCTGCATACTGTGGCGAAACCTATCTTGTCTGGCGGTATGATTGTGTCCCCCAACCTCTCGCCTCCGAAAGCGATGGCAACCAGATTGCTGGTGCAGAACCCTGAGGCGAAGACATCTTTCATTATCTCCCAGGCTCGAGAGAACTGCTCTTTGGGGAATAAAGATACGTCAATGGGAATATCCCCGGTAAATTCTTCCACATCAAACGTTGTTAGATAAGCCAGCAGCTCGATCCTGCTGGTTACAAAACCTACCTTGTCACAGACCAAAGCACTCTTCAACTCCTCAAGTCCGGGCTCGGTGATTCTCCTGCCGTCCCTGTGTCCGATTGAGCGGGTAAGACCTCGCTCGTCCATTATTTTAAGGTGATACCGTACCGTTCTCTCGTTGAGGCTTACTCCTTGCTCCTTAAGGCGACGTGATATAACCCTGCCGCCTAGTGGTTCTGTGGAATTGCTAAGAACTTTCAGAATGGCTGTTACCTTTCTTTCTACATCACGAGTTTCTTGTCCTATCATCTTCAAGCCTCCTCTAATAGGCGTAGAGCCTGCCATAAGGTCTGAGATAAAGAGGAAATAGCTTCATGAACTTATGTTTTAGTATATCCTGGGTCTGGTAGCCAAAGTGAGCAGCAAATTCACCAACGTATTTTTCTAAATTTAGAGAATCTTGCTCATCAAGTTCAGCTACGCCTATTTCTTTGCCCAACTGGAAGTCGCTGACAGTCCCCCTGAGATATATGACACCGCCATGCATACCCGTCCCTATGTAATTGGCGCGGTGATTCTCACCCGGCTCTAAATTTAAGCCGAGCAATATTAGGATGCCCCCGGCCATATATTCGCCGAGGAAGTCTTGGGCTGTGTCACCTATAACCAGGACCGGCTTTTTATCGCCGTATTCCTTCATGTGTATACCTGCGCGGTAGCCTACACCCTCTTTGACAAATATCTTACCTCCGCGAGCCGATAAGCCAATAATATCTCCGGCATGACCGTGGACTATTATTTCGCCGCTATTCATGGTGTTTCCGCAGCCGTCTTGGGCATTGCCACGAACGATAATCTTGGGTCCATCCATGAATGCTCCCAGGTCGTTGCCCGGAGTGCCAAATATCTCGATTTCCACTGGCTTGTTCAAATCGGTACCGATATATCTTTGCCCATAGACATTGCGAAGCTCAATTCGCTGAGCTCCTTTAGATGCCGCTTCCCTCAGTCGTAGGTTGAGCTCGCGAGTCAGCAGGCCATTAGCGTCGATTTGTACGACCGAGTTGCTCTTTCTTCTGGCATTAGTTTGTGCCATCTTAGCCTCCTGCCATCCTTACTCCTAAGATATCCAGCTCGGTATCGGTGAGCCCAATGCCTCTTAACGCCAGCCTGTTACCCCGTAAGCTTTCTATAGCATTGATGCCCATGCCGCCGAGTATGTCCTTCAGCTCTATGCTCCAGCCACGTAGAAGGTTAGCCAGACGTTGAGCACCGATATCGGGATTGATTCTCTTGGTCAGCGCCAGGTCACTGGTGCAAATGCCCCAGGCGCATTTGCCGGTATGGCATTGCTGGCAACAGGTACAGCCCAGGGCCATTAGAGCAGCCGTGCCGATGTATACAGCGTCGGCGCCAAGGGCTATTGCTTTAGCCACATCACCACTATTCCTGATGCCACCAGAAATCACCACTGACGCTTGATTTCTAATTCCTTCTTGCCTTAATCGTGTATCCAGTGAGGCCAGAGCCATCTCGATTGGAATACCGACATTATCGCGGATGATTTTAGGGGCAGCACCGGTAGAACCTCTCAGCCCATCGAGAACTATAATATCGGCGCCTGCCCTAACCATACCGCTGGCGATAGCTGCGGAATTATGGACGGCAGCTATTTTCACCGATACCGGCTTGGTATAGTTGGTAGCTTCTTTCAAAGCATAGACTAGCTGAGCCAGGTCTTCTATGGAGTAGATGTCATGCTGGGGCGCTGGTGACAGGGCGTCCGTCCCCTGCGGAATCATTCTGGTCTTGGATACATCAGCGCTGACCTTCTCGCCGGGGAGATGTCCGCCAATGCCCGGCTTAGCTCCTTGCCCGATCTTAATTTCAACTATTCTGGCAGCATCCAGATATTCAGAATGCACTCCGAACCTTCCCGAAGCTACCTGGACTATAGTGTTATTACCATACTTATATAGCTTAGGATGGAGGCCACCTTCACCGGTATTCCACAAGGTACCAGCCTCGGTAGCCGCTCGAGCCAAGGACTCCTGAACATTGATGCTTACCGCCCCATAAGACATAGCAGTGAACATCACCGGGACGTCCAGCTTCACTTGGGGCGCTAGCTTCGTCTTCAAGTGCATCGAACTTATGTCTATCTCAACGATATCCGGTTTACGACCCAGGTAAGTGGTTAGCTCCATAGGCTCGCGTAGAGGGTCAATAGAAGGGTTTGTCACCTGGCTGGCGTTCAAAACCAGATGGTCCCAGTAGATGCGCTGGCTTTTGTCATTGCCCATACCAGTGAGTAACACGCCGCCGGTCTCAGCCTGTTTGATAATGTCTTCAATAACCTCAGGACGCCAGTTATAGTTTTCTCTGTAATCGAGAGGGTTTCTTCGTATATTTACGGCATTAGTCGGGCAGAATATGGCGCAGCGATGACAGCCAACGCAGTTTTCCTCGTGACTTCTTACCTCGACGTCTTCGGCATCATAATAATGCACATCGAAGCTGCATTGGTTAACACAAACCTGGCACTGGATACACCGGGCCTGGTCCTTTTCTATGAAAAACTTTGGCGGTAAATAAGTCTTCACTTGAATTCTCCCTTTTTATTGTTCTGTTCTTACCGGGATTCCTCTTTCTCCGAGATAAGCCTTTGCCTGGCGTATGGAATAAGTCCGGTAGTGAAAAATACTGGCGGCAAGAACAGCGTCAGCCTTACCAAGCACAAGTGCTTCATACAGATGCTCCAGATTTCCGGCACCACCACTGGCGATAATCGGTATCGTCACTGCCTCACCGATAGCACGAGTCAACTCCAAATCGTAACCTGCTCGGTGACCATCGGCATCCCAGCTGGTAAGGAGAACCTCGCCGGCTCCAAGTCCGGCGGCTTTCTCGGCCCAGGCAATAGCGTCAATACCTGTCGGTCTCCGGCCGCCATGAGTACAAATCTCCCATTTAAATGCACCAGTCTCATTGCACCGCTTGGCGTCAATAGCTATAACGATACATTGAGAGCCAAACCTGCACGCACCCTCTTTAATAAGCTCGGGATTAAGGACAGCAGCGGTATTTATGCTTATTTTGTCAGCACCTGCCTTGAGCATACGCCTGATATCTTCGATGCTTCGCAGCCCGCCACCGACAGTAAGTGGAATGAAGACCTGTTTTGAGACACGTTCAACTATATCCATCATAGTATCGCGCCCCTCAGGGGTGGCTCCGATATCTAAAAATACTAACTCATCAGCACCTTCCCGATAGTAAAACGCAGCCAGCTCAACGGGATCGCCGGCGTCGCGGAGGTCAGTAAAACTCGTGCCCTTGACCACTCGCTCTTGGGTTACATCGAGACAGGGGATAATCCTTTTAGTCAACATCAGCTTAAATCCGTTTTTAATAAATTCTATTTGGCCCTGGCTATCTTTCCTGTCGCTAAAGTGCTCCGGCGCTGAAGTGGTTTTCCCAGACTACCTACTATTGGTTCACCGCCTACCGGAATCCAGGCTTCATCTAAATCAGGGCAAATCAGACGAATTGCTGATTCCTCCGAAGAGAGATAAAGCATTTGGTCTTTTATTCCAGCGGTTAGCGGGCGCAGCCTTATCCTATCGGTAAGCCCAATCATTTCACCTTGGTGAGCAATGATTATGGTGAAAGGGCCATTTAAGAGAAGGCTGCCATATACTTGACGCAAGGCTCGGAGAAGTTCCTGTTCCTCTGGCGGCCGACGCTCTACATCATTCCAGAAGGGAGGCGCTAATATCTTGGCTACCACCTCAATGGGAAGGCCGTGCTTCCTTATCAGCAGGTCGACGGCATAGGCTACCACCTCAGTATCGGTCTGAAGAGTGCAACGGTAGCCGAATTGCTCTAAATATCGACGGTTTATCCCATATGATGATATCTCGCCGTTGTGTACTACTGTCCAGTCCAGGATGTTAAACGGATGTGCGCCACCCCACCAACCAGGGGTATTTGTCGGGAACCTGCCATGTGCTGTCCACAAATAACCTTGGTAGTTTTCCAGGCAGAAGTATTCGCCAATTTCCTCGGGGTAACCTACACCTTTGAATACACCCATATTTTTACCGCTGGAGAAGACAAAGGTGTCTTTAATATCAGTATTGATATCCATGACCCTGGCTACAACATAATCGTCGTCCGACTGCCCCTTGGATTCACGGCGGTTCACTTCCAGGAAATAACGCCACACCAGAGGTGGATTCGTTATGGCGGCTGTCGGTCGGGTCGGTACTACACCGTCACGAACTATTTGAAATTTCTGCTTCAGAAAGTCCTCTGTTTCCGTCTTCCCTTCGCGGCTCAAATACATTATGTGGAAAGCATACAAGTCAGCATATTCCGGGTACAATCCGTAAATAGCAAAACCACCACCGAGCCCATTGCCGCGGACATGCATATTAGCGATGGCTTTTATTATGTCCTTTCCCGAAAAACACTTGCCTGTAGTGTCCATCATCCCAAAGATAGAACAGGCGTCGATTACTTTGTCGTCGAAGTTGGGATTATTAATCTGCGTAATATCTTTCATCTCAATACTCCAGGATTTAATGTTTACCTACCAGCAGGGACACATTTCCTAAACGCTCCCGCCATAGCTCTTGAGGTAGATATGCCAGTCCAAAGTCATCGGTCAGAAGTGCCTGCTTAAAGTCGCTGACATTGACCTTGTCTCTCATCAAGCCAAAAATCATACCCGACTTCTCAATATCCTTAACGAAGACCATTCCCACTATAAGCCCATCACTTAACATCACCTTCTGATAGACGCCATCCTTAGATATGGTAATGACTTCGTAGTTGCTGCCATCGATGGGATTTACAATTCCTGCTGTTGTTATATCGAGGCCGAAATAATTGACTGAATTCATAGTCGTACCGCCGACATATTCAGTTTTGACACCGGCCATGTTAGAGCCAGCGACTCTACCCCCGATATACGCATTTGGCCATATAGGTGTGAGCCGGTTTGTGCCAAAAACGAAATCGTAAGCTTCAGCTACATCGCCACAGGAGTAAACATCCGGATAACTTGTGGCCATGTATCGGTCCACTACAATACCGCGATTGACTTTTATCTCAGTACCTTGCACAAGTTCAGTTCTGGGTAACACACCTATAGCTATGACAACCAGGTCACAGGTGATCGTCTCCCCGCTATCCAGGACAACGCCCTCAGTAGATGTTTCTCCGATGACTTCCGACACTGTGTTGTTGACGATGACCCTGATACCAGATTCGGTGAGCATTTCTTCAGCTATTGAAGACGCGCGTTCATCAAGTATTGTATTTAGTACCCTGTCCTTCATTTCTACGATGGTGACTGTGACACCCCGTTTGGTCAAAGCTTCGCTGACGCTGACGCCGATAAGTCCACCGCCTATTACCACAGCTCGACTATAATCCTTCAAGAACTTATTAATTTCCTTGGCATCGTCGAGCGTTAGAAACTTAAATACGCCTTTCTTATTTAAGCCTTTCATTTTGGGGACGATAGGTATGCCGCCAGTGGCCAGTAATACCTTCTTCCAGGTGATTTTTTCGCCACTGTTCAGCTCCACAAGCCGTTGCGGCAAGTCCAGACTTTTTACGGTCTTGCCCAGCATAAGCTCGATGTTATTTTGGCTGTAGAAATCAGCGGCACGGAAAAGCATCTCCTCAACGGTCCGCTCGCAAGCCAGGTATTCAGAGATAAGTGGGCGTGAATAAGCCGGGTACGGTTCATCGGAGACTATTATTATGGAATTCTTCTTATCAACCTCACGTATAGCTTCAGCAGCCCCGATGCCGCCGGCTGAGTTACCCACGATTAAATATTTAGTGCTGAGCGCTTTTTTAGTTGCCATGTCACCCTTCCTTGCTGAGTGCCTTTTTTAAAAAGTTAGAGTACATCCTTAAACCCCAGTTGCCGCTTTTCTCCGGGTGAAACTGAGTCGCTACCAGATTGTCCCTGATAATCACGCTGCCGAAAGACGGGCCGTAATCTGTTGTGCCGGCTATAACTGACTTGTCCTCCGGGTCAACATAGTAGCTGTGAACAAAATAGAAGTTAGCTTCATCCGGTATAGCATCGAAGACCTGATGCTTAACTATCTGCTTGACTTGGTTCCAACCCATATGAGGAATCTTAAGGCCCGCAGGTAGTCTCCTCACCGTACCGGGAATGACGTTTAAACAGTCATGCCAGCCGCCCTCCTCGGTGCCGGAAAAGAGAAGTTGCAGCCCGACACAGACAGCGAAGAGAGGTCGTTTGGCGTCAATCAACTCGCGAATCACATCAGCCATGCCTATTGCCTTTAGATTCTCCATGGCATCACCTGCCGCGCCAACGCCGGGCAGGATAACTACTGCGGCACTGAGCACGTCTGACGGCTTGTCGGTAATCTTTGGCTCATAACCGAGTTTTACAATTGCATTAGCGACGCTGCCCAGGTTGCCGGCACCGTAGTCAACTATGGCAATCGTTTTTATCTGTTTATCTTTCTGTATTTTCAACTTTTTACCCCCGCAAGCTCGTTGACCACGCCATCTTCTATAAATACCAGCGCTTCATTCGGGCAGTTAGCCACACAAGCCGGCACATCACGTCCGGGGCACAGGTCACACTTGGCGACAACTTTTTTACCATTGTCTCTGGTCAATGCGCCATTTGGGCAAGCTACTATACATGTCCAGCAGCCCATACACTTTTTGGTATCAACGGTCACTACACCTGTTGCCGGGTCCTTCTGCATAGCACCTGTTAGACAGGAATATACGCACCATGGCTCGTCGCAATGCCGGCACTGAAGGGAGAAGGAAATTTCACCCTTTCTTTCTACGCGGATTCTGGGTACCGGACGGGGGCTTTCTTTTTTAAATGCCTTGATTATATCTTTAGTTCTGGAATGCTCTGCCTGACAATAAACCCGGCAAAGACCGCAGCCCATGCATATTTCCTCTTGCACATAGACTCTCTTCATCGTATTTCCTTCGTTATACGGTAGGCGGCTACCGCTTACCGTATACCATATAATAACATATCAAATAGACCTTGTCAATACCCTGCCGGTCGAATTTAGAATTATATTGGTAAATGTTATGATATTTTAAGCTTTTCCTTTATCGTTTTATGACTTTGTAACAGGCTGCCGGGTAATATTGCCGTGTAAATAGCGCGCTATTAATTCGTGGAAATAGCTCAGTTTGGGGCAGTTATTCCAAGCTAATTCGCTGTTAGAAAAGGAGGTAGAGAAACAATGCCGAAAATGTTGTTGGCGCTGGTAACCATATCTGTGTGGATACTGTTTGTGGTGGGTTGTTTTGGATTGCTGATGGGCTTCGCCGGATTAGCCATGTTCTGGGGCGGCTCGAGGATGACTGCCGCTTTTGGCTTCGGCTCATTTAGCCTCATGCTGTCGGTAATAGCCGCCTGGTTCAGAAATCAGCTCGGCTAAGTGACTGGTAAATCGTCGCCGCTGTGTTTAACGAAAAGACGGTGAACAAGTGCCAGACTAAATCACTGGCACTATTCTGGTTTATCTTTGCTAAATTTTTACATAGATTTTACAAAAAGACTTAATTCAGAAAATAATCGATTGTTATAATAACGGTTAGAATCGGTCGTAGAAAAAGGGAATTCCTCCCCTCTTCTTTTTGTGGGTATCAAACTGGCTATGCGATTTCATCGAGATTCTGAGCAGGGCTTGGTCTAACAATTGCCAAATAAACGGTCGAGACGTATAATAATAACTTGCGTAAAATAAGTTATAGAAAGTCGTTTCACTTTTATTATCGCCAAAATAATTGCCATCTTAATAATATCTTAATATTTCCCTGTTAGAGTAAATTCCATTGAAAATAGCCAAACAAAATACGAGCGTGACCAAAATACTTGACAGGTCAGTTATCTTCATCGCCATATCTATTTTACTTATTTCAGGTATTAGCTGTGCCAAAAAAGCAACGACGCCGGCAGCAGCCACGCAAGTGGCCACCGTGCGGCCAGGCAATCTGACAGTTTCCACCTCGGTAGACGGCAACCTGGTAATGCCCCAGGCGTATAATTTGCTCTTTGGTGCGCCGGGAGATGTCAGGGACGTGTTCGTGCAAGAGGGGGATGTCGTCAAGGAAGGTACCGTACTGGCAACGCTGGATAATACCAATGCAAAATTGGGTGTCGAATCCTCCAACAACAATGTGCAGACAGTTTTAAGCAAGCTGTACGAAAACGTGCCGTTGCTGCCTCAGTTTCCGGTGCAACTAACTAATCAAGATCCATTAAGTCCAACTTACGGCAAATTGATAGGACAACTAGATTCACGCACGTCCTACGCATACTATTATCCTAACGCCACGCTTTTGTCAGCCTATAGCTGGGCGCAGGATGAGGTCAACAGCGCAAATGCTCTGTACCAGAGCGATAACTACACCGCAGCAGCATCGGAACTGTATGTGGCACTATCCGACCTGGATGCCTGCATACAGATACTGGAGGATACTATAAACAACCCGAAATCAGGCCTGGGCAACATAGCGCCGTTCGTCCCCGATGACGAAGCCGGCATAACAGAAATGGAGATACTTACGGACCAGTCATGGGAAATCTCCTATATTGTGCAGCTGCGAAAAGTGGTTGACTCGATAAAGCAAGGCCAGGCGGATATCGCTACCGTCCGGGGATTGATGGCTCAGGGCAAATACGAGGCAGCCGGCCCCATGTTTGCCCCGCTTTTAAAGCAGGTTAGCAACATAGGCAAAACAGTTATCCAAAACATAAACGTGATAAGCTCACATAACTATTCTACCGTTTACGGCAAAGATATCAGCCTGTATTTCTATGGTGCCGCCGCCGACAAGCTGAGTGCCGCTCTGAAAGGCATAGAGACCGGCGGCCTTGCCTCACCTGAATTAAATGACAACCTGCGAATTGCGCAGCATTATATGCAAATCTGCAACAGCATTTTGGGCAGCAATGATTATGTATTGCAGCATGGCCTGTCTCTGAAGAATGAGCAGCAGTACCACGTGGACCTGGCAAACGCTTTAGTTAGCCTCGGCAACGCGAAGGATGATTTCCTCAAGACCGTAGTACTGGCGCCCTTCGATGGCACTGTGGTCAGCGTGGGCGTCAAGAAAAATGACGTACTGTCTGCCATCGACTACGCTTCCAAGACCGCTGTTCAACTTGTCGATACCAGCCAGATTAAATTCCAGGGGAAAGTTGACGAAATAGACATTTTGAAAATAAAGACGGGTCAAAAGGCGACGATTGAAGTGGATGCGGTACCAAATAAAACCTTTACAGGAACGGTGTCATTCATTTCGCCCTTCGGCACGCCGGACACCAATAACGTCGTCAAATTTCCCATAACCATTTTGCTCGACCCTACGGAGGTGGCGCTCAAGGGTGGACTCACTGCTACGGCTGACATCGCTATATCCACTGTTGAAAATGCACTACTGGTGCCTCTTTCGGCAGTTACCACCACTTCCGCGGGCTCCTTCGTAACGGTAGTCGATGTAGCTACCGGCAAGCAGGAGAAGCGGCAGGTCACGCTGGGCAGTCAAAACCTGCAGTTTGCCGAGGTATTGTCCGGCTTGAAGGAAGGCGACAAGGTGATAATTGTAGAGACGGCAAATGCTGCGCCTATTGTAAAGGGTCTCCCACGAGGAGCGGGGCCGCCACCGCCGTCGAATAGATAATAAGATGAAAAATAGTCTGATAAGCGTACTGATATTAACCATGGCCTTGCTGCCTATAATGGCAGGTGCCTGTGCCAAGAGCACCGTTACCACGGCTGCCCCCGGTCAGGTCTTCGAAATAAAGAGGGGAGACCTGAGTATCAACGTAACTTCCGAGGGCAACCTGACCATGCCCGATGAGTACAATTTGAGCTTTGGTACCAACGGGCAGGTGCAACAAATATTTGTTGAGGAAGGCGATAAAGTAAAGCAGGGTGCCTTACTGGCTTTGCTCGACGACACGTCGCAGATAAACGCCATCAAAACCGCCCTGTTAAATGTACAGACGGCGCAAAACAACATTACGGTGCAGTCAAAAACCGACAGCGCTGCACAGGGGTGTGACCATCTTCCTTATACCTACCCTGATTTGAGCGTGCCCCGCATATTGGAACAGGCACGAAAAGATTTGGATACCGCGGTTAACGAGTTCAAGCAGGGGAATTACAAAGACGCCGGCCACGATTTAGTAATGACCTATTTCGACGTCGAAGTAGGAGCGGACCTCATTGCATCCAAGCCCGATGCCGCTGCACTGGCTGGAGCCAAGATAAACTCGACGTACTATCCCGAGCTTTACGAAGGCGGCTTTAAATCTCCGAATCCCACTGATGCGACGGTGGTCGATTACATGCAGAAATATCAGCAGAGGCTATTGGACATAAGCAATGATATGAAGGTCGGCGCGTATGACAAAGTGGCGTCTAAATTAGATGCCGCACAGCAGGAGATGTTTACGGCTTACCAGCTGGCTGAAAGCACAGTATATCTCAAGGGCAGCGACATGTTCGAATATCCGGATGCTGCTACCAGCGTCGATTTTCTGCAGTCCTCTATTCGCTCTTTGCAGGACCTGCAGGACTACCTGGCACAAAGTAATGCTGAGCCGATTGAAGCCGCTAAAAAGCTGTATATTACACAGCTTAACCTGCTCGTCGGCCAGGACGTACTGGAAAATCAGACGTCACTATTTGTGGTCGGAAAAGGCATTAACTGGCAGACATTACAGCAGTACAATCTCGCCCTGCAAAGTGCCCAGATAGCTATATACAAAGCCAAGCAGGCTATCATGAATACGGCCATCATAGCCCCTTCCGACGGCGCGGTAGTCAGCGTGAACCTCAAGAAATCTTCCGTACTTTCAGCCCAGACCTATTCATCGACGACAGCCATCACGCTGGTTGATACAAACTCCCTAAGGTTCGAAGGACTGATTGACGAAATCGACATTATGAAAGTGCAACGCGGGCAAAAGGTAAGTATCACGGTGGATGCCATACCGAATAAGGTATTTACCGGGTCGGTTAAATTTATCTCTCCCTTCGGTGCGCAGTCCGGCAATGTCATTAAATTTGCTGTTACTATTCAGCTGGACCCGACTGATGTTGAGCTCAGAGGTGGCTTAAGCGCCACCGCCGATATAAGCATATACAGCGCTAAGAACGTTTTGCTGGTGCCCGTCTCGGTAATTGTCAACACGCCTGAGGGACCTGTGGTGGCGGTAATCAACCCAACGACGGGACAACCCGAGTACAAGGCGGTTACCTTGGGACAGCAAACCTTTCAGTACGCTGAGGTGTTATCGGGATTAAAAGAGGGAGACAAGGTCACGGTATCAGGAACTCCGCCGACAACGAGTAACGGTGCCTCTCGGCAGGGGACGCGAGGTGTAGGTATCCCTATACGTTAATAGACCGACCCTTCTATATTGTATAATCTTTGTTGATTTGGTGTTACAGCATGATTGAATCAGACGGCATGATAGAATTGAACAATATAAGCAAGATATATGACATAGGCGAGATGAAGGTGACTGCCTTAGACGAAATCTCTTTTCGCTGCAACAGTGGTGAGGCGGTTTCCATCATGGGGCCATCGGGCTCCGGCAAGTCCACCCTGATGAATATAATCGGCTGCCTGGACCGGCCGACCGGTGGAAGTTACTGCCTGGAAGGGCAGGATATCTCCAGCCTCAATGACAACGAGCTGGCAGGGATAAGAAATAGGAAACTGGGTTTTGTTTTCCAGTCTTACAATCTTTTGCCTAAAATGACGGCGCTGGAGAATGTCGAATTGCCTATGGTATATGCCGGTCATGGTCACAGGCGAGAGCGTGCTCTGGAGGTACTGGAATCGGTCGGTATCGGCAATAGGGCGAAACATCGCCCGACCGAAATGTCGGGTGGCGAACAACAGAGAGTGGCAATCGCCCGTGCCCTGATAAATAACCCGCTGATAATACTTGCTGATGAGCCAACGGGTAACCTGGACACTCAATCGAGCCACACTATTATGGATGTTCTGCTCGAGCAGCGTAAAAAAGGCATCACTATCATTATCGTTACCCATGAAGAAGATATTGCGTCCTTTACCGAGAGGACCATTTATCTCAGGGATGGGAAGATAATCGAGGAAAAGAAGCGATGAATATTTTGGAGAGCATCAGGACCGCCTGGAAATCCATATTTGCCAATAAATTACGGTCGTCGCTCACGATGCTGGGAATTATCATTGGCGTCAGCGCCGTGGTACTTATGGTGGCTCTGGGCAATGGGTTCCAGAGTAGTTTGCAGTCAACGTTTGAAAATCTGGGAGCCAGCGCTCTTTACGTGTCCGGCACCACAGATAAAACTGTAAATATTATTCGTCCGTTAACGTTTGATGATGCGCAGGCACTGGCAGATAAATCATTAGCTCCGGCAATAGCTTTAGTTGCACCGACCCTCAACAAGGGAGTTAGTGCGTCTTACGGAAATAACAATGTAAACGTGCAGGCCACCGGAATCACGCCGGTAATAGGCGAGATAAAAAAATATACGCTCTCGGATGGCAGGTTCATAACCGACCAGGACGTGGCAGCCAGGGACAATGTGGTGGTACTTGGCTGGCAGACGACCCAGGACCTATTCGGCAGCCAGTCTGCGGTGGGCAATAGCATACGTATCGCCGGCGGCAGATACCAGGTTGTCGGGACTATAGAGAAGATGGGTGGTTTTACGGGAGACAGCTTTATACTTATGCCGCTGACGACCATGCAATCGAAAATATCAGGCGGCGATAATATCCAGACGATTGCGGTAAAGGCAGTTAGCTCCGACCAGGTGGATAACGCTATTGCCGAAATTACGTCTATAATGAGAGCGCGGCATTACACAATGCCTGGCGGATCGGACGATTTTCAAATCAGAGATATGCGCGAGGTACTTAATGAATTTCAGCAGTCTCTGGCTACTTTTTCATTTTTCCTGAGCAGCGTTGGCGCCATCTCGCTAATTGTAGGCGGCATCGGCATCATGAATATAATGCTGGTATCAGTTTCGGAGCGCACGCGTGAAATCGGCATACGCAAAGCAATCGGTGCTAAAAGGCGCGATATTCTGGTTCAATTTCTCATCGAGGCGGCGGTACTGAGTCTCTCCGGCGGCTTGATTGGCTTAGCCCTGGCCTTAATCATGTCGCTGTTCCTGCGCAATGTCCCTCTGGGACAATTGACCGCCGGGGCTCAGATTTCAGTGGGCGTTGTCATCCTGGCGCTGGCGGTATCCATCGGAATTGGCGTCATATCCGGCACTTATCCGGCATTTCGTGCTGCCCGGCTCGACCCCATTGAATCTCTGCGCCACGAATAAGGTCTTTCTCCGGCGCTTGCCTCCAAGATAATCAAAGTGCCATAGCATAGCAAGGTATTGCATTTACCCTTGACCGCAGGTACAATTTTGTGACTTTTACTACGGAAGTATTGGGAGGTGGGTTTTGACGGTAAAGATTGTGACTGACAGCAGCTCGGATATACCACTCGAGCTGGCTAAGAAGCTGGGCATAACTATCGTCCCTGTCTATATCTATTTTGGTGACAAGGCATACAAAGATGGAGTGGACATAGGACCGGATGAATTGTATAAGAGATTGGTGGAGGGTCCGATTTATCCCACTACCACGCAGCCGATACCGGCTGACTTTTCTGAGACATATACCGCTCTTGCCAAAGATGCTGATGCTATTGTTTCCATACATCTACCGACCAAGGTTAGCGGCACCTATAACGCAGCGCTCCAGGGGCTGGAGATAGCCAAGCCCAAGTGCGAAGTACATGTAGTGGATAGCATGTCTGTATCAGTAGGTCTGGGGCTCATAGTCATAGCTGCCGCTCAAGTAGCCAACCGTGGCGGCAAGTTGGCAGAGGTTTTGGAGGAGACCAACAAGGCAGTTGGTCATACTCAGGTCAGGGCGCTGCTGGAAACCCTGCAATATCTGCTCAAGGGTGGGCGTATCACCAAGACCAGGGCGCTGGTAGGAACGCTGCTGAATGTAAAGCCCATACTGACCATGCGCGACGGTGAACTCGTTCAGGCGGGTATGGCTCGCTCGTACACCAAGGGTATAGAGCAGGTATTCGAGTTCGTAAAAAATTACCCCAATCTGCAAGAAGTGGGTATATCGCATACCACAGTTTTCGAGGAGGCTGAGGCACTTAAGCAGCGCCTGGCCTCTGTCATCGATGAGAAAAAAATTCAGATGTTCAGAGTAGGTGCCGGTTTGGGCGTGCACGGCGGACCCGGTACCATGGTAATTGCTGCCATGGGCGGCTAATATTCATCGGGCGTTTAACCCATACTGGTATCCCAGCGATCGCTATTTCTTTGGCTTCTCCAGCATCTCCTTCATTGGTTCCCAGTAGTAGTCATGCCAGCCTTGTGCTACATCCTGGTAAAGTTCCTCCGGGACTTCGGTCTGGGTAAAGGTGAGTTTCGTTACGCCCTTATTTTCTTCAAGTAAGAAAGTAGCCTTTGAATAGTGGCCTTCAGGCCAATCGCTGTACCGCCAGGATTGAACAATCTTGCGGTCGGGCACCAGCTCAAGATTTACACCTTGGATTTCGCCCTCATAGATGCTGAATTTGGCGCCCACTTTTTTACTTATTTGGGCTTTCGAGCCGGTAAGTTGCGAGTGTTTTTTCGAATCCATAAGTGTCTCGTATATGTCATGTGAAGTCGCTTTAAACGTCACTGTCTGGTGAATTGTTTTTGTTTTCATTCTTTGTTTGCTCCTCTTCGTCTAACTTGTATATTTGCCCAGGCTACATAGATTGTAGCACCAATAATTGATTTCGAAAAAAAAATTATAGTGCGAGTGGATTAACTGCAGGCAAACCAGACAAATATATTCAATCGGCAAGTAGTGGTATCATAATTATTTTAGTATTATTATGAGAAAGATACGAGGAGGACTACATGAAACCAATCGGACCTTTGATGAAAGAACACCGACTCATTGAGCGTATGGTTGCTTTATTGGATAAAGAGTTAACACAAATGAATGAGGAAGATGAAGCTAATGTTGAATTGCTGACGGTTGCCGTCGACTTCTTTAGGACCTATGCCGACAGGACGCATCATGGAAAAGAAGAGGATATTCTTTTTAGAGAGCTGGCCAAGAAACGTCTTTCTAAAGAGCACCAAAGGATCATGAACGAGCTGGTGGCAGAGCATGTTTCTGCTCGAAAGACGGTTTCTGCATTGGCCAATGCCAAGAACAATTATCACGAGGGCAATCCGGAATCTCTAAAAGATATAATCACATACGCAAGAAAGCTGGTTGGTTTTTATAAAGCACATATTGAAAAGGAAGACAAACACTTCTTCTATCCGGTTCTTGAATATTTAAGCAAGAAAGAACAGGATGACATGCTGGAGGAGTTCTGGGAGTTTGATAGAATGCGCATACACGAGAAATATCAGAATATAGTGGAAGGGTTGGAAACGAGGAAATATTAGCTGCTATATACTCCCACAAAACACGGGTTGCTATTTAGATTAGCTACGTGGCATAATGCTAAATTGATTCATTGCATGCCCAATTAAGCGGATAAATCGATGAAGAAACTACTCTCCGGAAATGAAGCCTTTGCCCTCGGTGCCTATCACGCTGGTGTCATGGTGGCGGCAGCCTATCCCGGTACGCCAAGCACCGAGATACTTGAATCAGTAGCTGGCTTTGATGATGTCTATGCCGAGTGGTCGACGAATGAGAAGGTGGCTATGGAGCTTGGCATGGGAGCCGCATATGCCGGGGTTCGAGCTCTGGTATCTATGAAGCAGGTGGGGCTGAATGTGGCCAGCGACCCGTTTATGGCGGCATCGATAACCGGCATCCATGGTGGGCTGGTGGTGATTGTGGCTGACGATCCCGGTGTATTCAGCACCCAGAACGAGCAGGATACGCGCCATTATGCCAAGCTGGCTAAGGTGCCCATGCTTGAGCCCAGCGACAGCCAGGAAGCCTATGACCTCATGGCAGTTGCCTTTGAAATCAGCGAGCAGTTCGATACGCCGGTGCTGGTGCGCTCCAGCACACGCATTTCTCATTCTAAGTCGGTGGTGGAGACGAATCGGAGCCGGGTGGCGCCGGTAAAGCCGCCAAGCTTCAAACATGATGTAGAAAAGTATGTAATGCTGCCGGTACATGTCCGTCTCCGACGGCCGGTAGTAGAGGAGCGCTTAGTCAAGCTGACTACCTATACTGAGACCTTTCCTTATAATCAGATAATCCGGGGAGAACGCCATCTTGGCGTGGTCAGCAGCGGCGTTGCCTATCAGTATGCCAGAGAGGCTTTTCCCAAGGCCTCTTTCCTTAAGCTGGGCATGACTTATCCGCTGCCGCGAAATACGCTCCGCCAGTTCGCCGCACAGGTAGACAGGCTAA
>Ga0315285_10000524_pt1 | contig 39667 bp, 18 predicted proteins | sample YL17G09_36_MG_FD_203698 | JGI IMG/M metagenome (GOLD analysis project Ga0315285, IMG submission 203698) | Sediment microbial communities from Yellowstone Lake, YNP, Wyoming, USA - YL17G09_36 | ecosystem: Environmental > Aquatic > Freshwater > Lake > Sediment | place: USA: Wyoming | collected...
TTACCCGTTTGCGGAAGCGGGAACATCGAGCACGATCGGATGCCTTCATCTTGTTGTGCAGTGGTTGGGACAGCGGAATTATGCTACGCGGATTGAAATTCGCCACTTGTCTTGTCTCGTCATTCCCCTTGTCCGTTTTTTGCGGTGTGGCTGATCCGAAAGTGACACGCAGCTTTGAAAGCGAGGATTACACGCGTGAAAAACCTCTGGGCCGTGATTTTCATTCTCCTGGCCCTGGCCCTGTGGCTCTTTTCGGCCTCGACTCCCCAGTTGCCCACCGGCCCAACACACACTAATTCCCTGGGTATGCGCCTAGTGCGCGTGGAAGCGCAGAGCTTTGCGATGGGCGAGGGCAACACGCCCCTCCCAGATCAGCTCATCCGGCCGCTCAGCTACCCGACTCTGGAAGAGATGGAGCGCCGCTTCCCGCACGGCAACCGGGAAAACTACACCCTCGACCTGAGCCACGTGCGCAACGGCGACTTCGACGAAAAGCCGGCGCACCCCGTCAAGATCACGCGGCCGTTCTACATCGCGGCGCACGAGGTGACCAACGCGCAGTACGAGCGGTTTGATCCGTCCCACCGCGCACTGCGCGGCAAGCGCGGCTTTTCGCGGGAAGACGATGAGGCGGTGGTCTTCGTCAACTGGAAGCAGGCGAAAGCGTTCACCGAGTGGTTGTCGAAGTCCGAAGGACTGCCCTACCGGTTGCCCAGTGAAGCCCAGTGGGAACTGGCGTGCCGCGCCGGCACAACCACACCGTTCTTTACCGGCCAGACACTGCCCGAGGCGTTCCAGAAAAACCAGCGCCGCACCACATTCAGGGACGAGAACAAGGATAGGGTGTCGCTGAAGGTCGGCCAAACGCCGCCGAATCCCTGGGGTCTCTTCGATATGCACGGCAACGTCGAGGAGTGGATGGAGGACTGGTACGGGCCCTACGAGGAAGGCGAGCAGGTGGATCCTGCCGGCCGCGCCAGCGGCGATTTCAAGGTGACGCGCGGCGGCAGCCACGGCACGGAGCCGTACTACCTTCGCTCCGCCAACCGCGGTGGCACGTTGCCGGAGGACAGCCACTGGCTGATCGGATTCCGAGTGGTTCTTGGGGACCGTCCCATCGGCCAGCCGTTGCCGGCACTCGCACCGCAACGTCACCAGCGCGACGTTCGGCAGGAAGCGCCCGCGCGACGCCAGGCGGATGCGAAGAAGCCGTACTTCAAGGGACCGCGCACCTACGTCAAAATCGCAGCCCGTCCCGGCGCGCCGCCGTTCGCCCACCATAACCACGATGCGGGCATCACCGAAACGCCGAACGGCGATCTGCTGGCCATCTGGTACACGTGCGTAGAGGAGCGCGGGCGGGAAGTGGCGGTCGCCGCCAGCCGGCTGCGCTACGGCGCCGAGGAATGGGAGCCCGCTTCTACTTTCTGGGACGCGCCCGACCGCAACGACCACTGCCCGGCGATTTGGAATAACGGCCGTGGCACGATTTACCACTTCAACGGCCTGTCGGTCGCGGGAACCTGGGAGCCGCTCGCGATCGTGATGCGCAAGTCCACGGACAACGGAGTCTCCTGGTCGCCGGCGCGCATAATCGTGCCCGAGCACGGCTACCGCCAGATGGTGGGTCAACCGGTCTTCCGGGCGCAGGATGGCTCAATCGTGTTCGCCGCCGACGCGGCGGGATCGGCGCTCTGGATCAGCCGTGACGAAGGACAGACGTGGTTCGATCCCGGCGGGACCATTGCCGGGATCCACGCCGGCGTAGCGCAGTTGTCCGACGGCCGGTTGTTCGCGATTGGCCGCGGCGCTGACGTCGGCGGCATGTCGCCGATGAGCATCTCGTCGGATATGGGAAAGACGTGGACGGTGAGTGCCAGCCCATTCCCGCCGATCAGCGGCGGGCAGCGACCGGTGCTGATGCGGCTGAAGGAGGGTTCGCTGTTTTTCGCGTCCTTCGCCCGCGACCCATTCAATCCACAGCCGGCGACGCGCGAGGAGCGCAACCAGACACGCCTGTTCGCCGCCGTTTCCTTCGACGACGGCAAGACGTGGCCGGTGCGCCGCGTGATTACGGCCGGTCCCGAGGACCGGCAAGTGGAAACGATCGATGGCGGACCAGCGTTGATGAATGGGGGCGCCTCGGAATCGCTCGGGTACCTGGCCGGCACCCACGCCAGTGACGGCCTCATCCACCTAATCAGCAGCCGGCAGCACTACGCCTTCAACCTGTCCTGGTTGAGAGCGGCGGCGCCAGCGCCCGGCCCTCGGCCGCGCGCCCGCCCATTGCCCATCCGGGGCCGGCTTGCATACGCCGCGCCTGCTGCCGAAGCGATCTTACGCGCCGGCGAGTGGCAGTTCACCGGTACCGGAGCGCCGCCGGCTGCGAACGCGACAAAAGGCACCCTGGCGCTGAAGGCGAGCACGGCCGGGCAGTTGCCCCGCTGGTCCAACGAGCGGCTGAACGGGTTCAACCGCCTGGATGCAAAACGCGGTTTCACCGCCGAGATTGTCCTGCGCGTCGAGAAGGCCGGAATCGCCCAACGCGGGGTGGACTTCGAGGTGTTGGCGCGCGGCGGCACGCTCACCGTCAGCCATTACCAGATCAGTATTACCGGCACGGCCGTTTACTACTGGCACGACAACCGCTTCGTGCCGATCGCCGAAGGCCTCGACAACACCGGACTGCACACCTTTCGCCTCGCCGGGCGGCCCGACACCGCGGTGCAGATCTACCGCGATGGGCAACTGCTGGCGGTGCGCGCACCTGACGTCAGGATCGACTGGCGCACCCCCGTTCGTGGCTCCTATATCGAGTGGGGAGCCGGCGCCAATGAGGTGAGGGCTCAGGTCGCACATGTCGCCTACGACATCGCAGGCGCCTGGGCGCCCCGGTCCACGAGCGCGAAGCGTTGAAATGCGCGAGGGACTCTGTTTACCACTTCCTGACAGGCCTGCCCTCCGCGCGGCTACCGCAGGCGGTTGTCCAGTTTCTGTTCACGCGATGGCAGGATCTCTCCCCCGCGCGATCCCTGTTCCTGTGAGGCCAGCCATGCCGCCAGCCGCGCCGTCATCCGCGACCGCACGCCGCCGGCCGCGGCGCTATGCCAGAGATTGCGCCGTTCGGCAGGATCGTCGCGCATATCGTACAACTCGCCCTCGATATCCCCTGCACGGGCCTGGGGCCGGTGGTAGAGGCTCAGTTTGTGGCGCGCATCCCGCAGCATAGTCGCGTGGATCTCAGGGTTGGCATACTGCCCGTCACTGAAGATTCCGGTATTCCGATAACAGCAGACGGCTGAACCGCGCCGGTCCCCGCCCTTTGCCACAGCGGCGAGGTCCTGGGACTCCGGCATCGCTTCACGCGCCGCATCGTCCAGGCACCCGGCGGATGCGAGAATGGTGGCAGCCAGGTCGTGCAACTGCACTGGTCCCGAAATCCGGGCGCCCTTCGGCAACGTCTCCGGTCTTCTCATCAGCAGGGGTACGCGGATACAGGCGTCATAAAAGAACGCTCCCTTCACGAACAGGCCGCGGTCGCCCAGCATGTCGCCGTGATCGCTGGTGAAGATGACCAGCGTATTGCCGGCGATGCCCTTCTCTTCCAATGCCGTCAGGACACGTCCGATTTCATGGTCGGCAAGAGCGATGGACGCGAAGTACCCGCGGCGCATGCTGCGAATCTTCTCCCGTGGAATGTCGCTCGATCTGCCGGCATAGCCGTGCTCGCGGTGATGCCGCACGGCGTAAGGCTCCGGCTCCGGCCCTGGCGGGGCGGGCGACGCTTCCGGCACCTTGGCCATATCGACCAGACTGCCGAATTCATCCGGATAACCGTCATAGGGATTGTGGGGATCGAATACGCTCATGTAACAGAAGAACGGCCGGCGGGCGTCGGACCGGCGGATGAAGTCGATGGTCCGTTCGGCCGCCCAGTGCGTCATGTGCACCCGTTGCGGCACGTGCAGCAACCGGCGGCCTTCCACCCGCAGCCGTTTCAAGAACTCCGGATCGGTCTCCTGGAGCCAACGTGCGTATCCGTTCAGCGGAGATTCCAGGTGTATGGATGGCTCGATACACCACTCATAGACGTCGAAGCCATCGTTCGGATGCCGGTGTCCCGCTTCGTAGAGACGGCCGCTCAGGTGTAGTTTGCCGAAGAGCGCGGTATGGTATCCGGCCTGCTGAAGCCGCTTCGTGAAGGGCATTTCGCTGTTCGGGAGGTTGTCATACAGCTTGTAAACACCGTGCCCAGGGACGCTCTTGCCCGTGAAAAGGCTCGCGCGGCTGGGTGTGCAGATCGGGTTATTGGCGTAGCAGTGTTCGAAGAGAGTGCCATCCGCCGCCAACCGGTCGAGGCTCGGGGTACGTATACCGTGAAATCCGTAACAACCGAGCGAATCCCAGCGCTGCTGATCCGTCATCACCAACAGGATGTTCGGCCGCGAGGGCCGGACACCGAGCAGCGCCGGGGCTCCCACAGCCCCTGCGCAGAAGGTTCTTCTGGAAATGTGCGACCTTGACATTGAAATTGTGGCCATGCGTTTCAACAAGGGTTTCGCTGCCCGGCTTACGGTAACGCATTCAGCGGAATTCGAGAGACGGACACATCCTCTTTGCCGATCGAGTAGATGACCCACAGCGCTCCCTCTGCCACCACCGCCGAAGGATACTGAAATCCGCGTCCCTTGGCGGAACCCGGGGTCCGCACATTGGGCGCATCGGAGCGGATCGCTGCGGCCCAATCGAAACGCTTCCCGTCTTTGGAGAGGCTCAAAACCAGGGGATCGCGGTGCGGGCGCGGTGGTGAAAAAACATGGCCGCGCCGGTGCTGCTACTGCTCACGGCTGGCCGGGCGCGCCCCGGGCAGGGCCACAACGATGGCGCGGCCCGTTTCCCGGTCGTTCCCTTGCGCGCCATGGAAAGCGGGAGCCGCGGGCCCGGCGTCGCCGCCATCCACGGTCTCGAGGTAGCCGAGCAGCAGGCGGCCGCCCGCCGCCAGATCGAAACCGTCGAGCCACGCCACGGCAACCACGCCCTCAAGCGCCTGATCCACTAGCGACGGCGGTTCGGCTTCGCCGGCAACGAACCGCAGCCGCCGCTGCGCCACGCCGGCCGAGAAGCTCAGCGCGGAAAGCTTCAGCGCGCTCACGGCCCGCAGGTAGACGGGGACGCGCCCGGCTTCCGGCGGACCGAACTCGAGCATGCCGCCGGCGGCGTCCTGGGGACGCGCCGCCATCGGCGCCAATCCCCGCGGAATTCCCACGGAGCAGACCAGCCCGCGGGAAACGCGGCGCGGCCGCGAGGTGTCGGCCCCCGTCACCCGCCGCAGCGTGACGATCAGGTCGAGGTTGTCGAGCTGGCCGTCGCCGCCCCTGGACGCGCCGTCGACGGGAGAGGAATCGATAGCGTCGAAGAGATCCGAGCAAGTGGGCGGCACAAAGCCCGGGACACTGGTCACCGCCCGCAGGCCGTAGATGAGGTCGACGTTGTCGAGCAGATCGTCACCGAATTGCCCGATCCGCGTCCCGCCGGCCGCCGCGGCATCGCCCGCCAGGTAACTGGCGCTGGGGTGGATGGTGAACGGGAGGGGAGAGGAAAGCCCGCCACCCGGCGCGGGGTTGAACACCGTCACTTGCACGCTGCCCACCGTCGCGATGTCGCTGTCGGCAACCGGCGCCGTCAACTGCGTGACACTCACGAACGTCGTGGTTCGGTCCACCCCGTTCCAGCGAATGACGGCGCCGGGCGCGAAATTGCCCCCGTTCACCGCCAGCGTGAAGCCCGGCTGGCCGGCCGCGATCCCGTCAGGCGCGAGCGAGAAGGGCGACGGGGCCGGGTTCAATCCGAGGATCGTGAAGGTGGAGGGGCTGGACGCGCCGCCGCCCGGTGCCGGATTGACGACGGTCACCTGCGCCGTCCCCGGCGCGGCGATGTCGCCGGCCAAAATGGCCGCTGTCAACTGCGTGGCGCTCACGAAAGTCGTTGAGCGGTCCGAACCGTTCCAGCGCACCACCGAGCCGCTGACGAACCCGCTCCCGGCCACCGTCAGCGTAAAGCCGCCGCCGCCGCTCACCGCACTGGAAGGCGAGAGCGAAACCAGCCCCACCACGGGGTTGTTGATGGCGAAGCTGAAGGCACCCGACAGGCCGCCGCCCGGCGCCGGGTTGAACACGGTGACCTGCGCCGTTCCGGTGGCCGCGATATCGGCCGCCGGAATGGCCGCCGTCAACTGGATGGCGCTGCCGAAGGTGGTCACGCGGTCAAACCCGTTCCAGCGAATCACCGAGCCGCTCACGAAGTTCGTTCCGTTCACGGTCAGGATGAAGTCGGCGCCGCCGGCCACGGTGCTGAACGGCGAAATCGACGACGGGGTGGGCACCGGATTGTTAATCCCGAAGGTGATGGCGCCCGACGTGCCTCCGGCGGGCGCGGCGTTGACCACCGTGACCGCCGCCGACCCGGCCGCCGCGGTGTCGGCCGCCGGGATAACCGCGGTCAGTTGCGTGCCGCTGACAAACGCCGTGACGCGATCGAGCCCGTTCCAGCGGACCACCGAGCCGGCCACGAAATTCGTACCGGTGACGCTCAGCGTGAGGTCCGGGCCGCCGGCCGTGACGCCGGCCGGAGAAATGCTGGCGAGCGCCGGCAGTGGATTGTTAATCGTGAAGCTGAGCGGGCTGGAAGCGCCGCCGCCCGGCGCGGGGTTGAACACCGTGACCGGCGGCGTGCCGGCCAGCGCGACATCGGTCGCCGGTATGGCGGCGGTCAGTTGCGTCGCGCTCACGTAGGTGGTCACCCGGTCGGAACCATTCCACCGGACGACCGAACCGTTCACGAAGTCCAAGCCGTTGACGGTTAAGGTAAAGGCTGCGCTGCCCGCCATGAGGGTTGACGGTGAAATCGCCGCCGCCGCCGGCGCCGGGTTGTTGATGGTGAACGTGACCGGGCTGGAAAGCCCCCCGCCCGGAGCGGGCGTGAACACCGTGACCGCGGCGGTTCCGGCCAGCGCGACATCGGCGGCCGGCATGGCGGCGGTCAGTTGCGTGCCGCTTACGAACGTCGTTACGCGATCGGAGCCGTTCCAGCGAACCACCGAACCGCTGACGAAGGCGGTCCCATTCACGGTCAGCGTGAAGGCCGCGCTGCCCGCGATGATGTTGGCGGGGGAAAGCGTGGCCGGCGCGGGCAGCGGATTATTAATGGCCAAGCTCACCGGGCTGGAAAGCCCGCCGCCCGGCGCGGGGTTGAACACCGTAATCTGCCCCGTCCCCGTGGCCGCGATGTCGGCCGCCAGAATGGTGCCCGTCACCTGCGTTGCGCTCACGTAAGTCGTGGCGCGGTCCGAGCCGTTCCACCGAACCACCGAGCCGGTGACCAGGTTCGTTCCGGTGACGGTGACGGTGAAACTCGGCCCGCCGACAATCGCGCTGGCCGGCGAAACCGAGGCCGCGGTGGGCGCCGGGTTGTTGATGGTGAAGGCGACCAGACTGGAGAGTCCGCCGCCCGGCGCCGGGCTGAACACGGTCACCGGCGCGGTCCCCGCCAGGGCGATGTCGGCGGCTGTAATGGAAGCGGTCACCTGCGCGGCGCTGACGTACGCGGTGGTTCGGTCCGAACCATTCCAGCGCACCACCGAGCCGTTGACGAAGTTCGTCCCATCGACGGTCAAAGTAAAGGCCGCGCCGCCGGCGATGGCGCTGGCCGGGGTCAGGGTGGCGGGAGCGGGCAACGGATTATTGATGGTGAACGTCAAGGGGCTGGAAACACCGCCGCCCGGCGTGGGGCTGAACACCGTCACCGGCGCGGTCCCCGCAATGGCAATGTCGGCCGCCGTAATGGAGGCGGTCACCTGGGTGGCGCTGACGTAAATCGTCGCCCGGTCCGCGCCATTCCAGCGCACCACCGAGCTGGCCACGAAATTTGTGCCGTTCACCGTCAGGGTGAAGCCCGCGCCCCCGGCGATGGCGCTGGCCGGCGAAATCGAGGCCGGCGCAGGCAACGGGTTGTTGATCGTGAATGTCACCGCGCCAGAAAGCCCGCCGCCCGGCGCCGGGTTGAACACCGTGACCGGGGCCGTCCCGGCCAGGGCGATGTCGGCCGCGGTGATGGCGGCGGTCACTTGCGTGGCGCTCACCATCGTCGTCACCCGGTCGCTCCCGTTCCACCGCACCACCGAGGTCGAGATGAAGTTCGTTCCGGTCACCGCCAGCGTGAAACCCGCGCCGCCGGCGATGGCGCTGGTGGGCGAAATCGACGCGGCCGCCGGCACCGGGTTGATCACGCCCAGGGTGAGCGCGGCCGGCGAGTAAGTGGGCAGGAGGGACAGCCCGCCCGCCAACTGCAGCCCGTTCTTGACGGCGAAATCGCCGCCCCTCGACCCGAATGTGAGGATCTGGAACGTGTCGCCGGCGGCGGGCAGGTATCCGCCGAGCAGGACGACATTCAGCGTGCCATCCAGCGTCGCCAGCCCGGTAACGTTCAGCACGTCGAAAGAAGCCAGCGACGCAATCTCCATGTTCAACACGCCGGTCGATGTCTGCGTGTAATTCCCGGCGATCGTGATCGTGCCGGGCGAGAATCCGGGGTTGACCGCGCCTCCGTTGGTCACATTCCCCGTCACGGCGCCGGACCCCAGCAGCGTGCCGGCCTGGATGTTGATCGCCGATCCGCTGAGGCCGCCCCCATTGAGCTTGGTGCTGCCGGCCGTCTGGGTGAAGCCGCCGGGGAACGCCAGCGTTCCGCTCTGCGTCTCCACCGCCCCGCTGTTATTGAAGGCGGCCTGGACCGATGAGACGCCCGTGCCCGAGGTCTTGCGGAAGGCGCCGGAGTTGTTGACGGTCGCCGTCGCGCCTGTCGTGTGACCAAAACCGCCGTCTCCCTGGAAATCGAACGTTCCGCTGTTGTTGAGAATCGCGCCGTCGTTCAGTTGGCAGGAACCGCCGCCGGTGAAGGCGCCGGCGCCCGCCAGGGCCAAAGTGCGTTGCGACAAGGCGCCGCCGGTCACGGCGAAGGTGCCGCCGGAGGACACCGTCGTGGTGGCCGCCCCGCTCATCACGCCGCCCGTCAGGCTCAACGTTCCGGCAACGGTGATGTTGTTCGTTCCCGTCAGCGTGCCCCCGGAAATCCCCAGCGAGGAAACCGTGACCGTGGCCGTCACGCTGCTGAAGTTCAGAGTCCCGGAACTGACCGACACCGCGCCGGTCGCCGTCAGCGTCGCCGTGGAGTTGAAATTCACCGCCGCCCCGGTCACCGAGGTGGCCGCCGCATTATAGGTATTGTTGACGTTCACCGTGCCGGCGTCGAAGATCGGCGAGCCGGCGGCCGTGCTCAACGGGCCGTCCAGCGTGAACGTGCCGCCGCCGAACCGGATGGCCCCGCTGCCGGTGGCCGCCATGCTGCCCGCTCCCGAACCGCCCCCCGTCAGGCTCAGCGTGCCCGACTGCGCCTGCACCGCCCCGGTGTTGGTCAGCGGCACGCTGACGGTGGTGGTCCCGCTGCCCGCCGACTTGCGGAACGTGCCCGCGCTCCTGACCGTGGCCGTGGCCCCGCCCACCAACGCCAGGTTGCGGTCGTTCTGCGCGTCGAACGTGCCGCCCGTCTGAACGGCGAACGCGCCGCCGTTGTTCAGCAGAAAATCCCCCGCCCCGGTCCATGTGCCGGCGCCCGCCAGGTTCAATGCGCGGGCCAGCGTCACCTGCCCGCCGCTCAGACTGAGCGTGCCGCCCACCGGCACCGTGGTGCTCCCGGCGCCGTTCATCACGCCCCCGGTCCAGGTGAGACTGGTAACGGAGAGAGCGGCCGACCCGCCCATCGTTCCGCTGCTGAGATTCAGCGTGCCGACGGTCACGGCGCTGTTGAAGTTGGCCGTCCCGCCATTGATATTGGCGGCGCCGGTAAGGCTGTACGAGCCGGCCATGTTCACCGTGCCGGCGGTAAAGTTGACGGCGCCCGCGCCGGCGATTGACGACGCGGCGCTCAAGCTGTGCGTGCCCCCGCCGAACTGCAGCGCCGCTCCGGCGATGGCCGAGAATGTTCCCGCGCTGGCGCCGCCGAGGTTCAGGCTTACCGTTCCGGTCCGCAGATCGAGCAGCCCGTTGTTGTTGAGGATGGCATCGAACGCGCTGGTGGAGGTGCCGAACGACTTCTGCAAGGTTCCCGAGTTGTTGAAAACGACGGCCACGGGGCCGTTGAGCGTGGAGTCGTTCGCCATGTTGAACGTGGCGCCGGCCAGGTTGTTGATCGTCCCGCCGGTGGCGCCGCCGATGGTGCCGCTCCCATCGCCCCAGGTAATGGTCCCGCTGTTGTTGAGCGCGCGGCCGAGCGTCTTCCCCGAGTTCCCGGAGATGTTCAGAATTCCCGAGGTGGCGACGCTGGTGGCCCCGGCGCCGCTCATGGCCCCGGAGAACCAGAACATCAATGCGCCGTTCTGGACGGTCAACGTGCCCGCGCCTCCCAGCGTGCCGTAAAGCTGGAACTGCGCCGAAGGGCCGTCAATAGCCGAAGCGGTCGCCAGCGACAGCGACCCGGCCGGCTGGATCAGGAACATTCCCTGCATCGTGAGGCTGTTCACGGCGGCCGAGGCGGCCAGTTCCACCCATAAAGAGGAGGCGACGCAAACATCGTCGCTGCCCAGCGGCACTCGCGCCGGGCTCCAATTGCCGGCGGTGGACCAGTTGAAATCCCCGGCCCCGCCGGTGTAGTTGATGGTGCAAGCGGCGGCCTTGGCCCTGGGGGGCTTTTCTCCGTCCTTTTTCGAAACGGCGGGAACCGCCTCGGCTATCCGGGCCACGAATGCGTCGGAGCCGCCGCCGAGAACCGGCTGCGCGGCGTTGGAGGCCGGGAAATCGGCCGATTGCGTCATACCGGCGACATAGGCGCTGCCGGCGGCGTCCAGCGCGATGGCGTTGCCGTTGTCCGTCCCGCTGCCGCCCAGGTAGGTGGAGAAAAGAAGGGAAGATCCGTCGACGGCCAACACCGAAAGCAGAGCGTCGGCGGTGCACTTCCCGGCTGCTCCCTGGCCGCAGTTGGCCTGAAGGGCGGCGGCCAGCGGGAAGTCGGCCGAGTTGGTAGTGCCGGTGACGAAAACGTGCCCGCGTGCGTCGAGGGCCAGGGCGGCCGCGCGGTCCTCACCGCCGCCACCGAGGTAAGTCGAGTAGACCAGGGACGATCCGTCGGCCGAAAGTTTGCTGACGAAAGCGTCCCCCGAGCAGTTGCCCGCTTCATCACTGCCGCACGAGGCCTGCATGGCTTTCGCGGTGGGGAGATTTTTCGACTGAGTTGAGCCGGCAACGTAAGCGTTGCCCGCCCAGTCGACAGCAATGGCCGCGGCCTGGTCCTGGCCGCCGCCTCCGAGATAAGTGGAGTAGGAGATCCGGGCGCCGCCCGGCTCGAGCCTGGCCACAAAGGCGTCGGCCGTGCACTGACCCGCGTCGTTCAATCCGCAGGTCGCCTGAAAGGCCTGGGCAACGGGAAAATCCGGCGAATCGGTGCCCCCCGCCACGTACACGCCGCCGGCTGCGTCGACGGCGATGGCAGTGGCCTGGTCGGCTCCGCCGCCGCCGAGGTAAGTGGAGAACAGCAGCGATGAGCCATCCGCCTTGAGAGCGGCCGCGAAGGCGTCGGTGCTGCACGCGCGCTCGGCGTTCAGGCCGCAGCCGGGTTGTGCGGCATTGGCCGTCGGGAAATCGGGCGAGTCGGTGCTGCCGCCCACGTAAGCGTTTCCCGCCGCATCCAGCGCGATGGCCGCCGCCCGGTCGCTGCCGCTGCCGCCCAGGTAGGTCGAGTACACCAGCCCCGAGCCGTCGGGCAGCAGCTTGGCGACAAACGCATCCTGGCTGCCGCCCAGCGTGAAGCGCAGCGGGTTCGCCAGCGGGAAATCCGGGGATGAGGTCACGCCGGCGACGTGCGCGCGCCCTTCGGCATCCACCGCGATGGCGGCCGCGCGGTCCGCGCCGCTGCCTCCCAGGTAGGTGGAATAGACGATATTGGACCCGGAAGCATCCAGTTTGGTGACGAACGCTTCTCCCGCGGCCCCGCGCTCGGCCTGCAAGGCCCCGGCTTGCGGGAAATCCACCGAGGATGTTACACCGCTGAGATAGGCATTCCCGGAGAGATCCACCGCCACCCCGGTCGCGCTATCGTCCTGGCTTCCGCCCAGGTAACTGGCATAGCTCAGGATCGGGTCGATAATCAGCCGGCGCGAGCGGTCGTACGGCCCGATTTCGAACCCCACCTCGGTGAAACCGCAGCGCCGCAGGCGGTAGCCGCCGGCCACCCGCTGACGAGCGCCGTTCCGTTCCTGGTAGATGGTCGGCCGGCGGAAGCGAATCTCCCGGCCGTTGCCGCGCAACACCAGTTCGCCCCCGGCGCCCAGTTCCACCTGGCCGGCGCCCTCGATGGCCAGGCGGATGTCGCTCGGGTCGCCGCCCGGCTCGACGGTGAAGTCGTACTCCAGTTGGCCGGTGGCCGAGGTGCCGTAATAGAGCAGATCGACGCCGGGATAAACGCTCCGATAACCGGCCTGGCGGTAATTGGGAACTCTCGTCCGCCATTTCGCCGGGTCGTTTCCGATCAGATAGTTGCTGTATCCGGCCGTCGGCTGCAGGGCGATTGTTTCGGCCTGGGAACTGCCGCCGACGAGCTTCAGGCGCACTACCAGTGCACTCGTGGCGCTTGATGCCCGGTCGCCGTGAAGGCGCAGAACCGCCTCGCTGCGTTTCAGGAAAAGCGTATAGCCGCGGCCCCGGGAGAGGAAGTCGACCTGTCGATCGGTTTGCCCGCGGTTGGCTTCGAAGACCAGCGGGAGCCGTCCGTAGGCGGCCGGCAGTGGACGCGCATCAGCGGCCACCGAACCGCGCTTGCCGCCCCGCAGGCGGCTGTCTGACGGCGCTAAGACGAGCAACGAAGCCATAAACAACAGCAGGACCCACAAGCCGACAAGGCACTTCCTTTTCCGCACTTTGCACCTCCCGGTGCGTCCTTGGGGGGGGATCGGGCAAAAAAGCCGAAATCCTCGAGGAGAAAACATCTCGTAACACGTTGTAGATGCAATGTCAAATGGAATGTCTTGGTTCAGCCGGAATTGGAGTGAAGCCGTTTGGGGATAAAGAATATTCCGCGCTTCGGGCCGGGATTTTCATGGAAGAAGTTTTTCACGCGGAGTGAGTGCGGCACCCGATCAACCGGCAGTGCTGCTCTGAAAAACGAGCCGCCGTCGCCGCGACTTCCAGCACCTCAAGCAGCGGGTCCAGCACGAAGACGGCGGGTAAGGGCGCAGGCTACCGGAAATTGGTGAACATAACCACGTCTCTCATAACGCGGCCTCGGGAAAGGGCCAACCGGCGGCCATCGTGCGACCAGTCGAAGCTGATGATCCGGTCAGTCGGGAAATCGGTCAGCGGGCGAACCGGGCCGCCGTCGAGCGGCAGGAAAACGAGATTGCCGACTCCCTGCTCGGTGCGTACGACCGCCAAGCCGCGGCTATCCGGAGTCCACCGCATCCGGATCCAGGCGAAACCGCCGGCGACTTCCAGGGTCTTCACCGGGGCTCCGTCTTGGAAACGAACGAGAACGATGCGGTCCCGGCGCGGCTCACTTCCGATCGGCGTGGTCTCAAAGGCCAGATATTGGCCGTCGGGCGACAGCGCCAGCGACGAATGCCTCCTCCCGCTATCTTCGACGATCCGCTCGGGCGTTCCCCCCGCGAGGGGAATCTTGAAGATCGGGAATTTGCCCCCTTCCTGCGAGTTGTAGACGACCCAGCGGCCGTCCGCGGAACAGTCGCATTCCTCTTCGCGGCTCCCGTGCGTGAGTTGGCTGAGGTTCGCGCCGTTGAGGTCCGCCTTCCAAAGATGATTGTCCTTCTCGAAGACCACTTCCCGCTCGCCGCAGACCCGGGGCACCCAACCGTCATTGGCAATCGCCGCGCGACTGCTTCGGTCCGCAGATAACACTCCGATGCTCCACTCCAGATCCAAAGTCACCAGGCGGCCATCCGGCGCCCAGGAGATCCAGAAAGCCTCGTTATTGTTGGTCGTTACCTGATGGATCTGCGCCAGCGTCATGGGCGGCGTGCCGGGGGTGAAGGTGCGAGGCGCATTGCCCTCCCAGATGTTCATCATCCGTTGATATTGCACGCTCACCAGTTTTTTCGCGTCCGCGGTAACGCTGGCACCATCCCATTCGCTCAGACCAGTCGTAATGCGAACGGGCGGACCGGCCGGAGGGTAGCAAAGCCGCACGAGTTGGGTGCCCGCCGCCAGCACCAACTCCTTCCCACTCGGCAGCCAGGCGATGGAACTCAGCGTTCCGCCCTCGTACGACTTCAACAAGCGCTGGGACCGGCCCGTGGCAACATCAACGGTGTACAGTTCATCTTTGTCGGTGCCGACTGCGATCAACTTCCCATCCGGCGACCAGCGCGGCCCGGCTCTGAAGGCCTCCTCCTGCTTGTGGACCAGCAGACGCCGCTCCGCGGTGCCGTCGGCATTGGCCACGATCAACGCGCTGTCCTTCGCGGTCTGGCTATTGCGAATGAAAACCATCCGCTTGCCGTCAGGCGAAAGGTCGGCGGCGCTGTCCACGCCGGCGATCAATTCCTTCGGCGTCCCGCCCAGCACCGGAACCTTGTAGAGCCAGCGGAACGATGTGCGGGCCGCCGTGGACCGGACCAGATAGATGTAATCGCTATCGGGGCTGAAGCTCAGGGCGAGATAGACGAAGTCGCCCGGCGGAACCACCTGCACGTTACCCCGGGTGGGTACATGGTACACCCACACGCTCTGCTGTTTGTCCAGGAGGACATGGGCAATGTATTTCCCGTCCGGCGAGATAACTGCTTGCCCTGCCTTCCCGCTGGTGGTGAGGCGGGTGATGGTCATGTTCGGCGGGACGCTCGAGGAGCGACGCGCCTGCATCCACCAATACAGAACGATGCTCCCGGCGGCGGCAACCAGCAAGGCAAACGCGATTGCCATTGCGGCGCTCAACCGCCGGGACAGCCATGGGCCGGTGCGGGCGCGCACTTCTGCTGCCGGCGGCTCTAAAGCGGAAACCGGCGCCGGAGTCTTGGCGGATTCCACCGACCGTTTCAGGCGTTTCAGATCGGCACGGATCTCGGCTGCCGACTGGCAGCGAATCTCGCGGTCCTTTTCCAGCGCCTTTTCGATGATGCGCTCCAGTTCCCCGGGAATCTGCGAGTTCAGGCCGGACGGTGAAGCGGGCGCCTGGCCCAGGATGGCGTGCGAAGTGGCCAGCGAAGTGGCGCCCGCAAATGGCTGCCGGCCCGTGGCCATCTCGTAGAGCACCGTCCCTAACGAAAACAGGTCCGTGCGCGTATCCAGTTCTTCTCCCCGTGCCTGCTCCGGCGACATGTAAGCGACGGTACCGACAGCCGCGCCCGGGCTGGTCAGTTGCTCCTCGACAACATCCACGGTCGCGCCTTCGGCTCCTCCAGCAGCTTTCACCGCCTCCCCGAGCGTCAACTTCGCCAGGCCGAAGTCGAGGATTTTGGCCTGCCCGCGCTCGGTGACAATAATGTTCGCCGGCTTGATGTCTCGGTGGATGATGCCCTTTTTGTGGGCCGCATCGAGCGCGTCGGCGATCTGGATGCCCATCTCCAGCAGCTCCTCGGTCGGCAGCGGCTTACCGGCGATCCGGTGCCGCAGCGTCTTGCCTTCCAGCAACTCCATGGCGATGAAGCGCCGGCCCTCGGCCTCGTCGATGTCGTAAACGGTGCAGATGTTGGGATGATTCAGCGCCGAAGCCGCCCGCGCCTCGCGCTGGAAGCGCTCGAGCGCGTGCTTATCGTGGGAGAGCTCTTCAGGCAGAAACTTCAGGGCCACCAGGCGGCCGAGCCTGGTGTCCTCGGCCTTGTAGACAACACCCATCCCGCCGCCGCCGAGCTTGTCGAGGACCCAGTAGTGCGAGATGGTCTTGCCGATCAAGTGCCGCTCCCGTGGCTGAAATCTTAGGCGTGTTGTCGAGAGGTGTCAATCACAGCCACCGGCGCCGCCGAACCCGCTCCGGTTCGGGCCACCGGGCTGGCGCGTTTATTTCTTAGCGGCTTTCTGCCGGGCGGTCCAGGCCTTGCTGCCCTGCAACTCGGTCTGCAGCGGCTTGCGGAGCTTCTTTTCCCATTCGAGGAATTCGCCGAGGGCCTGGGCCGGGGGGCCGGCGCGCAGGCGGAAGACGACATAGGCATTGTCCTCGACGTAGCGGCTGCCGGCGGGCACCCGGGTGTCGTGTTCGTCGATCAGGCGCCGGTTCCAGTAGCGCCCGCCGCCCGCGCCGTCGCTGATCTTGGTGTAGGGGTGGTACAGAGGCGACGGTTTACCGCCGGTGTTGCGGTTGTCGAAATGAAGGCGAACGGAGCCGTATCCGTAGCCCTTGTCGCCATTGTAGAAGCAGATCCAGGGAGCGTCGGCGGGGATGGGCTGTTTTTCCAGCGTTTTTTCGCGTTCCTCCAGCGTCGCCGACTGCACGGGCGCCCCGGCGGTCTTGCCGGGCCAGGCGACGTGCGTGAAGAACGCGTCCATGGTCATCTCGTCGTTGCGCAGCAGGAACAGATCGAGCGCCTCGCTCATGAGCATCTCGGAGCGGAAACGGAAGTACGGCACGAAGGCGAAGAAACGGTAGACAGCGTCGAGCTTGATCTCCGGATACTCGGCATGAAAACCGGACCGGCGGCTTTCGCAAACCACCGGCCCCTGCACCCGCTCGACGGACTGCACGGGTTCCCAGTTCCCGATGGTCCTGTAACTCGGGGCGCCGGTGCGGCGGAAATTGGGTCCCCAGTGCATGCGCCCTCCGCCCGAACGTAAGAGCGTGACTCCGCAGCAATTCAGCGTGACTGCCTGGATCTGCCCGCTGTCCTCGTCCTGGCCCTTGATTGATCGGAGTCCGGCGTCGGCCTTGTAGTGCTCGTTTTCCACGGCCCACCCCACCCGTGTTTCCTGCGAGACTTTCAAGGAAGTGGAATACGACGCGGCCGGCGCATCCGGCTGGCCGTAGTAGACGCGATAGAGAACAGTGGCGCGGGCGGGGACCGTGGCCGGGAAGACAACACGCATCTTGTAGGCCGCTCCGTCGAACCGCGCTTCCGCCACCTGTGACACGATCTCCTCGGGCGCATCGCCCCAACGCACCAGGCGGATATTGCGGTCCGGCAGGCGTACACCAACTTCGACCGGCTCCTGTTGACGGTCGATGCCCGCGGTCTCCTGCACCTCGAAGGTAATGTATTGCTTCCAGCCGCCCGCCTTCCACGGTCCGGCGGATTCGCGGAGTTGCGCGCCAACCGGTCTTGTGGCCAGAAGGCTGAGCAGCAGACAGGCAACGACAGCGCGGTTCATGCTGCCAATGATACTCGACAGTGGACCGGATTTCGGCCTTTGCGGTGATTTTGCGTTGGAGGCGCTGTTCACCCGATAGAATTGAAGATATGCCCTTCCGGGTCCCTCTCCTTGCCACCCTGTTGCTGACGGCGGTGCCGGTGCTCGGCGATGATGTACTGCACCCCGGCACGCCGCAGTTCGACCGTCCCACGCTGATGGCGTTGGGCATTAGGCTGCCCATCACCGGCGACGACAACCATAACGCGCGCGTCACCGTGCGCTACCGGCGGGCAGGCGCCAGCGCGTGGAAACAGGCGCTGCCGCTGTATCGCGTCCGGCCGGAAACGCGATCATCGCCCGTGCGCCGATTCCCCAAGCCGCGTCACATTTCGTGTCATAAAATATACCGTCCACACCGTCTTTGTAGCGACAGAATCGGGTTCGGGCGTCCGCAAAGGCAACGGGGGTCTATCTGACGGGGAAGTCCATTGCGGTAGTGCAGTCGTCGCTTGATGTCGCCCGCTTGCGCAGCCTGCGGGGCGCTTCCCGCCTTGAGCAGACGGTCGCGGAAAGTTATGAGCTGCTCCGCAATCCCGTGTACCGCTACCTGATCGCCGCCCTGGGGAACCCGGCCGGGGCCGAAGACCTGACGCAGGAGACCTTCCTCAGGCTCTTCGAGCACTTGCAGCACGGTAACTCGGTCGAGAATCTGCGCGCCTGGGTCTTTAGGGTCGCTCACAACTTGGCTATTGACCAACAGCGGAAGCGCACATCGGTGGAATTGGCCGGCGCCCCGATGTTCGCGCAGGCGGAATCAAAACCAGCTTCTGGTGTGAATCCTCAAGAGGAACAGTTAATCCAGGAAAGACGGCGTCGAATCCACTTTGCGCTGGCTCGCTTGTCTGGCCAGGAGCGTCAATGCCTGGAACTTCGCGCCGAGGGTCTCCGCTACCGCGAGATCAGCGAGGTTCTTGGCATCGCAATTCCGACGGTGCAAACGGTCCTCGGAAGAGCCGTCAAGAAGCTCAGGGGGAGCCTATGAGGAGAGCCGGCGAGATTCCTCTTAATTGGCTGCGGAAGACCAAGCACGCATCGGACGAACAAATAGTGCTGTACCTGGATGGCGAGTTGAAACCCAGAGACATTCAATGGATGCGGGAGCACTTGGCGGCCTGCTGGGAGTGCCGAACGCGCTGCGGAGGAATCGAGCGTGCGATTTGTGACTTCATGGAGTATCGCCGCGCTTCCCTTGCCGACTACGCGGACGGGCCCAGGCAGGGATGGCCCGGTCTGGAGAGTCGCCTCGGCCGCCTCGCGGCCCGCCGGCTGGACGAGGCGATCACACGGCCGCTGCAGTTCCCATGGCGGATCCCGATTCGAGTTCTATGGTTCGCCGCACTCTCTTTGATTCTGCTTCTTGCATGGTTTCATCTAAGCTCGCCTCCTACCGTCGCAGCAAAAGAAGTCCTCGAACGAACAAGCGCGGCTGAGCAAGAAAGCTTACGCCGGGTGGCCACCCCTGTGGTGTGCCAACGGCTTGCAGTGCGGCGTACATCCGCCGGACGCGCCCCTGATCAGGTCGCCGATTTGGAAATCTGGAGCGACGTAGAAGGCGGGCAAGTCAGGCAAACGCGTTCCGAACCGCTTTGGAGGGAACTAGAGGGGATCTTCGAAGCGAATCACATGGCCGGGAAGCCGCCGCTTTCGGCCTCCTGGTTCCAATCCTGGCGGGCATCGATTGCGGCGAAACAGGAGCGTGTGATTGCGAGAAAACTGGCCGGTGGCGACCAGACGCTGACGGTAAAGACAACCGCTGAAGGGCCTTTCAAAGTTAATCAGGTGGTCGCGGCCAGCCTGACGGTCCAGACGACGGACTGGCGCCCCATTGTGGCAATGCTGCGCGTGCAAGACGAGAGCGGGATTCGCGGGTACCAATTGACGGCGCTTAAATCTGAAGTGGTCTCGCGGCACGCGCTATCGTGGCCGCTTTTCGAGCACGACCGCGCTTCTTCGGCTGTCCGGGATGGTCGCAAGCTCCGTTTGCCGGAGCCCGAGAGGCCCTCCGCACCTCCCCTGGAACCGCGTTCCGACGGGGTTGTGGATGAATCGTCGGAAGTTTTGGCGCATTATGCGCTCCACCGGGCAGGCGCGTGCCGCGGTGAGGCGATCGAGGTCGTGCGTCAAGCGCCCGGCCGCATCGTCGTGCGGGGAGTAACCGAAAGTCTCCAGCGCAAAGCCGAACTTGTCGCCGTGCTGGCCGGCGTTCCCTCGGTTGGCACTGATATTCAGGCGGTCGAGGAGGATCGCTTCCGGCTGCCGCAGCCGGAGCAAGACAGCGCCAAGGCGGTCTTCCGCGCCCCCGATCTTCCGATTCGCGAACAACTGGCAAAGTACTTCGAGGCGCACCCGGATGGGGCCAGCCTGTCTTCCCGGATCGCTTCGCTGGCCGACCAGGCAGTCACTTTATCTGGCAATCTCCGAGCGGATGCCTGGGCACTCCGGCGGCTCATGGAGCGTTACTCCGGACAGCAAGGCAAGCGCCTGGACCGCCCCTCCCGCCGGTTGGTGCAACTGATGGCCCGCGACCATATGGCTTCGTTCGAAACAGATTTAGCCCGCACAAAAACGCTCCTTGGGCCGGTGCTCAAGACCGTGGCTGGGGACGCGACCAATCAAGTGCATGGCCCTTCACGGTTGGCCGAAAACAGACCGCCAGCGGGCGGGGATGCGGACTGGACGCCCTACTGTCTGGATCTCATTGAGCGAACAGCCGGTATAAGGGCGTGGGTTAACGGCCTCTTTGCAGGCGCCGGGTTGGCACATGACCCGGCTTACACGGCTGCGCAGCTTCTGGCCGACCTCTCTGAGCTTGAGCATCGAATTGACGCGGTGCGGGCCGAGATTGCGCGGGCGTTTTCGGACCCGAGCGACGTGCAGGTCGAAGCGCGTCCCGCCGCTAGTGGGGCGGAACGCAAGTAACAGTTGGGAGAGAACAGTGGCGAAAAACACTTTGCGGTTCTTCCTGGTTGGGGCTCTTCTTCTTTCAATCAGTTCACCGATCTGTTTCGGCCAGACCACGATGGCCCGGCTGGCCGGCTTGATCACCGACTCGTCGGGGGCCGTAGTTCCAGGCACCCGGGTTACGGCCACAAATCTGATGACCGGCATCGAAAGAAGCGCGACCTCGGGCGAGTTGGGATATTACACGATTCCGTTGCTGGAGCCGGGCAAGTACGAGTTGACCGTGCAAAAGGAAGGGTTCCGGCCAATCACGCGATCCCCGGTCACCCTTGAGATCGGGGAGATGCTGCGGATCGACTTCGTCCTGCAGTTGGGCACTGTAGCTGAGAAACTCACTGTAACCGGCGAAGCAACGCCTCTCCAGACAGAAAATGGCGAGCGGTCCGGCGTGATTACCGGCACGCAACTGGATGGCCTGCTCATCCGCAGTCGCAGCATCAACGCCTTCTTGCGATTGCTTCCCGGTGTGGTGGACGAGTCCGAGCCCGAGGTGACCGGTGCTGCGATGGACACCTACGTCGCCGGCAGCCGCAACAACACCAACAACTTGACGCTGGACGGCATGATGGTGATGGCGATTGGCAGCGGCACTAACCACTCCGGGCACGTCAGTCAGGATTCGGTTGCCGAGGTGAAAGTGTTAATCGCCAACTACCGGGCCGAATACGGGCGCGTTTCGGGAGCGAACATCCAGGTGGTCATCAAGTCGGGCGGCCGTACGTTTCACGGGCTCGGCTCATTTTTCTTGCGCAACGAGTACTTGAACGCCAACAACTTCTTCAACAATCGTATGGGCGTTCCGAGACCGACATACCGATATCAGACCTGGACGTACAACATCGGGGGCCCCATCTACGTGCCCGGCAGATTCAACCGCAACCGCGACAAGCTGTTTTTTTTCTGGTCGCAGGAATACTGGCCCATCAAGGCGCCTGGGGTCTTGCGGACGCTTACCGTTCCAACCGAGCTGGAGCGTGCGGGAGACTTCTCCCAATCGCTGGACCTCAACAACAGGCTCATAATCATCAGTGATCCGGCCACCCGCCAGGCTTTCCCGGGCAACCGCATCCCAGCCCAGCGCATGGACCCGAACGGCCAGGCGCTCCTGAAATTTCTGCCCGCGCCCAACTTCTCTGATCGTGCGATTTCCGGAGGCCGCTACAATTACGTCTTCCAACCGGTGGTCGACAACCCGATACGAACCGACACGCTCAAGCTGGATTACAACATCAATTCCCGTAACATGGTGGCGGCGAGTTTGATCTTCGGCTACCTCAACTATTCAGGTAGCGTCGGCGTGTCCACCCTCACGGCCAACTGGCCGCAAATGCGCGGGACGTTCGCGACTCCGCGCAGACCCCTGCCCATTCGATACCAGCGGATCATCTCGCCGAGCACTGTCAACGAATTGTACGTTGGTATTCAATCCAATGCTGGCGGGCGGCTGCAGCCGAATCAGGAAGACGTGCGGCGAAACGCGCGAGATGCGGTAGGTTTCAATACCGGCCAACTGTTTCCTGCAAACAACCCGCTTAAGCTCATCCCCAATGCCACTTTCAGCGACGTGACGAACGCCGCCACCTTGAGCATTGAACAGCGTTTCCCATTTTACGACAAGCAGAAGTCGTTCTCGCTGTCCGACAATCTCACCAGGATCGCAGGAAGCCACTCGTTCAAGGCCGGCATCTATGTGGACCGCATTTGGACGGATCGTAACGGCAATGCGAACTTCAATGGCACATTTTCGTTTGGACGGGACGTGAACAGCCTTGTGGCGACCAACTATGGCTACGCGAACGCGATCCTGGGCGCCTTCGGAACCTACACGGAAGCCTCGAACCGTCCCGCGCCTTACTGCCGCGTGAGCAACCTGGAGTGGTTCGCGCAGGACAACTGGAAAGTGACCCGCCGCCTCACGCTTGACTACGGGCTGCGGTTTGCGGAAGTTTTGCCGTTGTTCGAGAAGGACAATCAGATGTCGGGATTCGTGCCCCAGCGGTTTGATCCTTCGCGGCAGGTACAGCTCATTCAGCCACGGTTGGTCAACGGCGCGCGTGTGGGAGTGGATGTGCGCTCGGGAACCGTGTATCCTGCCGCGCTGATTGGCGCCCTCGCGCCGGGCAGCGGTGATCCTGCCAACGGGATGGTCCTGACCGCAAAAGAACGAACTTACCCGCGGTCCCTCATCAACAACCGCGGCATCCAGTTCGCGCCGCGCTTCGGATTTGCGCTGTTGCCATTCAAGAAAGGCGACACGGCGATTCGGGGCGGCTTCGGCATGTTCTACAACCGGCAGAACTCGGACGCCGTGGTCAATCCGTTCACCTTGCAGCAGCCGCTGGTTGATAACCCGACGATCTACTATGGCACTCTGGCAACTTTGCTGTCTTCCGCAGGCCTGCTCTTCCCCCAGAACGTAGCCGGAGTTGACCAGGCCGGGCATGTGCCGACGGTGATGAATTATAGCTTCTCCATCCAGCGGCAGGTCGGCTTCCGGACGGTGCTTGATGTTGCCTATGTCGGCTCGCTCGGCAGGCACTTGATGTGGCGCCGTAATCTCAACGCCATTCCGCTCGGCGCAAATTTCGACCCGGCCAACATCGACCCGACGAACCGGGCCCTTTTGCCCAACACCTTTTTCCGTCCTCGAATCGGGTACGGCAACATCCTCTTTCAGGAATGGGCCGGTTCTTCGAACTATCATTCTCTGCAAATGACGGCGGCGCGCCGCCTGTCCCGCGGTCTCGAATTCAACGCCGCCTGGACCTGGTCAAAAACCTTGGATTTCAATGACGCGGACACCCAGGAGGTAAGCACCCTGGTGCCGATTCGTGTATGGAATTACGGGCTCGCCAGCTTTGACCGCACGCACATGCTGAAGCTCAACTGGACATGGGACATCCCCAAGGTGGGCTTGACCAATCCTGTCGCGAAACAGGTCTTGCACGGATGGCAGCTCTCTGGTATTTCGAGTTTTGTCAGCGGAGCGCCGCTGGGGATCGGCTACTCCACGACAACGGCAGCGGACATCACCGGCTCCGCCAGCCAAGGCGCGCGTGCGGTGGTTGTCGGCAACCCGGTGTTGCCGAAGGATCAGCGCACGTTCAGCCGCAATTTCCGCACTGACGTCTTTCGGGTGCCGGAGAAAGGAACGGTCGGGAACGCGGCCAAGACTTTGATCCGCGGGCCGGGGATCAACAACTGGGATCTGGCCGTAACCAAGAACATAGCGATTCGCGAGCCGATGCGCCTGCAGTTCCGCTGGGAGATGTACAACGCGTTCAATCACACCCAGTTTAGTGCGCTCGACACGTCGGCACGCTTTGATGCACAAGGCAATCAGGTGAACGCGCGTTGCGGCGAGTTTACCTCGGCACGCCTGCCCCGGTTGATGCAGTTCGCCTTGCGCCTGCATTTTTGAGTGGCAGACAGACTACAGGTCTCTTCTTTGAAGATCGATTTCCAAGGGTGGCGGCGCCGCAAGAGCAAACAGTTTGCGCTGGCCGATGTGTTTCGCCGGTCGGGCTACACTCGCCTGGCCGGTTACGAGAACGTGAACGACGGCGAGCGGCTGGGCCCCATGCGGAGCAACCGACGCACCTTCCTAAGAACAGCAGCCGGCGCCATGGCGGCGGCGCCGGCGATGCTCGGGGCCACCGCGCCGCCGCCCAACGTCGTCTTCGTCCTAGTAGACCAGTGGCGCGCGCAGGCCACCGGCTATGCCGGCGACCCGAACGCGCGCACGGCCGCGATTGACCGGCTGGCGGCCGAAAGCATCAACTTTCAGAACGCCGTTTCGGGCCTGCCGGTCTGCTGTCCCTATCGCGGCAGTCTGATGACCGGCCAGTACCCACTGACGCACGGCGTCTTCATCAACGACGTTGAGCTGCAGCCCAGGACCGTCACGCTGGCCGAAGCGTTTGCCAAAGCGGGTTACCGAACTGGCTACATCGGCAAGTGGCACTTGCACGGAAGCCCGGACGGCAACTACGGGCGCCGCGAGGCATATATCCCGTCCGACAAGCGGCTGGGGTTCGATTATTGGAAGGCCTGCGAGTGCACTCACAGCTACAACCGCTCGGTTTACTTCGAAGGCGACGACCCGGCGCCGAGATACTGGCCGGGATACGACGCCATCGCCCAGACGGAGGATGCCTGCCGCTTCATCGAGCGGGAAGGGAAATCGCGCCGGCCCTTCTTTTTGGTTCTCTCGCTGGGCCCGCCGCACACCCCTTACGATACGGCGCCTGAACGCTACCGCGCCTTGTATGAATCGCGCGAGATTGGCCTCCGTCCCAATGTACCGGAGGACCGCCGCGAAGTGGCGATCAAGAATCTGCGCGGCTACTACGCGCACATCGCGGCGCTGGACGATTGCCTGGCGCAGGTGACCGCCGCGCTGCAGCGCTCCGCCGCCGCCGCCGACACCATCCTGGTTTTCACTTCCGACCACGGCGACATGCTCGACTGCCAGGGGCTCACCGCCAAAATCCACCCGTGGGACGAGTCGGTGCGCGTGCCGTTCCTGCTGCGTTATCCGCGGAGGCTGGGAAGCAAGGGGCGCGTGATCCGGCGCCCTCTGAACACACCAGATATTATGCCCACGCTGCTGGGTCTGGCGGGGATCGCGATCCCGGGCGGGGTGCAGGGCGAGGACCACTCCGGACTGATTGCGGGGGCGCGGCCCGCCGACCCCGACGCGGCCGCCTTTCTGAACCTGCCCGCGCCCTTTACCCAGGCCCGCCGCTGGGGATTCGCCGCGTACCGCGGCCTGCGGACCGAGCGCCACACCTACGTGCGGTCGATCCACGGACCCTGGTTGCTCTACGACAACGAGACCGACCCGTACCAGATGCGCAACCTGTGCGGCAAGAGCGAGCATAAGCAATTGCAGGCCAGGCTGGACCGCGCCCTGGAAGCCCGCCTGCGCCGCTACAAAGACGATTTCTTGCCCGGCGCGGAGTACCTGCGGAGGGCCGGCCTCGAGCACTATCGCGAAGTGAACATCCCCGTCGGCCACCACCGCAGCCCCTGGGGCGACTGGGAAGCGACTATCAAGCAATAGGAGCCGTGGCCGCGGATTGCGCGCGCGGCAATCGACGTATAGGAGACAATGACGATGCTACGACGGACGTTCCTGGCTGGAATGGCCTCCCTGCCTTCTCTTTTATCGGGCTCGCCCCGTGTGCTTGAAATTGGACAATTGAGCGCTAGTACAGCCTCACTCTCCGGCATGACGTTCGAGCAATCTCTCGCAAAGATCCGGGAGCTTGGCTTCGGGGGTGTCGACATCATCACTTCCGTCGGCAACAAGCATTCAATTGGTCCTATTCCCGGCGCTGTAGTAGCCGAAATGAGCGAAGAGGAGAGGCGCCGGTGCCGGGCGGCAGTCGGGCGGTTCAAGCACGTATCGACACACCTGCCATTCGTCGGTTTGCGGCCGCTCGCTGCGGACCCAGCACTACGTAAGGCCGCACGCGATCAACTGCACCGTGCCATCGACGACAGTGGCTTCTGGGGCGCCTCTGTAGCGGCTGTCCACGCCCCGAGCGAGCCCGGTAAGACGTATGCGGAACTAAGGGGCGAGCTCATCGACCTGTTCCATGAGTTGGGTGAGCATGCGGCCAAGGTCAAGCTACGCTTGGGCATTGAAACGATGCAACCGAACCGGATCAAAGACTACCTGGCGCTAATCCGCGACGTTAACCATGACTTCGTGGGTGGCTTGGTGGACGTCGGCCATATTGGTTATTACCGCGCGGACCTGCAAGTGGCGGACGCGGATCGCGCAACGCCGAAAGGTGTGCGGCGTTATAACGACCTGCTATTGGAGGTCGTCCAGGAACTCGGGCCGAAGTTGCTTCATTTCCACGTCCACGACGTACGCCCCAGCGACTGGCGCGACCATCGCACCATAGGCAGCGGACTGATTGATTGGGCCCGCCTCCTGGGATACCTCTCCAAGATCGGCTACCCCGGCGCTCTTGTGATTGAACTCGAGGAATCCCCGCCGATCGACGCGCTGGTGGAAAGCCGGTTGTTTTTCGAGCGGACCATACGCAGTCTCTGAAAATGCAACCATTCAGGAGGAGAGATACGATGCGAACCTTGACCAAGCGGAATAGGGCGTCGTCCCAGATCCGTTCCAGGGCCGCGCGAAGTTCCCTCTCCCCTGTTTCCACGTAAACGTCGGCGGCGCCGGCCCAGAAGTACGGCCCCACACCCGAATGCCCCGCCGCTTCCTTCTCCTGGCGCAAGCGCTGCCGGCCGATGGGCAGACCACGTTTTTCAGGCTCCAGCTTTGGCCAGTCTCAAAACCTCGATCATGTGGAAGATCGTATTCTGTTTCGACGTATTCACGATCATGAGGTCCGTGCCGCGCGGGCAGCGATTGCCGAAAAACCCGTCGGATAATGTCACGCGCACCTCTTTCCAACGCCCCGTATCCTTATTCTGGACGGCTACCGCTGTCTTCTCCCGGTTGCCGACAGCGTCGTATTTGACGGCCCACGAGCCATGCCCGGCATCGAAGTAGACAACGCGGACGGTGACCTGATCCCGGGCATCCAGAGGCTTGCCGGAGAAGAAACGATCCGCGATGTCGAAGTACATGGTGTTCTTGCCGCTGGTGACGTCAAACCCGCGCCCGAACCGGCCGTACGGTTGATCTCTGGGGCCAACTCGCCAGTACCCCTGGCTGGTTCCATGGGGATCGTGTTGTTTCAGATAGCGCTGGTAATTGCCCGCTTCGATGTTCCAGCCCACGTCGTTCATACGTTTCGCGCTGCGATTCTGCATGACGACGGCCATGCCCTTGTCCGGATCCCCCTGCACCGCGCCGGAGCGTTCAAAGGCCTTGGCGATGCTCAGGGTGCGCTTCAGACCATCGGCTTTATCCTTCTCAGTTCCCCGCAACTTGCCCGGGCCGAAGGTGGCCTCGGGAAAGCGCTCGAAGTCGGCGGCATCGAGGCCGTCGCGCAAGGCACACCAGGCTCCCGGGCTGGTGGCCGCATCCTTTTCGCCGCCGTAGCGGCTGTAGAATTCAAATCCCTCGCGGTAGTCCGGATTGGTAAGGGCCTCCGGCCCATGCACGAAGATGTCCAGTCCAAAATGCAGGCCCCAGAGGTTAAGCCAGTAGGCGTTCCAGACAGGAGCCTCCTGAAACCAGCCTTTGAACATCTCGTCCATCTCCGAGCGGGCGCGGATCGGTGTCCCCGACTCGGGATGATTGATGAGCGGATCGAAGAAGGCCATCATGTCCTTCTCGTTATTCAACTGATAGCCGTGGCCCGGGTTGCCGGCCTTGCGCCACCAGTGCGGCATGTTCCGCCTCAGCCACTCGTCATATTGTCCCTGATTTCCCGAATTGGCCAGGACGTGAATCGCCGGCTTCTTGTCCCGGTACAGTTCGTCGAATAGCTTCCAGGTTTGGAACTTGAAAGCGTTCCAGCGGTCTTCCGGCAGCTCATACCGCTTGTCGATCGGTTGCCCCTTGTAGCCGCCTTCATCGCCGGTGGATCCCTCTGCCGTCTGCACGCAGATGATTCTGGAGCGCACGGCAGGCGGCAGTTGATCCACGTGTTTCGCCACCTCGCGAATCATGCGGTGGTAATAACGCTTGTAATTCTCGTCGAGGTAGAAAGGAAACGTCGTGAAATGCGGCAAACCTCGCGGGTTGAGCGTCTGGGTGGTCTTCACCAGCGGCACGCCCGCCGAATAGATCCACTCCGGCGAATGTGGGCCGACCCACACCATCAGCAGGATGTAGAGCCCGGGCTGGGCATAACCGGCCAGGGTGGACTCGAACATTTTCCAGTCGAAGCGGTTATTGGCCGGTTCCAGGTCGGACCACTTGAGAGCCGCGAAAACGCCTTTGACCCACGGGGCCTGTTTCTTGACGGCTGCGGCATGCGGACCGCCGCCACACCACACGCCGAAGGGACTCTCTAGTGCGCCGGCTTCGGACTGCGCCAGCGATAGAAAGGGCACTACGGCCGGAATCCGGAGCAGATCTCGTCTGGTTAAGTTGTCCATAAGGCAAGTGCCTGCGCTGCGATGCGGGCCGGGAGGCCGGCGCTCCAGGTTACCAAAACCCGAGGTGATGAAGCAAAAACTCGAACAGGCGCGTGGCCGGGCGCCTCGATGGTCCAATTCCGAGGACGCCAGGGACAGGCTTGCGCGTTGCCAGCCTTCAAGATAATGTCGGTACGCCGGGCGGGGCGACGGTGGCGCCCAGCCGGCGTCATCAGGCTCCTCCTCCAAGGGGCGCATCCCGCGGCTCGCCTCGGCACGGAGCCCCTGATGCGGAAAGCGAGGCAGAACTTATGGTCCTCTTTATTCGCACTGCCGCCATGGTGCTCATGGTTGCTTCACTGGCTGCCGCCGGGGAAGCGCCCGGCGGGCGCGGCATCCTCGGCAACCAGGCCAGCCCGCACGTCAAGCTGAAGACGCTCGACCTGGACGACGTCCGCTGGGCCGGCGGCTTCTGGGCCGAGCGGTTCGACGTGGTCCGCAACAACATGCTGCCGGCCATGTGGCGCGCGCTCGAAAATCCGAATAACGGCGCGCAGTACGCCAGCTTCCTCAAGATCACGGGGCGCGGCGGCGACAGCCTGGACACGCGCGTCCTGAATTGGTGGAGCGATGGCGACTTGTACAAGACCGTGGAGGCCATGGCGCTGGTCTACGCGTCAACCAAAGACCCGGCACTCGACCGCCGCATGGACGAGATCATCGCCGTTTTCGCGGCAGCGCAGGAGCCGGATGGATACCTCTCCACTCCCATCCGCCTGAAGGGCGCGAAACGCTGGCAAGAGCTGAACAACCACGAGTTGTACAACATGGGCCACCTGATGACCGCGGCCTGCGTCCACTGCCGCGCCACGGGCAAGAAAAACTTTCTGGATATCGCCACGAAAGTGGCGGATTACCTGTACCTCACGTTCCAGCCTCGGCCGCGGGAACTGGCGCACTTCGGCTTCAATCCATCGAACATCATGGGCGCGGCCGAGCTGTACCGCACCACCGGGAACCGCAAGTACCTGGAACTGTCGCAGACCTTCGTGGACATGCGCGGGTCCGCGCCGGGGGGCAGCGACCAGAACCAGACCCGCGTGCCTCTGCGCAAAGAGGTGGAGGCCGTGGGGCACGCGGTCACGGCCATGTACCTTTACGCCGGGGCCACGGACGTGTACGGCGAGACCGGAGAGAAGGCCTTGCGCGACGCGCTCGATCGCATCTGGACGGACGTGACGGCGCGCAAGATGTACGTGACCGGCGCGGTCGGCAACCTCTTTCGCGGGCGCTCGCGCAGAAACGACAATGTCCACGAAGCCTTTGGCCTGGATTACGAGCTGCCGAATCGCCTGGCATACGCCGAGACCTGCTCCAATATCGCCCACGCCATGTGGAACTGGCGCCTGCTGGGGATTTCGGGCGACGCCAAATACGCGGACCTCATGGAACTCACGCTCTACAACAGCATGCTGTCGGGCATGGGTGTGGAGGGCGTCGATTTCTACTACAGCAATCCGCTGCGCCGCCACGGGGATGAGCTCCCGCGCGTGGTTCGCGCCCAGGACCCGCCGCTGCGCTCGCTGGTACTCCCCTGTTACTGCTGCCCGACGAACATCGCCCGTACCATCGCCGGCTTGAAAAACTGGGCGTACGCGAAGACGGAAGAGGGACTGTGGTTGAACCTGTACGGGGCCGGCGGGGTGGAAACCGCGGTCGCCGGCGGCCGTCTCGCCCTGGCGCAAAAGACGGATTATCCATGGGACGGCCTGGTTACGCTGACGATTGAAAAAGCGCCGGCGCGCGAAGTCAGCCTGATGCTGCGCATCCCGGCATGGGCGGAGGGCGCAACGCTGCAGGAGGGCAAAGGGCCGGCACGGAAGGTCGCGGCCGGTTCTTACGCTGCGGTACGGCGCGTGTGGGCCGGCGGGGATCGCGTCGAACTCCGTCTGCCGATGCAGCCGCGGCTGGTGGCTGCCAATCCCTATGTGGAAAGCGCGCGGAACCAGGTGGCCGTAATGCGCGGACCCCTGGTGTACGCGCTGGAATCGCCGGACGTGCCTGCCGGCATACGCGTCTCCGAAATCGCGCTGGCCCCGGCCACGCCCTTCGAGGAGCGGTTTGACAAATCGCTGCTGGGCGGAGTGATTGTACTGGAGGCCGAAGCGCGCGTGCGCCCGGAAGGGGACTGGAGGGGCCTGCTGTACCGCACCCTCCGGCCGGAGCCGGCCCGCACCGCCCGCATACGCCTCATCCCCTATTACGCCTGGGCGAACCGCGGCATGTCCCACATGACCGTGTGGATACCACTGGCGGAGTGAACGAACCGTGGAGAAGAGTCCGACAGTAGATCCCGCGGCGGGCGCGGGCTGCGGAGCCGGGATCGCGAGAATCGCCGTATTCCGTGGCCCCGGCGGCGATGCCGACCGCATCGAGATCACCGCTGAGAATGGGGTGTGTGGCCGGGGGCAAGGACGTTGCGCCATCGCCGCGCTTCAAGCGCATCCGAAACTCGTTCTGGGGCGCTCGCCGTTCGAGGCGGAAAGCATCTACGACGATGTTGCGGCCGCCGGCGGCGATACGGCCGGAGGTCTCGACATGGCCGTCTGGGACCTGGCGGGCCGATTGCTGAGCCGGCCGGCAAGCGCTCTGCTAGGCAGACGTTACCGGGCGCGCGTGCCGGCCTGCGCATCGTTCAGCGGCGCACAGCCGCCCGTGGGCTTTCGGATGTGGCGCCTGGACGCGCGCTGCAGCGACGACTTGGGGCGCGCGTTCCATTGCGGCCTGCGGCATACGGCGGCGAATCTGGAGGAGGGCCTCGCGGCCGGAGCGCAACTGGAGAACCGCGCGCTGGCGTTCTGGCAGTCGCCGCTGCCCGAGTCCGACGCTGCCGGCTATCGCCGCCTGAGGGCGGAATTGGCGATCCCGATCGCCGCGGCCGGCGACTGCGGGTCGGATGCCCTCATCCGCGACCTGGTTCAGAGCAAGTCGGTGGACCTTGTGGTCTCGCCAATCGAGCGTGTGGGGCTGACGGGGCTGAGACGGCTGGCGTACTACTGCTGGCTGTTCTGCGTACGGTTGGCGGTGGAGTGTTCGGGGTCGTCTGTTTCCATTTCCGCGGCTCTGAGCGCGGCCGCCTGTTTCCCGCCGGTGACCAACGCCATTGCCGCACCGCCGCCCTTCATCGTCATGCCCGCCGACTGCCACGCCGCCGCGCAACTCGATAGGGACGGTATGCTGGCCGTCGCCGACCTGCCGGGTCTGGGATGTGAAACGGCGCCGCTGGCCGGAGCGCCTGACATTGTGCTTGGGGAACTGCCGTGAAGATCACCCGCGTTCGCGTCCATAAGTTGTCGGCCGGCCTCCGCGATCGTTTCGGCTGGTCGCTCAATTGGACGGACAGGCGCACGGCCACACTGGTGGAAGTCAGCACCGATTGTGGCTTGACCGGCTGGGGCGAAGGCGCTTTCGGAGGCGAGCGCCTGGTGCGCGACCCGGAGCTGGTTATCGGCCGCTCGCCGTTCGAAGTCGAAGCGATCTTCGACGATCTTCGGCCGCCCGCCGAGGGACAGCATGACCGGGGTGCGCCAGGCAGCGCCGGGCTCGATGTCGCCCTGTGGGACCTCGTCGGCAAGGCACTGAACAAGCCGGTCTGCAGTCTGCTGGGCCGGATACATACGACTCGCATAACCCCCTACTGCACCTGCATGTATCGCAAGGACTGGCCGGACCTGACCCAAGGGCTGGCCGAGGAAGCGCGCCAATGGGTGGCCAAAGGCTTCCGTATCCTGAAGATGAAAATCGGCTACGGCCCGGAAACTGACGTGGGCGCAGTCGCCGCGGTTCGCCGGGCCATCGGAGACGGCGTTGGCCTGGCCGTCGATGCCAACTGCGCCTACGATGCCGCCACCGCCCTGGTGCTGGGCCGGCGCCTGGAAGAATTCAATCTGCTCTGGTGGGAGGAGCCGGTCTGGGGCCATGACTTGGCCGGGTACGATCGTCTGCGCCGCCTGTTGTCCATCCCGCTGGCCGGCGGCGAGACTTGCTCAGCCGATGCGGTCATCCGCGACTACGTGGCTCCGCGTCGCCTCCACATTGTTCAACCCGACCTGGATACCGTGGGGCTGACCGGCGGCCGCCGTGTGGCGCACATGTGTGCCCTGAACGGTGTTCGACTGGTGCCCCACAACTGGGGCACCCACGTGCGCACCGCCGGTGAACTGCACTGGATGTCCTGTTTCCCGCGCATCGACGGCTGGCCGCAGATGTTCGAGTTCGATCAGACCGAAAACCCCCTCCGCCAGGCGGTCATACGGCAGAACATCGAGATGGACCCCGCGGACGGGTGCATCCCCGTTCCCGCCGGGCCGGGGCTGGGCATTGATGTCGTCCCCGAGGTGGTGGAGGAGTTCCGAACGGAACTGGTTACCATACCTTAAGAACAACGCTCCGGCTCATGCCGCGGAAGACCGGCGGGCCGGGCTGCTTATGAGAAGACGCGATTTTCTTTCCGGCATGGCCGCGGCCCCGGCATTGCTGCAGCGCCGCGAAGCGCGCAACATACTTCTGCTCTGCTGCGAACAGTTCCAGCACCATGTCGCATCGTTCGCCGGCGGCCCGGCGCGCACGCCGAACCTGGAAAAGTTGGCCGCTCAATCGGCGGTTTTCCGGACGGCGTGCACGACGACGGGGCTGTGCTCGCCCAGCCGCGCCGCGTTATTCACCGGGCGGCTAGGGCACCGCACCGGCCTCGACGACAACTGCCACGTCTGGCACTCGCGCCTGGACGGCCTGGATCCCACGCACACCACGCTGATCGAGTGGGCCCGCCGCCGCGGCTACTTCGTCGGCTACTACGGCAAGTGGCACCTGGGCGCCGATGGCCCGATACGCCGCGGAGCCGAGCGCTATCCAGCGGCAGGCTTCGAGCGGCTTCGGGAACCTGGCAGGACGCAAAAGCCCGATTTCGAAGCGCCCAAACGGTACTACGACAAGGCCGGGGGTTTCCCCGAGAAGCCCGGCTTTTACAGCACCGAAAAGGGCGGCTATCAAGACTGCCAGGCGGCGGCCTTGGCGCGCAGCGCGGCAGTGTTCCTGAAGGAGGCGGCCGCGCTTTCCCGGCCCTTCTTTCTCACCGCCAGCTTCAATGCTGTTCACCCGCCGTACCATGTGCCGGAGCCGTACAACCGCATGTACGACTGGCGCGGCATCGAGCTGCCGGCCAGCCTGCGCGATGATTTTCGCGGCAAGCCGGGCTACCAGGGCGATATCATGTGGCCCTTCCACGATACCGGCCACATGAGCGACGACGACTGGCGCCGGGCAACCGCGTTTTACCGGGGCTTCGTGACGCTGCTGGACCGGGCGCTGGGCGAAATCGTCGATGCGCTGACCAGCAACGGCCTGTGGGACAACACGCTGGTGGCCGTGGTGGCCGACCACGGCGACATGTGCGGGGCCCACGGCCGCTTTGACAAAGGACCGTACTGCTACGACGAAATCATGCGCATCCCGCTGCTGGTTCGCGTGCCCGGCGCGGCGCCCCGCGAGCTGCGGCGGCACGTTTCCTTGATCGATCTGAACCGCACGCTGGTGGACTGGGCGAGTCTGCAGCCGGAAGTTGCGCCGCAAGACAGCCGGTCGCTGTGGCCCCTGATTGAGCGTGGCGACGCCGCCGGCGGCGCCGACGAAGCTTTCTACCGTTACGAGTGGTACAACGGCCTCTGGTTTGGCATCCGCGCCATTCGCACCCCGGAGTTCAAATACTGCTTCAACCCGGTCGGCGTCGATGAACTGTACGACCTGCGGGCGGACCCGGCGGAACTGAACAACCTGGCCGGAGGCGCGGAAACCCGCGCCGCCCAGGAGCGCCTCGCGCGTCGCCTGCTCGGCCACCTCCGGGAATGCGGAGATGCGCGGGCGGCCAGCAAGCTGCAAATTGCGCTGGCGGCGCAGGCGCATGGCAGCGGATCGCGCCGGCCGGCAAGACGATGATATGACTGTTCTGGTCGCGCCGGCTCGATAAGACGCTTGGCATGCAAACGGAAGTTGAATTCGCCGGCCTCGGCCGCCGCTTCACGGAATATTCGCGCACCGCAGGTCCAGGTCCTGATGCCTAGCACCCGATAGCGGACGCCCATGCCTGGCGCACCTGCCGCCGTTGCCGGGCGGAAGTTCGGGACCGAAACTTACGGCGCTGCGGTCCCGGTGTCAAGGTCCATTCCGAGGCTGGGGTTTGCGTGGAACTGCCCGCAAGGTCCTGCGGGCACCTGGAGAGCCGCTTTCCGGATAGGACGTTATCCGCCCGCACGGATTTGCCAAGCGCGGCCAGTTCCCCCGAGGGCCGTGCGTTGGCGTGGTCGGACGATTCCTAAACACTGGGCGACTTATGGGGAGTAATAGCCGGGATGTGCCTCCGCGGCCACGCTTCAGGGGCTTCAATCACGTCTCCGGCAAGCCGACTGGCCGCCCAATTGACGAGGCGCAAAATCGAATTGGCTGGCCCACCTTCCGGCGCACGTGCGCTTCGTCGCTGAACGCGAACGGCGCGGACGCAAGGTTGTGCAGGAACTGCTGCGCCACTCGAACCCGAACAACGCGCCGCTTGTACGCGCAGGCGTACAGCGACGACGCATGACGTCAGCAGCACAGGATCGTTGACCTGGTCTGTAATGGGCCGGTCCCTCGGGTCCGACCGCGCAACAACAGGTCGGCCGCTCAGTATTCGCGCGTGGTCAGTATGCCCGGTTGCGGCACGGGATATCTGCCGCTGGCATCAGCGATCAGTGGCGCCGGGGAATCCATGGTCAACTTGTCCACGCCCGGCGCCATTTCGTGCTCGCATTGGAGCGTCTCTTCAAACGTGATTTCACGGCCGGTGTGGGCAGCCATGCGGCCCATGCTCGACACCAAGCTGGCTTCGACCCCGCGCGCAGCCTCGTTGTAGGGCTTGTCATCTCGAATGGCATCCAACAGGTCGTTCCATTCGTTTTGATAGGGATCCCGCTCGTCCGGGTTAACCTTGGATTCCCAGATCATGTCCGCGGGCGTCATCATCTGGCTTTTATAAAGGCTGGATGGTTGCCCGCAATCGCCGCTCTTGGAAGCGATCCCCATTCCTTTGGTGCCGTGCAGGTAGCTGGCATAGAACGGCTGGCATCCGTTCATGCACCGCCCGTCGAAATAAAACTTGGTGCCGTCGGCATACGTGTATTCCACCGAATACGTATCGAGATTCTGATCCACGTAAGCGACGCCTTCGGGACTCAGGCGGTAATGGCGGCCGCCCAGTGTCTGTGCCTTGACCGGCCATGCGTTCTTCATCCATCCGAGATGATCGATGATATGGATATAGAAGTCGCTGTAGCAGCCGCCGCTGGCCCAGAGGAAACTGTGGAAGCGCTGCACCTGGTAGAGTAGTTCGCTGATCCCAGCAGGCTTGGGAAGCGAGGAGAAGAATCCGATGTTACCAGCCATCCGGTATCCGCGTTGGAGGACGATCTGGCCGATCGCGCCGTCATGGACACGCTTGGCCAGTTCCTGGAGCGGCCGGCTGTGACGGGACATCAATCCCACGCCCACCTTGAGGTTCTTGGCCGAGGCGTCTTGCGCAAGCTTGAGCATGCGTTTGCTGGTTGGGCCGTCGACAGTGACCGGTTTCTCCATGAAGACGTCGAGGCCCTTCTCAATGGCGTAGGGGAAATGCACCCAGCGAAACGCCGGTGGCGTCGCGAAAATGACGACATCGCCCGGCTTTACACAATCCATCGCTTTCTTATAGGCGTCGAAGCCGAGGAACTGGCGATCCGGCGGCACGTCCACCTGGCTGGCGAACCGCTGCTTCAAACTGCCCAGCGTTTTCTGGAGGCGAGCCGGGAACACGTCCGCCATGGCGACCAGCTTGATAGGACCGCGCTTGACGGATAGCGCGTTCGCCGCCGCGCCGCCGCCCCGTCCCCCGCAGCCAATGAGAGCTACCTGGATCAGGTCGCTGCCAGCGGCGTGGACGGGGGGAATGGCAACGTTGGCCAAAGCCGAAACCGCAGCCAATCTGCCGGTGGTTTCGATGAATTCACGACGGGTAGTCGAGGCTTGAGTGGAAGAGTTCATGGCTGTGCAAGTCCTCCGAAACATATGGTCACCTTTTCGCTGGCCGGCAGAAAGGCATCCGTAGCGCCTGGTACGCAATTCTAGCGCGAGTTCCCTCTTCAACGAAGCTAATTTCACTTGGCCGCGCGAAGCAGACCTGGTGAGTACGAAGGACACGGTCAGATGAGGCTCACTCAAGCCTGCGGCCTGCGGATCGCATTCATAGCTGCATCGCCCATGTGGTCATGGAAAAAACGATAGCGATACAGTGGATCATGCTGAAGAATCGAATCTGCCCCGCAGCCGATCGAGTTGACGCCGATTGCGTTTGGATGGTTTGCCTTCCCGCGATCCCTCGAAATGCGGCATCGCCTTCCGCTCCTCCGCCAACTTCAGCCGCAACTGCCGGCTTGTTTCTGTCTCACGGTACAGCGTCTGCGCAACCGTGGCCGGGCCGCGCACCTCACTGAGAAGCACGACCTCAACCTGAAACTCGCCTGGGTCGGTCTTTACTCGGAGGAGGTCGCCTATCCGAACCTCGCGCGAGGCCTTGGCCTCTTGTCCGTTGGACGCAATCCTGCCGCGTTCACATGCCCGTGCAGCGAGCGAGCGGGTCTTAAAGAATCGAGCGGCCCAGAGCCATTTGTCCATTCTCACGCCAGCCACACTTGATTCTCGCACGATCTCGGGATTCTGGCTTCACGCGGCGAACAGTCCGATTGCAGTGGTGAAGCCGTCACTTGACGTCGGGGTCGAAGTTCTCGGCCAGCCAGATGTCGGATTCGACTTCGGACACCCGGCAGACGATGCGCTTGCCGTCCGGCGTCATTTGCAGGTCTGTGGCTTTGAGGGGCAATTCGGCGTACAGGCGCGGCGTCCCGCCAGATGCCGCTGTCCGGCTGGCCGGAAGCGCCACTACGATTCCAGAAGACGGCGATCTTTTTGCCGTCGGGTGAAACGACCGGCTCTAAGATGTTTCCAACCGACTCGTTCGCGAGCAGGTCCGTTTCTCTTCCGGTGGCCAGGTCGATGACCCCAAAATTGCGGTTGCCTTCCAGTTGGTAGAAGATGCGGCGGCCATCGGCGGACCAGCGGAGGACATAATCCTGGTTCAGCGGGCGATGCGAAGGCACCTGCGGCTGGCCCCCGGAAACCGGCACGGTCATAACCACTGCCCGGCCGGACGAGGAAGAGCCGAAGGCGATCTGCTTGCCGTCGGGGGACCACGCCGGAGCCTCATTCCGGCCCTCGAGGAAGGTCAACTGCTGGGGCGCCCCTCCCTGCGCGGGCAACAGATACAGATTTCTTTTTGAACCGGACCCGGTCGCGACCACTATCCATTTCCCATCCGGCGAAATCGCCGGATAGCGGTACTCCTGGGTGCCGGAGGTCAACTGCCGGGTCGTTATCTCCGGCTTCGCTCCGCCGTCCCGGATGTCAGCCAGCCAGATCTGCGAACGTCTGTGGATGCGGGAATAGGCCAGTTCCCTTCCGTCCCGCGACACGGCAAACGTGTCGCCCAGCGGGAGGCCGGACAAGAGCACCTTGGTTTCCGTTACCGCGCCCGATTGTGGGTGGATGGCGGCCTTCAGCAGCTCCGGATTGTTCTCCTTGGCGCGAATGTAGTAGACGGCGTCTCCCGTGGGGTTCCAGCGCGGGCTTTGCAGCGGTTCCGGCCCTTGCCAGACGGTCTTGACCGCCGAGCCATCGGGCGTCATCAGGGCCAGAAAAATGGATTCGCCCTTGCCGGTTCCTTGCAGGATGATGCGGTCACCGCGCGGTGACCAGTCGGCACCATGGATCCAGGTGAATCCGGCGTCTTGGAAAAATTTCCGGCCGAACGGTCGCTCCTCGGCGGTCTTGAGGCGCAGAATGCGGAACCAAATCACTGCCCCGTACAACAACGAATCGCCATTCGGGCTGGCTGTGTAGTAGAGGCCGTAGCTGGTCAGCTTGCGGGCCGTTCCGCCCGTCCGGCGGATAACAAAAAGACCGCTACGCGTCGGGTCGCTCTCCCGGGCGGCGAACATCACTTGCAGCCCGTCGGGCGTCCACCGCGGCCCCCACAGATACTTGGCGCCGGCAATGGTGATGGGCTGGCCACCGGCGAGATCCTGCACCAGCAACTGCTTGTCGTTAATGACGATCTCTTCCAGCTTGGCCGGGACTTGCGGGTTCAGGCGGGCCAGCGGAGCCGGGCTGTGTTCCAGGATGGCGCTGAAGATGACGCCGGAAGCGGCGCCGGAAAAAGCTTGCCGCCCCGTCGCCATCTCGTACAACACCAACCCAAAAGAAAAGAGGTCGCTGCGGGCGTCCAGCTCCTCGCAGCGCACCTGTTCGGGCGACATGTAGGCGACGGTGACCAGGGCCCGCGCAGCGCCGAACTGGGCTCGTTCGCCTTCCGAAGCACACGAAGTGGAGGTTAACGCCGCCGTCCCGCCGCCACGATCGCACGCAGTCCCCGCTTTCGATTGTGGCGGCGCGGCGATCCGGTCGTCGACCTCGATCCGGCGCTATCAGGGTTGCGCGTGGTCAACCGGCGGAACGTTTCGGATCCTCGTCAATTCGCCGGTAGCCGCAGCCTCGAGTACCGCCCCCATGAATTCATCCACCATCTCCGCGGTTAGAGGCACGGGCATCTTCTCCAGCTCCATTCGAAGCTGAACATCCTTGGCAGCCGACAGGGCACGCGTGAGATGCGCCGGGCTAAAGCCCTTCACCTCATTGCGCGTGGCCGGGACGCCCACCTTGCGCTCAATCATCCGAACTTGTGTCTTCGGAGCGTTGCCACGATTATATTTCTCAAGGTTTCTGACCGCCGACCGTGAAGGCATGTTCGTCGAGAAGTTGCTTGAGCTGCTTTTTCAGTCGATCGTGTCCCGATTCGCCGGCGAGATTATGAAGCTCATTCGGATCCGCCTGCTCATCGTACAGCTCGATGCCCTTCCTGCCTTCATCCCACTCGGTATAACGCCAGCGATCTGTACGCACGGATTGCCCGAGATAGGTGAGCTCGCTGGTCAGGCGCGTCCGGTCCGGATGCCGTCCCACACTGCTGTACGCGGCTTTCTTGCCTCCGTGAGCCGGGTCGTTGAGGGCGTGAACCAGGCTCATGCCGTCCAGGCCCGCTGGGCGCGGGATACCGCACAAATCAGCGAGCGTGGGATACAGGTCGATAAACTCCACCAGCCCGGGGCACGTTTTGCCTT
>Ga0315285_10000526_pt1 | contig 39620 bp, 32 predicted proteins | sample YL17G09_36_MG_FD_203698 | JGI IMG/M metagenome (GOLD analysis project Ga0315285, IMG submission 203698) | Sediment microbial communities from Yellowstone Lake, YNP, Wyoming, USA - YL17G09_36 | ecosystem: Environmental > Aquatic > Freshwater > Lake > Sediment | place: USA: Wyoming | collected...
TAATGCCTGTGAACATCATATATAGCACCTATGGTGGCCTCTCACTGTTAATTTTCTGGCTATGCGATCAGTCGCGTAGCGCTAATTCACACCAAAGATTTTATACTCGCTTGATTTGGGGCTAGTGTACCTTTTTGGCTCACGCGTAAAAGGAGTCGCTGCAGTAGATAGTGACTTAGATATCGCGTTACTTTTTAGAGAAACGCCTCAGGACCCTTTAGCCCTTAGAGAAATTGCACTTTTCTCTGTTGAATTGCGTAAGCTCTTTCATGCGAAATTTGATGTGGTAAGTTTGAACAATGCACCTCTATTACTGAAATATGAGGTAGTTGCCCACGGACAGCTTCTCTGCTGCGACGATGAAACTGAACGAATAAATTTTGAAGTGTCGGTAATAAAAGAGTATATTGATGAAGAGCCTTTGCGTAACCTTTATAACCAGGCGCTTTATAAAAAAATCTTTAATAAGGTTTGCGAATGATCAATGCTGAGATTATTAATGAACGGTTGAGGGAGATGGAGGAAAATCTGGTTCTCCTTGAGGTAATTAAGCGCTACTCCACTTGACACGTTTCGCAGTGATCCCAAACTATTCAAACTTGCGATGTATTGTGTGCAGATTTCCATACAATGCCTTTTAGATATATGTCACCACATTATCGTCGGTAATGACTGGCCACGTCCAAAGGATAATGCTGAAGCCATACTCACGTTAGGTGAGAAGGAGGTTATTCCCCTAGAGTTTGCTCGCAGCGTTGTGGGTATGGCGAACTTGCGGAATATCCTTGTTCACAGCTATCTAAAGATTGATAGAACACTTCTCTATGAGAAAATCCAGGACATCAGTGACTTCGGTAAATTTCAGAAACACATTCTCACCTATATCTCACGCATTTCATAGTCATTTCATTGGTCTGTCCTTACACTCTGTTTCTATGACGGGATCCTCCGTCCTTCATCCAATGCTGCAATTAGGGCCTACGCCTTGGTCCCGATTGGAGATAACGTCTTTAAATGATTACGAAAGGTATTCACTCTAGGGAAGAAAGGTACTGCAGGGATGTATGATGCAGGGTGGATTATTCATAGTCTTTAGATTTAGAAAATAGATGATGGTTGACACTTTTTGAAAGGAAGCAAGGATGGCAATTTCAAAAACAATAAAAGACTTCATGGAACAGGCGAGCTGGATTCGTAGGATATTTGAGGAAGAGGTGATGTTTAAGGCACCCTATAGTGAGGGAAATTTGTGATACCGGGTAGTTATTATTATTTAGTGCAGGCGCAGGCCCTCACTTTTAATTCTTAAATGAAATTTCATGACGAACCTGTGATGAACCTATTGACAATTTAAGAATTTTACGTTAATGTCACTGGCTGCGAATGAGGGAATCATAATGATGTTATAGAAGGGAAAGTTACTATGCAGAAAAAATATTTGCTTTTTGCACCAGGTCCTAGTCCCATCCCCCCTAAGGTTTTGCTGGCGATGGCAGAACCGATTATCCATCACCGAGCTCCTGCCTATATCAAGGTACTGGAAGAGGTAAGGGAAGGTTTAAAATACCTTTTTCAGACAAAGAATGAAGTACTCATCTTCGCCAGCTCTGGTACCGGCGCGATGGAAGGTGCAGTTACCAATACCCTCTGCGCAGGAGATAAGGCGCTGGTGGTACAGGGAGGTAAGTTTGGGGAGCGATGGGCAAACATCTGTAAAGGGTACGGTGTGCATGCCAAGATTATCCATGTGGAGTGGGGAAGGGCAGTCGATCCTGAAATGATCAAAAAGGCACTCGAGGTGGAGCCTGCTATCAAAGCGGTATTCATCCAGGCAAGTGAAACTTCTACCGGAGTGAGACATCCGGTGAAGGAGATTGCAGGCATTGTGAAGAATTATGAGAATACCATTCTGATTGTTGATGCCATTACAGGGATTGGGGTGTTTGATCTTCCCACGGATAAGTGGAATTTAGATATACTGGTGGGAGGCTCTCAGAAGGCATTGATGCTCCCGCCCGGGCTTGCCTTTGCGGCGCTCACCGATAAGGCCTGGCGGTTTATTGAGAAATCTACGTTGCCTAAGTTTTACTTTGATTTTAGAAAGGAACTGAAGAATATCAAGGACAACCAGAGTGCCTATACCCCTGCGGTCTCGCTGGTGATAGGGTTGCGGGAGGTGCTGCGAATGATCAAGGAGGAAGGGTTAGAGCATGTGTTTGCCAGGACGGCACGGATGGCGAAGGCGACCCGGGAGGCAATGAAAGCGCTGGGGCTGCAGCTCTTTGCACCGGATTCACCGAGCGATGCGGTAACCGCGGTGGTGGCACCTCAAGGGATTGACGGTCAGAAGGTGGTGAAGGTATTGCGTGAGAAGCACAACATTACCATTGCCGGCGGTCAGGATCAGGCAAAGGGTAAGATTTTCCGGATTGCTCACTTTGGCTATATGGATACCTATGATATCGTCACTGCAGTGGCGGCGGTGGAGTTGGCCCTGAAGGAACTGGGGCATCCGGTTGAGCTGGGTAAGGGTGTAAAAGCTGCCCTTGAGGTACTAAGTTAACCAGAGTGCTGAGGGAGAGGTGGTCATGATAAAGGTGTTGGTGAGTGATACACTGTCTGACAAAGGGGTTGAGATATTCAAAAAAGCGGGGGGAATTGAGGTAGAGGTGAAAACCAAGCTTTCCCCGGAAGAGCTCAAGGCCACTATCGGGGGATATGATGGTCTGGTGGTGCGGAGCGCCACCAAGGTGACCGCCGAAATCCTTGAGCATCCCGGTAAGCTCAAGGTAGTAGGACGTGCGGGCAGTGGCTTAGATAATATTGATGTGAAGGCAGCCAGCAAGAAAGGCATTGTGGTAATGAATACCCCGGGCGGCAATACCATCACCACCGCTGAGCATGCCCTCTCCATGATGCTGGCGCTCTCTCGTAGGATTCCCCAGGCTACTGCCTCGATGAAAGGTAAAAAGTGGGAAAAGAATAAATTCATGGGTGCAGAGATCTATAACAAGACCTTAGGTGTGGTAGGACTGGGACAAATTGGGAGTGTGGTGGCGGATAGGGCACGAGGCTTAAAGATGAATGTGATTGCCTATGATCCGTATCTGTCGCCAGAGAGGGCTGAGCAGTTGAAGGTGGAACTGGTGAGCCTCGATGAGATTTTGAAGCGGTCTGATTATATTACCATCCATGTTCCCAAGAGTGCAGAGACCACCTATTTGATTAATAAAGATGCCTTCTCAAAGATGAAGAAAGGTGTGTTTGTGATCAATTGTGCCCGGGGTGGTATTGTCAATGAGAAGGATTTATATGATGCCATTAAGGAGGGTAAGGTGGCGGGTGCGGCGCTCGATGTGTTTGAGAAGGAGCCGCCCGATCCCGATAACCCCCTGCTTGAGCTCGAGGAGGTGATCTGCACCCCTCACTTGGGCGCCTCCACTGAAGAGGCTCAGGAGAATGTGGCACTCGCCATCGCCGAACAGATGGTTGACTACCTGGTGCATGGAACCATCATGAATGCTGCCAATTTCCCTTCGGTGGATAAGGAGACCTTGGCAACCATAAAACCGTATCTCACCCTGGCTGAGCGGTTGGGAAGTTTTCAGGCACAGGTAATCTCAGGCGGTTTGAAAGAAGTTTTGATTGAGTACAGTGGTGAGGTGGCATCATTGAATGTAGCACCCATTACCGTATCGCTGCTTAAAGGATTGCTCTTTCCCATTCTCAAAGAGGATGTGAACTATGTCAATGCGCCGATAGTGGCAAAGGAGAGGGGGATTAAGGTCATCGAGTCTACCACCAGTAAGGGGGAAGATTTTATCAGCCTGATTACGCTCAAGGTAAAGACCAACAAAGAGGAGAAGGTAGTGGCGGGCACCATTTTCGGTAAAAGTGATCCCTGGATTGTGCAGGTTGATCAGTTCAGGATAGAGGCAGTGCCCGATAAGTATATGCTCTTGCTGCACACCCATGACCGTCCCGGCGTCATTGGCAATGTCGGTAGCTGTCTTGGTTCTCATGGTATTAATATCTCCCGGATGCAGTTTGGACGGGAAAAGGTGGAGGGAAAATCGTTACTGCTTATGAGCACCGATGGACCGGTGTCCAGTGAGGTTGTGGGGCAGATGCAGAAACTACCTCACATTATCTCAGTTGATGCGATTGAGATTTAGCATGGGCAAGGAGATCTGAGATAATTGGTTGGTGACTCAGATCCCCTATCAGATTTTCTGGATTCTTTCGTAAAAAAGTTGAATTTGCGTGATATGAACTGTGGCGTATTGAGCAGATGGATCAGATCCAAAATCCTAAATACGAAGCACGAAGCACAAAACAAATCCGAATGATCAAAATTCAAATTACCAAAACATAAAGTTTTGAACCTTTGAACATTCGAATTTTAGATTTGTTTCGGATTTCGATATTCGTAGTTCGCATGTAAAGGAATATTATGGCGAGTGTTGTCGTTGTCGGTACCCAGTGGGGTGATGAGGGAAAGGGGAAGATGGTTGATCTCCTCACCGGATTTGCTCACGTTATTGTAAGATTTCAAGGGGGGAGTAATGCTGGCCACACGGTGGTGATCGGAGATGATACATTTATCTTTCACCAGCTTCCCTCAGGGATTTTACATGAGCAGAAGCGCTGTATCGTGGGCAGTGGGGTAGTGCTTGATCCCGTTAATCTGGTTGAGGAGATCAGAGAGGTAAAAGAGAGAGGGTATTTTAAAGATGATAGGGTGCTGCTCATCAGTGAAGAAGCTCACATGGTGATGCCCTATCACAAGCGAATAGATGTGGCACGTGAGAAGAAGAGAGGAGCCCACAAAATTGGGACTACCGGAAGGGGCATTGGACCTGCCTATGAGGACAAGATGTCCCGGATGGGGATTCGATTGGTGGATCTGGTTGACGATGAGATATTCCGGGAAAAACTGGAGAGGAACCTTGAAGAGAAAAATTTTTATTTGGTTAACTATCTTCAGGATGAGGGGTTTTCATTTAAGGAACTCTATGACCAGTACCGGGCTCTGGGTGAACAGATTAGCTGCTACATGGCCAATACCTCTCTCATCATCAACCAGGCGATTGAGCAGGGAAAGGATATCCTTTTTGAGGGAGCTCAAGGGGGACTGCTTGATGTCGATCACGGAACCTATCCTTATGTAACATCTTCTAACACGGTAGCTGGCTCAGCCTGTGTGGGTGCGGGAGTGGGTCCAGTAAGGATTGATAGGGTAATGGGCATTACTAAGGCCTACACCACTAGGGTGGGCGGTGGTCCGTTTCCCACAGAACTCGATGATGCGATTGGTAACCATTTGAGGGAGAAGGGTGGTGAGTATGGTGCAACCACCGGGCGGCCACGGCGATGCGGCTGGTTTGATGCAGTGGTGGTAAAGCATTCGGTAAGAATGAGCGGTTTAACCGCACTGGCATTAACCAAGCTTGACGTACTCCAGGGGCTAGAGAAGATAAAGATATGTACCTCCTATACGTTCAAGGATAAGAAGATACAGGAGTTTCCGGCGAGCTTACGCATTCAGAATGAGTGTGAACCGGTGTATGAAGAGATAAGCGGATGGGAAGAGAATATCAGCACGGTGAAGGATATGAGCGATCTTCCTCTCAACGCTCAGAAGTATTTAAAGATTATTGAACAGCTTGTAGGGGTGGAAATCTACATGATCTCACTGGGGAATGAGCGCAGTCAAACCATGATGTTGAAGAATCCCTTTTATCGTACACGGGAAACGAGGTGAGCTGACCCTCGTCACCATTTTTTAAGACAATGGGTGCTATACTAAACGTATGCTCCCTTATAAGTTTTTTAAACGATTTGAAATTGTACGCGTGAGAGAGCAAGAATTGTATGAGTATCTTATCTGCTATTGGCAACACCCCCATAGTTGAAATAAAGAGCCTGAATCAGCATTCCAGGGTGAGGATTCTAGGCAAGCTTGAGGGCAATAATCCGGGTGGTTCGGTTAAAGATCGTCCAGCCTATTATATGATAAAGAAGGCAGAGGACACTGGTGAGCTCACCAGGGATAAAACTATTCTTGAACCCACCTCAGGCAATACAGGGATTGCGCTCGCTATGATTGGAGCTGCCAAGGGTTACCGTGTAAAACTGGTAATGCCAGCATGTGCGAGCAGTGAAAGGCAGTATACTCTTAGGGCATTAGGTGCGGAGGTCGTTCTCACCCCGGGGAAGGAAGGGACTGATGGTGCGATTCGGAAAGCGCACCAACTCGTTCAAGAATTCCCCGATTTATACTACATGCCCAACCAATTTGAAAACGAAAATAATATCCTTTCTCACTATGAGACTACAGGTCCGGAGATTTTTGCTCAAACCAAAGGGGAAATTGAGGTACTCGTAGCGGGATTGGGAACAACCGGAACTATTATGGGCATAGGGCGGTATTTAAAAGAGAAGAAGCCATCGGTTAAGATTGTGGCAGTAGAACCCACGGTGGGCCATACCATACAGGGATTAAAAAATATGGAGGAGGCTATAGTGCCCACGATTTATCATCCTGAGGAATTGGATGAGAAGATGGTCATTGAAGATGAAGAGGCTTTTGAAACCGCCAGAAAACTTTCTACCCAAGAGGGGATATTTGTAGGGATGTCTAGCGGGGCTGCCATGGCTGGCGCTCTTCGGATTGCTCACGATCTGGATTCAGGCACTATCGTAGTGGTTCTTCCTGATAGAGGGGATCGTTATTTGAGCACCACCCTTTTCCTGCCTATCTGTGGTAAATGTCCGCCGTAAATGTGCTTTCCTAATTTTATTCACCCCTGATTTTTAAGAAGATATGTTCAATCGAATCTACTATTGTCCATCTTGCACTGTCCGCAGATAGATAGTGTCGTATAACTTATACACATACTATTACCATGTAACCAGGGAAAATGAAGGAGGGAAAAAACTTGACTTATCACAGATGGTGAGCTAAATAGTATTCCCTCAACAAATTTTTGCGTTACCATTTGGTGCCGAGGTAGCTCAGTCGGTAGAGCAGAGGACTGAAAATCCTCGTGTCCGCAGTTCGATTCTGCGCCTCGGCACCATGTATATCAAGGGGTTAGAGATACACGCCAGTGACTCTAGCCCCTTTATTTAGACTAAATGTGCGTACATGGTGCTGGTTGCCGATACTATACACCCTGATGAATTCTTCCTTATTGCATAGTATTTTTTTAAAGCCGAGACTTAGGTTATTTGACTCCCACTCTGTCACTCCCACACAGGCGGGAGTCCAGTAATTTCAACATGTCATGGTTTCCTGCGTTCGCAGGAATGACATTTTTAGAGGTTCCCTTTACACTGCTCAAGGTATCTTATAGTACACATCTTTCTTAACACTTCTTTCGGTTGTTGGTAAGAAGCTTTTATTCTTCCACTTTCTACACGTTCCCCCTATCTTATTTCAGAACCCTGCGGTGAGATTGCCTGATAATAATCATGCAGATCGTATCTTACTCTTTACCACCAGGATATTCTGTGGTATAGAGTGTTGACATCAGCATTGCGTCATAAAGAATATCCTGCGATGGTGAATTTTTATCAAAACGTATTTTTTATAAATTAAACTAGCCATTGTACATCGCGGTCCAAGAAGAATTATCGATGGCACATTGAACATGGGGGGTATAACCATGGCACACATCAAAACGAAAAAAGGCACTATTGCAATTTTAACCGGAGGTGGAGATGTACCGGGATTAAATCCAGCGATTAGGGCAGTTACCATCAGGGCCATCAGGGAAGGTTATCAAGTCATTGGCATTCGTCATGGATGGGCAGGTACCATAGAGTTACTACGTGATAACAAAGCTGATAACAGTGATAATTATCAATTCCTTACCGAAGAAATTGTCAATAAAACAGGAAGGACCGGTGGCACGTTCTTGCATAGCTCTCGTACACGTCCCAGTCATGTCGCCAGAGAGGGTGTGCCAGAGCATTTACAAGACACCTACAATGCCGAAATGAATGATTTGACGCCTGAGGTAATAAAAAATTTAGATTTCTTGGGGGTCGATTATCTTATCCCCATAGGTGGTGATGATACACTGAGCTATGGCGTCCGGTTGCATCAGGAAGGGGTTAAAGTAATTGCTATTCCTAAAACCATGGATAATGATGTCCCCGGAACAGATTACTGTATCGGATTCAGTACCTGCGTGACCAGAATAACAATGATGACCAATATTTTGCGGACATCGGCAGGATCACATGAACGATTCTTGGTTATGGAAATTTTTGGACGCTATGCCGGTTTTACCGCCATGTTACCAACAATGGCGGGTGCAGCAAATCGATGTGTAATCCCTGAGTATAAATTTAATATAGAATCCTTAACAGAATTGTTGGCCAATGACCGTTACCAAAACCCAAGTAGATATTCAATTGTCTTGGTATCGGAAGGAGCGATGTTTGAAGGTGGTGAAATGGTTTTTCAAGATACTGCTAAAGATGCCTATGGACATGCCAAATTAGGTGGTGTTGGTGATCTTGTGTCAGCAAAATTGAAAGAACTTTCTCCTCGCTACAACAAGGGAAAACCGATAAACGTCATCAATCAAAAACTGGGTTACTTGGTGCGTGGGGGCGACCCCGATGCTATTGATTCCATCGTACCCATGGCGTATGGTAATTTGGCGTTAGATCTAATTCTTAAAGGACTTTATGGAGTGCTGGTTGTATTGAAGAACGGACGATATAGTCATGTGCCCATTGATGTAGTCACAAGTTCCAAGAAAGTCGTTAATATAGAGAAACACTATAGCACAGAACGATTACGCCCACATTATAAAAGCTTCGAGATGCAACCTTTGTTCATCATGACAAGTGAGTAAGCATAGGAACACCCGGTTATAAAGAGTGGTGACTTCCTAAGGTACGAGCGCTTTTGAGTTTGATAGATTATATAAAGTGTATAGTCCTGAACTGCCTTGGGGACACCCATGTGAATGGGTGGGTAATAACTACTGGTCGTCTACCGTGCGACCTATTGGTGAGATAGCCTTGCCCAAGTAGGTGGGGATGGATTATGGCGACGTGTTCACGAATAGGGAAACTGGCTCCTTCTACTTCTGGACAGGGCGAGGCGGACGATAGGTGGTTCGAGGCGCATATCTTCTCAAAGGCAGAGGCCATTGCACGACCCCTGCCTTTTATTTTATAACTCACTGTCGGTAGTCTTTAATAGTTGCTCAAATGGTGTAAATCTATCTCCTCAACAGGGCATTCGAATGGGATAGGGAGGGAAGATGGCGATTTCAGCAGTGGTAAAACAGTTGATGGCACAGGCGAGCTGGATTCGGAGGATGTTTGAGGAAGGGATCGAGTTGAAAACACGGTTTGGGGAAGATAAGGTGTTTGACTTCAGCTTGGGGAATCCTGATCTGGATCCCCCCCCTGCGTTTTTAGAGACACTGGAGAGGATACTCGCTGAGAGAAAGAAAGGAAAGCACGGATATATGCCTAATGCAGGATATCCTGAAACCAGACAGGTTATTGCTGAGTATCTCTCGCGGGAACATGAAATTGAGCTTTCTAAAGAGCAGGTCATCATGTCCTGCGGCGCGGGAGGTGGACTTAATGTAGTACTCAAGACACTTCTCAATCAGGGGGAAGAAATTATCATCCTTGTCCCCTATTTTGCTGAATACCTTTTCTATGTGAGCAATCATGGGGGTGTCTGCCGGTTGGTAAGCACGCACGATGACTTTTCCCTAGATCTTGCACGCATTGCAGACGCACTCTCTCCGAAGACCAAAGCAATTATAGTAAACTCTCCTCACAATCCTACCGGGAAGGTATATGATGAGGAGAGTATGAGAGGATTGGGAGAACTCTTAAGAACAAAGAGCAGGGAGCTAAAGAGAACAATGTATCTCATCTCTGATGAGCCTTACCGCAAGATTATTTATGATGGTACGCATCTTCCTAGTGTATTTAGAGCGTATGAACAGAGTATTCTGGTTACCTCTTATTCCAAAGAACTTTCCATACCGGGTGAGAGGATAGGGTTTATCGCGGTGAATCCGCAGGCTACACCCTTGGATGATTTAATAGCTGGCATAATCTTTTGTAACCGCACCTTGGGATTTGTCAATGCACCGGCACTCATGCAGCGGGTAGTTCAGCGCTTGCAGGGGGTAACGGTGGATGTGGGTATTTATCAGAGGCGCCGGGATCTCCTCTGTGAAAACCTTGCCTCCTTCGGTTACCGTTTTGTAGAACCGCAGGGAGCATTCTATCTCTTCCCACAGTCTCCCCTCGATGATCTGACCTTTGTGAGGGAACTGCAGTCTAAAAATATCCTCGCCGTTCCGGGCAGGGGATTTGGCATGCCGGGTTTTTTCAGGATCGCCTATTGCGTGGATGAGAAGGTAATCAGGGGATCGCTTCGAGGATTTAAAGAGGTAGCGGAGAAGTATCTAGTGAATCGTAAATAGTAAATTGTGATGAGTAACGATATGTGATAGGATTGAAGAATTGAGGAATTGAGGAATTCAGGAATTGAAAGAAAAAGAGGTGGGATCTGAGCTGTGGGATAACATTAAGGGATTGAGGAATTGGGAATTGAGGAATTGGAAATTTTAGATGTTGCGAGGTGCCAGTTGTATGTAGAAGCTTGCCAGCCTGCTAGCTTGATTGCGTTCTGGCTTGCCAGCCCTATTGTTTAGGAGACAATGGTGGAAGAACTCATTGCGTTGGTGAGCCATCCCAGTCGCTATCTGGGAGGGGAGATTAACTCAATTAAAAAAGACCTCACCCAGGTCAGTCTCAAGGTGTGTCTTGCCTTTCCCGATGTGTATGAGGTGGGCATGTCTCATCTTGGTTTACAGATACTCTACCATATTCTTAATGCGAGACCTGACATAGCTGCGGAGCGGGTATATGCCCCTGGGCTGGATATGGAGCGGGTGATGGGGGAGCGGGGGGCGCTACTGACCTCACTTGAGTCATCACTTCCTCTCAATCAATTTGAGGTGGTGGGGTTTTCTCTGCAGTATGAACTAAGCTACACCAATGTGCTGGCTATGCTTGAGCTCTCAGGCATCCCGCTCTACGCCTCTCAGAGGAAAGAGGAGAGCCCTTTGATCATTGGAGGCGGACCATGTGCCTTTAATCCAGAACCGCTTGCAGATTTCTTTGATGCATTTGTGATAGGTGAGGGCGAAGAAGTCATTATAGAAATCTGTGACTGTATTATCAATGCAAAAAGGGAAAAGCGGAACAAGCAGGAGGTGCTCACGCTCCTCTCTCAGATTGAGGGAGTCTATGTGCCCTCTTTCTTTCAGATTGAGTACCACCCCCAGGGGACCGTAAAGAAGATTGTTGCCTTGCACCAGGGTTACGAGCGGGTGAAAAAGAGATGGGTCAGCAATTTAGATGAGACCCTCTCTCTTTCCTGCCCCATGGTCCCTTATAAAAAGATTGTACATGACCGCGCCAATCTGGAGATTGCGAGAGGCTGCACCAGAGGGTGCCGATTTTGTCAGGCGGGTATTTTGTATCGTCCAGTGAGAGAGAGAAGGGTAGAAACCATAGAGACAATGGCTCACGCTGCACTTAGCAGCTCAGGTTATGAGGAGGTTTCCCTCAGCTCCTTAAGTACCGGTGACTATAGTCAGATTGAAGTATTGCTGCGCCGGCTGATGGGCAGGTATGCGAACCAGAAGATAGCAGTATCATTCCCCTCGGTGAGATCAGAGACATTGACTCCCGAGCTCATTGGTGAAATTAAGAAGGTGAGGAAAACAGGTTTTACCATTGCCCCCGAGGCAGGAACACAGCGATTACGAGATGTCATCAATAAAGGGTTTGGGGAAAAGGAGATACTGGATACCATAGGGAACGTCTTTGATGCCGGCTGGAATGCCATAAAACTCTATTTCATGATAGGGCTTCCCTCCGAAAGGGAAGAAGATTTAAAAGCAATCGTTGAACTTTCAAGAAAGGCCCGCTCACTAGCCAGAAGGGGAGGGAAGCAGAGGAAGATAAATGTGAGTGTTTCTACTTTTGTTCCCAAGTCGCATACCCCTTTCCAGTGGGAGCCCCAGATAGGGCTTAGCACCATCTTGGCAAAGCAGGAATTCTTAAAAAATGAGATTAGAAAACTTCATCTCACCTTTAAGTGGCAAGATGGGTATATGAGTTATCTGGAAGGTATCTTTGCTCGAGGAGATAGAAGGTTGGGCAGCATACTGGTGCATGCGTATGAAAAGGGATGCCGGTTTGATGGATGGAGTGAATATCTGAATGATCAGTGGTGGAATGAGGCACTGAAAACATGTGAAACGGATTTTTACACTACCCGCCGGCGCGAGAAAGATGAGCTATTCCCTTGGGACCATATCGACTCCGGGGTGGATCGGAATTTCCTGTGGAGTGAGTATCAGAAGGGACTTGAGGCCCGCTTTACACCTGATTGTCGGGTTCAGGGATGTCTTAACTGCGGTATATGTGGTGGTCGGGAGCAGAGCATACGACTCTCAACAAAGGAAGAAGCTATGGGAAGCAGAAAGGAATTTTCTTCAGTCCCCATGGTTAGCTATAATCAACTACCAAGGAAAGTGGATGCGGTACATAGGGTCAGGCTTAAGTTCAGTAAATTAAAAAAAGGAAGATTTTTAAGCCACTTGGAATTAATTACCCTTTTTTCCAGGGCTTTCAGGAGGGCGGGCATTCCTCTCCGTTTTACCGAAGGGTTTCATCCCCTACCTAAAATCGTTTTTGGCCCTGCACTTCCTGTGGGAATAGAAAGTAACGAGGAGTATCTTGATATAGAAATCATCGGTACTATAGATACTTATAAACTTAAGCAGGAGATTAATCAACAGTTACCAGAGTGGATAAAGATACTTGAGACAAATGAAATACCTTTGAAATTTCCTTCAATTTCTGATATGATTGCGAAAATTGAATACTCTCTGCCGATTGATAGACTGGGAGAAGGGTTGTTAAATAATCCAGGGGGATTACTTGATAAAATCCGTGCCTTTCTTGAATTGGAAGAAAGGTATGTGGAGGTCAAGCGAAAATCAGGGGCTATAAAGGTTGATATCAGACCTTGGGTTGAAAGATTAGAGCTTAAGAATGACGCTTCTCTAGAGATGGTGGTAAAAACTCAGGGGGAAAAGTCGGTGAGACCTTTTGAGGTGATTAAAGGGGTGCTTGGTCTTGAGGAGTGTGGACAGGAAGGTATTTCTGTGATGAAAACCAGGATTTATTTTAGGGGAGGAGATTTAAAAGGTAGTTATAGTGAGCGACTTTAATAAATTGACATAGGAGTGTCATTACGAGCGGAGCGAAGTAATCTCATGAGATTACTTCGTCGTCCGGCATTATCAAGGACTCCTCGCAATGACAACTTTCTTTAGTCGTTTACTATAGTCTTAAATCATGAGGGGTGCTGGTCAGTCTTATGCGATTTTAGTATAGTCTAGAAACTTTTTTTAGGTGAGTGAGCGGAAGTCTTTCTTTTAACTTTTATTGTTGGGATTCATATGCCATCTGAATTAATCATCAATGTTACCTCACAAGAAACAAGGATTGCTCTTTTAGAAAATGGAGTGCCTACGGAACTTTTTATTGAGAGGCAGTCAGGAAGGGGCACCGGGGGAAATATTTATAAGGGGAAGGTGGTAAGGGTACTTCCCGGGATGCAGTCTGCATTTGTGGATATTGGTTTATCTCGCTCTGCGTTTCTCTATGTGACTGATGTCTATGACGATTCTGATGACCTGGAATTAATGATGGGTGGCGCTCGTAGTGATGAAGACTTAGGTGAAGAAAAGGATTTGGTTGCCGCCCGTTATTCTTCACAAATCGAAGATGTATTGCATGAAGGGCAGGAGGTAATAGTTCAGGTATCAAAAGAACCACTCGGGTCTAAAGGAGCGCGGGTAACGGCATACATCTCCTTGCCTGGGCACTATTTGGTCTTGATGCCTACGGTAGATCATGTGGGGGTTTCTCGACGAATTGAGAATGAGGTTGAAAGAAAGAGATTAAAAGAGATCGTTTCGCGCAGCAAGCCACCAGGTGTCGGATTTATCCTGCGGACGGCAAGTGAGGGCAAGACTGAAGAAGATTTGTCAATGGATATGAATTTCTTGCTTAAACTCTGGGAGAAGATTCAGCACAAGAGGGTGAGTGCCCCTGCCCCAAGCGTTATTCACTCTGATTTAGATATTTGTCTGAGAGCGCTCCGTGATTTGTATACCAAGGATTTAGAGAAGGTGGTGGTAGATTCGGAGAGGGAGTATAGAGCAATTCTTGAATTTGTAGAGACTTTTATGCCTCAGCTAAAGCACTCCATAGAGCTCTACGATGCTGATGAACCCATCTTGGATGCGTATGGAATTGAGGTTGAGATTAGCAGGGCTATGGGGAGAAAAGTCTGGCTGAAATCAGGGGGGTATATTGTTATCGAAGAAACAGAAGCCTTAACTGCTATTGATGTTAATACGGGGAAATATGTAGGCAAGGGAAATCTCGAGGACACCATTTTGAGGACCAACCTCGACGCAGTCAAAGAAATTGCCTATCAATTGAGACTGCGTAATATCGGGGGAATTATCATTATTGATTTTATTGATATGGCAAAGGAGGGAGGGCGGGAGAGGGTATTCCATGCCCTTAAGGAGGCACTTAAAAAAGACCGGGCAAGGACCAATATCTTGAGAATATCGGAGCTGGGTCTGGTAGAGATGACCAGGAAGAGGTCTCGGGAGAATCTGAGCAGGGTATTGTGTGAAACCTGTCCTTACTGTGAGGGGAGAGGTATTATAAAATCGAAGACAACCCTCTGTTTTGAAATCTTCAGGGAAATTCAGCGAGAAGCGATGAATGTTCCTTCAAACGTGATTAGTGTCTCTCTCCACCCCGCAGTTGCAGATTTCCTCTATGAGGAGGAGAGGTATGTAGTAGAAGAGCTCGAAAATAGATTGAAAAAAAAGATTATTATCAAGGTGAAGAGTGATTTTCATCAGGAAGAGTATGAAATTGAGAGCAGTTAGCCTAACCGGGCGAACTTAAAATATTTTCCTTGACAGGAACAAAAAAATTCATTAGGGTATGAGACCTAAAAAAATGAGGCAAATATCCTTTGAGGCACGAGGCTGATAGTGTAGCACCTGGTAATCGAGCTACTATATGAAGGGGTACCAATTATGTATGCAGTAATCAAGACTGGTGGAAAACAGTATCGAGTTGCTGAAGGTGAACTGGTTAAAGTTGAGAAGGTTAAGGGTGACGTTGGAGAATCGGTAGAATTTGAAGAAGTATTAATGGTGGTGAATGGTGAGCGGATAGAGATTGGAAGGCCAGTGCTGAAGGGTTTTAAAGTGATAGGAGAGATTGTAGCACAGGGCAAGGCAAAAAAGATTATTGTGTTCAAATCGAAACGTCGGAAGAGCTACAAAAAAAAACAGGGACATCGCCAGCAGTATACTACCCTGAGGATAAAAACGATAGAGGGTTAATGAAAGGTGCGTAAGAAGCCTCACCTTCATGGGTGGTACTATGGTATATGTCTGTAATAAGGAGGAATTCCATTGTTAAAACACTATGAAATGGTTCTTATTGTACATCCCAATGTTCCTGAGGAAGAAACCCCAACTGTTACTGATAGGCTGACCGCTCTTATTACTCAACAAAAGGGGGAAGTGGTAAGGCTTGAGAAGTGGGGGAAGAAGAAGCTCTCTTATAAGATAAAAAAGTGTAACAAGGGATACTACTTTCTCTTAAATTTTTTGGCAACCCCTACGTTACTCACTGAGCTGGAGAGAGTGCTCCGGTACGATGAGAACATCTTGCGGTTTCAAACGGTGAAAGTGGGGCTGGAGGAAGTGGAGGCTCTGCGGACGCAGGGGCAAAAGGAAAGTAAGGAAGAAGCGCAGGTAGGTGAGCTGCCTGAAGAAGCTTCTCCTGAAGGATAAGGGTGGAAGAATGTGGACGAGGGCAATCAAGTAGTAGTCAAGGGTAGATTACCGCAACGTAGTTGGAGAGCAGCTGAGGGTAGTAGGGAAATCTAAAATTGAAATTATAGCCCTAAAAGTTGAATGCGGTGAGCTACCCCAAGAGAAAGAAACAGGTGAAGCTATTTCACAGGTAGTCAAGGAGGTGTGTAGTTGAATAGGAAACCAAATAGCAATAAGAAGAAAAAGACATTTCAGCGATCCAAGCTATGCCGATTTTGTGCTGATAGTCGTCTGAGTATAGACTATAAAGACTATGCTACGCTCAGACATTTCATCACGGAGCGGGGGAAAATTGTTCCCCGCAGGATTTCAGGAAATTGTGCCAAGCATCAGAGGAAGATTACTGCCGCGGTTAAGAGAGCTCGCATTATCTCTCTCATTCCCTTTGCCGTTACTTACTAGCACAGAAGGTGGTCCTTCTTTGGTTATACCCCAGTCAACGAATTCACTAGGTGTAGTCTAAGTGATGTTTATTAACGAGGTGAGATAATGAAAGTTATTCTAATGGAAGATATCCCCTCATTAGGGAAGATGGGGGATTTGGTAAAGATATCTGATGGGTATGGGAGGAACTTTCTTGTTCCCCATGGAAAAGCAGTCCAGGCGACCACCCACAATATAAAAATTTTGGAGCATCAAACCTCACAGCTTAAGAATAAAATAGAAAAGATAAAAAGGGATGCTGAGAAGCTGGCCAAGAGAATTGAGGCGGTATCCTGCACCATTGCCAAACCTGTCGGTGATGAAGAAAAGATCTTCGGATCAGTAACCTCCATGGATATTGAGGAAAGTTTAAAAGTTGAAGGGATTGAGGTAGACCGTAAAAAAATAATGCTCGATGAACCTATAAAAACTCTTGGTATTTATACTGTTCCCATAAAACTTCACCCTGAGGTGACAGCTCACGTGAAGATTTGGGTCGTTAAGACTTAAATCTTTTTTCCATTCTTTCCACTCTTCTGACGCAAAGAAACAAAGGGTATTCCTTTTGTACATCACAAGGCAGTAAGTGTTCTTGCACGTACCACCTACACTAGGGCGAGCTACTAATGGTTGTCACCGATCATAAAATTCCTCCACAAAACATTGAAGCTGAACAGTGTGTACTAGGAGGAGTGTTATTGGAAAACGAAGCAATCAATAACGTGTTGGAAATCTTAGTCCCTGAAGACTTGTACCGGGAATCCCACCGTAAAATATTTACTGCCATGATCGCGCTCTTTGAAAAAAGTGAGCCCATAGATCTCATTACCCTCACCAATATACTCAAGAGTAGGAATCAACTTGATGACGTGGGGGGAAGTGCGTATCTCTCGTCTCTGGTTGATAGTATCCCTACCGCTGCCAATATTAGCTACTATGTAAAGATTATTAAGGAAAAGGCCCTCTTGCGAGGTTTAATCACCACTGCAACCGAAATTATTACCCGGGGGTATGAGGATGAGGAGGATGTGGCAGATTTACTAGATCAAGCTGAGAGGAGCATCTTTCAGATAAGCGAAAACCAGATTAAACCCTCTTTCTACAGCATGAAGAGTATTCTTAAGGAAAGCTTCAAAACTATTGAAAAACTTTATGAGAGTAGAGAGATCGTTACGGGTGTTCCTACTGGTTTTGATGAGATTGATAAACTCACCTCCGGCTTTCAGCCTTCTGACCTTATTATTATTGCCGGGAGACCCAGTATGGGTAAGACTGCCTTTTCCCTCAATATTGCTCGGCACGCTGCGGTTGAAAAAAGTATCCCGGTGGTAGTATTTTCCCTTGAGATGTCCAAGGAGCAATTAGCGATGAGGATGCTTTGTTCCGAGGCTAAAGTGGATGCACATAGACTCAGAGGAGGATTTTTAGGAGAGACAGATTGGCCTAAGCTCACCAGGGCAGCAGGGATGCTCTCAGAAGCACCTATTTTTATTGATGATACCCCCGCACTCTCTCTGCTAGAAATGAGGGCAAAATCCAGGCGACTCATGGCTGATCACAAGCTAGGGTTAGTCATTGTTGATTACCTTCAGCTGATGCGCGGGAGAGGGTTGTACCATCGAGGCAGAACCTCTATGGAAACAAGGGAACAGGAGATCTCAGAGATTACCAGATCTCTTAAAGCGTTAGCCAAGGAATTGCATGTACCAGTGGTGGCGCTGTCCCAGCTCAATCGGAAGGTGGAAGATCGTCAGGATAAGAGGCCCCAGCTTGCCGATTTGCGAGAATCAGGGGCTATTGAGCAGGATGCGGATCTGATTGCCTTCATCTATCGAGAAGAGGTCTATGAGAAAACAGAAGGAAATAAGGGGATAGCGGAAATAATTATCGGCAAGCAGAGAAATGGTCCAGTAGGCAAGGTTGAGCTTGCGTTTTTAGACCAGTATACCTCTTTTGAAAACCTTGCGTGGGTTAAAGAATAAGTTGGGAAGTAGGTCTAACGAGGTAGTGTTCTTAAGACTTTTTAACTATATTCTTTTCTTCCTTCCTTTCCGCTCTCTCATACCTTCCGTGTTTTCAGGGGAGTATAAAAACACCTACGGGGGTAATATGCCGAGAGGTATCCATGAGTGAGAGATGCTACGCGGTAGTGATGGCCGGTGGAAGAGGCGAGAGGTTCTGGCCTTTCAGTGAACCGATGCTACCCAAACCTTTTATTCCTCTTCTGAGTAAGATGACCTTGATTCAGGAAACGGTAGAGAGGGTCACGCACGTGCTTCCCGAAGAGAGAATTATCATCGTTCTTTCTCAAGATCACCTCCCTTTAGCTCAGCGCCAGTTACCTGGAATACCACTTGATAATTTTATTTTAGAACCTTTCGGCAGGGATACCGCAGCCTGCATTGGGCTTGCCTCCCTCTCTATCGGGAGAAGGGATAAGGATGCGACTATGGTGGTAGTAGCTGCTGATCATGTGATTAGAGACGTAGGTGCCTTTTCCGCAACGGTAGCCAGTACCTTGCGCTTTATCGCGGCTCACGATTATCTTGTTACCATTGGTATTACACCAACTCGTGCTGAAACCGGCTATGGGTATATTGAAGTGGGTGAGACGGTAGGCAGTAGTGGTGGTAGTGTATTCTATGGGGTTAAAAGGTTTATAGAAAAACCTGACCTTGCGGCAGCTACCACCTATCTTAATGCTGGTCATTTTTACTGGAATAGCGGGATTTTTGTGTGGAGAAACTCAACCATTCAGAGAATGTTAGCACTCTATATGCCGGCACTATGGAGTGGGTTATCACGTATTGCGTGTTCCGTGGGGAGTAAAGAAGAGAAAGAAGTGGTGAGAGAGGAGTTTTCTAAGTTTGAAAAAGCATCTATTGACTATGGGGTGTTGGAAAAATCTCCTCAGGTGGCAGTAGTACCCGCGCTCTTTGATTGGGACGATGTTGGTACCTGGAATGCGTTGGAGAGGATAGGTACTCTGGATGAAGATGGTAATGTCGTGGTGGGAAAGCATGTGGGTAAGGACACAGGTAACTGTATTGTTTTTAGTCAGGACCAGCTGGTTGCCACTTTTGGGGTGAGGGATTTAGTGATTGCTCAGGTGAGAGGTAAAACCTTGGTCTGCCACAAAGACAAAGCACCACATTTAAAGGAGCTGTTACAATTAATAGAAGAGAAGTGAACAAAACTAATTATATTCTGATATTGACATACTATTTCTTAATGGTTATATTCTATCGCTTTTAATTTTTTGACTTTTTTTGGTAACTATTGAAAATAATTAAAAAATGTAAAAGGAGGTAACAGTACTATGGGAAAAGCTATTGGCATTGATTTAGGTACCACCAATTCTGTGGTAGCAGTGATGGAAGGTGGAGAACCTAAGGTGATTGTAAATGAAGAAGGGAGCCGATTGACCCCCTCAGTGGTTGCGTTTACCAAGGATGGAGAGATTTTGGTAGGTCAAGTGGCAAAAAGACAGGCAATAACCAACCCTGAAAACACGTTATTTTCTATAAAGAGGTTTATGGGGAGGAGATGTGAGGAGGTTACTGAAGAGATCAAGAAAGTACCGTATAAAGTGGTCAAGTCTCCCAATGGTGATTTACGGGTTGAGGTGAGAGGTAAACAGTATTCTCCTCCAGAAATCTCTGCCATGATTCTACAAAAATTAAAGAAATCTGCAGAGGCGTACCTGGGCAGCGAGGTAAAAGATGCGGTGGTTACAGTTCCCGCGTATTTCAATGACAGTCAGCGACAGGCTACAAAAGATGCGGGGAGGATTGCAGGATTAAACGTCTTGAGGATCATCAATGAGCCTACCGCATCGGCATTAGCGTATGGACTCGACAAAAAGAAAGATGAAAGGATTGCGGTGTATGACTTTGGGGGAGGAACCTTTGATATCTCCATTTTGGAGGTAGGTGATAATGTGGTGGAAGTGAAGGCAACCAATGGCGATACTCACCTGGGTGGAGATGATATCGATCAGAGGATCATTGACTGGTTGGTTAACGAATTCAAGAAAGACCAGGGTATTGATCTCAGTAAGGACAGGATGGCGCTCCAAAGGTTAAAGGAAGCTGCGGAGAAGGCTAAGATTGAATTATCCAGCACTCTCGAGACAGAAATCAATCTCCCCTTCGTTACCGCGGATGCTTCCGGTCCCAAACACCTCAACATTAAACTCACCCGGGCTAAATTCGAGCAGATGGCTGAGGATATCATTGAGAGATCTATGGGGCCCTGTGAGATCGCCCTGGCCGATTCAAAATTCACCAAGCCGGAAATTGATGAGGCGGTACTGGTGGGAGGATCTACCCGTATACCTAAGGTTCAAGAACTGGTGAAGAAACTGTTTGGAAAGGAGCCTCACAAGGGGGTTAACCCCGATGAAGTGGTGGCGTTAGGAGCAGCTGTTCAGGCAGGGGTTTTGGCGGGTGAGGTAAAAGATGTACTTCTCTTGGATGTCACTCCACTCAGCTTAGGCATTGAAACGCTGGGAGGGGTGTGCACGAAGCTGATTGAGAGGAATACCACTATCCCCACCAGAAAGAGTGAAATATTTACCACCGCTGCCGACGGGCAGACCAGTGTAGAAATTCACGTTCTGCAGGGTGAGAGAGAGATGGCGAGTTATAATAGGACGCTCGGCAAGTTCCATTTAGTGGGAATTCCTTCTGCCCCTCGAGGAGTTCCGCAAGTTGAGGTAACCTTCGATATTGATGCCAATGGTATTGTTAATGTATCGGCGAAGGATTTAGGTACCGGCAAGGAGCAGAAAATTACCATCACTGCTTCCAGCGGAATCAACGAGGATGAAATTAAAAAAATGGTAAAAGATGCGGAAGTACATGCGGAGGACGACAAGAAGCGGAAACAAGAGGTGGAGATTAGAAATCAGGCTGATAGTCTAGTGTATAATACAGAGAAGGTTATTAGAGAGAATAAGGATAAGCTCTCTGAGGCTGATATAAGAACGGTTGAGGATGCGATAAAAGATACCAAGGCGGCTATGGAAAGTGGTGAGGTGACTCGGATAAAAGAGAAGATGGAAGCTCTCACCAGGGCATCTCATCATCTCGCGGAGGTGATGTACAAGCAGACGCAGCATCAGCAGCAACAGACTCAACCTCCACCTGGTAATGGTGAAAGAGCTCGTGCGCAAAAAGAGGAGGATGTGGTAGATGCTGAGTTTGAGGATGCAGAAAAGAGATAGTGCCTCTCCATCGCTTACCGCGGAGAAAAGAGGACCAGTAGTGTATCCGAGAGATTGCACCATAGGTTAACTACGCTAAGGAACGGGGAGGGTGATGATAAGCTCTAAGGTGGGACATCGCTTAGATGTTCCTCTTTCTAAAGTGATCAGGTTGTTTTTTAAAGCAGAAAAGCTTAACCCTACCTATTTCACCCTCTTGGGGTTACTGGTTAATCTTCTCGCTGCTGCCGCGTTCTTGTATGGAAGATGGTTAGGGGCGGGATTTTTAATTCTCGGCGCAGGGCTCTGTGACATGTTAGACGGTGCAGTTGCTCGCAGCTATGGGAGAGTAACCAAATTTGGTGGTTTTCTGGATTCAGTAATCGATCGTTACTCTGACGTGGTGCTCTTGATGGGATTAATCATTTACTATGCCCATCGCCACAACATGCATTTACTGATACTGACTGCAGTGGTTGCAATCGGTACAATTTTGATACCTTATACAAGGGCGCGGGCAGAAGTATTTATTCCTCACTGTGACGTGGGGATTATGGAGAGGGCAGAGCGAATTATTTTACTTGCGTTGGGCAGTATCTTCCAAAGCACGTTTCAGTTGATGCCGGTAGTGCTATGGATATTAGCCATTTTCACCCACCTCACCGTTTTCCATCGCATCTATTATACCTGGAAAGAAGCACAGAAGTTGTAAAGCCTTCATTTGCTCAGCTCTTCATAAATCAGGATTTGCCAAAAGGTGCTTAAGTTTTTGCCCCTGGTATACGATTAAAAGGTAAGGTGATTAAACACCCAGGTGAAGGGGGAACTAAAGCAATTGAAAAGTGGTAAGTAATCTGTTATTATTCTACCGGGCGGAGGTAGTACAGGGGGAATCAATTAAAAACAGCCTGTTCAGTATCCATCCTTCACCTGCTGAGAGGATAGCAAGACTTAAGGAAACTCAATAACCCTACTTTACAGGAAGGAAGTTTTTTATATGATAGATTTGGGAAATTATAAAGATTATTTATCGGACAGGGTGGGAGAGATACTCACGCTGGCTATAGAAGAATCGAAAAAGAGGCAGCATGGCCACTTGGATGTTGAGCACCTCATTATTGCCTTTTCCCGGGTGGAAGGTAGCTTCTTTAAAGAGGTGATGGATGAGCTGGGGCTTGATGCTCAGGTAGTGTTACACCGGATAGAGGAGTCTCTCACTTCTTCAGCTGAGTACCTTGGGGTGGGGATGCGGGTTACCCTTGCCACTAAGAATATCCTGCGGCTCGCATGGAAAGAAGCGCAACACGGTGGGAGAAAGTTGATAGAACCCACTGATCTCTGCATCGCCTTTTTTCAAGTGGAGGGAGGAGTCGTTGAAAAGATATTCAATGGGCTAGGAGTAGAGACTGAGAAAGTAGTACACACGGTTACTCTCAAGGCGAGATTGTTAGAGAAGGAGAAGGAGGAGCATAAAAAGAAATTTGAGCTTCCTCCCCACCTCAAATACTTTGGGGTCAATTTAAACAAACTGGCTCGCATGGGTAAACTGCCTCCTCTTATTGGAAGAGCACAAGAGCTCAACCAGATGATAGAAATTCTCTGCCATCGGCAGACCTCTAATTCGGTTATGATCATCGGTGAACCGGGAGTTGGTAAAACAGCGCTGGTGGAAGGGTTGGCGAGCAGATTTGAACTTGAACCGGACACAATACCCGCGCGGTTGAGAAATCGTCAGATTGTGAATCTCCAGATGAATACCATCGTTGCGGGTACTATGTTCAGGGGTATGTTCGAGGATCGCATTGAAAAAATTATCAACGAACTCAAGGAGGCCAAGAATCTCATTCTGTTTGTCGATGAAGCGCACACTATTATTGGAGCGGGATCGGCCCTCGGGGTACATGCTGACGCTGCCAATATTTTTAAATCCACCTTGGCGCGAGGCGAGGTCCAGATTATCGGTGCCACTACTGCAGCAGAATACAAGATGTATATTCAGGAAGATGAAGCACTCGCACGACGATTCAGAGTGATTGACCTCAAGGAATCATCGGCAGAGGATACGAGGAAGATTCTCTATGGTGTTCGGCCGCGCCTGGAGAAAAATTACGGCGTAAAAATAACTGATGAGGCGTTAGATACCGCGTTGGAACTTGCCCCCCGCTACACACACTCGCTACGATTACCGGATAAACCCATTACCTGGCTGGATACTGCCTGTGTAAAGGTGGAGATCAATCGCCATGATGACTGCGTTCAGCCGCCTGATGTCATTGAGGTGATTTCTCAGGAAGCGAGAGTTCCACTAGACATGGTCTACCGTGATACCACCGATCGATTTAGTACTGCTGAGGAGGTACTCGCGAGGAGGGTAGTGGGGCAGAAAGAAGCCATTAACGCGCTCACTAAGCATCTTCGATTAAATAAGGGACCGCTTAAGGAAAGGTATGAAAAGCCTGATGGGGTATTGCTCTTTCTTGGACCTACGGGGGTTGGCAAAACAGAGTTGGCAAAGGCACTGGCTGAATTTCTCTTCGGTGATGATAAGAAGATGATTCGGCTGGATATGTCTGAGTACAAGGATTCCTCGGTGGCGGTAGATAAGTTAATCGGTATGCCTCGGGGAATTGTGGGTTCAGAACGAGGGGGCGTATTAACCAACCAAATCAGGGATAACCCCTATACGGTCCTTCTCCTCGATGAGGTGGAAAAGGCACACTCCTTTGTGTTGAACTTATTTTTACAGGTGTTTGATGAAGGGTGGTTAACCGATGGGAGAGGGAAAAGGGTGTATTTTAGTGATGCGGTGATAGTGATGACCTCTAATTTAGGTTCTGATGAGTTTAAACGTCTGATGAAGCCTATGGGTTTTCTCACTGACTCTCAACCGCTCTCTACAGTAAAGAGAGCGGTGATGCGAGAGGTGGAAAACACCTTTTCTCCAGAATTCCTTAACCGCATTGACGATATCATCGTGTTTTCGCCCTTAACCCGGGACGAGGTAAAAGAAATCGCCAGGATGTATCTGGAGAAGATTAACCAACAGATGCAGTTCAAGGGAAAGTTTATGAGTGTCACTGAAGAGGCGCTTGAGTACGTAGTGGAGTGTGGGTATAGTGAAAAGTATGGAGCTCGCTTCCTCAAGAGGACAATAGATGAGAAGGTAAAAATACCTCTCACGCTCAAGTGGAAAGAGGGCAGCGAGTTCATAGTAGAGGTGAGGGATGGTGATATCTGGGTGGAAGCTGGTGAGGGATTGGCCTTAGTATGAGTTATGAGTAGTGAGTAGTTAAGTGGTCAGTAACTTTTGTGTTCGGTGCTCATTGCTCGTTACTCAACTCTGCACTATGAGGAGCGGGATATGGCTGAGGAAAAAGAAAGGGAAAAAGGGTTTACCGTAAAAGATAAGAGGATTTTTACTACCGAGGGTGAGGCGAAACCAGAGACAGAGGGGACGAGAACCGAGCGAGAAGGTAAGGACAAGGCAAAAGAGAAGAATGAAAAGTATGTGGGAGAGGATATGCCTTTACCAGAGGTAAATTTTTCTACTTTCATCTTATCTTTGAGTAGTTCTGTGCTTCTCCATTGTGGGCATATTCCTGATCCTGCTACCGGAAAGAGAGAGCGGAATCTCTCCCTTGCTAAACAGACGATAGATATCCTGGGACTTTTAAAAGATAAAACAAAGGGCAATCTCACCTATGACGAAGAGCAGTTGGTCAGTAACATTCTCTATGATTTGCGCTTACGATATGTGGAGGAAAGTAAAAAAGGGTAATCTCAGGTGGAAGCACTAGCATCCTCAATCTTCTCTCTTTCCCCTTTACCAGAACTCATCGCGCTCTCTCTACTACCTTCCTTAAAAGATCGCTTTGATGGATAGCTCTGCACCGTAAAGTAAATCTTATCCCGCGTGATTTTTGAATCATAAGGTCATGTACACTTTTTAGATTGCCCACAGTATAAGGTAGTTCTATTTTGTAATTTCTTTTGTCGGGTAGGTGGAAGAAGCCTATGAATGTGCTGATAGGGGGAACAGGTTTTCTTGGCGGTGCGGTGGCTGAGGCAATGGTGAAACGGAACCTACCCTTACGATGCCTGGTGAGAAAGGGTGCTGATATATCGAAGCTTACACAACTTAACGTTGAGCTCTGTGAAGGTGATGTACGCGAGAGAAGTTCTCTTAAGAAGGTTATGGAGGGGGTGGGTGTCAGCTTTTACTGGCGGGAGCACCTGTGACCTTAGCGAGATGAAGCGTATTTTTCCCATCACCCAGGGAAGTTTTGCCCACTATCTCGAAGAGTATTTTCACTCAACTACCCTTTAAGGTACTTTCCAATAATGATCTCTAGGTCTTCTTTGATTCCTGCAGGGAGCATGTCTTCCTGAGTGATGATGGCATTTTTTAATGCACTGCCGCACGGACAGTTTCTCTCCATGCGGATAATTTCGGGAATGGCTCCTCGTAGTACCTTTTTTACATTTTCCGTGTTCTTCTTAAGGTTGTCAATGATCATTTCAATGCTCAGGGTATCTTCACCTTCTTTCCAGCAGTCATAGTCTGTGACCAGGGCGATAGTTGCATAGCACATCTCTGCTTCTCGTGCCAGCTTTGCTTCCTGGAGATTAGTCATTCCGATGACATCAACCTTCCAACTGCGATAGAGGTGAGATTCAGCCCTGGTTGAAAACTGGGGACCCTCTATACACAGGTAGGTTCCTCCATCGTGGTGGGGAAATCCTAGCGCTCTTATTTTCTTATGGAGTGTATTCCGCAGTTGTGGGCAGATGGGGTCTGAAAAGCTCACATGGGCTACGATTCCCTCTCCGAAAAAGGTGTCTATCCTCTTTTTCGTCCTGTCTAAAAACTGATCGGGGAGCACCATCTGGAGAGGTGGCAGTTCCTCTCTCATACTTCCCACCGCACTGACTGAGATGATCCATTCCACCCCCAGCTTTTTAAAACCATAGATATTGGCCCTGAAATTGAGCTCATGGGGCAGTATCCTGTGGCCAATGCCGTGTCTGGGGAGAAACGCAACTTTTATACCGTCCAACTCACCTATCAGGTAGTGGTCGGAAGGGTCTCCGAATGGTGTGTGCAGTGCAACCTTCTCTGTTTTTTTAAATGCCTCCATCTCATACAGTCCGGTACCCCCGATAATGCCTATTCTGACATGAGTCATCGCTTACTCTCCACTTTTTTGTGCCGGTGGCGTACTTTCTTCAGGGCAGGGCTCCAAATTCATACCGTGGAAGGAACAGATAGGGATTTCTCCGATGAGGAGGTATTTCCCTTCAAGGGGGCAGGGGGATAGTTTGAGGGAGGGGAGGTAGGTTTTCAATTTTACCACATCGAGTGAGGTTTGGTCCTCTAAGGTAAAGCGCTCAGTTATCCCTCTCTTTTTGATAAGGGTGAGGGACTTCTTTATCTCACAGAGATTTCCTAGGCATAGTCCTCTCCAATATCCCTTCCGAAAACCGTTGTCTTTAAAGTTATTGAGTGCAGTCTTGGTTTCTTTTAGTCCTTCAAACACAAGGTATGAACTCATAGTTGCCTGCGTGACTGCATCAACTGAGGGGTCAAAGGAGAGGTTTTTGAAGGCATCTTTACCTACTATTCTCGATTTCATCTTTTCGATGTCATTAGGATCCCAGGGGACGTTGCCATACTTAGTAATGGAGAGAGGGGTGAAAGAAACGATATATCCGTTCTGATCGAGAATGTAGTAGTAATGAATATCATGGCACACATCACAGATACTATATTTGCTCACTACCCTTCCAAAAAGCAGTGCCTCTTCAGTCTCTTCAGTGGTAAACCCCAGGTAAATAGTTTCACCATTTTCCAGCTCCTTTTTCTCAACGCGCTCGATTTGACTCTTGAGTTCTTTCATTGACTTGAGCATCAGTTCTAAAAGTTCTTTTTCGGTGAGGTTGGGGTTAAGCTGTGCTACCGTTCCCTTCAGTAGCTCTTCAGCTCTCGCGCGAGTTAATGAGTCAGACCGGAAGACCATTCTCCCTGAATCATTAATCAGGCACACCAGCGGGTGTGCTGAAACCTTGAACTGACTGGAGAGCATCCCCATGCCGTCTTCAATCAGAAAGAGGTGGGGAGTTTTTTTGAGCATTTCAAGTTCCTGAAGTGGGAGTATCTGCTGAAGGAAACCTATGAGGACGATTGCCAGTCTCTCTTCATTGACAAGAGACAGCAATACTTTTAACTGGGTATCAGTATTCCTTAGGTCATGCTCAAGGGAAAAGGTGCTGGAAGAAGGAAAATAGATAAGTATCCTCTTCTGGTCAAAGGATTCGTTGGGGTAGCGTGTCTTGAGGGTGGTGAGAAAACTTTTGGGGACTTTATAGCCGGGTTCTACACCCTCGAGGTCTGCTTTAAAAAATTCTTTGATCTTATTCAAATACATTTCATGTGAGGTGGCCGCCCCCCGGTGAGCATAGAGGATAAACCACGTTCCAGAAGGATCTTTACCCACCAGGTAGGTTTGGGGTGTTCCTTTCCCATTGCCCAAAGAATCAAATACCACTTTGGAGGGATCAGCGAGCAGCGGGTAGTTCACATTAAAACTTTTTCTAAACTTCTCTATCTCTTTTGCACTATTGCCAACAGTGATACCAAGGAAAGAGACTTTGGATTTGAGCTGCTTATTTGTCTGGACAGCGTCCCATAGCTGGTTAAAGGTGGTTACCTGCAGCTGACAGGTATGGCAGTAGACATTAAGTAATTCAATGAGGATCAGTTCTGAGGTGAAATCTTTGAGCGAGACTGACTCTCCTGGGGGGAGCTTGAGTTCTTTCAGTTCCTCCCGGGTGAGGTTACTGGGGAGCGTAAAAGGCGGAAAGGGATCCCCCACCTGGGCAGCAATAGAAGTGCCAGACCACCCGGAGGAAGCGATAGAGAGAGAGGTAAGGAAGAGTGCGGTAGCACACAAGGTAATCTTTGTACACGCTCTAATAGTTAGCACGTTACAACTCCTTTTTTTACGTCATCTTTTTAATGGTGACACACAGCTATAACGAGTGAGAGGCTTTTGATACTAGCTTTAAAAATTATTTTTCACTATAAAAGTAACGTGAATATGATGAGATGTCAAACTGAAACTGAAAAATCTTTCTCTTCGAGCCATGGGGAGGATAGTTGAGAAAGCCCCAGGGTAGATACTCAAGGGTTTTAAATGAATACCTTTTTGATCTCAGAGAGTTTTCTGGTGGCGGGCCAGAGTGGGGGAAGACAAGGATAAAAAAACTTGCTCACCCATACTACTTTTGTTACTATCAGCTAAACTTTGCGTAGAGAGTGTAGATTCTATTTGGGAGGAGGCTATGAAACTTGAGAGATTGTGGGGATCACGATTGGAAAAAGAACCGGCAAAAGGGGTGCTGGAGTTCACCACCGGCCGAGATGTGAAATCCACCAAACCCTATGATGAACGGTTGATTCCCTATGATGTGTGGGGGAGCAAAGCACACGTGATTATGCTGTGGAAGCAAGAGCTGATTACCAGAAGTGAGGTACGCACCATGCTCAAGGGGTTGGATGAAGTGGAAACCTTGTACCTTAAGGGGGAATTTATCCTAGATCCCGCGAGGGAAGATGTCCACAGCGCGATTGAGGGCTATCTGATTGAGCACTATGGGATGGAGACCGCAGGAAAACTTCACACCGGCCGGAGCAGGAATGATCAGGTAGCGGTGGATATGAGGCTCTATCTCAGGGATGAGGCGCTGGAGTGTAGTACCCTATTGCTCCATCTGATAGATGCCTTAGTGGAGGTTGCCCAGGAACATGTCAGCACGGTGATGCCGGGATACACTCACCATCAGCCAGCCATGATCAGTTCCTGGGGGCATCTGCTTTTTTCCTATGCGGTGTCTCTGGAAAGGGATGTGGAGCGATTAAGCAATTGGTGTTCCATGTTCAACAGTAACCCTCTAGGGGGTGCTGCAGGCTATGGAACCTCCCTTCCGCTCAACCGTGAGCTGACCGCACAGTTATTGGGATTTGAGGGAGTTCATGAGAGCTCTCTCGATCCCCTGCAGAATCGGTGGGAGCCAGAGGTTGAAATAGGGTATCAGCTCTCGGTAATGATGAATCACCTGAGTGCATTAGCTCAGACTCTGCTGATACTGAGTACCCCGGAGTTCGGCATGGTGCGGTTGGATGAGGCGTATTGCACGGGGAGCTCACTGATGCCTCAGAAGAGAAACCCTGACCCCTTGGAGGTGGTGAAGGGAAAGACCGCCTATATCCATGGGATGGTGGTATCGCTTCTCTCGCTGGGAAGATCACTGTTTGCGGGGTACAATAGAGATTCTCAATGGAGCAAGTATCCAGTAATGGATATTATCGATGAGTGCAAACCTTCTTTACCGATGATGAAAGAAATTATTACTTCGCTCAGCTTTAATAAGGAGACGGCACTCCGAAGGTGTGAGAGAGGGTTTATCACGGCGCCTGATGTGGTGGAGTGGTTGGTGAGCACCCACCGACTGCCGTTTAGAGAGGCAAAGGTGGTGGTAGAGAAGGCGGTGAGCTATGCCGAAAAGGCAGGTCATGAGAAGATTACCCTTAGCTCACTTCACCAGGCATTGAAGGAAATGAAAATTAAGATAGACATTAAGGGGCGGGATGTAGAAAAGTGCCAGCTTCCCTCACGTGCGTTAAAGGAGAGGAAAACGAGGGGAGGCCCTTCCCCTGAGACAGTGAAGAGGGCGATGAAAACATTTCAAAAGACACTCCAGCGCCGTAGAGAATGGCTGAAGAAGAAGAAAGCACAGGTGGAAGAGGCACGATCAGCCGTGCAGAAGGTTATTGAATCACTCCACTAAGTTTTTTCCTCACGGGTGAGGTGAGATCGGTAGCTACCTCACCAGCCGCACCCTTATAAATGCCCTGTCATCGTGAGAAACATTTCCCTTCATTTTCCCTTTGGTAGACTTGTGTGCTCCACGCAGGAGGGGGTCTCTCAGGAGGATCTCCTGTAAGATTCGCTCTGACTCTTCACGTGTCTCTTGTAGCACCGGGTAGCCATCTGAGGCAAGTACGATGGTAGTAACTTCATCCGGGATAGGGTGAATGATGATCCCTTCATCGGGGATGGTAAAACCATCAATGGCGGGGTACCAGTAGTCTCCCGCAGCGGGATTATTTTGAAATAAGGTTTGTGCTTCCAGCAGGGGTGTGATGAATGTTCTTCCACAATCGTTGTGGCAGAGTTGCTCCGTAGTCGCTCCTTTGAGGATCTCCAGCTCAAGTACCAGTGCTCTCACCAGTGCTAACACCTCATCCACCTTCTTGGGGTGAAAAAGCAATCGGTTGCCCATCAGACATTGACAGTCACCGATGAGCCAGACTTCTTGTCGGTAAAGATTGATCACTGCCAGAGAGGCGGTGATGCGCTGGCGGGGGTCTTGCTTCACCATCTCGAGTACATTGCATTGTTTGTAGAAGTCAGACACTTTTGAGGTCATTGCATCAGCCGCTTGGCGGGCAGTGGATTCTGGTGGCATTTCACTTAAGACCTGGCTTATGAGTTCACCGGCTGCCTGTCCACCAGTTTTGCCATTCCATGTTCTTGTTGTTTTGGAAGTTGCTCCATCAATTACGGCTATGAAATGATCATTGGTGAAGAGTGCATCCTCGCAGTCCTCCAACCGTCCGGTTTTTGATTGCATGAATTGTTCTTCTACCATTGCTCGCAGATGTGGAGACTTACTCATTTTCTAACATGTATAATAGTTCTTTGGTTTAATCCTCACGGGATATCTATTTAAAAGCTATTCACTAAAGCGTAATATAAGTTTTTAAGCTATTTGATGTCAATGGAGAATTCTATTGGAGTAATCGGTTGAAATCAATCCATTAAAGTCAAGCACCCATATTCCATTTTATGCCTTGTTCTGAATTACAAAATAATTGACAAATAAGCAAGTTATGATACTTTTGATATACAAAAAATATTTATAACTACCTTTTATTTTCAGTTATAAGAAAAAAGCATTCAGGAATCAATGAGGAAATCGAAAGCCTCTTATCGTTATTTTCAGTGAAAACTTTTAGAGACAGGGTTAAAATTCTAGAACTGTTAATCTGATGGTGAGATATGAAAACAATCGAAGAAGTGAAAATTATTTTAAGAGGGTATAAAAAAGAGTTGAAAGAACTATATAAAGTTAAGAAGGTAGGAATTTTTGGTTCCTATGTGAGGGGAGATGCTAATGAGGTAAGCGATGTGGATATCTTAGTTGAATTTGAAGAACCAGTTGGATTTGAGTTTATTCACCTTGCCGACTTTTTAGAAGAAATTTTAGGAATTAAAGTTGATTTGACAACTGAAGACGCGATTAAGCCAAACAGATTGCACTATATAAAAGAGGATTTGATTTATGTCTAGAAGAAATTGGAGATTGTACGTTGAAGATATCATAGAGAGCATTATGTGGATTGAGAGATATGTTGAACATATGGATTTTGAAGAATTTAAAAGTGATAGGAAAACAACAGACGCAGTGGTGAGAAACTTTGAGATAATCGGAGAAGCTTCAAAGTTTATACCAGAAGGTGTAAAGCATACGCATGACGATGTAGATTGGAAGGGAGTAGTTGGGCTGAGAAATAGGATAGCTCATGAGTATTTTGGTATAAGTCCGGTGGTACTTTGGCACATTATTAAAGAGGAGCTTCCAAAACTAAAAGGACAAATGGAAAATATTCTAAAAAAGGAAAGTGGATGAGAATTGAACTTAGCAGAAATAAAGCGACCAGATATTCTCTTTATATCATTTCCTTTTAAAAAGAAAGACCTGGCTATCAGTGGAAATTAAAGGGACGATGCACTATTTTATTTCCACTGTCACCGATTTAGTGGCAGTTCGGTTATTACTGTCGAAGACCGTCACCTTAACTTCATATCGCCCTGGCTTGGCATAGGTATGGCTTGCGGGGAAAAAGAGGTGGTGATCTGCCTGTCCATCTCCCCACTCCCACTGAATCCGCTCCACAGGAGCTGCCACCCCCCCATTGATGCTTACCTCTCGATTGATAACCTCCGGGGTGCTTAAGTTCAGACGGAACCCAGTGCTGTTTACCGTTTCTTTGCTTCCTTTACATCCGATGAAGAAAAGTGCGAGTGCACCACAGATGAGGTGCAGGAAAAAGGTGGTTGAAAGAAGTCCCCGTGAAGGCTGGTGTGCTCTCCCCGCGCTAAGGTCTTTCATTAGGTTTGAGTTTTTCATGGCTTTTCCCCCTTTCACTCAATAGACATTTTATACCTGAAGAGTACCTCAGGAGTTCAATAAAGCTACTCTTCTCACCTGGGTGTTCTTCTCCTTAACTATCGCATGCTATCTCTCAAAGAGAGTGTTAAAGGAATGGATTATTGTTCGATCTTGCATTCCTTCTTGTCCTGAAGTATTTTTTCCCGCTCTTTGATGAGGTTAATGACCTGGGTGGCATCTTTACATCTGATAATCGTACGTCGAAAGGTGGTGTCGTTAAAAAGAGATGCCACGCTACTTAAGGTATTTAAATATGCTTCGTGAGCTGATTCATTGGCGGCAAGCAGGATGAGGATGTGCACAAGCTTTTCGTCAATAGCGTGGTAGTCAATGCCCTTGGGAGAGATGCCGAGGCAAACCCAGAGGTCTTCAACCGCATCGGTGCGGGCGTGGGGAATTGCTACTCCTTCACCAATGCCGGTTGATTCCATCTGCTCCCGCTCTAAAATCCGTTTTACTAATTCATCCTGGTCGTGAATCCTGTGAGAAGTAAACACAGCGTGAACCAGTTCACGGATTGCTTCCTCTTTAGTGCGGGCTGCGAGGCGTAAGATAATTCTTTGAGGGGCAAGCTGCTTGGAGAGAGCCAATGGCACCAAGTAGCAGGTTTTAGTCAGCTCATCGCGCTCGATGCGTATGGTTTCCACTTCCTGCTTTATCTCGCTGGTGGATGCCTTAAACACCTTGAGAGTCCTCACCAACATTGATAAACCCGCTTCGAACTCTTCCTGAACAACTGCATCAGCGCCGTATTCATATAACTCATCCAGCTCTTTGCTGAAGCGGGTGCGGACAAGGATGAAGCAATCCGGATTGAGGTTCTTAACATTCTTGACTACCGCTTCGGCGCTCAGGGGATCGGGTATGGTGACCACTGCTAACTTTGCCCGCTCTACGTGAACTTTCTTAAGCACTTCGGGCGATGTAGCATCGCCATAGAAACAGTTTACACCCAATCCCCGCATGTTCGCTACTGTTTGAGCATTCAACTCTAGTGCGGCAAAAGGTATGTGTTTGGCTTTCAAAACCCTCCCGATGGTAATACCGATAGGACCATAGCCGCAGATCACGACATGGTTCCTGAGTGTTTCATCTAACTCCGAAACGGTGCCATCTTCTTTTTCACCTACCCACCGTTTCCACCACTTCACTTGATTGAGCTGCTCCACCACCTGAGGAGAAACCTTAATCATGAGGGGCGTAACCGCCATGGTAAATAGGGCGGCAGTAGTGATGAAGTGAAAGAGGTATTCGCTTACCAGATGATACTTGAGCCCCATCTGGACGATTACAAAGGAAAACTCTCCTATCTGTGCCAATCCTATTCCTACAAAGAGAGCGGTTTTGAGTGAGTAACGGTTGAGACAGGTTGCCACGAGTGTAAAAAGAAACTTCACGGTAATGATACCAACTACTACCAGCAGAACCTTTCCGGGGTGATGGATGAAGAAGCGCGGGTCAAGCAGCATACCCAGTGCCACAAAGAAGATGCAGAGAAAGATATCTCTGAATGGTACTATTCCCGCACGCATCTGGTAGTTGAATTCGGAGTCGCTCACCATAAGCCCCGCCAAGAATGCCCCTAAAGCAAAGGATAAACCAATCACCTGGCTTACTATGGCCATACCCAGACAGAAAACAATGGTGCCAATCAGGAATAGTTCTTTACCGCCAATGGCAGCGACCCAGTATTGCACACGCGGAATGAGCTTGCGATTGAGCAGTAAGAATATGCCCACAAACGCTAACCCCTTGGTGAGGGAGCTGGCTATAGGCAGAAGGAGGTCAATCCCGGTGCCTTTGGCGAGACTGGGGAGAACGGCAATCACCAGGACTGCGGCAAGATCCTGAACAATGAGATAGGAAACCATGAGTCTCCCATGGAGCGAATCGATAACTGCTAAATCGTTGAGTACCTTGATTACAATGGCGGTGCTGCTCAACGCTACCGCGCTGCCAACGAGCGCGCTGCTCACCACGTTCCAGCCCAAGAGGGTGGTGACATACATTGTTCCCAGCGCGGTGAGCACTATTTGGGCGATTCCTCCCAGGAGTGCGTAATAACCCATGGTGACGATTCTTTTGGGGGGAAAGCCGAGACCGAGGATAAACATCAGGAGGATAACACCGATTTCACTCACCACGTCTATCTGCTCAGGGTCTCTGATAATACCCAGCCCATGAGGACCGATGACGATGCCGCTCAGCAGGTAGGCAATGATGATTGACTGGTTGAAGCGCCGGAAGAGCACACCGCTGAAAAAAGCGGAAAGTAAAATACAGGCGATGGTGATGAGAGTCTGGGTAGTGTGCATAAGTGCGAGCGCATCTCCCGATCAGGCGGCGGGCATACGTGAACGTTGCGAGTTGACGCAGGAGCGCGGGTTATTCTTCTTCTGTAATGAAATCCACATTCCCTTTCCCCCTTCTTACAATTACCGGTTGATCAGCGGTGAAATCAATAATACTGGAGTGCTCTGCAAGGATAGGGCCACCATCAACTACCATGTCCAGAGCTTTACCGAACATCTGAGCAATGTCCTCGGGGTGATTGTAGAGGCTTTCGTCAGGATTAGTGACACTGGTGGTCACAATAGGATGACCCAGTTCTCGTACCAGGGCGAGGGAGATGACATTATCAGGAACTCTGATGCCGATCGATTTTTGATTGGTGAGCATGATTTTGGGGACCAGCTTGGTTGCCCGTAAGATGAAGGTATAGGCGCCGGGGATACGTTGCCGCATGATTCTATAGGTGTAGTTGGAAACATAGGCATATTTACTGATATCCTTGAGGTCAGCACAGATGATGCTCAATCGTTTCTTTTTATGGTGTTTCTTTAAATGGCGGATTCGTAGCTGAGCGTCCTTTTGATAGAGGTCACATCCCAGGGCGTAGATGGTATCAGTTGGGTAGGCAATGACACCCCCCTTCTGTAGTACCTCTACCACTTTTTTAATGAGCCTTGGTTGAGGGTTATCAGGGTTAATTTTGAGAATCATCTGTCCTTCCTAGAGAAATTGCAGTGAACATAATATATAGTATAAGATAAAGAGGGATGTATATCAATGGAAAAGGCAGGTGGTGGTGATAAGGTGTAGTATGCAGCCGTAAAGAATATTCTGAGTTGTGGGATGTGAGATGGTTAATTATTAGACTACTGCCATGGTTAGACAATAGTGGAAGGCCGGAATTTTTACATTAGCAGATGTATGTCACACTAAATTTCAGAAAATTAAGTGAAAGTTTTTACCTGATTGATGATAGTTATAGGCTTTGCCATTTTATCCTTGCCTTTTGTAGAAACTTATAGTAGTATTCAACCACCCTTGATAAAAGGGTTAGGTTTTTCGAGAGAGACGAGAGCATTCCCCTCATTAGTGCTTTCGTCTTTCTCGTTTATATCTACCCCCTTCTACCACTTGTTCTAATTAGTATCTCTTCGTAAGACAGCCTAGAAAACCGAATTTATCAAGATTACCAAATGTATCTTACAGTAAATACCTGCCTGAAAACTACTCCCGATAGTTGCAAGTAACCTGCACTTTTCGATTCAAAGACCCTACCACAATTTGTAGGTATTCGCATCTATATAAGATTACCACTATTCTGTTTACCAACTATAACTATTCATATATGAAATAATATTTCCGTTGACAAAATCTTTTTACAGGCATAGAAGTTAATCAACAAGGATATGAAAATCTTTTAACCAACCAGCACCATTATGTAAAGAGGCAACAGCGATGAGTACAGGAATTACACTCATCAAAAGATTAGTTGCCGATTACTAAAAAAAAGTAACCGTCATCAGGTGAAGGATTAAACCTGTGGCGGTTTTTTATTGAACTCATCTTTTATTTTAACAAGTGAGTTGTACAGTTAAGGAGTGACATATGAAGCGCACAAGCCTAATCCTTTTTTTATTATTTGTCTTATTTCTTTACCCAGTCTCCGTCTTTTCAGGTGAATGGACGTGGATGAACCCTCTGCCACAGGGTAATAATCTCAATGGTGTCTGGGGAAGTTCGGAAAGTGATGTGTTTGCAGTAGGTGTGTATGGCACCATCCTTCGCTACAACGGCATCACCTGGTCTTCAATGACCAGCGGAACGACACAGTGGCTCAATGGTGTCTGGGGGAGTTCCAGAAGTGATGTGTTTGCTGTGGGTGGGAATGGCACTATCCTCCATTACGATGGGAATGCATGGTCTTCTATGACAAGCGGGACGACAAATTATCTCAATGGTGTCTGGGGGAGTTCCGGGAGTGATGTGTTTGCTGTGGGTGGGAATGGTATCCTCCATTACGAGGGGAATGGCACTATCCTCCATTACGATGGGAATGCATGGTCTTCTATGACAAGCGGGACGACACCGCCGCTCTCTGGTGTTTGGGGTAGTTCGGGGAGTGATGTGTTTGCTGTGGGTGATTATGGTACGATCCTCCACTACGATGGCTCAACCTGGTCTGAAATGAATAGCGGAACGACAGCAAATCTTTCTGGTGTTTGGGGTAGTTCCGGAAATGATGTGTTTGCCATAGGAGATTTTAGCACCATCTTCCACTATAATGGGAGCACCTGGTCTGCTATGACAAACAGCACGGTGTGTTTTCTCTATGGTGTCTGGGGGAGTTCCGGAAGTGATGTGTTTGCTGTAGGTCTAGGTGGCGACATCCTCCACTATAACGGGAGCACCTGGTCTTCTATGACAAGCGGGACGGCAAATAATCTCAATGGTGTCTGGGGGAGTTCCGGAAGTGATGTGTTTGCAGTGGGTGATTATGGTACGATCCTCCACTACGATGGCTCAACCTGGTCTGAAATGAATAGCGGAACGACAGCAAATCTTTCTGGTGTTTGGGGCAGTTCCGGAAGTGATGTGTTTGCCATAGGATCAACCATTCTCCACTACGATGGGAGCACATGGACTTCTATGAGAAACGCTGCTCTCAATGGTGTCTGGGGGAGTTCCGGAAGTGATGTGTTTGCAGTGGGTGATTATGGTATCCTCCACTACAATGGGAGCGTCTGGTCTTCTATGACAAACTGGACGACACCGCCGCTCTCTGGTGTTTGGGGTAGTTCGGGGAGTGATGTGTTTGCTGTGGGTGGTACAAGTGATAAACTTAATTATTATGGTACCATCCTCCATTACGATGGGAATGCATGGTCTTCTATGACAAATGGGACGATACCGCCGCTCTATGGTGTTTGGGGTAGTTCGGGGAGTGATGTGTTTGCCGTAGGCGATAGTGGCACTATCCTCCACTACAATGGGAGCGTCTGGTCTTCTATGACCTACTGGACGATACCGCCGCTCTATGGTGTTTGGGGTAGTTCCGGAAGTGATGTGTTTGCGGTGGGTGGGGGTGGCACCATCCTCCACTACAACGGATTTATCTGGTCTTCTATGGCAAGCTGGACGATAGCGCCGCTCTATGGTGTTTGGGGTAGTTCCGGAAGTGATGTGTTTGCAGTGGGTGGGGGTGGCACCATCCTCCACTACAACGGATTTATCTGGTCTTCTATGGCAAGCGGAACGACAAATGGTCTCCGGGATGTCTGGGGAAGTTCGGAGAGTGATGTGTTTGCCGTGGGTGAGGGTGGCACCATACTGCACTATGGAGGCGAAGGATGCCCTGTAAAGACGGTGCTGGGGAAAAGCAATCCTGACCTCTACAAACTACGTGCCTTCAGAAATGAGATAGTTTTAAAGACTGAAGAAGGAAACCAGTATACTGCTCTCTATTATAAACACGGACTCGAACTCAGTGATATTTTTGCACATCATGAGGAATTGAAAAAGAATGCCAATTTGTTCATTCAGAGTATAATGCCTGCGATAGAAAATCTCCTTGCACAAAGAACAGTAGTGATAGATGAGGATACGGTTCAACAATCAATTGAGTTGATAGATGCTTTGACCTCACAGGCAAGCCCTGCTCTTGCGAAAGATTTATCTCTGTTTCAACAGGATATTCAAAATGGAGTTATTTTTAAGACCCTTAAAGTAAAAATTCAAAAGTATTAAAATTACTGATATGGTAAATTAACGATCGTCATAAGGCAGGGTCAGTAATGGCTTCTGCCTTTCGCTTTTATATACCTATATCTTGTATATGTCCATTTCATGAAAAAGTATAAGATATTGCTATAACGATCCCTCCAGATTTCCAGAATCGCAGTTCACATTAGATTATCAGGCTCATAGTACATTTGAAAGCCTTCTCTACCCGTAAACGCTCCCACCTTAATCCCAACATCATACTCAATGGGATCAAGACAAACCCTAATCTCATTGCTTTCTATCCCTTCACCTTTATGCCCTATTGTATCTTCCAGCATGTTCTCACCTCACAAATTTATTTTCGTAAGAGAAATAAATTTGATTCAAATTCCCAATAATACCCATTCATATTTCCATTGAAAATTCTAAGATTTTTCTATTAAATGGGGTTGGTTAACCTCTGAAAAAAAGATTGAGTTCTTTATGCTCACTGAACTTCAAGGACAAATAGAACGTATAACCTATACCAATGAAGAAAATGGCTACACCGTAGCCAAAGCAAAGGTTCATGGCCGCCATGACCTCGTTACAGTGGTTGGAAATCTCCTTGCCCCATCACCTGGAGAAGTTATGAAAATGACAGGGGAGTGGGTTAACAATCCAAAATATGG
>Ga0315285_10000527_pt1 | contig 39618 bp, 42 predicted proteins | sample YL17G09_36_MG_FD_203698 | JGI IMG/M metagenome (GOLD analysis project Ga0315285, IMG submission 203698) | Sediment microbial communities from Yellowstone Lake, YNP, Wyoming, USA - YL17G09_36 | ecosystem: Environmental > Aquatic > Freshwater > Lake > Sediment | place: USA: Wyoming | collected...
GAAGACCCCATAAGCGCGGCCTCGCGTTTTTCGCTGGTGAGATCGGAACATCGCATCCTTGGCGACCCGGGTACCCAGCGCGAGCTGGGTGATCATGGCGGTTCAAAGTTTTTCTCGGATCAGGGTTAGCTTCTCTGCCCACTACAAGAAAATGCAATCGGGAACACGAGGACAGATCCTGCCAGATCTTCAGGTACGATTACCCTTTCCGCTGGACTTCCTGTCTTGCTTGCCTGTCCTCCAAGCCTGTGTTAGCGTAGATCGAGAAGAGATCCTCCGAGGGGAGGAGCGTCGGGACAGGCAGCCCTGATTCTTTCCTCGGTGCTGGCCGTCGGGGTGGCCCTCTTCGCCATCCCGGATGAGGGCGCACATACGAGACCCCGAGGCCATGCACGCCGTGCGACCTCCGACTCGTCCTATGCTGCCGGAGCCTCCTCCCCGTCCTTCGGCCTGAGTTCAGTCCATGCGTATCGCGACCAAGCTGACGCTACTGCTGCTCCTCGCCGTGGCCGTGGTCATGGCGGCCTTCGGCTACATCCGCGTCCGACAGGAGCGGCAGCGGCTTATTGACGAATTCCAACAGGAGGTCCTGCTTCTGGCAAATTCCATCAAGTTGACGGTGGAACATGCTTTGCGGGACCGACGTCCCCAGGACATCCAGGAGTTGTTGACCGAGATGGTCCGCGAGCCGAACCCGGTGGACCGCATCCGGATCTTCGACCGCACCCTGGAGGACATCAATAGCGCCATGACCGATGTGGCAGCCACCACGCTGGTCCCCCAGGCAGAGTTGGAGCAGGTGCTCAAGAGCGGGAAGACGATCGTCCGATACCTCGACGCCCCGAGCCGCCCCGCTGCCTACGCGATCCTCGCTCTGAAAAGCCGTCGTGGGGCCACCATCGGTGTGCTGGAGGTCGTTCACGTGGCCACCCGGGTACGGCGACAGCTCCAGGATGCCACGCGGGAGCAGGTGCTGCGGTTGAGCCTGTTGAGCCTCACCATCGCCCTGGTCATCTGGCTGACCGTCCGGATCAGCATTCGCCGGCCCGTCGGGCAACTGGTGCGGACCGCGCTGGCTATTGGTGATGGCGACCTGAGTCGCCGGCTCACTCTGCGGCGCCGCGACGAGGTTGGCCAGCTCGCGTCAGCGTTCAACCGAATGGCTGAGAACCTTCAGGCGGCTCAGGCGCGGAGTGCGGCCGAGGCCCAGGCCCGCCTGGAGCTGGAACGGCAGGTCCAGCAGGCGGAGAAGCTCGCCGCTGTGGGACGGCTGGCCAGCGAGGTGGCGCACGAGGTCGGGACCCCGTTAAACATCGTCTCCGGCCGGGCGGAATTCATCCAAAAGAGCCTCCCGCCTGATCACCCGCTGTCGCGGCACGTCGTCACCATCCTGCGGCAGATTGAACGGATCAGCGGGATCATCCGCCAGCTCCTGGAGTACGCCCGGCCCCGGCGCCCCGCGGTCCGCCCCGTCGCCGTCGGCCCGATCCTCACCCGGACCGTTGAACTGCTTGAGCCCCTGGCACACCAGCGACAGGTGACCGTGGAGGCACAGGTTCCGGACGATCTGCCGCCCCTCCTCGCGGAGCCTGACCACCTGCAACAGGTTCTCCTGAACCTGGTGACCAACGCACTGGATGCGATCCCCCCTGGCGGGCACGTGGGACTGGCCGCAAGCCAGGCGGATCCTGAGACCACCGATGCCCGACCCCACATCGAGCGGGGACGGCCCGAGGGACCTTTCCTCACCCTCGAGGTGTCGGACACCGGACGAGGGATGCCACGCGATCAGCTCGAACAGATTTTCGAGCCGTTCTTCTCCACAAAGGAACGGCGGGGTGGGACCGGCCTGGGCTTGGCGATCGTCGAGGACATCGTCCGGGCCCATCGCGCCGCCATCGAGGTGCAAAGCGCCGAGGGCGCTGGAACGACAGTCCTCCTGCGGTGGCCCACTGCGTCCCCCACCGGCGCGGTAGCGCCCGAGGGGGACGCACAAGTTCAAACGGACAACTGACAACAGACAACCGGGAACCCGCCCTGACCGGTCTTGCATTGTCGGTTGTCAGTTTTTCATTGAGGGCTGGCACAGCGTGCCAAGCCCGGTGGTGATCTATGCCAGCCAAGCGATCCAGGATTCTGGTCGTCGAGGATGATCCCGAGATGCTGGCCCTTGTGTGCGAACACCTGGAGGGCGAGGCCTATGCTGTGGTGGGGGCCAGCCGAGGGGCCGAGGCGATTTCGCAGCTCCGATCCGGCGAATTCGATGTCGTGTTGACAGACCTGCGGTTGCCCGATGTGGACGGAATGGAGGTCCTGCGCACCGCCCGGGAGACGCAGCGGGAGGTGCCGGTCATCCTGTTCACCGCTTTCGGCAGCATTGAGACTGCGATCCAGGCAATCCGCCAGGGCGCCTATGACTATGTCACCAAGCCCTTCCCCCTGGAGGAGATCAGCCTTCTGGTTAGTAGGGCGCTGGAGGACAGGCGCTTGCGCGCGGAGAATATCAGTCTCCGCCGGGAATTGGAGGGGCGATACCGCTTCGAGAATCTGCTGGGAAAGAGCCCAGCCATGCAGGCGGTCTTCGTCCTTATCGGCCAGGCGGCGCCGGGGGATGCCAATGTGCTGATCAGCGGGGAGAGCGGAACGGGGAAGGAGTTGGTGGCGAAAGCCCTCCACTATAACAGCCCCCGGGCCGAACGGCCCTTCGTCCCGGTGAACTGCGCGGCAATCCCCGCAAGCCTCCTGGAGAGCGAGCTGTTCGGTCACGTCAAGGGCGCGTTCACTGGCGCCATGAAGGCCCGCCGGGGACTCTTTCGGGAAGCCGAGGGCGGCACACTCTTCTTGGACGAGATTGGGGACATGGCACCGGAACTTCAGGCCAAGCTCCTTCGCGCCATCGAGGATCGACTCGTGCGTCCCGTAGGGAGCGACGAGACGGTCCCGGTGGACCTGCGTCTGATGGCGTCCACCAACAAGGACCTCGTGGCCCGGATCCGGGAGGGTTTATTTCGCGAGGACCTCTATTACCGCCTGGCCGTGATCCCCATCCAGCTCCCGCCGCTGCGCGAGCGGCGCGAGGACATCCCGCTCCTGGCCGAGCATTTCCTCCGCCGCGCGGCCGCCGCCTCGGGGAAAGCAATCCGAGGCTTCACTCCCGAGGCCATGGCCGCCCTCCTGCGCCACCCGTGGCCGGGGAACGTCCGAGAGCTGGAGAACGTGGTGGAGCGAGCGGTGACGCTAGCGGTCGCTGATCAGATCCCTGCACAGGCCCTCCTGCTGGATGCCTCAGCCACGCCCGCCCCCGCGGCCCTCCTGGCCCAGGCGGCGCGCCGCCCTACCCTCGAGGAGCTGACGGCCGAGTATGTGTCGCTGGTCCTGCGCGAGGCAGGCGGGGACAAGGCAAAGGCTGCCGAGATCCTGGGGGTCAGCAAGCGCACCCTCTATCGTTGGGAAAAGCAGGTCGAAACGAGTGACAGCGTGTCACCAACCGAGACAGGCTGACTTCGTTCCATCTTTTTCAACACTTCCCGCTCTTCCCAGCCTCGTCTAGGCTGCCGGAGCTTGTCAAGCTTTCACCGGAGGATTTCCTCGACGCCCTCCCCTGGCAGTCCCCTCTTCACCCGTAACATCTCATAATTTCAGCCTTTCAAGGTCACGATCCCGGGACCATCGACCTTCCGGCATTGACCTTGCTATCTCCTATATATCACCGAGAGCTGGAGGACGCCTCATGCGGACACCACCCTGGTTTTGTGCGGCGTGCGGGAAGATCCTGGAATGGATCGGGTCATGCTGCAACTCGCTGTACTGCTGCGAGGGTTGTCAACAGGGCCTGTGCACCTGCTCGCCCCGCCCGCACATCAGCTTTAGCGAAGAGGAGGGGCTGCGCGATGTGTACCGAGTCGCCTGAGTTGAGCAGAGGATCGGATGACCGCACGCGTGTCCTCGTCGTGGACGATGATGGCGAGATGCGCGCCCTCCTCGTAGATGTTCTGAGCGAGGAGGGATACGACGTCGAACAGGTGCCGAATGGTGCTGAGGCGCTGATCCGCCTGCGCACCGAGTCGTTCGCAGCCATCGTCCTCGACAAGAACATGCCCGGGCTGAGCGGCTTGGATCTCTTGCCCGGGCTCCGAACGATCTGCCCGGAGACCCCGATCATCATGATCACCGCCTTCGGCGACGTGGCCACCTACGTGGACGCCATGGAAAAGGGCGCCTTCACGTACATCTTCAAACCGTTCCGGATGGAGGAACTCCTGCGGGTGTTGCAGCGAGCGCTCCCGTCCGCCAAGCGGGCTCTGTCTTCGCCGTCCACCCGAGGAGCGATGTCATGAGTCAGACGGGCGAGTTCCGCCTGTGTTCGGGATGCGGTGAGTGGGCCATCTGGACCCCGCAGCATCGCAAGGGCTCGGTGTACTGCTGCGAGGCGTGCGCCCGGGGCCTGCGGTGTGCCTGCATTGCGGGTCTCGATGAACGGCCCCACGTCGCTTCCATTCGGCGGGACCTTCCCCAAGGAGGACAGCATGCCTCTAGCGAATCGTTCTCTGCTCAAGGATCTCGGGCGCGAGGAGCGTGAGATCAGGCGGCGCATCTCTGCTCTGCGCCGACAGCCGCATCGCCGGTTTGGGATTCCGGATCTGCCGGCCGACGGGTCGACCAACGTGTTCGAGACGGCGCTGGGGACCTCGGCTGAACAACATGAGGAAGTCGTGCGGCGGCGCCTGGCGGACAAGAGCCGGGCGTTGGCCGAGGCCCTGGAACAGGTCCGGGAGGGGAGATACGGCCTCTGCCAGGCATGCGGTTGCCGCATCCCCCGTCGCCGGCTGCAGGCCCTGCCCACGGCCACCCTGTGCGTGACCTGCCAGGAGCAGCGCGAGGTCGCCCACGCCGCCTGAACGCTCGACCGCCAGGCCCGGAGGGAACACCGGCCATCCCACCGGACCGGACCGCGGCCCGGGGCGGGGGCGCATTTCGGCTGGGCCCAGCCCGGCAGAATGCCCCGTCGGATTCCACGGAGGCCGCGGGCGTCGTGGCACAGCCGGAGCCGTCACTGCCTGCTTTCCGGTCGAGGGCCCGAGACGGAACCGTTCCAACCTTCGAGGGTCGCGAGGGAGTCGGGTATGCTCCCCTTGCCGTTATGGAAAGGAGGAACGCATGGCCCGGATAGAATTTCGGTTCGAGAATCGGGCAGCCAAGACGGTGGCTTTGGCGGGCGACTTCAACAACTGGAGCGCCACCGGCCACCCCATGAAGCGGGGCCGTGACGAGATCTGGACCATCGAGGTGGATCTCCCCCCGGGTCGTCACGAGTACAAGTTCCTCGTGAACGGGGGGGAGTGGTGGAACGATCCCCGCGCGCCCAAGGTCCCGAACGTCTGGGGGACCGAGAACTCGTACGTGGACGTCCAGTGAGACGGGCAGTCGTCGTCGTCCACGCGCGGGCCAGCGCGCCGGGGCGGGCCACCGGCTCCCGCGGGCCATGGAGGCGGCCGCTTGAGGGTCTAGGGCTGGGACCTCGCGCCGGCCATCCGGGTTCCCTCCTCTGGCTCTCGGATTGCTGACAGATGAGGGCTGGAGTGTCGGGGACGTGCCTCTCGATGGAGATGTGATACCCTAGTCAGCGTGCTGGCTGCCGCAACCACAAACCTTTCTCTGTTGGGGGGTGATGACCGTGCGCATTCTCACTCACGGGGTGGTGGCTGTCCTCGCCTTGCTGATCGGCCTGGGCGTGGGCTATCTGCTCTGGGGACAGCAGGCTGCGGATCTGTCCCGCCAGGTCCAGCAGGTGAAATCCGATTGTGAATACCGGGTAGCGGAGATCGAGCGCCGGGTGAGGGCCGCGGAAGAGCGGGCGCGCCAGGAAGCCGAAGCCCGCAAGGTGTTCGAGGACCAGTTGCATCGGGTGCGTCCCTTGAAGTGACCGGGGCCAAGTCCAGCAGCGAAGCGAGAGAACCGGAATGGGCACACGAATGGGGCGCAGACTGCGCACTGATCTGGGTGCGACCTGCTTGGGAGATGGACGCGTCCGGTTCCAGGTGTGGGCCCCCAGGTGCGAGAGCGTCGAAGTCGAGATCGTTCACCCCGAAAGCCGCACACTTCAACTCCGCCCGGCAACCGGCGGCTACTTCATCGGCACCACTCGGGGGGAAGCCGGCCTCCGCTACTTTTACGTGCTGAACGGAGAACGTCGCCGACCTGACCCCTCCGCGCGCGCACTTCCCGGGGGGGTGCATGGGCCGTCCGAAGTGGTGGACACGCATGCCTCTGCCTGGACCGATGGCGGCTGGCAGGGGTTGCCTCTCAAGGACATGGTCATCTACGAGGTCCACGTCGGCACGTTCACGCCTGAAGGAACCTTCGATGCAGTGATCCCTCGCCTGGAAGAACTCCGGGAGTTCGGGGTGACCGCCATCGAGCTGATGCCCGTGTCGAGCTTTCCAGGCTCCCGGAATTGGGGCTACGATGGGGTTGGCCTGTTCGCTCCCCAGCGAACCTACGGGGGGCCGGCCGGCCTCCAGGGTCTGGTTGATGCCTGCCACACCCACGGCCTGGCCGTGATTCTGGACGTCGTATACAACCACCTGGGTCCGGAAGGAAACTATCTGGCAGAGTTCGGCCCCTACTTCACCGACCGGTATAAGACCCCGTGGGGACAGGCCATCAACTACGACGGCGAGGACGCCCGGGGCGTGCGGGACTTCATTATCGCCAATGCCCTCTACTGGGTGCGTGAGTACCACATTGACAGCCTGCGCCTGGACGCCATCGACGGGATCTTCGATGGGAGCCCGGTGCACATCCTGCGCGAGCTGAATGATGCGGTGCAGCGCCTGGCCCGGCGCCTGGGGCGGATCATTCCGGTCGTGGCCGAGAGCGACCTCAACGACCGTCGGGTCATTGACCCGGCGCGAAAAGAGGGCTATGGGCTCGCCGGGCAGTGGAGTGATGACTTCCACCACTGCGTGCATACACTCCTCACGGGGGAGCGGAACGGATACTATGCCGATTTCGGGTCCCTGAAGCAGTTGGCGAAAGCGTACACCGACGGCTTCGTCTACGATGGCCAGTGCTCGTCGTTTCGGGGCCGCCCTCACGGGACTCCCATTAGGGACGTTCCTGCCGAGCGGTTCGTGGTCTGCGCCCAGAACCATGACCAAGTGGGTAACCGTGCTCGGGGAGAGCGCCTGTCCTCTCTGGTAGATTTCGAGGCACTGAAGCTGGCGGCATCGGCCTTGCTCTTGTCCCCGTACGTCCCTCTCCTCTTCATGGGCGAGGAATACGGCGAGCGGGCGCCGTTCCTGTTCTTCACCGACTTCGGGGACCCCGCGCTGCAAGCTGCAGTGAGTCGGGGCCGGCGGGAAGAGTTCGCCGCCTTCGGCTGGACGAACGAGGTTCCAGACCCCCAGCATCCCTCAAGCTTTGCCCGCACGAAGCTGAACTGGGGCTTGCGCACCGAGTACCCGCACCGCTGGCTGTTCGAGTACTACCGTGCCCTGCTCGCATTGCGGCGGCAGCACCCGGTCCTGGGGGTGGGCGGGAAGCGACGGCTCCAGACCCAGGAGCTGGATGACCAGACACTGGCCGTGTTCCGGCGAGGGCCGGATGGATCGGCGGCGTTCGGGGTGCTCCACTTTGCGCCGGAGGGCCGCACCATTCGCCTGCGGGTTCCACCGGGTCCCTGGCGCCGCCTCGTGGACAGCGCAGAGGCACGCTACGGCGGCCTGGGGCGGAAGAGCCCGGCCTTCCTTCCGGTCCTGCGAGGCGGCTGTGCCGAAATCGAAATGGCAGGCTACGGGGCCGCGGTCTATCTCCGAGAGACGATGGCCACAGCGACAGTAGGGGCGGGCAACGTTATGGACGTTTGCCTGGAACGCCACGAAAGCAGCGCCACCTGACCGCGGCAGCCCGGTGGCACGCTGGTCCCGTGCTCGCCGGTGAAGGCCGCTTGCCTGCACGCCATCCCGGGGAAGACCCTACTCGGGTTCGCCCCTTGATCCATGAGGATCATTGGGGGTGGAGGCCCCAACCACGACTCCACGATTCATTCACACAGGGAGGTGCGCCATGAACGGGAAGACATGTTTATGGCTGACGGTCCTCGGGCTGGGTATATTCCTGGCCACGCTGCCGCTCACGCCGGCGCTGGCGGGCGAAGCGGAGAAGAAGGAACCGGCCCCTGCCAAGGAGGAGAAGAAGGCGGGGGCTCCGGCGGAAGCGAAGGCCGCCCCGGAAAAGCCGGCGGCGGCCGAGAAACCTGCTGGCCTCGTGGGCACGATCGTGGCCGTCGTTCCCGCAAGCCGGACGCTGGTGGTGGACGTCCCCCTCGGGAAGGAGATGCTCCGGATCGGCGCCGAGGTGACGAAGGAGACAAAGATCACGGCAGCCGGTGCGGCAGTTTCCTTTGATAGCCTGAAAGTGGGAGCCCGGGTTCGCATCAACTTCCGCAAGGTCGCGACTGGGGATGAGGCGCTATCCGTTGAGGTGTTGCGCAGCCCGAAGAGCTGATCGCCTCCAGCCTCTTGCCAACCTTCCCTCTCACGGCGGATGGGAACACCATGGAGCATCGGATGGATGTGGCACATGAGACCTTGTTGAATCTCAATGGCGCTAATCAACACGGGCTGACCCAACTCCCTCGCATCGGGGCGGACAAAGCCCGACGGATCGTGCACTACCGGGCGATCCGCAAGGGATTTCGCGACTGGGCCGACTTCGCCTGCACGCCAGGGATCACCGAGGCCAACGTGGAGGCGATCCGGACCCGGGCCTGGATCGGGCCGCCTGTGGAGGAGGTCTTGGCGGGGTCGGCCCGCCGGCGGACCACACGCGGCCCCGCCACGGCGCGACGACCCAGGAAGCTGGGCTCATGACAAGGCGTTCACGCTGATTCCCTGTTCGGCCTCCTGGAGATCCGGGAGGACGCCGACGAAGATTTCATCCGGGTGGGCCGTCGCGTGCGCTCAGCTTACCCGGATTGGCATGCCGTTCCCACACAAAGCAACGGTTCGTCCGATGCCAGGGCGGGCGGCGCAGCCTGCGGGCGGGCTACATCGCCCCGCTCCGGCGGGGCCGGTGGAACATCATTCGCGTTGCGGCCCAGGACGACCGGCTGAACCTCTTCCTCAACGGGAAGTTCCTGGGGGGCGTGCGCGAGGACGATCCCGTCCCCGGGCGGGTGGGCCTGATGGCGGAGCCGGGCGCCGGCGTCCTCCTGGATGAGCTGGAGATCGAGCCGCCACCCACAGAGGCGGTGACGGGCTGATGTCCCTTGCCGTTCCGGAAGGAGGGACGGCCATGGAGATTCTGGTCCCGATCGTGTTCTATGCGCTGCTGTTCGCCGGCATTCTCATCCTCCGAGAGATGGCGTGGTCCGATGGAAACCAATGGCGGGGATGACGGCGACGGGGGGGCAGGAATCCACTATCCCGATCTCGGACTGCGCGTGGTCTTCCTGCTGATTCCGTGGCTGGCCCACCGGTTCGGGGAGGACTTTCGGAACGGGATCGACAGCGATGCGGATCAGCGGTGGCGGTCCCGCAGTGCCTGAGCGGACACGGAAGTCCCGGAGGCCGGTGGCGCCGGGGCAGGAGCATCTCACCGGAGACGGTCCGGCAACCGCCGGAACGCGGGTTGAGGGTAAGGAAAGACACGGATGTGGCACTTCCTGTCCGTCATCTCCACCAGTCTGTGGGTGCGGACTCTCCGCTGCCCGAATTGCGGTGCGCGCCAATTCCAAGGCAACCGGGACGCATTTGGACGGATCGTTTGCTGGCGGTGCAAGCGAACCTTCACGCCTCAGGGCTACCGGCACGGTGTTGGATCACGGTGAGACCCCTTGGTGAAGGAGCAAGATGGGAACTGGTTTCAGTGGCGGTCGTCCGGGAGGCACGCCATGAATCGGAAGCAGAAGCAGGCACCATCAAAGTGGACCTTGGCCACGCGGATCCTGGCAGAACGCCGCGCGATCCTGGAGCGTCTGGCAGCACTGGATCAGCCGGATCCGGCCGGGGCCCGGGGACAGCTCGGCGGGGATAATACTCCGACGTCGGAGGTCATGGAGGCCGTGCAGGAGGCCGTGGCGAAAGACCTTGAACTGGCGTCACGGGAGGTCCTGGTGTCGCGCCTGAGGGCCCTGACGCGGGCCGAAGAGAAGATCCGCGAAGGAACCTACGGCCGCTGCGAGGTGTGCGGACGCCGGATCCCACCTGCGCGACTTCAGGCGCTGCCCGAGGCGGTCCGCTGCATGCCGTGTGCTGAGCGGGAAGCCAGTGGCGCCTAGGATCGCCGGGGCGCATCGGCTGTTGTCGAGACGCACGTCGGTGGCCCCCGAGGGGGAAGCGATCCTCGGCAGGAACGAGAACGATAACACTGAAAGGATTTCGTATTGGTCCTGTTCCTCTTAGCACTGCCGGTGTCGTCGCCATTGGCCGGCGAGGCCGAAAAGAAGGCGCAGGCGACCGCCGGTCTTGTGGGCACCATCGTGGCGGTCATTCCCGAGAGCCGGACACTGGTGGTGGATGTTCCCCTGAGCGCGGACGTCCTCCGGATCGGCGCCGAGATTACGAAGCGGACGAAGATTGAGGCGGCCGGCGCGGCGGCCTCCTTCGAGAGCCTCAAACCCGGGGCGCGGGTGCGCCTCAATTTCCGCCGGGTGGCCACGGGGAATGAGGCGATCTCCGTGGAGATCCTGCGCGGCGCGGAAGGCTGATGGCTCCTGCCCCTCTTCGCTTCTTCCTGGCGGAACAGGCAGAGCAAGGATATGCCTGCCCAGGCGGGTTGGACCGAGGTGATGGTGGGCCGCGCCTGCTGGACGGGGGCCGGGGCGGCGGGGCCAACGCCTCGCCATCACCAGAGAGGTGAGTGCCGGTGGCCTGGCGGGTACCACGGGGATTCTGGGCCTATCTGCTCCTCCAGATCCCGGACATCCTGCTGGCGGGCCTGATCCTCCTGCTGCTCCACTGGTGGGTCGGCCTGTCGCTCGAGTGGGCCCTCGGCCTGTTCGCCCTGTGGGTGTTGACGAATCTCGCCATGTATCCCTTGCTGCGGGATGTCTTCGCGCCACCGCGCCTTGGACCGGAGACTCTCATTGCCGCCCGGACTCTTGCCCGGGAGCCACTCGCGCCTCGGGGTTACATCCTGCTCCGGGGCGAACTATGGCGGGCCGAGACCCTGCGGCCCCAGGAGGCTATCGCGCCTGGAACGGTCCTCACCGTGCGGGCGAGGCGGGGACTCACCCTGCTCGTCGAGGCCGAAGGATCCGTCGGCGACTCGGACCGGAAGGAGGCTGTACCATGAAAGTTGAATGGGGCAGCCTAGTCAGAATGGACTACGACATGCTTTTGGATTCGGGGGAACAGATCGATTCCTCCGCGGTGAACGGGCCACTCCGCATCCGGGTAGGGGAGTGGAGGGCCCTTCCGGGCTTGGGGGAGAAGCTGGTCAGCCTGGATGTGGGGGACGAGCGGCTGATCCGGCTTCCGCCCTCGGAGGCCTTTGGGGACTGGGACCCGGATGCAGTCCTCACCATCCGGGAGACCAGGCTGGTGGGGGACGTTCCTCTGGAGGACGGCATGATGCTTCGGATCGAGACCAGCACCGGCTTTACCGCGGTCTGCCGTGCCTTCCGGATCACGGAGGATCGGGTGGCGCTGGACTTCAACCACCCGCTGGCCGGGGAACCCGTCACCCTCTTCGTCCGGGTACGAAAAGTGGTTCCGCCGGCGGGGCGGACTGCAGCCGCAGTGGGGTACCGTGCGCACAGCAAGCGGGTCGCCAAGGTTTCCAAATGGAGTCCTTAAAAGCCGGCATGCCTCAGTGCAACCAGCACCGCCCGCGAGAAGGGGACGGCCTCGGTTGGGTTCCGAGGGGAGATCGGGAAGGTCCTTTCAGGGTCTCGTGGCCGCGCATTGGATGTTGGGCCGGCGCGCTTGGAGTGACAACCGTTGTCGTGCTGGTCCTGGCGGTCCCGGATCTCGCGTTCGCGGCGGCCGCGGATGTTCAGGGCCGCTTTGGCCCCATCCTCTTCGGCCTCGCCGTGTTGGTGGTGGCAGCCAAGGTGGGTGGCCTTCTCGTCCAGCGATTGGGTCAGCCGCCGGTCCTGGGAGAACTCCTGGTAGGGATCGCCCTGGGAAACTTCCTGCCGCCCTTGTTCGGGCAGAGCGGGATCGCCTTCGTGCGGGGCGAGCCGACCCTCCTGGTCCTGGCAGAGATGGGGGTTCTGATCCTGCTCTTCGATGTGGGGCTCGAGGCGGACCTGCGCGCGCTCCTCGGGGTGGGCTGGTCGTCACTCCTGGTGGCGCTACTCGGGATCGTGGTTCCCATCCTCCTGGGCTGGGGCACGGCGGCGTGGTTGATGCCGGACAGCCCGACCCTGGCCCATGTCTTCGTGGGAGCGACGCTGTCGGCCACCAGTGTCGGGATCACGGCCCGGGTCCTTAAGGATCTCGACGTCACACAGACACGGGAGGGGCAGATCATCCTGGGTGCCGCGGTGATCGACGATGTCTTGGGGCTGGTCGTGCTGGCGGTGGTCAGCGGCGCTGTCGCGGCCGCGGCGACGGGCGGTCCAGGCCTCTCGACCCTCGCCGTCGGCGGCATCCTAGCCCGAGCCATCCTGTTCCTGGGGGTCACGGTCGGTCTCGGTCACCTGCTGTCGAGGCCCATCGTTCGGCTCGCGGCCCGGACGGGGCAGCACGGGATGCTGCTGGTCTTCGGGCTCGCCCTGTGTTTCACCCTGGCTTTCGCTGCGGAGCTGATCGGCCTGGCCGGCATCATCGGCGCCTTCGCCGCCGGCCTGATGCTGGACCCATTCGGTGAGGGGGTTCGGACGCGGAAGGAGGAGGCGACCCTGTCGGAGCTGATGCACCCGCTCTCCAGCCTGTTCGTCCCCCTCTTCTTCGTCTTGATGGGGATCCAGGTCCACCTGGGGAGCTTCGCCAGCCCGAACATCCTGGTCCTGGGCGTGGTCCTGATCCTGTGTGCGCTGGCCGGCAAGCTGGCCTGTGCCCTGGGCGTGGTGAGCCGGGGGGTCAATCGCCTGGCGGTGGCGATCGGGATGATCCCCCGCGGCGAAGTCGGCTTGATCTTCGCCGGAATCGGTGCCAGCCTGACGCTGCGGGGTGAGCCCATCCTGTCCCAGGGCGCATTTTCGGCCATCGTCCTGATGGTGCTGGCGACGACGCTGGTGGCCCCCATCGGCCTCCGGTGGGCATTCCGCAGAGGGAGAGAAAGCGGGCGATGAATCACCGCCGGATATGGTTGTTGTTTGGGCTGTTGATGGCCATGGTCGTCTCGCCGGCCGCGGCCGCGTCCCGCACCCTGACGATCACAATGCGGCTGGCCGAGGCCGAGTGGCAGGTGATCCGCCAGGATGTCCTGCCTCCCTTCGAGCGCGCCTGCGGCTGCCGGGTGCGGGCCATTGACGACGCGCCGGAGGCCCTGACGCAACGCCTGAAGGCGATGCGTGCCGCCGGCCGGATGGAGATCGACCTGTTCGCCCAGGACAACATGCGATTGCAGGAGCTGGTGAAGGCGGGCCTGGTCCAGGCCCTGAACCATCTCTACCGGAGCCAGCCGGCCCTCCACCAGGTGGACTTCGAGCCCGCGGGTTTCCAGTGGATCGATTGCAACGACTGGGAGGGGAGCGTGGTGGCCTTCCTCCGACGGGCCCGGGATCCCGAGAAGTTCCTGGTTTTCGTGTGTAACTTCACGCCGCTCGTGCGGCACGGCTACCGGATCGGGGTGCCCCGGGACGGGTTCTACCGGGAGCGGCTGAACAGCGACGCGGCGATCTACGGCGGGAGTAACGTGGGCAACGCCGGCGGCGTCTGGGCCGCACCGCTTCCCGAGCACGGCTTTCCGTTCTCATTCACCCTGACCCTGCCCCCCCTCGCGGCCCTCGTGCTTCAGCCGGAGGACCAGAGATGAGAACGCGACCTGGCAGCCCGTATCCGCTGGGCGCCACCTGGGACGGCTCTGGGGTCAACTTCGGTCTCTTTTCTGAGCACGCCACCAAAGTGGAAATGTGCATGTTCGACGGCCCGGACGGAAACCGGGAGATGGCTCGGATCCCAATGAGGGAACAAACCGATCAGGTCTGGCACATCTATCTGCCCGAGGCAAGGCCAGGCCAGCGCTACGGCTACCGGGTTGAGGGACCCTATGACCCCACCAGCGGCCACCGGTTCAACCCGGCCAAGTTGCTCCTGGACCCGTACGCCAAGGCGATCGACGGGACCATCCGGTGGAGCGACGCCCTGTTCGGGTATCCCATCGGCCACCCGGATGCCGACCTCGCCCGGGACGACCGGGACAGCGCCGCCAACATCCCCAAGTGCGTGGTGATTGATCCGGCCTTCACCTGGGGAGAAGATCGGCCGCCGCGAATCCCCTGGAACGAAACCATCATCTACGAGGTACACGTCAAGGCCTTCACCGCCCGCCACCCCGATGTTCCGAAGGCGTTGCGGGGGACATACGCCGGCTTGGCCTCCTCGCCTGCCATTGAATACCTCCGCTCGCTGGGGATCACGGCCGCGGAATTGCTGCCGGTCCACCAGTTCGTCGCGGACAAGCACCTGGTGGAGCGGGGGCTGACGAACTACTGGGGCTACAACTCCATCGGCTTCTTTGCACCCGACGTGCGATACGCCAGTTCCGGCGGGTTGGGCCAGCAGGTCACCGAGTTCAAGACCATTGTGAAAACCCTGCACCAGGCCGGGATCGAGGTCATTCTGGATGTGGTCTACAACCACACCGGCGAGGGCAACCACCTGGGACCCACCCTCTGTTTCCGCGGGATCGACAACGCCAGCTATTACCGCCTGCTGGCCGACGACCGCCGGTACTACATGGATTACACCGGCTGCGGCAACTCCCTCAATATGACCCATCCGCGGACGCTCCAGCTCATCATGGACAGCCTACGCTACTGGATCCTGGAGATGCACGTGGACGGGTTCCGGTTCGACCTGGCCTCGACGTTGGCCCGGGAACTCCACGACGTGGACCGGCTGGGAGCCTTCTTCGACGTCATCCACCAGGACCCGGTCATCTCCCAGGTGAAGTTGATCGCCGAGCCGTGGGACCTGGGCGAGGGCGGCTACCAGGTGGGCAACTTCCCCGTGCTCTGGGCGGAGTGGAACGGACAGTACCGGGACACCGTCCGGGCCTACTGGAAGGGAGACGAGGGCCAGGCCGGGGCGCTCGGGTACCGGCTGACGGGGTCCAGCGACCTGTACGGCAAGGGGGGACGGCGACCCTATGCCAGCATCAACTTCGTGACCGCTCACGACGGGTTCACCCTCCGCGACCTGGTGAGCTACAACGGCAAGCACAATGAGAAGAACGGTGAGGAGAACCGGGACGGGACCGACAACAACCTGAGCTGGAACTGCGGGGCAGAAGGACCGACCGACGACCCACCCATCATCGCCTTGCGGGACCGGCAGGAGCGGAACTTCCTGGCGACCCTTCTGCTCTCGCAGGGGGTGCCCATGCTGCTGGGCGGGGACGAGATCGGGCGGACCCAGCAGGGCAACAACAACGCCTACTGCCAGGACAACGAGATCAGTTGGTTCGAGTGGAAGCTCGACAAGCGGCGACGGGATCTTTTGGCTTTCACCCGCGGCCTCATTCAGCTCCGCCGGGAGCACCCGGTGCTGCGCCGCCGCCAGTTCTTCTTCGGCCGGCGCATCCGGGGCTCCGAGGTCAAGGACCTCTCCTGGTTCCGGCCGGACGGCAAGGAGATGACCGAGGAGAACTGGCAGGATCCCCTGGCCCGCTGCATCGGCCTTCGCCTGGCCGGGGACGCCATCGACGAGGTGGACGCCCAGGGGGAGCCCATCACCGATGATACATTGCTCATCCTCCTCAACGCCCATCACGAACCGCTGCCCTTCACGCTCCCGGCGCATCGGCCCGGCGTGAAGTGGGAGCTGGTCCTCGACACCCGCACCGCCGAGGGCCGCCGGTTGCACCGGCCGATGAAGGGCGGAGAAGTCTATGAACTGGAGGCGCGATGCGTGGCCCTGCTCCAGCTTCGGGGAAAGTCATGAGTCAGGGGCCGCGGATCTACAATCTCTTCCCGCTCCTGGCCGGACCCCTCCCAAGGTGGCGATCGCACTTTGAACGGGCAGCCGCCATGGGGTTCACCTGGGCCTTCGTGAACCCATTCCACCAGGCCGGCTATTCGGGCAGCTTGTACTCCGTGAAGGACTACTACGCCATCGACCCGCGCCTCGCCGACGGGAGCGGCCGGCCGGCCGCGGCGCAGCTCCGGGACATGCTAAATCAGGCCTCGCGGCTGGGCCTGTCCGTCATGATGGACCTGGCGATCAACCACACCGCCTTCGATTCGCTGCTCACCCGGGAGCACCCCGACTGGTTCCGGCGGGAGCCGGACGGGAAGATCGCCCACCCCGCGGCGACGGATGGGGGCACCCGCGTCGTCTGGGGGGACCTGGCGGAGGTTGATAACAGCCACAGTCCCGACCGTGAGGCCCTCTGGGCCTACTGGCGGAAGCTCGCCCTCCACTTCGCGGGTCTGGGTTTCCGGGGATTTCGTTGCGACGCCGCGTATCAGGTCCCCGCGGCCCTGTGGCGGGACATCATCGGGACAGTCAAGGCTGAGTATCCCGACGTCCTGTTCTTCGCCGAGACCCTCGGCTGCACGTCCAAGCAGACGTTGGCCACGGCGAGGGCGGGGTTCGACTTCATCTTCAACAGCAGCAAATGGTGGGACTTCCGTGAACCGTGGTGCCTGGAGCAGTACGGCGAGACGGCGCCGGTGGTCCCCTCCATCAGTTTTCCCGAATCCCATGACACGCCCCGGTTGGCTTCAGAACTGGATGCTGACCGGGCGGCGGTACTCCAGCGATACGCCTTCGCGGCCGTCTTCTCGACGGGACTGATGATGCCCATGGGGTTCGAGTTCGGGTTCCGAAAGCGCCTCCACGTGGTGAAAACAACGCCGGAGGACTGGGAGGCCCCAACCTGGGATCTCACCGGCGCCATCACCGCCATCAACCGGACCAAGGCGGCCCACCAGCCGTTGAACGAGGAGGGGCCTCTCCAGCCGGTGGATCTCGGCGACCCCCGGCTCTTCGGGTTCCGGAAGTGGACGCGCGATGGGCGCGAGTGGGTTCTGGTGGTTCTCAATCTGGATCGGGCGGCTGGGAGCCGCGTGCAGGTCCCGCCGGATCTGCCGACGAATCCGGCGCTTTTCTGGACGGATCTGGGGAGTGCGGCGTCTGGCCTGCCCTCTGATTTCGCCCGCCTCGAACTTGGCCCATCCGGCATCCTGATCCTGCACCCGCCGTCTGGGGGCGATGCACCTCCCGCAGGAAGGGGCCGATACAGGCTGACGTGACAGGGGGGCGACGGGATGGGGACGGAGGTAGCATCGGGGTCGAGCTGGCTTGCTTGACCCGGGAGCCCGGCATGGGTCATGATGACCGCGAGGAGGAAAGATGCCAAAGCAGCCAAGGATCCTTGTGGTGGATGATGATCCGGAGATGCGTGCGCTTCTCCTCGACGTGCTCAGCAACGAGGGGTACGAGGTCGTGGAGGCCAAAGATGGAACCGAGGCGGTGCTGGCCCTCCGGGCGCGGAAGTTCGATGTCATCCTGATGGACAAGAACATGCCCGGGCCGAGCGGTCTCGACCTGCTCCCGGGGTTCCGGCGGGTCTGCCCTTGGTCCCCGATCATCATGATGACCGCCTTCGGCGATGTCCCGTCCTACATGGAGGCCGTGGAGAAGGGCGCGGTGGAATACCTCTTCAAACCCTTCCGGATGGAGGAGTTGAAGGCGGCCATCGCCAAGGCCCTGGGGCGGGACGCTGAATCCCAAAGGTGACATCCGGGGGGGTTCGGCGTAAGCCGCTGATACTGGTCCTATGCGAAATCTCACGACGCGCCTGGTCATTCTCTTGATGCTGGCGCTGATGATCATCACCGGCGTCTACGACTACTTCCGGCTTCTTCGCGAGCGCGAACGGCTCGTCGAGCAGACCCAGGAGGACGTGCGGATCTTCGCCGAGACGTTGGCGCTGGCGGTGAGCCGGAATGTTCGGTGGGGCCGCACGACGGCCGAGCTGAAAGAACTGCTGGACGACATCCTGGCGCGTCCCGGCCTGGTGGCTGTGGCCATCTTCGATCCCGACGGGCAGGTCGTGGCGGAGAACGTTGCTGCCGGGGCAGCGGCGCCGGCGCGGGATAAGACGGTCCGAGAAACCTTGAAGACGAAGGAGGCGGTCTCGGTCCCGCTGGAGATGGAGTCCGGGCGAATCCTGCGCTATGTTCAGCCGTTTCGGTGGCCCGGGGGTCGCACCGGGGCCATCGAGGTCCAGCAGACCCTGGGTGGGATGGAACGGGAGTTCCGCCGAGCAGTCCGGGAAAGTGTTCTCTCCCGCTTGGTGGTCCTGGCCCTCTTCGTCCTCTCGGTTGTGGCCCTGACCCGCTGGAGCATCGCCCGGCCGATCCGCGCCCTGATTTCGGGCGCCCGGGCGGTGGGTCGTGGGGACCTCTCGCAGCGGATTGAGCTTGCGCGCCGGGACGAGATCGGTCAGCTCGCGGAGGAGTTCAACCGGATGGCGACAAACCTACAGGCGGCGCACGACGAACTCCTCCGGCAGGCCGAGGGGCGCCTGCGGCTGGAGCAGGAGGTGCAGCAGGCCCAGAAGCTCGCCGCGGTCGGCATGCTGGCGGCCGAGGTGGCCCACGAGATCGGCACGCCGTTGAACATCATCTCCGGGCGTGCGGAGGTCTTGGAACGGGTGGTGCCTCGCGACCAACATGAACACCGGCACCTGGACGTGATCCTCAAGCAGACCGAGCGGATCAGCGGGATCATCCGCACCCTCCTGGACTACACCCGGCCGCGGCGTCCGAATCTCCGTCCCGAGGGCATCGTGCCCATTCTCGGCCGCGTGGCAGACCTCTTGCTGGAGCGAAGTCGCCGCCGCAAGGTGCGCATCGAGTTGGACCTGCCGATCGGCCTTCCCCAAGTCCAGATCGATCCGGATCACCTCCAGCAGCTCTTCCTCAACCTCTTGCTGAACGCGCTGGATGCCTCTCCCCCAGGCGAGACGGTCCGGGTGACGGCGGGACCAGACCCGATCCTGCCAGCCGACGGGCGGGCCGGGATCGTCCGGGGCAAGGCGAACGGACCGTGTCTGGCCATCCACGTGGTGGACGGCGGCAAGGGGCTGACCGCCGAGCAACTGGATCATGTCTTCGAGCCCTTCTTCTCCACGAAGGGGCACGGCCTGGGAACGGGGCTGGGCCTGGCCATCGTCGAGGAGATCGTGCGCGCCCACCGCGGGGAGGTGGAGATGCTGAGCATCCCGGGGCGGGGGACCGAGGTTATCGTCCGGCTGCCGCTGACCGGCGAGGGCGCGGCGGCCCCGGAGCCGATTGTTCGAGACGCGACGCGAGAGGCGGGAGAACGTGGAGGCTGACCTGTTCAGAGAATTGCGGGCTGACGCCACCCTGCATCCCCGGGTGCCGGTGGCGACCTACCGGCTCCAGTTCAATCGGGGCTTCACCTTCGAGGATGCCCGGCGGTCGGTCCCGTACCTAGAGGCCCTGGGCATCAGCGACGTCTATGCCTCTTCGTACCTGGCGGCGCGGCCAGGGAGCATGCACGGGTACGACATCGCGAACCACAATGCGTTGAACCCCGAGATCGGAACCCAAGAGGACTACGCACGTCTGGTCAGCGAGTTGCGAGACCGGGGGATGGGGCAGATCCTGGACGTGATCCCCAACCACATGGGGATCGCCGCCGGGTGCAATCCCTGGTGGAACGACGTCCTGGAGAACGGGCCGAGCTCCCCGTACGCTGAATTCTTCGACGTGGACTGGGACCCGGTCAAGCGGCAACTGGCCAACAAGGTCCTCCTGCCCATCCTGGGGGATCAGTATGGGCGCATCCTCGAGAACCAGGAACTGGTGCTGGAGTACGCGGACGGCTCCTTCAACCTCCGCTACCACGAGACGCGATTGCCCATCGCCCCCCGCTCGGTGACCCAGATCCTGGGCCATCGCTTGGAGGCCCTGACGGCCACCCTCGGGGAGGCGGACCCGCACCTGCAGGAGTACCAGAGCATCATCACCGCCCTCACCAACCTGCCGGGCCGGACCGAGATCGCACAGGACCGGGTCCGGGAGCGGATGCGGGAGAAAGAGGTGATCCGCCGGCGCCTGGCCCGCCTCGCGGAGACCTGCGAGGCAGTGCGCACCTCCATCGAGGAGACGGTCCGCATCTTCAATGGCAAGCGGGGCGATCCCCGCAGCTTCGATCTCCTGGACCGCCTGCTGGACGACCAGGCGTACCGGCTTGCCGACTGGCGGGTGGCGGCCGAGGAGATCAACTACCGCCGCTTCTTCGACATCAACGAGCTGGCGGCCATCCGGATGGAGAATCCCGCCGTCTTCCGGGAGACGCACCGGCTCATCCTGCGGCTGGTGGAAGAGGGAAACGTCACCGGCCTCCGGCTGGATCACCCGGACGGGCTGTTCGATCCACCTCGCTACTTCCAGGCCCTCCAGCGAGAGCGGTTCGCCCAGGTCGTCCGCGCCCGCCTCCTCCGGGGGCCGGCCATGACCGAGCCGGATCGAGAAGCGGTCGTGGCCCAGGCGGTGGCCCAGTTCGAGGCCGCCTGCCGGGAAGGCCCGGGACAGCCTGGATGCCGCTCGCTCTATCTCCTGGCGGAGAAGATCCTGGCCAGGGGGGAACGCCTCCCGACCCAGTGGACCATCCACGGGACCACGGGCTACGAGTTCCTGAACCTCCTGGGGGGCCTGTTCGTGGACGGCGGCAACGAGAAGGCGATGACCGCCGCCTACACCGCCTTCACCGGCCAGCGGACGCCCTTCGCCGATCTGGTGTACGAGTCGAAGCAGCTCATCCTGCAGGTCTCGATGTCGAGCGAGTTGAACGTGCTCGGGCACGCCCTCGACCGGCTGTCCGAGCGGAACCGATACTCGCGGGACTTCACCCTCAACAGCCTCACCCTCGCCCTGCGGGAGGTGATCGCATGCTTCCCGGTATACCGAACCTACATTGACGGCCGGAGCCAGGAGGTCGCACTCCAGGACCGAGCCTGCGTCGAGGTGGCGGTGGCCTTTGCCAAGCGGCGCAATCCCGCCACCAACGTCTCCGTCTTCGATTTCGTGCGCGACGTGCTGCTGCTGCGATACCCGGAGAATGCTGACGAGGCCTATCGTGAGGACCAGCGCACCTTCGTCCAGAAGTTCCAGCAGCTCACCGCCCCGGTCACGGCCAAGGGGGTGGAGGATACTGCGTTCTACCGCTACAACCGGCTGGTGAGCCTGAACGAGGTCGGGGGCGAGCCGGACCGGTTCGGGATCTCTGTGGAGGAGTTCCACAAGCAGTGCCTGGCCCGCCAGGAGAAGTGGCCGACCGGCCTGTCCGCCACCTCGACTCACGATACCAAGCGCAGCGAGGACGTCCGGGCCCGGATCCACGTCCTGTCGGAAATCCCCCGGGAGTGGCGGGCGGCGGTTGGCCGCTGGCACCGGTGGAACCGGGGACTCCTCACCGAGGTGGATGGCCACCCCGCCCCGGACCGCAACGACGAATACCTGCTGTACCAGACGCTGGTGGGCGCCTGCCCCCTCGCTCCCCTGGGGTCGGCCGAGGCCACCGCCTTCACGGCCCGGATCCAGAACTACGTGTTGAAGGCGGCCAAAGAGGCCAAGCTCAACACAAGCTGGATCAACCCAAACAAGGCCTACGACGAAGCCCTCCGGGCCTTCGTCGCTGGGATCCTCGACGCATCGCCCGGCAACCGGTTCCTCACCGACTTCACCGCGTTCCAGGCGTTCATAGCCCGCCTGGGGATGGTCAACAGCCTGGCCCAAACGCTGATCAAGATCACCGCGCCTGGCGTTCCCGATTTCTATCAGGGGACCGAGGTCTGGGACTTCAGCCTGGTGGATCCGGACAACCGCCGACCCGTGGACTTTGCCGCCCGGGCGGCCCTCCTGGAGGGTCTGCGGCAACGGATCGCTGACGGGGACCTCGCGGGACTGGCTCGCGAACTGGTGGAGCAGTGGCCGGACGGCCGGATCAAGCTGTACACCATCCACCGCGCCTTGACCTACCGGCGGGCGGCGCCGGACCTGTTCCGGGCGGGGGAGTACGTCCCGCTGCGCACGGAGGGAGTGCACGCTGGACACCTCTGCGCCTTCGCGCGTCGCCAAGGGACGATCGCGGTCCTGACGGTGGTCCCGCGCCTCACCGCGGGGCTGACCGACAACGGGGCCCGGCTCCCCCTCGGGAACGAGGTCTGGGGAGACACGTCGGTGGCACTGCCGGAAGAGATTCCTCGGGGGCCGTACATCAACCTCTTCACCGGGGCGGAGGTCCGGGTGACCGAGAGGGACAGCGGCCGGATCCTGGCCGTCGGGGAGATCCTGGGGGAGTTCCCGGCGGCCCTCCTGGAGGCTCCGGCGCTTGCCCCAGTGGGGCCCGGCGAGAGGTGACGACTCCGTCGCGATCACCTGAGCACGGGAATGGTTTACCTCCTGAAGATTCTACTCTAGGATTGACCCCGCTGGAGGGACAACGGTGATGACGCGGTTCGAGTTCGTGGCCTGCAGCGAGCTGATCCAGATCCTGGGCCTGCGATCGGACGACGAGCGGGAGCTGGCCGAGATCCTGGAGGAAGTCTCCCTGGATTCCGTTCACTACCACACCCATGGACATTTCCTGCGCCATGGGTTCGTGGGGGCACCCTACCCGAATGACTTCGCCACCTGGGCGGCGATCCAGGTCCGCGACCGGGTGCTGGGGGAACGCCTGAGCGTGGTGAGCCCGCTGGACTTTCCCTCGTTGGAAGCGCTGCGCGAGGAAGTCCTCACCATCATTGATGATCACCTGAGCCATCTCAGTATCGTGCCGCGGGTGATATTCGGGGAGCCGTTCGACTTCATGCAGTCGCGGATCGTCGAGGTGCCAACGGGCGTGACCGCTGACAGCCTTGAGGAATTCCGGGCCGGCCTGGCCACGATCCAGCCCAGCGCCATCTACTTCCACACCATTGAGGCCCCACGACGCCTGGCGCGACCCGAGACGGACTTCACCGTCTGGTTGCGTGAGGGGCTCGGACACACCGCGCTGGCCGCGGCCATCAGCCGGGTGGATCCCTACGCGGGGAGCCTGGAGCGGCTGCGAACGACACTCTTGCGGCTCTGCGATGCCGAGCTGGGAGTGTCCCTGGGGGCGAGCCTGCCAGCGGCAGCGGCCCCCGAATCGCCACGGAGGACTTGATGCCTTGCAGACCTTTCCGTGTGAGAATTCCGAGATGAATCACGCCAGCCTCGAGGCGTATCGGGAAGTCGCCCCGCCGGGCACGGTGGAGTTCCTGTACCGCCTGAGCGAGAAGGTGCAGGGGCGATCGTTCCTCCACATCAACTCCACGCGACAGGGCGGGGGCGTCGCGGAGATCCTCATGCGTCTGGTCCCCTTGCTGAACGATCTCGGGATCAAGGCATCGTGGGAAGTCCTGGACGGGAACCCGGAGTTCTTTCGCGTGACCAAGGCATTCCACAACGCCCTGCAGGGGGAGGAACAGGTCATTACCGATGAGATGTACGAAACCTTCCTGGAGTGCAACCGGGAGAACGGAGAGCGGCTCCCGCTGGACGCGGACCTCATCATGATCCACGACCCGCAGCCGGTCGCCCTCATCCTGCGACGGGACGCTCGGGGCAAGTGGGTCTGGCGCTGCCACATTGATGCCTCGCGGCCGCAGCGGCGGGTCTGGAATTTCCTGCGGCAGTTCGTGGAACAGTACGACGCGGCCGTCTTCTCCCTGCCCAAGTTCGCCCAGCGGCTGCCCATTCCACAATACCTCATCTACCCGTCCATTGATCCGCTGAGCGACAAGAACCGGGAGCTGTCCGATCGGGAGGTGGCGGGGATCCTGAGCCGCCTGGGTGTCCCCCAGGACAAACCGATCCTCCTCCAGGTCTCGCGGTTTGACCGCTTCAAGGATCCGGTCGGGGTGATCAACGCCTACCGGATGGTGAAGCGGCGCACCGACTGCCGCCTGGTCCTGGCGGGGGGCGGGGCGGTGGATGATCCCGAGGGACAGGTGGTGTTGGCGGAGGTCCGGGAGGCTGCGGGACGCGACCCAGACGTCCACGTGCTGGAGCTGCCCCCGGACGCTCACCTGGAGATCAATGCGCTCCAGCGGGCGGCAACCGTGGTGCTCCAGAAGTCCACCCGGGAGGGATTCGGCCTCACCGTGGCCGAGGCGATGTGGAAGGGCAAGCCGGTGATCGGCGGGACGGCCGGCGGGATCACGGTGCAGATCGTGTACGACCTGACCGGCTACACGGTGAACTCCGTCGAGGGGGCAGCCTACCGGATCCGCTACCTGCTCAACAACCCCGAGGCGGCGACGCGCATCGGCCGCATCGCGCGGGAGCATGTCCGGCGGAATTTCCTCATCACGAGGCACCTGGCGGACTACCTGATGCTGCTCCACGTGATGATGAGCGGCCGCCCTCCCCACCGGCAGCCGCCAGAAGACCAGCCTCCGACCTCAGAGGCGTAGGGGCCTCGGCCATTTGGGCAGCCCCTTGTATGGGTGAGAGCGGCACTCGCCCTCGAGGCCAAGCAGAATTCCTCCGGCCTGATGGAGGTGGACCATGCATGAAACCTGGACCGACATCCTGGTGACCATGTTCCGGGAGGTGGTGCAGCGGCTAGCCCTGGTGGCCCCCCGGCTCCTGGCCATGCTGACGCTGATCTTGGTGGGATGGGCCGTGGCCGCCATCGCTCGGCGTCTCACGGTGCGGATTCTCCGCGCCGCGGACTTCGACCAGCGCTGTGGACGCTGGGGCCTTACCACCACGCTCACCCGCGGGGGCATCCGCCAACCCCCGACGGCGCTGGTGGGTCGGCTGCTCTTCTGGATGATCTTCCTCGTGGCGCTCCTGATGGGGATCGAGGCGCTGGAAATGCCGGCGACGGCCGGACTGGTGGCGGTCGTCCTCCATTTCCTGCCCAACCTCATCGTCGCGGGCCTGGTCATGGTGATCGGGTGGCTCCTGGCCAACTTCCTGGCTCAGGCCGCCCTGATCGGTGCGGTCAACGCTCAGGTGGCCGGCGCCCCTCTCATCGCCGGCGCCGTGCGGTGGCTGGTCCTGGTGTTCGCCGGCGCCGCCGCACTGACCCAGCTCGGCATCGCCCGGGAGATGGTCCTCCTGGCCTTCGGGATCGCCTTCGGGGGCACCGTCCTGGCCCTGGCCCTGGCCTTCGGCCTGGGCGGCAAGGATCTGGCCCGGGAGATCCTGGAGAGCCGCCTCCGGAAGCAGGACGAGGACCGGGACTCGCTGACCCACGTGTGAGCCGGAGGATGTCCGGCGATCCCGAGATGCCGCCTGGCCGGACGCGTGGTGGACCCGCACCCAGTGCGGGCGGGGATGCAGAAGGGGATCCTGAGGCGGGGAGACCGCCTGGGGTGACGGGAGAAGAGGACCTGTGCGATCAATCGGAGCGGAACCGTTCGTCTTCTATTCCACCGCCCATATCGTGGAGCTTACCGGACGCACGGCTCGAACCCTGGTCGAGCTCCGGGAGGGCATCCGGGAGGTGACGGGCTCCAGCATCTTCCACCACACCTTCGGCGCCCTCCGGGACCGGCCCTTCGCTGCCCACCGGTATGCCAGCGATTTCGCCCGCTGGACATCGGAGGTGCTGCAGGACTGGCCCGTGGCCGAGCGCCTGGCCTTCATGGATCCCACCGACTTCCCCTCGATCCGGGAGCTGCGCGAGCGGATCCTCCAAGTCATTGACGACCGTCTAGCCGAGGAGGGAGAGACGGTGCCCGCGCCGCCGGGGCGGGAGTTCCATTTCACCCAATCCATCAGTCTGATCTACCCCGTCGGCCAGGCGGCCCGGACGCTGACAGAGCTCGCCGAGGGGATCCGCCGGGCCAGCGCCCGCACCCTCTTCTTCCATCTGGTGGAGGCGCGTCTCCGGATCGGCCGCTGCACCAATGACTTGTCCGCTTGGTTGTCGGATAGCCTGGACGCCCCGGACCTGGCCAGGCGCCTCGACCAACTCGATCTCCTCGTCACCTCGACGGAGGACCTGCGGCAGCAGGTCCTGTCTGTCCTCGGGGGGCCGGCATGAGTCCACCCAACCTCCGACTGGATGATTACATTCCCGTCGTCGGTGTCGCTGCCATCGAAGAGATCCGGGCGCTGGCCTGCCGGCTGGAGGGGCGGCGTGCCCTGATGGTGAACTCCACGGCGGTGGGTGGGGGCGTGGCGGAGCTTCTCAATCGCCTGATCCCCCTCCTGGAGGATCTGGGGATCCCGACCCGCTGGGAGGTCATCCGGGGCGGGGAGGAATTCTTCGGCGTCACCAAGGCCATCCACAACGCGCTCCATGGGACCCGGGTCGAGATCACGAAGTCCATGCTGGACCTGTTCCGGGAGGTGAACGCCGGCAACGCAGCGGCGCTCAATCTCCGGGCCGACCTGGTGGTGATCCACGATCCGCAGCCGCTCGCCCTGATTGCAGCGCGGAGGAACGGAAGGGACCACTGGGTCTGGCGCTGCCACGTCGATGTCTCGCGGCCCCAGCCCGACGTCTGGTCCTTTCTCCGGCAGTACGTGGTCCAGTACGACGCCTCGGTCTTCTCCGCCCCGGAGTTCGCCCAGGTTCTGCCCATCACCCAGTACATGATCCACCCGGCGATCGATCCCCTGGCGGAGAAGAACCGTGACATGCCACCGGGAGAGATCGAGGCCGTCCTGATGCGCCTCGGGATCCGCGATGACCGGCCCATCGTCACGCAGGTGTCCCGCTTCGACCGACTCAAGGATCCCGTTGGGGTCATCCGGGCCTACCGGTTGGCCCGGCGGACCGCGGACTGCCAGTTGGTTCTGGCGGGGGCGGGGCCACGGACGATCCGGAGGGAGCAGCCGTCCTGGAAGAGGTCCGGCAAGCGGCTGACGGGGACCCCCTCATCCACATCCTGGAACTCCCCCCCTTCAGCGACCGGGAGATCAACGCCCTCCAGCGGGCCTCGACCGTGGTCATTCAGAAGTCGCTCCGGGAAGGGTTCGGCCTGACCGTGACGGAGGCGCTCTGGAAGAAGCGGCCGGTCATCGCCTCGGCCGTGGGCGGGATCCCGCTGCAAGTGGTGCACAACCTCACCGGGCTCCTGGTCCACTCCGTCGAGGGGACAGCGCACCGGATTCGGTCCCTGCTCCGTGACCCGGCCTTCGCCCGCCGGCTGGGCGAGAACGGCCACGAGTACGTGAAGACCCGGTTTCTGACCACCAGCAACCTGCAAGCGTGGCTGGCCCTGGCCATCTCTCTGATGCATCCCGGTGAGCGGATCATCCGGCTGACATAACCCCCGGCCTCGGGAAACGTGGGAGGAGCGGAAGCCAGACCGCGAGTGGTCAGGAAGTGCGAGGTTCGAGTCGAGAAGCGAGGAGGCAAAATGAAGCAGGCCTACTTCATCGCGGGGCTGATCCTGGGGCTGGCCATCGCCGTCTTCGCCCTGCAGAACACGACGGCGGTCGAGGTCAAGTTTCTCGCGTGGCAGGTGACCGGTTCACTGGCCGTGGTCGTGCTGGGCTCGGCGGCGGCCGGGGCCCTGGTGGCGTTGCTCTTCGGCATCCCGGAGATCGTGATGGCCCGCTGGCGCATGCGGAACCTGGAACGCCGCCTCCAGGGAACTCCCCCCGAAGGGGCAGGGCCGCAGGTCCCGAGCCAGTAGAAGGCCAGAGGGCTGGCCGAGCACCTCCAGGATCGGCTCCCGGTCCTGATCTCGAACCGAGAGCCGTACACACACTCATGGATGCCGGCGGGGTGCGGACCGTCCGTCCTGCCAGCGGCCTTACCACGGCCCTCCATCCCGTCATGCGGGTGGCCCGCGGGATCTGGGTGGCCGCCGGCCGGGGCGAACCCGATCGGCAGGCAGCCGATCCCTCCGGCCGTGGGGGTGGGCCACAGGGTGTGATGGGGTTTACATATGGCATCGGGGTCGATTCTAAACTCTTCACCAAGGGGGGACGCGATGGCAATCATTGCTATTTCCCGAGGGACATTCAGCGGTGGCGAGGCCCTGGCCAGGCGTTTGGCCGAGCGGCTGGGATATCAGTGCATCAGCCGGGAGGTGATCCTCCAGGCGGCATGGGGGTATGGGGTCCCCGCGGAGGAGCTCACGGCAGCAATGGAGAAGCCGCCCTGGCTCTGGGAGCGCCTATTCGGCGAACGCGCTGCCTACCTCACCTTCGTGCGCGCGGCCCTGTGCGAGCATGCCCGCGGGGGCAAGGTCGTCTATCACGGCCACCTCGGGCATCTCCTGCTGCCAGGCATCTCCCACGTCATTGGCGTTCGGGCGATCGCAGATATGGAGTTCCGCATCAAGGCGGCCATGCAGCAGCAGAACCTCGCGCGCGAGGACGCGATTGCCTACATCGAGAAGGTGGATAAGGAGCGGCGGCTGTGGACCCGGCTCCTGTATGACGTCGAATGGGATGACCCCTCCCTGTACGACGTGGTCCTGAACCTGAGCCGCATGCGCCTTGCCACCGCGTGCGAGATGGTGGCCCACATGACCGAGCAGGAAGAGTTCAAGCCGACCCCCGAGTCGGTGAAGGCCATGCAGGATCTCACTCTTCACAGCCGGGTCTTGGCTGCGCTGGTCAAGGATTTCCGCACCAGGGGCGCCGACCTGAGGGTAACAGCCGATGACGGAATCGTGACCATCACCGGCACGACCCAGTTGCCGGCAGTTGTGGATCTCGTCCCCTCGGTGGTTCGCCAGGTGGAAGGAGTGAAGGAAGTCAGGAGTGAGGTAACAACGGTCATCCCTGTTCCCTTCGCGGGCATATAACCCCAATCCGAAATTACCAACCGCCAAGGCGCCAAGAACGCCAAGACCAGAAGGGCTCATTGGGGGAAACAAACGGAACTTCGGAAGGCCCCATGAGCGCGCTTTCGGGTTCTTTGGTGGAGAGATCGGAACATCGTATTCTTGGCGACCTTGGCGTCATGGCGGTTCAAGTTTTTTCTCGGATCAGGCATAACAGCCGCACTTGGCAGATGAATTGTGCCTGGCCCGAACCACCAGTCCGGGAACCTTCAGGCGAAGGTCGACGCGGCGCCCCCCTCCACGGCATGGTCACATCCACCTGCGCGTGGTCGGCTCCCCAGGCGCTTGGACCCCGTGGTGATCTACATAGATGACGCGGGGGACGAGCCGGCCTTCGCCACCCTGGGGAGCGACGGCATCTCCATGATCGTTGGGCGCCGCAACCGAACCCGGGCGCGGTTGTTCGTTCGCCATCCTGGTGAGGTGCAACGCCTGCTGCGTCTCCTCGCCCAGTTGCTAGAGGGGATCACGCGCCGCACGTTTGCGTGTGAAGACTTCGAGACGGATAGGGCGAGAGTTCGTTCACCAGAAGGACAAAATCCTACTGCTGGCCCATGACGCGGAGGTAGGAGACCAGATTCTTCGGTGTCCGGGTCAATCCGAGCTTCGCGCGGATGTTGTTCCGGTGAAAAGCGATGGCACTGGGGGAGACCTTCAGCAGGGCCGCAACCTCTTTGGTTCGTTTGCCAAGGCGCAATAAATCGGCGACCTGGATCTCCGTGGGAGTCAGTTTCATCTTCCACGAATCGAGCTGCCGGGCGAATGAGGACGCGATGTTGGTGAGGTTGGACTCCATGACCTCCATGAGGATGCGTTGGTCTTCATCAAGCCGGGTGGCCTTCAGGTTCTCCAGGTAGGGTAAGACAAGCTTCTCCAGGGTGGCCCGCACGCTCTCCAGGTTTCGCTGGCTCTCCTGCTCCCGGTGTTCCAGCAAAGTCGTCAGGGCGGCATTCAGTTTCTCAATCTTCTTCAGTTGGAGCGAGATCTCGCGGTCCTTTTCCAGGAGGGCCTCCTCGGCCTGGACGCGCGGCGTGATGTCCCGGTTCACCCTCAGCGCGCACAGCTTGCCGTCAAAGACGATGGGCGTCACCGCCGTCTCGACGTCAACGAGTGTGGAATCCAGTCGAACGATCTTGCGGCGTTCCGGGGGGCCGGGAAGCCTCTGCTGCAGCACCTGCTGCGTACGCTGAGTCACCGCGGATTGGTAGTCCGGATGGAAGAACTCGAGCAGGGAGCGCCCAACCAGGTCTTCGGGCCGCGAGGCGCCGACGAGCCTCGCGGCCGCAGGATTTGCGAAGACGATCCTGTCCCCGTCGGAGACGAGCACGGCATCGGGCAGAAATTCGATCAGATTGCGGTACCGTTCCTCCGCCTCCCTGAGGGCCTGCTCCGCCACCTGGCGTGCCGTATTGTCGAAGAGGTAGCCCCGGATCTGCTGCAGGGCCCCCCGCTCGTCGAATAGCCCCACAGCGTTCTCCACCACGTGGATGAGAACCCCGTCTCGCCGCCGGCGCACGCACTCGTAGTACTCCAACTTCTTCCGCTCCCGGAGCAGGTCGACGAAGACTGCGTGCTCCCGCTCGTCGGGATGGAGGGAAATCATGTTTGCGTCTAGGGCCTCTCGCCGGTCGGAGAACTTGAAGATGGCGACGAAGGCGGGATTGCAGGCGAGGATCCTACCATCCGGAGTTGCCAGGTAATCCCCGGTGAGGTCGTCATCGAACAATCGACGGTAGCGCTCCTCACTTTCTCGGAGCGCGGCCTCGGTTCGCCTGTACTCGTGAAGGAGCGCTGTTTGCGTCGCCGCCTCAGTCAACTGCTTCCGGAGCTCTCGGATCTCCCCGAGGAGCTCATCCCTCGTTTTGCGTGGCTTCCCCATGGGTCTGCCCTCCGACACCGATTTCATTCGCGCTGAGCCTAGCCGTGACAGGCTGCTGACGAACTCCCCCGATGTAACGGCTCGGAGTTCTGCACAGGGCACCGTCAAGCATAGGACGTGACGGAGCGATCCCGGGCAGCAAAAGCGCCGTCTATGCCTTCAGACGCGTCCTCCCTGGCCTCTCACGTCTCGGGTCAGGCTCCGCCGAGGTCGCCTAAGGTCGGCACTACTGGCGCTGCCTTTCCTGTGCCTGGTCCTCAGTGGACAGTAGCCCACCGATGCCTTGCTCTACGGGTGAGTAGAGTGGCGATCACCAGGGAGCCTCTCCTCCGCTGGGAGTCGTTCTCCCCTCACGCAACCGAGTCCTCTTTACGGCACAGCTATTGGCACCCCTGCGTGAGCACGGGGTCCCTCCTCTGACGAGCCTCTGAGAACCAGCCGAAGTGGCAGTGACAGGAACTGAGCCTTCACCTTTCGCACTGACTAGGATCCTTAGCCATTTATTCTTTTCGAAGAATTGCGCAACAAAAACTAGCGATTACCTAGCACTATACCACCATTTTATTCTCTGGTCATTATACGGCAAGTCGAATTTGTGGATAAGCGACTTATTTTTAATAGATTGGATAATTAAAAACTAGGCATTTACTAGTGATCCACTAACTATCTGTTATTTGTCCGAGGAAGATGACTTCTCTTATATTAAAAACACAGTGAGAAGCAACCCTTTGGCAGCAATGGTCCGTTGATGCGGGTGAGGAATCCAAAGGAGGTGGAGGTGATGTCAGACACCAAGATTACCCTAGGCAACCAAGCGGGTACGGGAAAGGAAACTCCTGCGTCGAAGTGGCGAAACACCCTCGCGATTGCCGGCATGTTCTGCATCATGGCGGGCGTTTTCGTTGGTGCGGCGAGCAAGGAAGCGGGGGGAGTGGCGGCGAAGTTCCTCGCCATTGCCGGTGCCCTTCTGATAGCCATCTCAATCGTCACGGCAGCCATCAACGCAGTGTCCTCCAGACTGAATCGTGGCAAGGGGACGTCCGTCGAATCGCGCTCCTGACGTATCCAGATTCGCCGAGGAACCTCGGAGTACCAGGAAGTGCTGGAGTGGCTCATACAGGGGATCACCGTTTGAGTCCCGGCCGGAGGAGTGCGGTCCATAGCTTGTTTCCCCCTACCTCGATTCTTACGAGGAGTCGGGGAATTCGAGGCCAGTGTTTGGCGTCAATCCAAACCGCCCCCCGGATTTGTTAAGCGCCAGGCTGTGAGTGTGATGGTAGCAGGAGGACTCGTGCTCGTCGCTCCTCGGTTTATCCCGATCGAGCAGGGCTCAACCCTGTACGTGGTAAAGATGCTTATCTCGGTGGCGGGATTTATTCTCCTCTGCCTCGGCGCACTCCTATATCTTTACATACTCATAAGAGATCGGCCCAGCTGAGCGCACCCAGCAGGTCGGGATCCGGTCGAGATGGGGTCCAGATGGCTGAACTCGCGGATCGGAGGCTGGCGGAAGCCCCTTCGACCTCATTGTCCATGCTAGACCATCAAACTAGGAAGTTACTACTCAAGGAGAAAATGACGATGTCCGAATCCAACAAGGTCATCACGGGTCACCAGCCAGATATTGATAGTACCGCCAAGGAGACCTCTCCGCTGGACTGGCGCAGGACTTCTATGGGTCTTGGCCTGTTCACGATGGTTTGTGCCCTGTTCGCTGCTGCAGCGGGCAAGGAAACAGGTAGCTTACTGGCAAAGGTCCTCCTGGTCGTCGCTTTCCTATTGATAGCTGTCCCCATTGTCACCAACATTGTCAATTCAGTATTATCCAAGATGAAACGCTTTAACGGGATGACCACCAAGCCCGGATCCTGACGACCTCAGGGAATTCAAGGACCGGGGCAGTGAGAGCGCCGCGATGCCGTGAAGGCCGGACCATCGGTCCTTGTCCTTACCGAGGGAACTTCCTCCCTCCAACTTAATGGGGCTTGCCAATCCGGCGAGCGCGCACAATACAGGTGACGGGCCCCGACGCCGGGAGAAACTAGGAGGACCCGCCACACTCCCCGCGAATCGCATTGCCGCCCGGGGATGAGTCCGGGACCTCCCAGTCGCAAACCGCAGATCTTCCTTCGCCATCCCACCCAGGCGCAACGTTTCTTGTCTCCCATCACCCAGGTGCTTGACGAGACGACGCCCCGCTCTCCTCGTACTCAACCCGCCTGAACCGCGCCGTCGCATACCTCATCGCTCCGACCCCGCCTGCCGGACCTGCCCCCCATCTCGCACGCCCCTCGTCACCCGGACCAGACCGGCCAGGCTCAGAATGTAGGCGGCGGTCGCCAGGAAGCTATTCACGAAATAGCCCAGGGGCTTTCCTGCCATCTGGGCCGGAAAGACAACGACAAGCAGAGCGACCATGATCGGGAACACGTTCATGACAACCAGCGAGGGCACGCGCATGGGCACCTCTGCGTCCAAGTGGTCACGTCCCATGCACGCCAGGGCCACGAACGCCGCCACCGCCCCAATCACGAAGAGCAGGACATCGAACACCGACGGTGGTCCCAGACGGCGAACCGTGAGAGCCCCGGCTGCCCACAGGGAGACCGTGTATCCGTACGGGATGGACAGAATGCTGGTCACCCGGCCGATGGCGTTGTTCATGATGCCTCCGTCCCACGTCTCTCCCCGCAGCACGAAGCCAGGGGTTCGAAGCCCCGCGAATGATTCAGCGGCAGGATAAGCCTGCCGGCGTCTTTCTCTCGCGACAGCTCCCCCCTCAGCCCTTCAATCCGCCGATGGTCAATCCCCGGATGAACTGGCGCTGCACGAGGAGGACCATGATCACGACGGGCAGGGTGACGAGTGTCGCGGACGCGTAGATGCCGCCCAGGTCGAGATAGTCGAACGTCATGAAACTGTACACCACGACCGGAAGGGTCTTCGTTTTCACCCCTGCCAGAATGAGCGGGAAGAGGAAGCTGTTCCAGGTGAAGATCAGCGCCAGGATCCCGGCCGAGACGAGGCCGGGCCGGACGAGGGGAAGCGCGATCCGATAGAACACCCCCACGCGGGAGCAGCCGTCAATGCGCGCCGCCTCCTCCAGTTCCAGGGGGACCTCCTCGAAGAAGCTGATCATGATCCAGGTGATGAGGGGGACCGTGATGACGAGGTGCGCCAGGACGAGTCCCGTGAAGGTGTCGAGCAGGCCCAGGGACCGGAAGATAATGAACCAGGGGACGAGAAAGGAAATCCCCGGGATCATGCGACAGGCCAAGATCCCCAGCGCCACCGTGCGGTGGCCGTAGCGCGCGATCCCGTAGGCAGCAGGAAGGCCCAGCACCATGCCGACGCCGACCGTCCCGAAAGCAACCAGGAAGCTGTTCCGGGTGTACTGAACGAAGGGAGCCTGCTGGAACACGTTCAGGAAATTCCCGAGCGTTGGCGCGAAGCGGAAGACCGGCGGATACTCCTGGAGCTTCTCGTTGGTCTTGAAGCTGTTGAATGCCATCCAGAAGAACGGAAAGACGAACACCGCCAGCACGAGGATAAGCGCGCAGTAAAAGAGGACTCGCCGCGCGATGCGCGCCGGCCCTGGCCCCACAGATCCCCCGCTCATGCCTGCCCTCGCCGAACCGAGACCAGGACCAGGTTCCCCGCCAGGATGACGAAGAAGAGGATGATCAGGAGCGCGCTGGCATAGCCGAAGTGGAGGTACTGGAAGGCCTGGTCGAACACGTACAGATTCAACGTCTGGGAGGCGATGCCGGGACCTCCCTGGGTGGTGACGTAGATCTGGTCGAACGTCTTGACCGAGTCCATGAAGCGCAGCATCGCGGCCGCCACGATGGTGGGGCGGACCAAGGGGAGCGTGATGCGCCAGAACGCCTGCCACGGAGTGGCCCCGTCGATCTGCGCCGCCTCGTAGAAATCGGCCGGCAGCGAGACCATGCCGGCCAGCGTGATGAGCATGACCAGGGGCGTCCACTGCCAGACGTCGAACAGGATGAGGGACGGGATCACCGTGGCGGCGTCCGCCAGCCAGCGCTGCTGGGGGAAGCGCAAAAGCTCAGCGAACCAGGTGAAGATCCCGTTGGACGGGTTGTACATGTGACGCCAGACCAGGGCCAGCGCCACGGGCGTGCTGGCGACGGGGAGCATGAGCAGGGTTCGCGCCACGCCCTTCCCCACGAACTCGCGGTTCAGGAGCTGCGCCAGCCCGACACCCAGCATCACCTCGATGGCCACCGAGGCCCCTGTAAAGTACACGGTGACGAACAGCGCGTTCCGGAACCCGGGGTCGCCGGCCAAGACGTCGGCGTAGTTGCGGAGGCCGATCCAGACCGGGGATTCGGCGGCCGCGCCGGACCAGCGACTGAAGCTGAGCACGGCGGTGTACAGGACGGGGAAAGCGACGACGGCAATCAGAAACAGCAGCGCGGGGAGGACAAAGAACCACGAGATGTGCCGCTCCACCCAGCGACCGAGGGCCATGCCCTGACCCGCAGCGGGTGCGGCCCACGGCACACCCGGCGCCTGTGGCCTGCTCTCGTGCATGCCTTCGTCCTGCCCGATCAAAGCCCTTACCGGGCCTTCGGCTCGGTCTTCTCCAGCACCTCGGCCATCCTGCGTGCCGCCGCGTCGAGTTCCGCCTTCAGGTCCTTCCCGGCCAGCGCATTGTTGATCGCGATGCCCACGATGTCCGTGATCTCCGGCGAGGCCACGAAGGGTGGGTGGCCGATGGGCCGCGCCGATTGCACCTGCGTCATGGCGGCCTCGTAGTATCCGGGCTCGACCATGGACTTCCACGCGGGGTCGGTCCAGAGGGAACGCCGAGGCATGGGGAAGCTCCTGTGGTGCAGGACCCTCTGCATCTCCTTGCTGGTCGCCCACTGGATGAAGAGCCAGGCGGCCTTCTTCTTCTCGCTGAAGGGGGACATCGCCAGGCTCCAAGCCCAAAGCTCATAGGTTACACCGGCGGGACCCGGTGGGGCCAGGGCGCCGGCCCACTTTCCGGCGACCTTCGACTTGGAAGGATCGCTGAAGAGCCCTGCCCACGACACCGCATCGAGGATCATCGCCGCCCGCCCCTGGAGGAAGTTGGTCTGTACCTCCATCGGGCCGGCATCGGTGACGCCCGGGTCACCGTAGCTACGGAGCAGCCGGACATACTGCTGGGTCGCCGCGACAGCAGCGGGAGTGTTAATCCCCGGTTTGCCATCGGGGGTCAGCCAGCTCCCGCCGTAGGCGTAGAGCCAGTGGGACCAGCTATACGGGGCCTGGGTCTTCCGGCCGCGAGACACGAAGCCGTAAACGCTCGGCGGATTGTGGAGCTTCTTTGCCGTCGCCTCCAGCTCGTCCAGCGTCTTGGGAGGCTTCAGGCCAGCGGCGTCGAAGAGATCCTTCCGGTAGTACAGGAGCTGGACATTCGCCTGAACCGGGATGGCCACCTGCTTGCCGGCGAACTGATGGGCCTTCCAGACCGCCTCGATGAAGTCATTCTTGTCCCACTCGGCGCTGGTGCTGGCCGGATCATTGACGAGCGGCGTCAGGTCGGCATACCACCCGGAGTTGGCGAACTGCCGGCCCTCCCGCATCGTCCCCGTCGTGAAGACGTCCACGGTCTTGCTCTTGGCCGACATCTCCACGGCCAGCTTCTGCCGGAAGGGATCCTCCGGGAAATCCTCGACGACGACCTTGATGCCCGTCAGCTTCTCGAACTCTGGTAGGTTGGCCTTCCAGTGGTCCGTGAACCAGGCCCGCAGGGCCAGGAGACGGATCTCCGTGCCTTGGGCCTGCTTCCAATCGAATTGGGCTGCCTGGCTGGTCACCGCAAACCCCACGACCGCTGCCAGGACCAGCCCGACACCGATCAGAACCGCTCCCCACGTGCGTTTCATGATGCATCTCCTCTCACAGGTGACAGAGTGAAGCCGCGTCGGTGCAGAAGCATAGCGTGAGCAACCACCTCCTTTCGCAAGGCCCGTCATGTCACGGCAATCCATTTACGGGTGCAACACTATCTTGAAGAGCTTGGGGTCTCCCTTGTGCAGCACGTCGAAGGCAGCCTGCCCCTCGGACAGGGGCATGGTGCGGCTGATCAACGGCTTGGTCTGGATCCGTCCTGCCGCCATCAGGTCCAGACAGGCCCGGTATTCCCCTGCGATGGCGAAGGAGCCCCGGATGTTCAGCTCGCGCATGATCAGGTCCTGCAGGTTCACGGTGATCTGCGGCGTGACGTTGCCGATGAGGGTCAGGTGCCCGCCCCGCTTCGTGAGGTCGAAACCGAGCTGGACGGCCGCCTGGGTCCCGACGGCCTCCAGGACCGCGTCGGCGTCCGGCCGGCCGACCGCCCGGCGCATCTCCGCCGCGACGTCGCCGGCCGACGGATTGATCGTAACATCGGCGCCCACCTGGCGTGCCATGGCGAGGCGCTCCTCCCGTACGTCCAGGGCGATGACCCGTCCCGCCCCCTTCACGCGGACAGCCTGGATGGCAAAGAGGCCGATGGGCCCGGCCCCCACCACGGCCACCACATCGTTCACGTCAATCGGCGTGATCCGGGCGGCGTGCATGCCGACCCCCGCAGGCTCGACCAGGGCCGCGTCTTCGAACGAGACTGCGTCGGGCAGCTTGTAGGTGATCCACCACGGCATCACGACGTACTCGGCCATGCAACCGTGGCGGCGGAAGGCGGGGATGGACACCCCAAGGATGTTCCGGTTCTCACACAGATTGACGCGGCCCAGCCGGCACCACTGGCACTGGTTGCAGTAGACGGTCGAATCGAAGGTAATCCGATCCCCCACGGCAACGTTCCGTGCGTTCTTGCCTACCGCCTCCACGATCCCGGAGGCCTCATGGCCCATGATGATGGGCGGGATGCGGCGACCGGTCTTGCCGGTGTAGCCGTGGACGTCGGAGCCGCAGATGCCGACCGCCTTCACCCGGACCAGGATCTCGTCATCACCGGGCTGTGGCTGCGGGACGTCCTTGAACTCAAACTGGTACGGAGCAGTGTGCACCAGGGCTTTCATGGCAGATTCCTCCGATAGTGTGAGGTGAGATGCAGACCGACCAGGTCCTTCGAACCGGCAATACAGATATCGAATTCGGTGGCCGCTTTCAAGCAAACTCCCCCTGGAACTTCCCATCCTGGAGGATCATCTCATCGTCCAGATAAATGGTCGGCCGGCTGATGATCCCATCCAGGTGGATCTTTGCCCGCACGGTGCCGCCGGGGAACGTCGCATTGCTCCCGGTGCTGACGTGGGTCCAGCCGAAGACCCGTTCCCCCTCGAAGCTGGGATCCTCGCCCACTAACGCGGCCCCCGGATTGCTCCCGATCCCCCAGGCCGCGAAGCGATACGCGTTCTCGTCCTCCAGTGAGGCGAGGAGTTGTGTGAGCCGCGCGGCCTCGCCCCCGCCTTCGATTTTCACCAGGCGGCCGTCGGCGAAGGTCATGGTCACGGATGAGGAAAGTCGCCCGATCTGGGTTATGGCCCCATCCACCACGGCCTTGCCGGACGCGCTGCCCTCGCGCGGAACGCTCAGGAAGAGGCCGGGCGGGAAGAAGTCAATCTCCCCGGGCTTCTCGCACACGCCGTCCATGGTGGTGACGGGATGCCCCAGGGTGTAGCGCATGTCGGTCCCGAGTGGCGTGGTCACCCTGGCCGTGCGTGCTCGCGCGACGCGATCGGCCAGCCGGTTGGTCAGGCTGGCGAGCCGGTCCATGTCCACCGACATGGTCCGGAGAAATCCGTCCTCGGTCACCCCGGGCATCGAGATGACCCGGGCCCCGGTCTTCTGGGCCTGGACGCGGGCGTTCGAGTGCGACAGAGAATAGGTCGTGTACAGAAAGACGACATCCGTTGCCTGCATGGCCGCGAGCGCCGAGGCCGGCGGCTCTTGGGGGGTCAGACGCCGCGTGGGAATGACCGCGAGCACCGCCTCGGCCCCGGCCGCCATCGCCGCCCCGATCATAGCGTGGGCGACGCTCTGGTCGCGCATGGTGTCGGTGACCACCAGGACTCGCTCGCCGGGGCGAACACACGCACACTTCTCCAGCGCCACCCGCGCACACCGCTGCAACTCGACCGCTTTCATGGCGAGTTACCTCCTCTCACAAGCCTCGTTGAATCCTCGCACGCGCCGTACTCTTTGCGCAACAGCAAGCTCCAAAACGTCTGGAGAACAAGCCTCCACGTTTGCGGCCCAAGAGAGGGACATCCGGATTCATCTCTATCGGATAGAGGTCGGAGGCGGAAATGCCGCCACTCTCACGTTGGATTTCCGCGGCCGAGCTGGTATAGCAATGAGGGACGGTCATGAATTTATGCGATTCTCTGAGCTGGGAGGCGAACCTCCACTCATCGACGGCCATGCGCGGCGGACGAGGCGCGCCCCGGTCCGCATGATCCGGAAAAGGCGCTCCGCCGCTGTAGGGCAAGGGCAGATGATCGTGGTGCAGCATCCCGAGGGTTACGAGGCGCGCAGCACAGCACGTGGCGGCTCCTGTACACCCCGGTGAAGGAGGAGAAGAATTTCATATTTTCATGACCGTCCCCCATTACCAATACCCTGTAATGCAAGGTCCGGTTCTATAGCTTCCTTGTCTCTTGACCTTTCCCCACCGGTTCACCTATACTGGCCGTGCGTCTAACTTTCTTACTTTCTACCTGAATTTTGCACTGAGCGGCTGAAAAACGATTAGGAAACCATCGGGGACCCCCAGTAGGATTGGCTGGGATTGAACAACGGCCAACCCGAAAGGAGGTAACCCCGATGGTTAAGCGCCAGAG
>Ga0315285_10000528_pt1 | contig 39618 bp, 40 predicted proteins | sample YL17G09_36_MG_FD_203698 | JGI IMG/M metagenome (GOLD analysis project Ga0315285, IMG submission 203698) | Sediment microbial communities from Yellowstone Lake, YNP, Wyoming, USA - YL17G09_36 | ecosystem: Environmental > Aquatic > Freshwater > Lake > Sediment | place: USA: Wyoming | collected...
CGTGTATCTTCCGCTTCCGGACGTCTGATTCATCTTAAATATGACCTGACCGGACTCAAGTCACGCCATAGGCTCTAAGCCTATGGAGGTTGTAAGAAAACTTGAGTAAGACATTCGACATTCTACGACATCTAACCAACAAGAGAGCAATCACACGAGCTCAAGCAACAATCATAGTTGCAGTCGTTGTCATAGCGGTCCTAGGCGCTGCCGCTTGGTACTTCATGACTCCTCCACCGGCTCCAGTCAAGAAGATCGCAGTCGTTTCGGACATCGGCGGACGAGGCGACTTGTCTTTCAACGACATGGGATTCAAGGGCGGAGATGAGGCCGCGAAGGCCTTCGGACTGCAAATGGTCGAGTTGATCAGCAAATCAGAGGCAGACTATGTTCCAAACCTCGAGACCGCAGCTAAAGACAAAGAAGTCATACTGACTGTCGGCATCGGCTTCTTGCTGACCGACGCAATGATAGATGTTGCGACCAGATATCCTGACAAGGACTTCGCCATCATTGACGGCTATGTCCCTGACATGCCCAACGTGATGAGCATAATCTACGAGGAGCACAAAGGAAGCGCTATCGTCGGTGCCCTTGCCGCGTTGGTGGCTGCCAACTATGGGTACTCGCACATCGGAGTTGTCCTAGGCATCGAGATTCCTCCACTTTGGAAATTCGAGATAGGATACAAGTGGGGCGCCGACTGGGCACTGAAGTGGTACGAGACGAAATTCGGCAAACCAGCACCAGTCATTGCAGACACTCCAGTGAAGGAGAGAGTACTCTGGACTTACACAGGCACATTCAGTGACATTACGAAGGGCTACGAGGCCGCTAAGGCCCAGATCGCTCAGAACGCCGTTGCAGTATACAACGTGGCCGGCCCGCTGGGCCTCGGTCTGAACCAGGCTGTACAGGAGTACGCGACTCCCAGAGGCCTGACCCAAGGACCACCGTTCTGGATCGGAGTCGACGCCAACCAAGACTGGATAAACCCTGGCTTCGTCCTCGCCAGCATGATGAAGCGTGTTGACAGAGGAGTCTACTTCGCCACTCAGCTCGTCGTGGAGGGCAAGTTCAGGCAAGTCGTAGCAGACAACAAGGGAGTTGTGATTCTGGGAATCGGAACCACAATTTCGGGCGTCGAAATAACAGGCATATCGGTCAGCACACTCGCCGATCTGGACGAGTTCATCCAGATGGGCGTCAACGCAGAGCAGTTAACTGGAAAGAAAGTACTTCCAATGTCTCCGGACGAGATCAAGTCCAAGGTCAGTGCAATGAGAAGCAGTATTCCCAGCTGGGTCTGGGACGCAGCAGCAGAACTGGAGAATGCGATTCGTAGCGACCCGAACCTCGTCCCATACGCAGGGACACAAGAAGTCGTAGACCAATGGAGGGCCATACTCGGATAGTGGCCCTCATCCCTTCCTTTTTTTAGAGTACTTGTGCAACACAACAGACTAGACTCAGTTTCCAAATCAGGTTCAAGAAAGGAAGGCCTCGATGCTTACCCAGACGAGCAACCGTTTGGCTGCATTCATTCGCCCAATAACAGAATCCGCGGTGGCCGTGGCGATAGGACTCATCGTGGGGGCCTTCCTCATGTTGGCTTTCGGGTATGACCCAGTCCGAGCATATGCTGCGATGTTCGTTGGTGCCTTTGGCAGCACGGGAGGAATCCTGGAATCCTTGGCTTTTGCCACTCCTCTGATGGCGACTGCGGTCACCTTCGCTGTTGGTGTCAGAGCCTCTCTCTTCAACATAGGAGCGGAAGGTCAGATGTACATTGGTGCCATGGCTGCAGCAATCGTAGGCGGCACTATCTTGATGCCTGCTGGTGTTCATCCAATAGTTGCCACAATTGCCGCCATGTGTTGTGGAGCTCTTTGGGCATTACCCGCAGCTGTGCTGAAGGTCTGGAGAGGGGTGCATGAGGTCGTTTCCACGATCATGCTGAACTGGATCGCTTTCTGGTTCGTGACCTTCCTCATACGGACCTACTTCGGGGAACCCGGTAGAGCCGAACGGGCAATACCCGCTGTGCCCACAGCGCGTTACCCAGTGATTGGAGGGACACTGACTGCAGTGATTTTCGTTGTGGTCATCTTCTGTATTGCAGTCACGATCCTTCTTTGGCGCACCGGGATAGGTTTTGAGCTTAGACTCGTTGGAGACAACCCTGAAGCCGCCAAGTATGCGGGAGCCAGCGGTAGCAGAGCCATCCTCACGAGTTTTCTCGTAGGCGGTTTGGCGGCAGGGCTGGCGGGAGCAAGTCAGATTCTTGGGCGACCTCCCTCATGGACTCTTTACGCAACACTAGGCAACCTTGTGAACTTGGGCTTCGACGGCATCGGGGTCGCCCTGATCGGAATGATTCATCCTATTGGCGGTATTTTTGCCGCCATATTCTATGGTGGCCTAGCCCACGGAGGCAGGTTCATGGAATACAATGTGGGTGTGGCCTCAGAACTGGTCGACGCAATCAACGGCATAATTGTGATCGCGTTGGCAATGCCAGAAGTGATTGCAATTATCAGGAGGCGACGTGAATCGTGAAGTCAATACGTAGATTTCAATGGTATCTGATCACAGCCATCATCACGGTTGCTGTCATGTTCATCATTTCACTTGCTGGATTCGAGCCATTTGGCCTGATAGAGACCGGATTGCTGGCGATGACACCTCTGGCGCTCGCAGCAGTTGGTGAGTGTCTGAACGAGCAGGCCGGCACAGTCAATGTGGGGATGGAAGGAATCTTTCTGATCACTGCAGTTCTCGGTGTCTATTGGGCGGAGATCTTCGATAGCGGGCTCTACGGGCTCCTCCTTGGGTCTGCAACCGGCGCCTTGATCGGCCTAGTGTTTGGGCTGGCATGTGTCCATGGGAAAGCCAACCAAGTAATCGCTGGCATGGGATTGAACATAATGGCACTTGGGCTAGGCCCGTACCTGCTCATGTCCATCTGGGCATTCCCAGGAATTCATATCTTCCCTCGCGCATTGATGCTGCAGCCTCTGCGCTTCATGATAGGGGACATATACTTCAGCATCAGCGCAGTGACAATTGCCGCGATAGTAATCGCCGTCCTGGCCTATCTACTACTGCACAGAACCTTGCTGGGCATCAGAATACGTGCTGCCGGCGAGAACCCCATCGCGGTTGACGTTGCAGGCGTGAATGTAGGCCACATCAGGTTGCTGATGTGCGTTATCGGTGGGGCGCTTGCCGGGCTAGGAGGAGCTTTCATGCCATTAGCATGGTTTGGAGGCGTTGTCAAGGAGATCTCAGCAGGGAGAGGCTTCATAGCCTTGGCCGCGGTCGTATTCGCAGGCCTCAATCCATTGCTGGCATTGGCGGCAGCGTTCATATTCGGCTTCTCAGAGGGCGTAGCATTCACCGTTGTAGTCTCTCCGGGAGTGAAAGAGATAATCCCCTTCTATTTCGTCCAGATGGCCCCATATGTCGTCACACTCCTCATTCTCGTTGCTGCGATTGGCGGGAAGAAATTCCCACGTGCGTTGGGCAAACCCTACGTGAGAGAGTAGTCGAACCAGACTGCCATCCATTCTAGGTTCAGGCAGAGCTCCACAAGATCATTGTCGAGAGTCCCTGCTAGGGAAGTGAATACACCACTCTCTTCTCGACCGTTCTCCTCTTCCCTTCAGGCCATAACACGAGTGGGATATACGTGGATGACGAGCGACCATAATGCGTAATGTTGTCAGACGCGCAAGCGTCGCAACTCGTGACAAGGCCGCCAATGATCCGGTTGCAGTTCTTACAGAACGAGTAGATTCTGGAATATGTGATGAATCTAAGCCCACTCGCCGCTGATTGGTGAGTAAGCGTCAGGAGCATGTCAGACGCAGTTTTGGGATCTACTGAAACTGTGGCTAGATGGCCCCCTGGAGTCGAAGTCTGCACTAGTCCTTCAATTGCGAGTCTTTCGTCAAGTGAGATCTTTGAAGTCAAGGGCACAGCCGGCAGGTCCGTGTAGAACGGGTAGTTTCGCCCGCCCTGAGCCGACACGGTGCTCTTGCCGTATTGTTCAACGTCAAGTCCAGCTAGTCTAGAGGTGGCGTCATCTCCCGGTCTCTCGGATACCAAGAAGCGCATGCCAAGGTTCTCTGAGGCAACTTCGCTTTGTTTCTTCAGTTCTTGAAGGATCTTCTCCCCGAAGACCAACGAATCCTTCCTCAACTCGCTCCCTGTATGCGCGATGGAGGCTTCATTCAGCCCCAGGGGCGCGATCGCGTAGCTAGCCATCTTCTCTCGGAAGTACGGAGTGCTTTGCCCGGATCCAAACAACAACGGTAGGATGGGTTGCTTCAGGCGATCGATCATGAACTTTCTCTTGATCTTGAAGGCCTCGAGGATCAGATCAAATGCCCCGGCGATCGACTTCAGGAACCGGTCATCATCTCTTCGCGCTTCATAGGCCATCCTTGGCAAGTTGAGAAAGATCGTTGCCATGCAACCTGTTCTGTAGCAGTCAGACTCCCACTGCTTACCCCAATCATCTGAAAGCCTCAGACCTGTCGCCGTGTAGCAGTCACGTGATCCATTCCGAAGTAATGCTATGTACGGGAGTGCTCGAGCCGCAGCCATGTCATGAGTTCTGACAACGCGGGAGCGAGCATCATCGTCTCTTTCAGTCGAGTCTCGAAGCTTGAAGATAAGCCTCGGGTTGGCCAGCGGGCTGATGGTGGATTCCTGAGAAGCTGCTTCTAGCAAGGCGTCAAGAATCACTCCTGCTTCTTCGCGGTAGTCACCATAGATTCCCACGGTCCTTCCTCCCGGGCCGACAGCCTCAATGTTCTCTAGGAACTCGGGTACCGTGTACTCAAGTCCAATAGACATCCCGGGCTGACCTGCGCCCGTCGAGAAACTCTGCCCGACCGACGAAAGAAAGAGTTCGAGCGATTCTCTCACTGCGTCCTCAGGTGTATCCTCCACATAGGGGGCCAAGAACACGTTGAAGAGATCGAAACCTTGCTCTCCTGAAATCTCCGCTGTTCCAAGACGATAGACATTTTGTATCATTGCCAAGGCGGCGTTGAAGCTTTGGGGTGGCCTGAAGCCAACAAGCCCATGCTTAAGGAAATATCGGAGATCGTGTTGGACCTCGCTCGGCTTGAGAGGCCAGCTGTCTAGATCACATATGTGGATCTGGCCGGAGATGTGTGCGTCAGCTATCTCTCGTGGCAGGCATTCAAGCAGTACGTACTCCCCTATCACAGAGGCTCCGGCAGCCTTCTGAACATGATCTGTTGCTAGCCCAAGTTCACCTGTGGCACGGAGAAGCTGCGTAACATCGTAAACCGGCATCCCCACGCGGGTCAGCTTGTGCCTGTATTCCTCGAGCTTCTTCTCAATGAGGATTGCATTCACAAATTCACGAATCAGTGCGGCAGTGAGATAGGACGTTCTAAGCCTGATCAGGCGGTCCTCTGCCTCTGCCGCTATCTCGTCAGCAAGCTCCTGAGGTACACCGGCTTCCACAACCAGTGACTTCGCAATCTTGCTTCTGTGGAAGTCCTCGATCGCGAGTCGCGAGGTTCTCACGAACAGCTTGCCGCGTTTCACACTGACATATTCCTCGAGGTCTCGGGCAAAATGCACTACCATCTCTCCGAGTTCGGTTGTCTCATACTTCTTCGTGCGCTTGTCAGGGCTGATTAGGCCTGCTTCCGTGAGGCTTTTGAGATGATAGACGAATTTCCCAGCATCGCGTACTGGGTCCAACTTGAGCGATGACATGATCTCTGTGTATGGCAACGGGCCTTTCGTTGACAGAAGGCGTAGGATCTGCATGCGCAATGGAGCTGAAACGGCATCGAAGATACCGGCTCCTATTCTCTCCACAGAACGAAGCATGGCACAACATACGCGCAGGTTGGTTTAAAAAAATGTACTAGTCTGTCAAATCAGCTCCGCAACCGCGCAGAATCATGACGATTTGCCCCACCTCTCATTCACCAGGACTGTTGGTATCAGTCGTCAGAGTAGAGTCTCAACGAACGCTTTTATCGTGTAGAGTTCCACGATTAGCGAGGGGCGAGGAGATGAGTCACAAGCTAGTTTCGGCTGTCCAGCCGGAATCGAGTGAGGGAGTGCAGTATCACATTTCGGCCAAGAAAGGAGAAGTAGGCAGTTATGTGTTCTTGCCCGGCGATCCGGACCGTGTTCCAAAAATCGCGGAGTTCTGGGACTCCGCCCACGAAGTGTCCTCGCACAGAGAGTACAGGATCTGGACAGGAACAGTTGGTGCAACGAAAGTCTCGGCTTGCTCCACCGGTATCGGCTGCCCGGCCACAGCGATCGCCGTAGAAGAGTTGAGCAGGATCGGAGCGAACACTTTCATACGCGTAGGCTCGTGTGGTTCGTTGATTCCCGAGCTTGACTGCGGGGACATTGCCATATCTACTGGTGCTGTTCGGCTTGAAGGCACCAGCAAGCAATACGTCGAGGCAGAGTATCCGGCTGCTGCAAGTTATGACGTTACCCTCGCGCTGATCGAAGCAGCAGAGAAACTCGGCAAGAAGTACCGCGCCGGATACACGGCTTCCTCCGATAGCTTCTACGTAGGCCAAGGCCGCCCGGGCCTTGAGGGCTATCTTCCTCCACATGCTGAGAAGATCGTTGAGCAACTTCGGAGACAGCACGTTATCACGATGGAGATGGAAGCGTCTACCGTCTTCACCCTAGCAGGACTCTATGGGCTCCGAGGTGGCTGCATTCTTGCTGTGTACGCCAACCGGGTCATGAACAAGTTCGAAGTCAAAGGCGAAAAGGATGTGTGCAAAGTAGCTGTTGAAGCCGTTCGAATCCTGAGCAAGTGGGACTCCGATCGGCAGAAGGCTGGGAAGAGGCACTGGTCGCCAGGTCTCAGCTATTGACCTGTCCTTGGCACATGTGAGTGCAACCGCTGTTCTCGCTGAGAAAGGAAATCCGGCCAAATGATTCGCCGCAACTCGCGCAGACTCCTGATCCTGTAGTCGGGTTCGACTCTCAGATTGGATTGCGCCGCGATAGGCTGCACAACGAGAACTGTCTGTGAGCCGGCTGCTTTGCCTGCTTCGATGTCGTACCTGCTGTCTCCGACGTACATACTCTCCTTCGGGGCCACTCCCAATTTCCTTATCGCAGCTATCACAAGTGCAGGATCCGGCTTTCCGGCTTCAACTTCATCGATTCCGACGACTGTGTCGAGCAGTGAATCCATTCCATAGTATCTGAGTGCCTTCGATATCCTCTCGATGCTATTCGATGAGGCGACAGCTGTTCTCACTCCTTTGCCTTTCAGAATCTGGAGGGTATCGACAGCTCCGTGGCATGGTTTCACCTCTATGCGCCACGCGTCCTCAAAGAGCCGGCTCTTCAGTTCCACGAGTCGCATCACAGTCTGCTCGCCGCGGTCTGAAACAAGTGCCCTGGCGATGTCAACCGTCTTCAAGCCAAGTCTATCAACAACTTCCTGGTCTAGGACTTGTAGACCAAGATTCTTCATTGCAGTCCGCCACGATTGGAGGTGAACCCAATTCGAATCGATCAATGTTCCATCGAGATCGAAGACGACAGCTTTGATTGTGGTCATTGCGTTCAAGCCCGCACGTGGTTCTCTTTGGCTCACTGTGGGCATCACTTGCCTAATGGAATGCACTGCTCCGCGATTATGGGAGGAGCTCCGACGAGCAAAGAACTTAAAGACTCATTCGGTCGCTTTCGCCGTGGTGCTCCGGTGGTGTAGCCCGGTTAGCGCCTAGGCCGATAGCATAGCGGCCTTATCCGTCCGGAACACGGCGGAGGCCACTCGAGCCGTTGATCGCGGGAGATCGCTCTAAACGATCCGCGAATTCGAAAACGAGAAAACCCTCGCCGAAAGTCCCGCCCGGAGCACCAATTGATCCAATCACCGCCTCGTTGAGGCGAGGTTCTATCCTAGCTGCTGATGTCACGGTGGCAGTTCAATATTTCAGTGGTCACAATGGTCTCTTTTGCTTCCAGAGACGAAGGTGGAGCTCCGTTAGGCTCTCAGGGTAATACGGTCTTATGTCTGTGATTCTTCCTCTTCGATCATGAATCGGCTGTAGAATCGGCATGATGAAGGCTGCTTTCCTCGGGAGGTTGATTTGTTTGCATCGCTCCACCACTTGGTCACGCCATGCAGTATTGAGTCCGATTGCATGTTTGTTGACGAGGTCCCTTACTGCGTCATAGTCTCCTTCGGCCTTTATTCGCATGAGTTCTGCCAGCAGCTCTCCAACGGCGTCGCGCATTCCCTCGTAGCTCTTCACGACAAGGTATGTCTTCGCGGCTTTCTCAATCGGCTGAATCGAACCGTTTCTCTGAGCTGCATAGTCAATGACTAGCTGAGTTCCTCGGTCATGGTCTTCCTCGATCGTCGTCGAGTTCGGGTATCTATTGAGCATGACCAGACCTGACCGTGCATAGGCGTCATATCCGGCCCTTGCGACTTCTTGGTAGTCCTGGACACCGATCTCGGCGAGCTTCGGATCCCAATAGTTCCACAAGGCTACGAGATCTGCCCGGCACTCCTCCAATGTGGAGTAGTACTCCTTCAGATAGACATGAGGATCTTCCTTGATTTTCTCGCTCACCTTTCCGGAGCCATGGCCAACGATCTCATGCAAAGCAACAAGCAGGTCCCTAGCTTTCACTCTGTACTTTGCAGCTCTCTCGCGTTCCTCCTCAGAGGCAGAGAACTCGATCGCTGCGCGTTCGCCTATCGCTGCGGTTGCGGCGCTCATGATGTTGTTTAGTAGGACGCTCTTGGCGCCATATCTTTCTCTGATTGCTTGCTCATTTGGTAGGTTGATCCCACTTGGGCACAATGGTCCCGCATCTCCTGTGGCAACTAGGACGTTGATCGCATTGGCGACAGGAGGCTCGAAATCACGCTTTTTGTACTCGTCCTTCCAGGGTGCACGCGACTCAAAGTACTGGGCATTCTTGGCGAGGCTGTGCATGAGCTTGGTGGCTTCCGGATCCACGAATGAAACAAGCGTCTCGTAGGTGCCTTTCCCACTTCTTGGATCCAAGTAGGTCTCAATGAAGCCCGAGATCATGTCAACTGTCGGATTCGTTTTGACCCAGGCTATATTGTAGTCCAACCAGTCCCTCTCACGGCCGGTTCTGTAGAAGCGAATAAGTTTCCTAAGTACGGCTCTTTGCCCTGGATCGGCGTACCGAATCGCAGTTTCAATGCAAGAGATCATTCTTTTGAGCTGTTTTGCATAGCGACCCGATGGAATTCCCTCCCTTGGCGCCCCGGCCCTATAGGGCTGCTCCATGATTCTCCTGCCAATCTTGGCAAGACGAGAGTTGAGTCTAAACCGTTCCTTCACGGACTCCACTTCTTGCAGGGTCAGGTTCTCATAGAAATTGACGCTACTCGCTGTGATCATGTCCCGACCTGGCGGGGGATTCTTCATCGTCAGCACAGGTTTGTAGTCAGGGTTGAAGATAGGCTCACGGAGGCTCTCCATTTCCTGGTTCAGTCGTCTCTTGTTCCGCAGACCGAACCTTGCTCCTGCTGTCCAAGCTCTGGACACGACATCTTGTAGCTGCTCGAATGTGAACTCTGGTGTGAACTTGCGGTAGCTATCCATGTCATAGTAGCCGTGATGAATCCAGACGAGTTTGACATAGTCTGATATCTTCGCTCTGAGGCTGGGCTCAATATCATCGAGATTAGCAATCAGATGACTGAGGAAATTGGTGAGTCTCAGGCCGTAGGACGATATCTGGTCTGTGTAGATCTCGTCCCCTGCGATGCCTGCTTGGGCCAAGTAGTATGCTAGCAATCGTTGCTTCGGGTCAAGCTTCTCGAAGCCGTCAGCATAGAATGAGACGACTGCAATTGACCCGATCTGTTCTCTGAGATATCGCCGATCCGTGGAGTCATGTGATCTCATCGGTTTCCTCTCCCAAATCCAGTGAGATGTGAGCTCACTTGCTTTCTGAGTACATATTGGTTTTCTGGAGAGGTGGTCGCTGTGGGGCTTTCGGAGCAATCCTTTTTGGTCATTTGACCAAATGTCCAACAGTGGACAGGTGCTCTGACTGGTGCAGCTCGAGAAGCTAGATCTCGCCGGGAGTGTCAGGATAAAGGATACGGATGCGCTCGTCATCGTCGATATCCAGAACGATTTCATGCCATCTGGTGCCTTAGGAGTGAGGAACGCGGACGAAATAGTCGCTCCCATAAACCACTTGGCCGAGGAGTTTCATAGTCATGAGAATACCGTTGTCATGGCCCAAGACTGGCATCCTGCAGGCCATCTCTCGTTTGCGAGTAGCCACGGTCTGAAGCCGTTTGATCAGTACGAATGTGCCGGGATAGGACCGGTTCTATGGCCTGATCATTGCGTTCAGGGATCGTTCGGAGCAGAGTTCCACCCCCAGCTGCAAGTCAAACTCGCCAATGCGATTGTCCGGAAGGGCTACCATCCAAGGGTTGACAGCTACTCAACATTCATTGAGAATGACAAGAGAACGCACACGGGCCTCTCAGGGTATCTCAGGACACTGGGAAAGGAGCGCATATTCCTCTGCGGGCTCGCATTGGACTATTGCGTCTTCTATTCGGCCGTGGACGGTAGAGATCTGGGCTTCGAGATAGTTGTACCGATAGACCTGACAAAGGCTATTGATTCACCGCCAGGTCACCTGCCCAATGCACTGGACATTATGGTGAAAAAGAAGGTGCGATTCACCAAGTCATCGGACATAGTGGCTTGATCTCCGGAGGTCAGAAGTCACATCTGGCTAGGGACAAGAGCGTGCAACGCGTTGTCCTCGGAATCTGGCGTTGCCTTTCTCAACAGGGCGCGCTCTTTCCGAGGAACTAATAAATACGGCGCATGTTTGGGTTAGGGGCCGCGTGACTTCGTTGAAGTTTCCGAAAGCAGTCAACACCTATTGCCCGAAGTGTAAGAGTCACACAGAGCATGGCGTGTCTGTCTACAAGAAGGGCAAGGAGCGCACGCTCTCCGCTGGTGCAAGACGTCATGACCGGGAGAAACATGGGTATGGTGGCCAGAAGTGGCCTGAACTGACGCGGACAGCCAAGACCACGAAGAAGCAGTTGCTGCGACTCAAATGTAGGAAATGCAACCAGACCGTCTATCGGCTTGGAATACGCCTTCGCAAACTTGAGGTCGGAGCGTGAGAGTAGAGATGGCTAAGAAGGACTTGATACCGAAGCCAGGTAGCAACTTCCTGAAGGTCAAATGCACGAAATGCGGAAACGAGCAAGTAGTATTTGACCGAGCTGCTGTGCAGGTCAAGTGCAACGTATGCGAAGACGTCCTCCTTGAGCCGCAAGGAGGAAAAGCGAAGATCAAGGGTGAAGTCACGCAAGTGCTCGGTTAACCTGTAAGAGCCGATGTTGGAGTCTAGTCATATTGTCTTCCTCGGGTTACCCAGAAGTCGGGGACCTCGCTGTTGCCACCGTAAAACAAGTCGCCGATTACGGGGCCTATGTGAGACTGGACGAGTACGAAGGAATTGAGGGGCTAGTCCACATCTCTGAGATCTCCACAACTTGGGTCAAGCACATACGCGAGCATGTTCGTGAAGGACAGAAGCTTGTCCTCAAAGTTCTGCGTGTCGATCGTGAACGTGGCCAAGTCGATCTGTCGCTTCGCCGGGTCACAGGCCGGGAAAAGACCGACAAGATGCTTGAGTGGAAGAGGGGCAAGAAAGCCGACTCGATCGTGAAGGGTGCAGGTGAGCGCCTTAAGGCCGACGCCGCGACAACTGAGAAGATGCGTCTTCTCCTCTACGAGAAGTTCGACAACCCCTACGAGACATTTCAAGAGGCTGTCGAGGCGGGCGAAGAGATCTTCACGAAACAGGACATTGCGCCCGAATGGGCGACAGCGCTGACAGAAGTGGCGAAGAGCAAAGTCAAGTTAGAGAAAGCATCCCTCACGGCGACTGTCGAGCTCACATGCAAGGCGTCGGAAGGAATTGAAGCGATCCGGACTGCGTTGTCCAACGCGGTGAAAGTCAAGAAGCCCAAGGGAGCTACTATTCGGATATACGCTGTCGGAGCGCCAAAGTATAGGATCGAGGCCACCACACGGGAGTACTCTGAGGCCGAAGCGCTGCTCAATTCTGCGGTGGAGGAAGCCACAAGCACTCTGAAGGGCTTCGGCGGTGAAGGGCGCAGAGTCAGTTGAAGTGGCAGATACGAAGATGCCCGAGATGCGGACAGTATACGCTGAAGGCAAAGTGCCCTGACTGCGATGCTGAGACCGTGACTGCGCACCCACCCAAGTTTTCGCCAGCAGACAAGTACGCGAGATTGCGTCAGCGGCAGGTACAGTCCTCTGCGTAGGTGCTTGTCCGTCATTCACTGCCCGTAGCCTACGGTGGCTTCACGTAGAGTACGAGTATGTTACTGGCGGCAGCCCCAAAGTTTCCTGAGCCCGAATACTTTACTTGGATATAGTAGGTTGCGGCCGTCGACGGTGGCCACGAGTACTCGAATGTTCCATCTTTTGGTGTGAATGACCCGAGGTCGTTCCATGTCTTGTTGTTCAGGCTGTACTGTATTGTGATAGTGCCGTTTGAGAGCATCTCAGACAGCTTCACTGAGATTGTCACGTTCTGTCCAAGCGTGACGGTTTCGCCCGAAAGCGAGGCATCCAGTGTCACTAGCCTCGGTTCGACGTAAAGCAGTGTTGGGCTGCTAGTCGCTGAAAGGGATTCTCCCTTCACGCCGGTCCAACTTGCAGTCAAAGAGTGGTTCCCAGCCTGCGGTGTCCAGTCGTAGCTGAACTTCCCATCAATCACGTTGATGGTTCCTATGGCTTGTGTTCCTTGATCCTTGGTAGTGTCCTGCAATTCAACTGTCCCTGTCTTGTATGCGGTTCCCTCAATGTCCATGACCTCACCTGTAATGTGCACGGTCTCACCGTAGTTGATTCTACCCTTGTCGACGTTTAGAGTCACTATTGTCGTTCTAGGATGCAGTACTTGGTAGACTATGACGAAGTTGTTTGATGAAGTGAACGCACGGTCGAAGTAGTCCGACGAGGACTGTGAGAGTCCTACGCCTGTGTTAATCATGTAACCCAATACCGAATTGTCCTTGAGCTGCTGTCCAGATGATATCGTCTCATTGGAAATCGCCTTGTCTCCAACCTTGAGTATACGATCGTAGCTGATTTCGGTTGTTCCTTGAGCATTCTGCTGTCTCTTCTCCTGAAACAGGATCGTCTCGTTGCCATAGCTTGTCTGGTTGGCTATGCGGACCATCCAGTACCACTTGCCGTCTTCGCCAATACCGAGGAAGCTCGGATTGGTCTGACCTTCTGTGCGCGCATAGGTGACGAAGATCATCACGTATGAGACGTTGTATTTCTGCATCATCGGAATTGCGGTCGTCTCGTTCCGCATGAACATCTGAGCTATCATCGCGATTTGTGTCGTGTTCTGTGTTCCGTTGTCCGCTAGGGTTCTGCGATCTGCGAGTGCTGTGATCCAGTAGCCATAGTCCCACCATGCCATGACAACAGTTGACTGAGGGGTATTGTCGCGGACCCAAGTCAGTGCCTCAAGCCAGTCTTGATATTTGGCGCCTTCGCCCGGCACAATCGGAATACTGGACGTGGCGATTGTCGCAGGCGCGTATGCGGCGGCGACTGCTTTCGAGAAGGCCGGCACAATTGCAATTATGAGTATGAGAAGCACTGCGAGACCGAACTCCCTGCCTATCTTGATAAGGCCCGGGATTCTCCGCTTGGGGAATATGACGGCTTGGCGAAGTATGTCTACGGCTGGCTTGGCCATCTCTACAGTTGCGATTCCTGCCAATAGGGAGAAAGTCGGCGCCAGTATGAGAGTCAGTCGAACCAGGGATCCTGAGAAGTACAGTGAAGTAAGCGCGGCAAGTATGAGGAAGATGTCTGTGTCACGAAGACGACGAACGATGAAGAAGAACCCGAAGAGGCCCAGGAAAGTGAGCGTTTGGTACTCGTAGAAGAAGGACGCCCACGTCGCCGGTCTATGTTCTGCTACGCTCTCTACGATTGGCATATCCAGTCGGGTGAAAGGATTCAGCGTTGACAGGAACTTTCCGCTCGGCAACTGCATTATGTTCAGTGCAACGAGGGCGTACGCCAGTCCCACGAGCACAACTGACGCAACAACGAGCGCGTAGGTTCGGTACCTCCAAGTTGGCAGCTGACTCCCCGCCTCACGCGCAAGCAGGAGAATGGCGACACCTGGGATGACTAGGAAGCTCAGACTCGTGAGTATTCCGAATCCTGTCTTGGGCACTCCCAGTGGAGTCAACAGGAGGAAAACCCCGTATGTGCCCACGTACGAGACGAGAAGCTGGCGTGTGTATTTGCCGGTCAACACGAGCACCGCGGTGTACAAAACAAGCAGATCCATCGGATAGTATGATGCAGCCCACGACGCAGCCAAATAGAACAGAGTCAGACCCGCGAGTATAGAATATGTGATCGTGCCTCTGAGGCTTCGTCCCTTTTGATTGGCACGAAGGAAGAAGATGAAGACTAGAATCATCAGGAGTATGCCGAGTGGTTCATGTCGCAGAAAGCCAAGCGTCGTGCGGCTAATGTTACTCGGGTTTAGGGCCATGAACAACGCGGCCAACATGCCCGCGCCGCGACCCCATAGATCCTTGCCCAGATAGTAGCATGCGATCGATGTCAGAGCCCCTGCGAAAACAGGAAAGAGCACGGTAACCTCGAAGACCGTTGTCTGGACTCCAATCGCATGAAGGAACATGTAGACGGCAGCCACTGTGAACGCGACACCATACAAGTTGCCCTGAGCCATGGTCATTCCCCAAGGATACCAACTCATCGTGTCATGCCAACTGAACCACGCGAGAAAGCCGTTCTTCACAACGTACTCCGTCATGCGCCACTGGAGATACGGGTCGAACTCTGACAAGTAGAACCCAAATCTAAGAGGAAGGAGACGAACTGCCACCGCTACTATGAAAATCAGCGACAGGACGATGACCTCCAATAGGAGCCCGCGCGAGATTCCGGAAGCAGCCTTGCGAATCGCGCGCATTCTGCTTGCTAGGACTTCTTTGCCAATGTATGGCCCGAGAGCCGATCGCAATCGTTTGAACCGTGGCAACATGCTACACCTATGTCTTCATGCGCTGTATTCGTACACGGAAGTACCCATTGTCAAATACAGCGGGCAGTTAAAGTTTGCCCGAGTCTGTAGAGGCTGTTTGAATCGTACCGGGTAGCTCTTGTGGCTCACACTATTTCATTCGGTTGAATGCGATCGAGCCGATCACAATCATCGCAGATGAAAACGCGAGCAGAACGCCGAAGTCCATTGCTACTGGAAACGTCGATACACCGAGCATGACTCCCCTCATCCCATCAACAGCATAGGTGACCGGATTCAGAGTCGTGAAGACGTGAAGCCACGGAGGCAGGTTACTGATCGGAAATAGGGCCCCGCTCAGAAAGAACAGAGGGAAAACGAGGAAGCTCACGATCAGATTGAATCCTTCAGGGCTTTCCATGAACGAGCCTATCACAAGCCCTATGCTCACAATTGCTGAAGCGAGAACGAGCATGAAGATCAGTGTGACGACCACTATCCAAACATTGTAGGAGACGCCCAATATCACGCCGAAGGCCAGCATTAGACCGCCTTGTATGAGTGCGTCAGTGCAACCTCCGAGCATCTTTCCTGCGAAAATCGTTAGACGCGACAGTGGAGCAACAAGCACTTCCTTGAAGAAGTCGATTTTCTTGTCCCATACAATGTAGAGGCCGAAGAATATCGATGTGAACAGGATTGTCATCGTCAGAATGCCCGGGAAGATGAAGAGTTGGTAGTTCGTCCCTCCGAGCGAGACACTCGACCCTAGTCCTCCTCCGAAGACGACTATCCATAGTAGTGGAGTGAAAAGGGATGAGACAATCCTGGATTTCTCCCGTAGAAACACTTTGAACTCACGATACCACAGAGCGTAAAGTCCTTCAAGTTCTGTCAATTGCCGCCACTCCTAGCTCTCGCAACGCGCTGGAAAAACCCACCCTCAGCATTGTCGCCCCTTATCTCATGGCCTGTGAAGTGCAGAAAGACATCATTCAGAGTGGGGGTTCTCAACTCTACTGATTTGACATCTCCAACTAGGCTGAGGATTTCTTGTAAATGCACGCCTGAATCTTTGACGGTTAGCGTGACTAGGTCGCCCGCCTGATCGATTTTCACAACATATCCGAGTTCTTTGATGCGGCCCAATTGTGGATTTTGGATTCGGAGACGAATGATATCGCCGCCTATGATATGTTTCAAACGTTCTGGCGTATCTAGTGCGATTATTCGTCCGTCGTCGATTATTGCGACTCTGTCACAGAGTCGCTCTGCTTCTTCCATGTAGTGAGTCGTCAGGATGACTGTCACGTGCTCGAGATCAACGAGTCTCCTGATGTACTGCCAGATGTGCTCTCGAGCCTGCGGGTCCAATCCCAGTGTCGGCTCATCCAAGAAGAGTATCTTCGGCTTGTGGAGGAGACCACGGGCTAGTTCAAGCCGTCGTCTCATGCCGCCTGAGTACTTCTTGACTTGGTCATCTGCCCTATCTTCGAGATCGACGAGTTTCAGTACCTCACGGAAGCGTTGTTCTCGAATCCTGCGATCGACACCATACATCAGGGCATGGAGGTAGAGGTTCTCTCTGCCAGTCAGAATATCGTCACTGCTGGGTTCCTGGAAAACGATCCCAATGGACTTCCTGACTGCAGCTGGCTCAGTCAAGACGTCGTGGCCGTCGACCTTCGCTGTTCCTTCGGTGGGTTTGAGTAGTGTAGCAAGCATCGAGAGGGTTGTGGTCTTGCCTGCACCATTCGGTCCAAGAAGGCCGAATACTTCCCCTTCGCGAATCGACAAGTCGATGTGGTCAACAGCCTGTAGCTCGCCGAATCTCTTTGTGAGACCAAGAGTTTCAATGATAGGTCTGGTGTCGTTCATTGCAAGTTCCTGCCAGTAGTCCCCCGAGCCACAACTGCCGGGGCTTCTTAAGCGTTCCTTGAGACAAACTGGGAGAATCAGGCCATGGTCGCTGCTGTCTGCAAGGTGCCATTGAGGTGTCCTTGGTGACTTCGATGGTATTCCACACGTTTATTGTTGAAATGAAGTGACATTAGAGAGATGTGCTGAAGTTCGGGGCACATTCCACAAGCTCATGTATCGAGCAATCCCATCCGATTGCATGCTGGGTTTGCTGGCAAAAAAGCGAAGGGAGAATGTTTGAATCGGGAGTCTATCCGTGGACCCTTGGAAAGATGTTATGGAGGAATCGCTTTCGAAACGGATGGATTCTGCTATTGAGTAGCTCTGTCAGTACGTAGTAGTTCGTGCCAAACTCCTCCAGATTGTCATTCCTGAACTTGTAGGTCGGGACTTCTGGTGATGGCGGTTCCCAGGATTTGTCCCAGGCTTCGACCGCCCCGAAATGTCCTCTCGCGCGTGTCCTCTCGAGAAGCGCCTCTCTGCTGGCTACAACGACAATGAGTAGGCTGTCCACATTCGGAACCTTCGTCTGCATCAAGTAGGAGCGAGTTCGATTCGTAGGTGCGGTCGTGTCCATTACGACACTATGATGGCGTCTGAGAAGCTCATCACGTATCATTGCCAGCATCGTGTACAGGAGTTCTTCATCGCGTGAAGGCGCAGGCTCGTTGAAGAACATCACACGCAAATCGTCGCCGCTAATTCTCACGAACTCCGGTCTGTCTTGGGCAATCTTCCTGGCAAGCAGAGTCTTGCCTGAACTTGGATATCCTGTGAGCACCAGGTTCCAAAGCGGCAACGCAGAGCCTCAGCGACCTACCCTCTCTTTGCGGTGTAGTACGGTTCTTCTCTCTAGATCGAGAAGTCTTTCACAAGCGAGATTGTTTCCTTGTCGGCCTTTTTCATCTTGCCAAGTACGTCCGCCAGAGGAACTCTTGACATCGCATTGTCATGCAGGCAGACCATCACGCCGTAGTCTCGATCCTTCACAGCTTGCACAGCGGCGACCCCGAGACGAGTGGCAAGTATTCGGTCATAGGCAGACGGGGGCCCTCCCCGTACGACATGGCCTAGCACGACTGCACGTGTCTCGATTCCGGTGCGTCTCTCGATCTCCTTTGCCAGAAGGTCTCCGATTCCTCCTAGACGAGCGTGGCCGAATTCGTCCACCTTCGTTGGATCACCCGGAGGGGATCCTTTCAGGCTACAACCTTCCCCAACTACTATGACTGAAGCCGTGGCTCCTGAAGCATGCCTTTTCTTCAGGAAATCAGAGACCTCTTCAAGATCAAAGGGGTCCTCAGGCAGAAGAACTAGGTTTGCACCGCTAGCTATACCTGCGTATGCAGCAATCCATCCTGCATGTCGTCCCATCACTTCCACAATCATTATTCTGTCGTGTGATTCGCCAGTTGTCTGGATTCTGTCTATTGCGTCGACGGTGACATTGACAGCTGAGTCAAATCCAAACGTTACGTCGGTTCCGACTATGTCGTTGTCGATTGTCTTTGGAACACCAACAACCTTCAGTCCCATATTAGCGAGTTTCGCGGCAACACTGAGTGTGTCCTCTCCCCCGACGGCTATGACGACATCTAGGCCGAGTTTCTTGACGCTCTCAAGGACGGTCTCCGGGCCCTCTTTACGGCTAAATGGGTTCGTTCTTGTTGTGTGCAGGATTGTACCGCCAACTTTGATGATCTCCGAGACATCGGCCCATTTCAGGGGAGATGTGTCTACGTTGAGGAGTCCTGCCCAGCCGTGCTTGATTCCAACGATCTCGTATCCAAACTCCTCACTTTTCCTAACTATGGCTCTGGTGACTGCGTTCAGGCCAGCGCAGTCGCCTCCACCGTTCAGTATGCCGATTCTCAAGCCCGAACTGCTTCCTCCACCGATCGGTTCTCAACCACGAGTGTCCTCAAAGCACGAGCCATCTTGATAGGATCAGCGCTTTGCCAGACATTGCGGCCCACAGCAAGGCCGGTCGCACCGGCGTCGAGTGCCCCCCTGACTTGTTTCAGGAAGTCAGCTTCTGAAGGTGCCTTTGGTCCACCCGACATGAAGACTCTGGTCTTCCCAGCTGACTTCACAGCCCATCTGAAGGACTCAACTTCGCCGGTGTACTTTATCTTGACCGCGTCTGCGCCAACTTCAAGTCCGGTTCTTGCCGCGTATGCGACGATCTCTGGAGCCGTGTCATTCTTTATGGCCTCTCCTCGGGGATAGATCCATGCGATTGCTGCCATCTTCAGCCTGTGCGCTTCTTCTTGGATCCTTCCGAACTCCTCCAGCATGAGGCTCTCGTGAGCGCTGCCTATGTAGATGGTGTATCCAACAGCTTTCGCACCAATCTCCGCAGCATGTTGCACGCTGCAGATCTGTCGTGCTACTGGTTCTCCTTTCACGAGATTCGTCTTTCCGTTGACTTTCAGGACCAGAGGAACTTTGCCGTCATAGTACTTCTCGGCAATTCCTTTCTGAAACACTAGCCCAGTAAACTTGCCATCGGCAGCGAGTCTCATGATGAAAGCCGGGTCAACATTTCGTTCGTTGAGATCGGTCGGACCATGTTCAAGCCCCTGATCATAGGCAAGCAGAATCCCGCGATTCTCGACCAGAAACGGTTGCATGCTCATTGTTCCACGCTACCTGCTCCTCGTACTTCTTGAGGTCTTGGCTAGTCCGGAGGTCAAGGAAATAAGAATTGAGCTAGACAAGCCCGTCGCATTCGAATGATCTTGGTCAAATTCATATGTGCAGACGAGTATGTCCTCCGCTATGTAACTGGAGACTCGGCAAGTCTTAACTAACATGTCAGGCACGTCTACTTGGCTAGAGGGAACCGAGCTGAACAAGGCAGAGGTTCTTGAAGGACTGAAAGAAGCGATCATCAAGTTCGACATTGACAATATCGTGGCTCTAGCTGAGAACGCACTCAAACAAGATGTGAGCGCGTACGACTGTGTGATGAACGGCATGGCGAAAGGTATGGAGGCTGTCGGTCAGAAGTATCAGCTCGGAGAGTACTTCCTTCCGGAATTGGTGATGGCAGGCGAGACTTTCAAGGAAGGTATGAAGGTGCTCAGTAAACACCTGAAACCATCTGAGATAACCACGCAGGGTCGGATTGTCATTGGAACTGTTGAGGGTGACCTCCATGACATCGGAAAGAACATTGTCGCAAGCATGGTTGGAGCATCAGGATTCGAAGTTCACGACTTGGGCGTCGATATTTCTGCAGATCGCTTCTTGGCAAAGGTAAGGGAGACTTCGGCTAACATAGTTGCGATGTCGGCGTTGCTTTCGACCACATTTCCCCACATGAGAGAAGTAATAGACGCGGTTCGCAAGGCTCAGATCTCCACCAAGACATTGGTCGGCGGAGCCCCTCTCAATGCGGAGACAGCAAAATCATTGGGCGCAGACGGATACGGCAAAGACGCCGTGGAAGGAGCGAATGTCTGCAAGCAGTGGGCGGCCACGGCGAGTCGCAAGTGAGTTGCTTGAGCTCTGGCGCCCGGAGACTGAAAGGGAAGGTTCTCGCCGTCGAGAAAACCGGCGAGAAAATGACGAGGGAAACCGAGACCTGGGAGAAATGTATTTTCACGCTCGAGATCACACGTTTCTCGAAACGCACGCCCGATGAGATTGTGCCAGACGATCTGAAAGGTAAGATAATCAAATTGGTCAGATGTTGCCTCTACGATTGGCATTACGCGCTGGGAATCGAGAAGACACTCAGCCCAGATGAGACAGAGAGTTTCCTACAGGGAAAGACTTCTTCGACTATGTTCTGGTAGTTGAAGAAGCGGACCAGCGGAACGGGTCAAACACTGGTTCAGTATCTATCCTTTGATCATTGGAATCCACTTCGAAACCTTCCGTCTGATTGTTCATTACAAGAATAACTTTCAGTGACCTCTCCATACACGTTCGTCCCCCTCACCGCTTATCCTCCAAGCTCAATGGCGTTCAATTCGATTACACTTGTCTCAACCATTAGAGAACATTCAGGACCTAGAAGGAGTAGGTCCAGTAACTGCGAACAAACTCAAGGAAGCGGGCTTCGATTCTATTGAAGCAATAGCGGTCGCACCGATCAGAGAGCTCGTCGACAAGGCAGGACTGGAATCTTCTGCAGCGAGCAAGATTGTACGTGCGGCACGCCAAATCATTCATATGGACCTCATAACCGCAAAACAACTCTACGATAAACGTCAATCTCTGCTTCGTTTGAGCACAGGCTCCGAGAATCTGAATAAGCTACTTGGTGGAGGTCTTGAAACTCAAGCCATGACTGAATTCATAGGGGAATTTGGAACCGGCAAGACCCAGCTATGTATGAAGTTCTGTATCATGACTCAGCTTCCACTGGAACAAGGTGGGCTGAACGCCAAAGTTCTCTTTCTGGATAGTGAGGGAACATTCGCTCCTCAACGTATCCATCAGATTGCACAGGCGATGTCAGTCGACCCTGAGAAGATCCTTGAAGGGATCTTCATTGCACGCATCTACAATAGTGATCATCAGATCCTCACAGTCGATCACGCCTTCAAGCTCTGCAAAGAAGAGAACATCAAACTCATCATAGTCGATTCAGTGCTTTCACACTTCAGAAGCGAATACATTGGTCGAGAGAATCTTAGTGAACGTCAACAGAGACTCAACGCGCATCTGCACAAGCTCACACGGATCGCTCAGGCATTGAACTTGGCCGTAGTCTTGACCAATCAGGTCCAAGCGAATCCCCAGGCTTTCTTCGGGGACCCCACTCGGCCGGCGGGAGGAAACATCCTTGCTCACGCATCGACCCATCGAATCATGCTCAAGAAAGCTTCAAGCAATCTCCGCTGCGCCCGCATCATAGATTCACCATGCCTTCCAGAATCGGAAACATACTTTGCGATCACGGAGAAAGGGGTCGAGGACGCGCAACCTAAGTCCCGAAAAGGAGACTGACCTAGCCCACTTCGAAGCCTGGAGATAGTTACTGTAGTGACACTCCAGATCAACACCGCAAAGAGATGGAAGCTCGAAGACCTCGCACAACAATCATATTCCACTCGCAAAGTCGACGCATGGGTCTATTACTGCATATTATGTGACGAGGTCCTGTTCATCTCACGACGGTTCGTAGAAGCTAAGGGTGTGCAGGCAGCCTTCGATGGGATCTGCCCTGATTGCGGATTTGGATTAGAGAATATCATGCGCTGTGAGCACGTACAGCTGCCCCATACCAGGGCTATCTACGTCAACCCAAAGTATCAAGCACCGCTCCTCGTTGAGTTTCCATCTAGAACCTTCGATGCAATCAGGATACAGAATGCTCGTCTTCCTGAAGAAGGGAAGATACTCACTACAGGGATAGCGAAACTAGACAAGCTTGTCCACTTGACGACAGGGCAGCTCATCGTCTTCCAAGGTTACCCTTTCTCAAAATCACTGGCTGAGTCTCTCTGTGTCCGAGCTCAGCTTGACCATCCGATCGGATTGAGTTCCGACGTGATCTTCATCGATGGCGGAAATTGTTTCGACGCATACGCAGTATCTGAATACGCCATCGAGCACAGAATAGACCCCAAGCTCGCATTGTCACGCATACATGTCAGCCGTGCATTCACGTATTTTCAGCTTGCATCTCTACTGATCGAGAAACTGCCCAGCGCTCTCATGCGTTACAACTCCACATTTGCGATCGCTTCGAACATAACTGAACTATTCGAAGATCCGGAGATCAAAGATAAGCAAGAGGCCTACCGCATTTTTCAACGAATGTTGCGTTCACTGACTGCAGTCACCGAGATCACAGGCTCTCTTGTGATCGCAACAAGCTCCCGCCAGGACATTAACCCCTTCGACACGATGTTGACGCAAACCGCACACGCAACAATCCGCGCTGAAGACCACGTCACGTTCACACAATTCACCTTAGTACATCACAAAACATTGTCGCCTCGGAAGGTCTCACAACGCGAGAACCGCACTGATCAATTCCTCGAAGATTACATGGAGAGATAGAGAATGGGAAGGACCATTCCATCTTGGCGAATCGTCGTCGAGCAGGAACTCACGAAGATGAACAAGTTCAAACAGTTCCTCAGAGCTGAAGACCGCATAATCTTCGAGGATCTCATGAATCAATGCAAACTCTACGCCTCAGCCGCCGGAGTCCTCGCTTCATCAGTGAAGGAATTCCCGCTACTACTCTCCATGCTCTTCGCGCATCACAAGAAACTCATTGAACTCGAAAGTCAAATGAAGGAACAGTCGAAGTGAAAACAGAAGGTTGGCTCTTCGACCTCTACCCGAAACCAGGCCACATGGTTCTGTGGCTGAAGAGACGAGACGGCAGATGCGTAAGGCTCGTAGACGAGTGGACACCGAGAATCCACATCGCCGGCAACTTCACTGACCTAATTGAGCTAGCCGCTCGACCTGAACTGCACGACCGGTACAGTTTCGTCGAGAGGTTCGAGAGACCAGGCGATCCATCACAATCCAAGGTCCTTGAAGTTAGTGTTTCCTCCGATCGTGAAGCTGTGGCGCTAGCACAGAGAATTCAACGGTTTGCTGCTTACGGAAGCAAGTACAGGCCATACGATGTCGACATACCGTCCTCGCAGATGTATCTCTACCAAAAAGGTCTCTTCCCGTTAGCCTACGTCGAGGCTGAGGACTGCGAGGATCACATAGTCTGGCATCTTCTCGATTCATCCGAATCCACGGACTACGAAGTTCCCTCATTCAGAACAGCCGAGCTGACCATCAGCACGAAAGCGAGTAAGCGAATACCCGCCATGAACGATCCGATCGACGCCATAACCATCACAATTGGGAATGAGGAAAGACAGATCGACTCAGGCTCGGAGATCGAGAAACTGCTGAATCTTGTTGAGGCTTTCAACGAGTTCGACCCAGACATCATACGTACTGACGACGGCGATTCGTTCATCTTCCCATATTTGGCCCGCCGCGCCAGCGAACATGGTATACTTCAGAATCTTGTGCTTGGCCGAGAGAATTCGCCATTACGGGTCTTCGAGGTCACAGGTCGAAGTTACTTCAGCTATGGGCGAATCTACTATCGGAGCACGTCGGCTCACCTAATGGGCCGACTACACCTGGACTACAGCAACAGCTTCATCGACAGCGACTGTGGTCTTGAAGGCCTCATAGAAGTGGCTAGAACATGCGTCATCCCGCTCCAACGCGCGTCACGCAGCACAATCGGCACGAGCATGTCGTCGCTCCAGATCTGCCACGCCATAAGGCGAGGAGCACTGATCCCTTGGAGCAAGTCTCAGCCTGAAGACTTCAAGGATGGAAACCACATCCTCTTGGCCGATCGAGGCGGATTCATCTACGAGCCAAAATTCGGAATCCACGACAGTGTTGGCGAAGTTGATTTCTCATCACTTTATCCGACGATCATGTTGAAGAGGAACCTAAGCGGCGAGACCGTGAACTGCAGATGCTGCCCCGATTCACCCGACCGTGTTCCAGAAGTTGGCTTCCACATATGTAGACGCCGACAGGGGATTGTTCCCGCCTCACTTGAGGTCTTGTTGAAGAAGCGGGCCAAATACAAACGCTGGAAGAATGAAGCAAAGGATCCTCCGGCACGAATGCGGTACGATCAACGCCAAGCCGCGCTCAAGTGGATCTTAGTCTGCTCATAGGCGCTCGATGAGTACATCAGGGCCGAGCAGTCGGCTATCTTGGATTCAAGAACGCGCGGTTTGGCAAGATTGATGCACACATCGCAACTTGCGCCTACGCACGGGAAGCCCTCCAAAGAGCGAGCGCAATCGCTGAGTCAAGAGGCTTCCAAGTCATCCATGGTATAGTGGACTCGCTCTGGCTTAGGAAAGAGAACGCGTCAGACCAAGAATATCATGACCTGTGCCATGAGATCGAAGCAGAACTCCACCTGCCGATAAGCTTCGAAGGAATCTACAAATGGGTAGTCTTCCTCAACTCCAGAACAAATCCCCGCGTCCCTGTCTTGAACAGATACTACGGCGTCTTCCAAGACGGAACCACAAAGACCCGCGGAATCGACCTTAGACGCCATGATACTGCAGGCATAATCCGCGACTACCAAAAAGAGATATTGGCCCTTCTTTCACGTGCGTCCGACTCGACAGAATTCCGCGAACTCATCCCCTCCGCGATTGAGACAACAAAGAGGTACATACATCTAATCAGAACCGGACAAGTACCCATGGAGAAACTCGTACTCGAGAAGAGACTGAGCAAATCCCCCGAAGAATACAAGAGCCTCAGCCATCAAGCGATTGCTGCCCAACAACTGCGCAAAGAAGGAAGATACATTCACGCAGGCCAAAACATCCGATACATAGTTACCGCAGAGAGAGCCGTGGTCCGAAGTAATCGCGCTGTACCTTTCGAATTGTTTGAAGCGTCAATCGGCTACGATACAGAAGTATACGTGAAGCTCTTGATCGCTTCATTCGTCAATCTATTCCTGCCACTCGGATACGACGCATCACGAGCAAGAGAAGTCCTACAAGCATGAACTATGCGGAGTGGGGAGGCTCTCGGGGCGTATGAATCATTCAGACGCTTCCTTCTCAACCGCCTTAAGTATTGAAGACCTTGCGTCGGCCAAGGTGAAAAACATGAAGCGAGGAAACCAATTATCACTCTGTCTTCTCGCGTTGGCTTTCATTGCGCTTGCGACTGTTCCGGTATTCGCTGAGCCACTCACAAGCGGCCAGATGGCTGTTGGAGACCGGTACGCCATCACAACTATCTCTGGCGAGGCCCGCGCGTGGGTATCCGACTCACTAGTAACAAGTCCTGCAGACCTTCAGCTCAGAGTGCAGGTCACGTATGTCGGGGCAAACAACATCATCTTCAGAGTGCTTTCAGGGACGCTCCAGTTCAACGGAAAAGTCTACAGCATAGTCGCGAGCGGTTGGCGAGGCGACTACAACCGAATATCGAACACTTGCGTCTATCAAGGGCCAGCCATGGCGCCAAACGGGCAACGAACATTCTTCATCATCTACGGGCACGACACGCTCTCCGTGCAGCAAGGTGTCTACATGCGAATGTCGAGTGCTTTCCGCGACGAGGACAGGACGCTCTGGAATATCGATCTGAAGACGTACAGGTTCAAGATCAACTAGGATCTGTCTCGATTTCCTGCCTTTTCTTTCCCTCTTTCTCTCCTCTTGGAATAGGCTTATGATGACGTTAGTCCGCTGACTTGATTCCTCGGAGATCCGCGGAACGCACGGGTGAGAGTGTTGGCGAATCTGCAGCCGACGATAGAATACAATGACTTCTCGAGAGTGGACATGAGAGTTGGTCGTGTTATCAGGGTCGAGGATTTTCCAAAGGCGAAGAACCCATCCTACAAGATATGGGTTGACTTTGGCGAACTTGGGGTCAAGAGAACCTCTGCTCAACTGACGAAGTATTCAAAGGATGAGCTCATGAACTCCATGGTCATCGCCGTGGTCAACTTCCGACCCAGGCAGATCGCAGATTTCATGAGTGAGGTTCTGATTCTGGGCGTGGACGACGAGTCAGGCTCCGGGGTTGTCATTGTCAGGCCGGAGCGAGGGGTCCCATTGGGACATCGTGTGTACTGAGCGGTCGCATTTCTGGGCAAACCCCTAGGTAATTCATTTAAGAGAAACAAGGCACAACTAGCGCTTGCGTAGACTGCTGTGTCTATCTGTGGATGAGAACATGTTGCTCATAGGCGAAGCACTCGTCGGCAAGAACGCTGAGGTTGCACATATTGATCTAGTCATCGGAGAGAAGGAGGGGCCGGTTGGCAGGGCTTTCGTCGGTGGCTTGACTAACCTGTCCGCTGGCCATACCCCACTCTTGGCTGTGATTCGGCCGAATCTTCCGCCGAAACCTCACACTCTGATCGTTCCGAAGGTGACTGTCAAGGGAATGGAGGACGCAGCTAGGATATTTGGCCCAGCTCAATCAGCAGTTGCCAAAGCCGTCGCAGATGCTGTTGAAGAAGGCATAATCCCGAAGGACAAGATCGACGACTGGGTGGTCATATGCAGTGTCTTCATTCACCCTGACGCCCGCGACTATCGCAAGATCTATCACTACAACTATGGCGCAACGAAACTTGCCCTGAGAAGAGCGATGGCGAACTACCCAAGCCTCGAGAAAGTGATGTATGAGAAAGACAGGGCGACACACCCGATAATGGGATTCAGAGTCCCTCGCCTCTGGAACCCACCCTACCTCCAAATCGCACTCGACATAACAGACATCGAGAAGGCAAAAGAGGTCCTCAAGCAACTGCCTGCGAGCGACAGGATCATAATCGAAGCTGGTACCCCGCTCATCAAGAAATACGGCACAGGAGTCATTCACGAGCTCAGAGCAGCCGCGAAAGACTCGTTCATAATAGCGGACCTAAAGACCCTCGATGTCGGGCAAGTGGAGGTTGACGTATCCTTCGAAGAGACTGCAGATGCGGTAGTTGCTTCCGGACTAGCATCCAAGGAGACAGTAGACAAGTTCATCTACGAAGCAAAGAGACTCGGCATATACTCGATCGTCGACATGATGGATGTCTCAGATCCACTGAAGATACTCAAAAGCTACAAACAGCCCCCGGATGTCGTGATCATCCATAGAGGAATTGATGCGGAGAAAGGCAAAGGATCAAGGTGGAGCCTGATCAGCGAAATCAAGAAGGCTTCCAAGGAAGCAAAACTGCTCGTTGCAGTTGCTGGAGGGATAGAACCAAGCAACCTCAAGACCGCCCTAGAGGCGCAAGCAGACATCATAATCGTCGGACGATACATTACCCAATCAAGGGACGTAAACCGGGCCACTAGGGACTTCCTAGATCAGCTAGGACCCGACATAGATCTCTTCAGAGTCCATGTGGAATAGTACAGCACATCTGCTGGGCATCCTCATCCGCAGTTCGAAACAAGGGTTGCTCGATTAGATTGCCCGCCGCCGGGCAAAGATCAGCCTATCGAGCTCACATAACAAGCGAACAGGTCATATCGGAGTCCCTGCATCATGACGGAGAAGGCACTCTAACATGGAGGTTCAGAAAACCGGCACAATCGTCGGAATCATGCAAAGCGAAGATCCTGTGAAGGTTCGCGTTCAAGTTAGACTCGATGAGGAAACGCTTGAACAACGAGTGAAGCCATTTCCAAAGTCAGAACAGGAGAGAATGACCCAGCAGATGACAGACAACATTGCTAGGCAGCTCCGCACAGCGATTCCAAGTGCTCTCATAATGGGACCTGGGTTTTCTGGTCCATCAGGACCCAACGTCGAGGAGTGGCTTATTCCGGCAGACCAAGCCTCAAAGCTATCGATAGGGAAGAGAGTCAGGGTCAGCCTAGAACTTCTTGAAGAAGAGTAGGCCTGAGTGTCCGCGCAAGGCTTTAAGGTGCGTGGCCAGCCGACTTTCCGCTGACGAGCCTTGACTGAAGAGAGAATCATAAAGATGCCCGAGGAGTGGGGCGGGGTCGTCCCTACTGAAGCCTTTCTCAACGAAGGGCGTAAGATTGTGGACGAAGCGTCGAAGGCTAAGGTACCGCTCAGATTGATCGGCGGCGTCGCGATTCGTGTTCACAGTGAGAACTTCTCTGATCTCGCCAAGAGGCTGAGCAGACTGGGGCCGGGTGAACAGGAGTACACCGATCTAGACTTCATGTCATACGCAAAGCTCCGAGACGCCGTGCGCAAGTTCTTCGAATCTAATGGCTACCGCAAGAGAAGGACTACTCTATCTTCCGCAGCGACGCAACGCCACATATACTTCCACCCGGACGGATGGTTCTATGCCGACGTCTTCTTCGACAGACTCCTTGCCGCTAACCATCCGATCGATTTCAGAGGCAGGCTCGAACTGGATTCTCCAACAATATGCTTGACAGACCTTCTCTTGATGAAGCTACAGATAGTCTCGTTCAGTGGGAAGGACGTAAAAGATGCGTTGCTTCTTCTACGGGCTCATGCGTTGAGTGAAGGACAAGCGCCTGAAGCGATCGACGCAAGGTATATCGCGGGTCTTCTCGCGAGAGATTGGGGATTCTGGTACACGGTCACGACAAACCTGAAGGGGCTACGGAATACTACCAAAGACATGTCTGCACTTCAGGAAGCGGAGAAGAACGACATAACGTCAAAGATCGACAAGCTCTTGCAGGTAATCGAGAGTGAGCCTAAGGCTTCGAGTTGGAAGATTCGGTCGATCGTCGGCGCCAAGAAGCGATGGTACAATCCTGTGGAAACATCCCAGACAGTCGGGGAATTCGGCATCTGGAGACTCTAGCCCGGCTACGATCATGCTTTCAGTTCACGACTTTGCCGGATTCTGGATACTCATTCAACATGAATCGAATCGTCTGGAGTGCAACGCCTCACTCGCCAGAACAGTCGGGATCCCCTGATTCTTTCGTAGACATCGCTTGTCGTCTGACTTGTCACTCATTGCAGGCTTTTGACAGCCTCATTCCATGATTGTGCGGCTCTCCTAGAGCAGAATCGACATTCCGGTTTATTGAGCTGTGCCCATAACTGTGCATCCAGCCCCGAGGATCTCGGCTAGTCTGGATATGCTTCGTCTGAAGTCTCCCGGCACCAGCGCCCAGTGCTGTGTGGTTCCGATGTCAGTGCTTGTTCGGAAAAAAGACCTGAGAGGTATGTCCAGTCTGATGAGGGCGTAGGGATAACCTTGTAGCTTCCCGTCAGCGCGCAAAGCTTCACCTTTGGTGACAACGAAATGGAAGCCGCTTTCACTACTCGCAATGGACAATAGAGTGACTGGGCCTGGTTTCACGCTGAAGGACATCCAGACGCCCGCGCTCTCCCTTGGGTACTCGTAGTCAGGAGTGACTGTGACGGTGGAACGGCTCTCCGCGAGTCTGATATCATGCATACCGGCATGTCCGACAAGAATCTCGTTTCTTGACTCATCATACGTGAAGATCTCCGTGAACATAGTAGGCTGGCCTGAAAGTTTCGAAAGTATCAGCTGACCAATAATGCCTAGTAGGTCACCCTCCATGCCGATGGCGATGCCATGCTCGAACACTGAGGGGATGTAGAGGCAGGGTCTGCATTTCAGAACAGCATGCAGTTCTTCGTTGCAGTCTGCAATCGAAACAGCGTCCAATCTAAAGTCCGCAACGATCTTGGCCAGACCCAGGGATACCTTGACGGCTTCTGAGAGGCCTTGAGAAGAAACCTCAGGCAAGACACGTATGTCCCCTATGGATTCGACATAGCGCTTGACATCCAATTCTTTCATGGAAGCCGAAGATGATGCCAGTTGATTCACGGAGACGTAGACGATGTCGACTCCTAGCTTACTCATCAGATCAAACTCGTCCACCCAAGTGTTCGTCATGACATGGTATCTGTATGGAATAAGGCCGATTCTGGCGTGCTTTAGACTCCTTGCTACGGTAGCGGCCGCAAGGAATTCCTGGATTTCCCGAAGTGTCTCCTTCTCGTTGTGGTTCCCCATGACAAACGCGAACTTGTGTCCTGAACGGTTCAATGCGCCAGAGATTTGTTGGGCGCCTACTGGGCCGCTCCATTTTATCAGGTCAAGTGCGGTGAGCTTCCCGGGAAGAGTCGTCCCTGGAGTCCAGCACCAAAGCAACAGAGGCGTGTTCTGGAGGTCCCCCAAGACCTTGAGGAGAGGTTGATCCTCGCTCCACATAGCACAACATGCAATCAAAGCGTCTACGTTAGCCTCCCTGAACTTCGCCGCCGCAGACGACGCCTCCTCTTCGGTGGTTACAAGCCCTGCGCTGACGAGCTGATGAGCCCCAGCAAGAGCAGCTTCAATGCTCCTGATTTCCGATCTGACCTCTTCAGTGAAGTTTGAGTCCGACATCTGGGTGTCCCAGTACCACCTCGCGGCGAGTGCAAGAAATCCTATCTTCGTCAACCCAGCATCCCTTCCATTTGGGTCAACTTCGCTGACTGACTTCTTCATTCTATTCATAGCGCTTGCTGGAGCGGTAGTACCTGGATCGCTATTCTATGCGCCGATTCTCAAGGTGAGAATCCTGTGCACTCAAGGATTGCCGGACTCGGGAGCTCATTTCTGCGGGAGTATCGCACTCGATCACGATCGTACTAGCTTCTTGAAGAGCTCAACTGCATCGACAGCATTATCGCTGTAACCTTCCGCTCCAATCTCGCGGGCCCATTCGGGAGTCACAGCTGCTCCACCGACGGCCACTTTTACGTTCTTGCGAATGCCTGCTTTCGAAATCGCATCGATTGTGTTCTTCTGTTCCGGAGTCGTAACAGTGAGGAGTGCAGACATTGCGACTATCTGCGCCTTCGACTCCTTTGTCTTGTCCACAAACTTCTCAGGTGGTACGTCCGCACCGAGGTCGTTGACTTCGAAGTCAGCTGACTCCAGCATTACTGCAACAATGTTCTTTCCTATGTCATGGATGTCTCCACGGACTGTCCCGATGACAACGACACCTGCGCTCTTCCGTTGCAGTTTGCGTTGGAGGATGATTGGTCTGAGAACCTCTACTCCCGCCTTCATGGCTTCGCCCGCCATGACAAGCTCTGTAAGGAAAGCTTCCCCCGCCGCGAATCTATCTCCGATGGTTCGAACACCTCTCGCTAGACCATCATCGATCGCTTGGATCGGATCAACCCCCAGCTTCACCGCGTCCTCAGCGGCGGCTCGCACTCTGTCGGCGTCCAAGTCAAGTACGGCTTTCCTCAGGTTCTCGATGACGTCAGACTTTGAACTCATCTCAGCAGTACTCCCTTTCAGGCTTCAGACAGTTGAGGCCATATCAATATTAGCTTTAGATCCTTTGCATCTCTTCTCGCTGCGGCACACCAAGGCCGATTTGAATGAGTACCTGGCATCTGCAACAAGCGCCTTCGAGACATTGAAGTGAGTGAAGGGTCAGCCATGGCTGCTCACTGGGCTGTTTGGACTCATACCTGTTGAGCTCTGCGTCACGTTCTCAGGTGTCTAGAACGTATGACAGGATCTGTTCCTCGCACAACTCGATCAAGGTTCTCTCGTCTGGGCTTGTGTTCTGGAGAGATGTGGTTGGATTCCATCTTGACCAGTCTCTCAATCTTGGATGTGAAGTCCTCTGCCTCTGTGCCGATTGTGGAGTCCGTCGCGACCTGTTCATCACCAACGAGATTGCCCGTAATCTCGATTCCGCATGCATAGATGAGTGATTCGTCAACTTCTTGAGCTGTCAGTGAGACGTGATCATTCTCATTGCCTGGTAGTGTCAGTATGTGTCCGCTAGGCTTAAGGAACCTGCAATTGAACGGAATCCCGCGTTTCGCAGGATCTTGAGATGGGTCGGAAGATCGGTTTCATCGGTCTCGGAATCATGGGTACGCCCATGTCGAAGAACCTCATCAAGGAAGGCCACGAGTTAACGGTGTGCAGGAGAGGACGTTCCAAGGAACTGGAACAATTGGGCGCAAAGGTCGTGGGTACATGTAAGGAAGTTGCGGAGAAGGCAGACTTGGTCATCACCATGCTCCCCGACTCACCTGATGTGGAGAACGCCACACTTGGTCCCGAAGGAGTTTTCGAAGGTATCAAAGCCGGATCGACATACATCGACATGAGCACCATCTCTCCAGTCACGACAAAGAAGCTCGCCGAAGTCGCGATGGCAAGAGGAGTTCGAATTCTTGACGCACCCGTCAGCGGGGGAGAGAAAGGCGCGGTTGAGGGATCTCTCACAATAATGGTTGGTGGAGCTAAGGAGGTCTTCGACGATTCTCTTCCGATCTTCCAAGCACTAGGGAAGAACATCGTGTATTGCGGTGGGATCGGGTCCGGACAGGTAGTGAAGGCATGCAACCAAGTTCTCGTCGCAGGCGTCTTGGAATCTGCGAGTGAAGCGCTCTTGCTTGGCACGAAGGCCGGAGTCGATCCAGAGATTGTGCTCAAGGTGATTGCTGGCGGATATGCAATGCGTGTCCTCGATGTGCGAGGACCACTCATGTTGAAGAGAGACTTCAAACCCGGCTTCAAGACGAAGCTACACTACAAGGACCTAGGAATCGCTCTCACGGCTGGATCTGAATGTGGTGCGCCTCTTCCTGTTACCGGTCTCATCCATGAAATGATGGGTGCAATGAAGACTCTAGGCCATGGCGAATACGACCACTCAGGAATCATAACCATCCTTGAAGACCTAGCCAAAGCAGAAGTCAACAAGACGTCCTCCTAGTTGCAGCGAGACTATGGGTTCAAATGCCGAGTCCGGCGCTAGGGATAACGACAAGGTACTCGGCGCTCGATGACGAATCTCTCCCTCTTCCTCCTCATGAGGGTACACATCTCGACGCCCGCGCCGTGAGAGCCACACGCGCCACCATGACTGCTCCTGCGACTGCTCTCATGACTATGGCGAACCCGGAAATGATGCCGGTCGCTGCGATGATGGCCAAGATGACGATGATTACGAAGAGCATCATGATCAATAGTGGGCGCGCGCATCGGCTGGGCAATCGTATGTCATGCAACATATATGTTGTACGACATATATGTCCTATAACATATGCTTTCCAAGAATGCTCTTGCACGCCTATATGTAGGCCAACATATATGTTATCTGACATATATGCCGTCGGACATCGTCGACAGAGAGGAAGTCATCGGAAGCCTTCTCGGCCGGCTCACACAGCAGGGTCGGGGAGCGAACTACGCCCTCATAGGGCCGAGAAGAATCGGCAAGACCGCAATTCTTGAGGAATTAGAGAAGCGGCTCACAAGAAGTAACGTTATCGTCGCACGTATAGACTTCTCCAAATATGCTTATGATCCGAGCGAATTCAGCCTGGCTCTTGTCGACTTTCTTACAGAGGCATACGAAAGAACTCTTGGTCGCACATCTCGACTTCTCACACACGTAAAACACGCTGTTACAGAAATCAAGAAGTTGCGGCGCGCGCGCATCGAGTTCGACATTACCATGGGTGATGACGGACAACCCGTTCTAACGGCTAAGCCTACCCTAGGAAAAGAGGAACCAAAACACGCACAATCCTTTGAGAATTGCTTCTCCTACGCGTCTCAACTGGCGTCCGTATCAGGAGAGAGAATTGTCGTGATCTTGGATGAGGCTCAACGGATCGTTGAATGGGCGAAACTGAACGGCATGGAAGCTGTGATGGATCAATTCAGATCGATCATAGATCGGCTGGGAGAGGTATCCATTGTTCTGAGTGGCTCAAGGGTCCACATGCTTAGAAGAATTTTCGGTGCAGCAGGATCCCCCCTCTTTGGTAGATTCACATTGATTGAGGTTGGGCCCCTCGAAGAACGAGATGCCATCACACTCTACTTGAGGAGGGCCTCTCAAGCAAATCGAGATGAGGCCAAAGAGGTCTACAAACTAGTTGGTGGACACCCATTCTATCTTCTTGTCATGGCCGAAGCTAGGAGGCAAAATGAGTCGGTTGCACAGAGATACCGCAGGCTACTGACAAGCGTCACGGGGGGACTATACTTGTACGTCAACTACATCCTAAGTGAGGATCTTGGATCGAGGGTCACGGAGACACATTATGCGAAGATCCTGAGAACTCTAGCCCAAGGCGAAAAGAAGTTCTCAGAGATTGCCAAAGGGTTAGGCACTAAGGCGGAATGGCTGACAAGATACGTAACGAAGCTAGCTGAGTTTGACCTCGTGGAAAAGACGAATGGGACCTACAAGCTCAAAGACAGAATCGTGAGAGACTACTTTGCATTCAACTACCAGGAAGATGCGGCGTCGCCTGCTAGTGATGCTAAGGCGACCTGACATCTCCGTTTAGGTAAACTAGCGACTCCAACTAGCCTACTTCTTCAAGCTTCCTTCGAACTTTCATCCAGCACCGTCGCTTTGCCAAGTGATTGTCGTGTTGATAGGTGCCCAGTACTACTCAGACAGAAATCTACTGTATTTGTGGGACTCTGGACTGGTCTCTGTCACGAGACCAACCAGACGGGTTCTGTCACGCGGGTTCGTTGGCTCATCTGTTCTCTGGTGGGAGCGCCCCTCTCCCGGCGGTATTTGTTGGTTGTCCCAGACACGTATGGCCGATAGTCTTCCGTTGCGGTTCTCATCAGACAGTGGTAGAGCGCATGAGCCCGAGCAAAAACCCTCAGTCTCGGGTTTCGTGGACTTGTTCTGGGAGCTCTTGGTTCTGTATGCCGATGATGACGCCGATTCGAGTCTTGGAATCGAGCCTCATTGAAAGTCCAAGCATCTGGTTTGATCCATCTTGTGCTAGATGTCGAACTTCGACATCTTGTATGCCGTTTCTCGGCAGCTCGAGGTTCTGTTGCATCGGCATCCCACACCGAGTGCAGAATCGTGCACCTGCATAGTCCATCGTGAAGCATCTGGGGCATTGTATCAGATTCCTATTGAGCAGAGTGATTCTGTCAAGCACGCTCGGTCGATGCCTGCTGTTCCCGAGTCCGCCGCCAATCACGCTGGGCAATGCAGAGTTGGGATGCGGAGCGTTCTGCAGTTTCGAGCGCATAATGCTGTGCAGGAGGATTGTCGCGGCTACTGCTCCAGAGATTATGGACAGAATGAGGAAGGGGTTGTCAGTGATGAGTTGTGCCCAGTTCATGCACATTGCCGGAGTACTCAAGGTATATCAATGTTCCGTATGCGACACAGTGACGTCAAGCTCACTTCCCGCGCACTTCCCCATCGCCTGTCTTCCCAGCTGGGAGTTTCGCGACGAAATTCCAGCTTCCTGAGTCGCGGCCGCTCGGTTCCTGCAGTGAATGCTTGCTCTGTCGAGCTATGTCAGCACTTCTGGGTTGACAATGTAAGGTGGTCTCTCACCCTTGATTCCTGCGAGCAGGTTATCGACAGCCATCATGGCCATCTTCGTGCGCGTTGCCACTGAGGCGCTCGCGATGTGAGGAGTGATCACAATATTGTCGAGTGTCAAGAGCGGATCATTCATCGGGAGCGGTTCAGGTTCCGTCACGTCAAGAGCCGCATATGCAATCTGTCGGTCACGAAGTGCACTGTAGAGAGCCTTCGGATCCACGATCTGCCCTCGCGCCGTATTGACAAGAATTGCTGTCTTCTTCATGATCTTGAACTGTTCATCGCCGATCAGATGATGTGTCTCTCGTACCAGTGGGCAATGAACTGTGACGAAATCTGACTCAGCAAGCAGGTTCTCGAGTTCTCTGAACTCCACTCCAAGTTTCTTCTCCATATCAGGTCGTCTTGTGGTATCGTAGTAGATGATTCTCATGTCGAATCCTTTCGCTCGTTTCGCCACTTCGGCTCCTATCCTGCCGAGTCCGATTATGCCCAGAGTTGCATGGTGCAAGTCTTGACCAAGGAGGATCATCGGGCCCCAAGTCTTCCATTTTCCCGCTCTGACTACTCGGTCGCCTTCAACAACTCGTCGGGCGGCGGCGAGCAATAGTGCAAATGCAAAATCAGCCGTTGTCTCCGTCAGCACTCCCGGCGTGTTACAGACCATAATCCTCCGCTTGGTCGCCTCGCGCGCGTCTATGTTGTCGAATCCCACTGCCATGTTGCTAATGACTCGCAGTTTGGGTGCAGCATCCATTATCGGGCCATCTACCTTGTCTGTCAGGAGCGAAAGAAGTGCATCCACGGGGGCGACTTCTCGGAGCAGCACATCACGTGGAATAGGGAGTTCGCCCTCCCAGATGTGGTAGTCAACATTCTCTGCTAGTTTCTTCAGCGCCTCTTCAGGAATGAGACGAGTAACGTAGACCTTCGGCCTCATCGCGCTATAGTCTGCTGGAGTCTCGCCCAAGCTTTTCTCCAGACGCGTTTCGTGCCTGCCGAGACAGACTCTGCCCTCTCATCAAGCTCTGGCCCTGCGATCTGACGTTGAGAAGATCTCCGCAGCCTTGCGGAAGAGGAGTGGCATTTCAAGGATGACATGATCGGCTCGAAGTTCCTCTGCACATCTTCCGAGACTTCTGGGCGTGTGAAAGCGTAGATCACATAGTACCTGCCTGTATCCTCACAGTGCAGATGCAGAGCGAGCGCGTCCTGAGTGACGCGGCGACTACCCATAGGGAAACCTCCTCGTTCAAGCAACATTCTCGCGCGAGTGTACACAGCGTCGTGATCTTGTATCTTCAAGTTCTCAGTGTGGGGTTCTCCTTCCAGCTTCGCAAACGAGCTCTTGAGGGAACGCTTAACGCTGTCAGAGGCTTGCTCAGCCGCCGTCTTGTAGCGTTTTCTGGCGTCCTCAAGCTTTCCCCATGATAGGAAGATCTTGTAGCCTTCTTGAAGGTGAAAAACCAAGTCCCCTTTCTCTCTCCTAGACTTGGGATTGAATTCAAGGCGCGCATCATTCGGTATCTTCGCTGAAAATCCGTACAGCGCCACCAGCTCGAAATCCTTCTTCTTGGGAGGGGCCTTTGCTGCTAACTCTTCTGCACTTTCGGTGACGATAAGTTCCTTCTCGCCTGTCGACTTGTCTTCGCCCTTTTCCTTGCGCTGTTTCTTTCCCCTGCCGAAGACCATGTGTGGTCTCTCCGCAAAAGAGCGAGGTCCAATATTACCTCTCTGGAACGGGTGTCAGGCTCGCTCTCGGAGCCTTTACATCTGCCGTATTGATCCCTCTACAGCAGTTACGCATGATGGGGAAACCGAACTTAGTAAAAGAGGATTCTCTTCGATGAGTATCAAAGTCAGAGAGTGGTTGCGCAGACTGGGCATCGAGACCACGCATGAAGAGCGCGAAGAGCTTGATCGCGAGATTGAGCGAAAAACGGGCCGATACTGCGATGTAGGCATCGCGGTGCTCAGCGAGTCAGAGTTCCGGTCCATTGTCGAATCCGTGAAACGCAAACGAAGAAAGGTTGCGGTTGAGCCATTGGTTGTATAGGCAATCATATCGACTGATATCTGGAAAACCCGATCTTGGGCCGGGTAGGCTGACGGCTTGATTGAATCCTACAGTTTTGGACGCATTATCATAGATGGGGCCGCCTACTCGAACGATCTATTGATCATCGGCGAGGAGATCAAATCCAACTGGTGGCGCAAGGAAGGCCACTCACTAGGCGTCTCAGACATCAAAGATGCTCTAGATCGCCTTCAACCAGAAGTTGTGATAATCGGCACCGGATACTTCGGGATGATGAACATACCAAGAGAAACCAGATCGCATCTCGAAGAGAGAGGCATCGAGTTGCTGGTTGAGAGAACAGAGAAAGCCTCCCAACTCTTCAACGACCTATCAAAATCCAAGCGCGTGCTGGCAGGCTTTCATCTGACCTGCTAGCGAGCATTCGACTCACGAGAGGCAGTTAATTCTACTTACCGCTATGAGCGTTTGGCAGCAGTCCCGGACACAATGAGCTCGTCAATACCGCAAAGGTGAATTACGTGTCAGATCGGTTCGCTTCAGCATCACTGGTGCTGTGAGTTGGGAAAAGGCGTAGAGATCAGCGAGCCAACAGGCAAGCTAGGCGTCATGCTCGTCGGCCTCGGAGCAGTCAGTACAACATTGATTGCTGGCGTAGAGGCTGCGAAGCTTGGGCTAGCAAAACCCATCGGCAGTCTAACTCAGATGGCAACCATAAGACTCGGAAAGCGCACGGAGAAACGGACTCCACTCATCAAGGACTTCGTTCCTCTCGCCGACATGAAAGACTTGGTCTTCGGTGCTTGGGACATCTTCCCGGATGATGCATTCGTCGCAGCATCGAAGGCCGCAGTTCTTGACCAAACGTTGCTCAAGAGTTTGGAGACGCCTCTTCGCGCAATCAAACCGATGAAGGGTGCCTTTGAGCAAAAGTGGGTGAAACGTCTCACAGGAACTCATGTGAAAGTTGGTCGCAACAAGAGGGATCTTGCCGACCAGATCGTCGCCGATATCAAGGATTTCAAGGCAAGGACAGGAGCTTCAAGGCTCGTGATGATCTGGTGTGGCTCGACAGAGGCTCACACAGTCCTCAAGCCCGAGCATGAGAACATCAAGGCCTTCGAGAAGGCGCTCGAAGACAACTCGCCAGAGATTGCTCCATCAATGATCTATGCATATGCCGCTCTCGTGGCTGGTGTTCCCTTCGCTAATGCTGCTCCCAATCTCAGCGTTGACATTCCCGCTCTCGTGGAACTGGCCAAGACGAACAAACTCCCCGTTGCGGGCAAAGATCTGAAAACCGGCCAGACACTCATGAAGACGATCCTCGCTCCCGGGTTCAAGGCAAGGATGCTCGGTGTCCGCGGCTGGTACTCAACAAACATCCTCGGTAACCGAGACGGGGAGGTCTTGGATGATCCTGAGAGTTTCAGGACGAAGGCGGAATCAAAGTTGGGCGTTCTGCAGTACATACTTCAGCCTGATCTGTATCCTGACCTGTACGGCAACATCAGGCATCAGGTCAGAATCGACTACTATCCGCCGAGGGGCGACAACAAGGAAGGTTGGGACAACATAGACATCTTCGGATGGCTCGGCTATCCAATGCAGATCAAGATCAACTTCCTCTGCAGAGACTCGATACTCGCTGCTCCAGTTGTTCTAGACGTGGCACTCTTC
>Ga0315285_10000529_pt1 | contig 39609 bp, 38 predicted proteins | sample YL17G09_36_MG_FD_203698 | JGI IMG/M metagenome (GOLD analysis project Ga0315285, IMG submission 203698) | Sediment microbial communities from Yellowstone Lake, YNP, Wyoming, USA - YL17G09_36 | ecosystem: Environmental > Aquatic > Freshwater > Lake > Sediment | place: USA: Wyoming | collected...
GGCCTTCTTTCAAATCGGACATCAAAATCAAGACCGGAAATCCTGTCATGAGGAACGGTTACTGGCTTATTGATGTCATGAACTTGCAGTAGGCTCTTGAGGGCTTGTCCTGGATCATGGCCCGGAATCTGCCGGTGATTAAAGCTGGCACATATAACTACTGGTAGAGAATTGAACTCCAACGGGGCTATGTCGTGCTGACGTTTCTTCCTTTCCAGGATGTCGCTTTTCAAGGGTTCATACAGGCATGCCTCGGCAAGTATATCAGTAAATGACTGCAATTGCACATCGGCCGCTCGAAGAGGACATGGCATGGTACGCTTTAGACGGACTCTGGAATCAGTTCCTGTCTGGAAAAGAAGAGAAGTGAAAATCCTCTTGCTGATCACGGCTGTCGCCGCAGCCGCCTACCTGTCCGTTCTGCTCCTCGAGAGCCAGAATGTGACAACACTCGCAGGCGCTGCGTTCTTGCCGATTCACACCACCCTAGAGATTTTCACCATTGCTGTTTCTTTCAGTATATTCAGCGTTCGTTGGTCAGCGCGCAAGTACGCAAAGGACGCGCAGAGCTTGTTCATAGGATCGGCTTTCCTCTCGGTTGGTTTACTCCATATAGCGCACACATTGAGCTACCAAGGTATGCCCAGCCTTGTCGAGCCAGACGCGAACCGGCCTATATACTTCTGGATCGCGGCTCGACTCACGTTCGCAACCACTCTGGCCGTCGCATCATTCCTTTCGTCGAGCCACCCGTCAAGATTGATTCGACCGAAACCAATCCTCGCTTTTTTCCTGATTTTTTCGGTTGTCTTGATGGCTCTCTTCACCTGGTTCATAGACCTCTTTCCGCCGTTGATTGTCCTGGGCGAAGGACTCACGGGGTTGAAGGTGGCACTTGAGTATGTGATCATTGGTATTCTACTAGCCGCCGTTCTAAAGTATTGGAGTCTCATGACAAAGACGAGATATCTGGCGTTGGCTTTCCTGATGGCGGCTATGGTTCTTGCCATATTCGAGGAGTCAATTTTCACCCTCTACAAGAGCGTGTATGACCTGATGAACCTCGCGGGCCACGTTTTTGGGTTTGCCAGTTTCTCTTTCGTTTTCCTGGCCCTGTTTGAGGTCTCAGTCGTCAGACCTTACGAAAGGTTGGCGAGTGAAGAGCGGAGATTGACCAAAGCGCTCGGGGACTTGTCCAAGAAAAAGAGGGAGACCGACGAGGCCATAGCGAGAGCTCAGACCTACATGGACTTCCTTTCTCACGACATGGTGAACATCATCACGCCAGTGAAATCTTACGCTGAGATGATTTCGGGTGATGAAAGGGTATCACCCAAGATAGTGAAGTACTCCATGGGTATTGTGAACCAGATCGATCATGCATCTTCTTCGATTGTCCGCATGAGAAAACTGTCTGAAATCGCGAGAGATCTGGCTGCAGGTCATGCCTCAAGCCTGGACCTTGGCGATGCCTTCCGAAGCGGGAAGACGTTGCTCGAACAAAGGAATCCGAAAAGGAAACTCAATCTCGTCCTCGAGTCTCCTGCACGAGTGCCAATCAGCTTTGCGGGGGCGGGCAACATCGAGGATGTCATCGTTGAGATCCTTGATTTAGGGGCGAGGCACTCCATACATGATGCTGTCACTGTCGTAGCGAGAATCAGTGAGATCGAGGACCGAATGAAGACTCCCTTCTGGCATGTTCAGATGGACTTCTCTAAAGTCTATGTGCCTGAGAGCCTGGACCTCTCAACGATTGATGTTTTTGACGCCGCCGAGCGGATGAGACGAGGAGTCTTCTCGGACGCATCGTTTCTCGCGTCCGTTCTTCAGCTCCTCGGAGGAGAACTCCAAGCGGAGAGGCTTGTGGGAGCAGAGTCGACAGGAACTCTCCGGATTGTCATGCAGATCCCGAAACCACCGGTTCCTGTTCCACCTTCTGGACATGAGACGGATCACTCTCTTGCGAGCGGGAACAATGCGGACCGCGTAGCCTAGCGTACGATGATTTCGTGTGTGGAATGAGCGCCTCTCCTACCAGAGAAGCGAAGAAGGAAAGGTCGGGACACACCACTTCCCCTCGGGTGTCAGACTGTTGGACCTCCCTCGTTCTATGTCATGCTCTGCAGAGGCCAAACAAGAACGACATCCTGGAAAGGGACAGACTTTGGCACGGTATGATCCCTCCCGGATTATGGCCCGGAATCCCGATTAAACTTTTTTCCTCTGATTAGAATCGGGGTGTGAGGGTTACGATTTGAACATGCCAGGGTTGCATCTAGAATGCAGCGGCTGGCTGAATTCACACGTGGGAATACTTGACCTCGACACCGGTGCCATCTGTCTCGACTGTGATGTGATAATGCAGATCGGTGCGGTAATACTCACGCCTATTGGCATCAAGCAACTGCACCACTTTCTGATCTGGATGGCCGAAAGGTCTCACGTGGCTGCTGATTCCGAGACATGCGTTCGGGCAACTGTTGAGCCATGGCGTATTGCCATGACTGTCGAAAGTCCCATTGATCGAGCCGTGGTGGGGAATCTTGAAAAACCGGGTATTGCTAAGTTTTCCACTGATTTGACTCCATACCTCCGCCTCGGCGTCGCCACTCAGAACAAAAGTCATGCTTCCCAACCCCAGGGATAGCACTACAGAGTTGTTGTTCTCATTTGTGGAGTCAGGCTGATTGTAGATTGGCCAGAGGACCTTGATATCAACGTCGCCCAGCTTCGGAATAAGCTTGGTGTCGTCGATTGACTGATGATGCTGGACATTGCTTGAGACGGTAGCGAACCGTATGAGATCCGCCGCGCTACCCCACTCAGTCGACTTCGGATACCAGAAGTTCCTGGTGCCAAATTCCTTCATGATTGTCTTTAGACCCTGATAGTGATCTGAATGGGGATGGGATAGCAGGACAAATTCGAACAATGGCTTGTCTTCAGGAATCTTTACTCCTTTCTTCTCGAAATGTCTCTTCAGGAATATGTACGAGGATTGAAGGTACGGGGTATCGGGGGAATCCACCAAAGCGTAGAGCGGTTTGCTGTTGTCGGATTCTCCACTGGATTCGATGAGAATCGAGTCACCCCATCCCACGTCAACCAGGGTAACACGGAGAGAGCTCATTCCTGATTCCCCCCTCGTTCTGTTCTTGGGGGCTCACTCTCACGCCACTTGAGCGCGAGGTCCCGGTTCTTGGGATATGCCTCCTTGGCACTTTCAATCTGCGTTGCGGACCATTTGCGAAAGGACTCTGCCTCCTTTGCTGAAATTCGAATATTGTCTCTAAACTTATGGCAAAATTCTAAGAATTCCTCCTTAGAGATGCGATCTCTCCTGAAGAGATATCCCATTCTGAAGAGATCCTCACTCACACGATATACATCGCCTCTTTTGACATGTTCGCCAAATAACCAGTCTGGGAACCAGATGTCAATTATGCCAATATGCAGCTCCGGGTCTCTCTCGATGATTTCAAACAGCTCATCGATTCGAGCGGGGTGGTTGAACGTCGTTCCCTTTGTCGGCTTCCAAATGACTCCAGAGAGTCCAAGCAAATGGAAAGACACGCGATGATTGCTCAGTGTCATCCTCCAATCGGGTGAAGGCATATCGTTTTCGATCGTGAAGAAAGAACAGCGCACGATGGGAAAATCTGGATTCTTCCTCACGTCGTCGATGATAAGCGGGACCGACCTAGTTCTCCTCTCCCTAGACAGTAAGCCGCGAAGAGCATTTCCCTGTGTCTGCTCAGTCGTCCCATCTTGAATCGTCAACCTGCTCTTTCTCAGGTTCGTACTAGCGACGCTCACACCATTTCCCCCGCCCCTTATCGTCGCTCTACCCCATGGTTCTTTCGTCAACCTGGACCACGTCACTCACACCGCAGAAGGCTTGAGTCAGTGTGGCAACTTGTTCCGCGGACAGGCAGAGAGACGATTCCTCCGATCAATTGCCTCATGCGCACACGGACTGTTGTTTGAACAACCGTCCTCTGTCACGCTCCGACCCGCCTTCGCTCTGCCTCGCCTTCCGCGACGACTAGTGTGCGGGTGCCTTGGAATTCAGTTGCACCCCCCGATTATCCGCCGCCTTGGATGTGGGCTCCTTCTCTGTGTAGTGCTGGAGCCACTCGACATGCCGTTGCGTGGTGTTGCCAATCAAGATTGTCGTGGCCGCGATTTTATCCATCTTGATCTCATCCAACTTCAAGAGGTACAGGGTCAGCCCGACCTCCGTCGCCCAGGAATTCAGGATGATAGTCGACTCGACCATGTCCGAAGTTGCCTTTTGAACGCGATCCATCGGTTGGTAGACCATGATGCCTACGGTTTCGGCCAAGCCGATCCCACTGAACCACAAGAGGTTGGGGTCTCGAGATGTCGAGAGAAAGAACAGAATGAACGGTACCACGATGAGTACCCATCCGATGACAGACGCGATGAGACTCAGCTTCTTGATCAACTCGCAGCCCATTTCCAGGTTCCGTTGCATGCGCCCCGCCCACTCCATCCGCTCGTTGTTGAGGCGAATCATCTGGTCAAGCGCCTCGTAGTTCGCTTGCGCGATCAGCGCCGAGAGATCCTGGGTCTGTGGAGGGACTGGCCGTTGCTCACCGCCAAGCAAGAATCTGCGCACTCGCCCGCCCGAATCAGGTGGGGTCATGAACTGACCCTCCTCTTCGTCCCGATCTCATCAGCCCAGTGCAGTACGCGGCTCCTGTGCGGAGTTCGAAGACGAGGGGATCGCCCACGTCAACCATCCTAATGCCCTCGCCAAATCTATTGCTCGCTGTCTCTATCTCTTTCCTTGTCTGGTCGACCACTTCCTCATCTCCTCCTCGAACCACCCTCGAGGCTGCATACCGAATCGTCACGTCGCGTACTTGGAGTTGCTGGCCCGGGACATCGCTATTTGACGAATTTGACACACCCAAAGGATCGAACACGAACGCGTCGTCGCGCAGAGTGAGAAAGAAAACAAAGAGTTTGAGGCGCTCTCCACTGAAAACCCAATGTTGCAGATTAGAAACTGGCCAGCAGAGCGAGATCGAATCCTTTCAAACCCGCCATCCTTATTCCCACGAGGTTAGCGGAGGAATCACTGAAGAGAGAAACCCTAGTGTCTGCACTCACAAGTGAACATCTTCATGAAGCTCGTCCAGTCTGGAGCTTCGCCGTCAGAAGAAATGATAAATACGCAGAAACCGATTTGGATACGGACAAAGCCGGCAGTGGAGTGGCAGCTGATACGGGGGAAATGCCAGACAATGCGTCAAGTAAACTGAACCTTTTGCTCATCGGATTCTGAAGCCGCGATGCTATTCCTTCTCCACCAAACTCGTGTTCAACGGTAGCTATCCAGTGGTTTTGTCAACATAGGAAATGGAGGTATGAGTGGAATGGAGGATTTAAGGAAGAAGATGCGGGAAATCAAGCAGGGATATCGGCGGGAATTCCTCAAAATGCGTGGCATCGACGTTGACGCATTTGACAAGCTGAACAGAAGGTATGACAAGTTGTTGTCTGAGGCATTCTCGGGAGCTGACAAGCAGATGGCAAAGAGAGCCGAGGAGATCAAGGCCAGGCACATGGCAATCGTAGTCGGGATTCAGAAGAGCGGGAGAGTAGACCCAGCGCAACTTTCACCGTCAGAAATACGTTGTATGCGCATCGGGCCCATATCGTTTTGGAGGTGCGAGCCTCCTACTATCCTAGCTCAAGCGGAGGACAGCGGCGAAGAGATCAGACTGTCGACCAACATTATCTTGGATGGCAACAAGGCGGAGGCAAATCCGAGTCCCTCGACGAACAAGTGCCACCCATACATCGAACACCATGACGACGGGGACATTGATGTCCACGCGTGGCTGAGCTACTCATACAGGCCGGCAACCGCGGGCTATTGCCGAATATCCCCTCTAGTACTGCTGAATGGCTACTACCTCTTCCAGATGTTCGGTGGAGGGTGTTCCGGGGGCGTGGGCAGCAGCGGGACTATGAAGGTCTCAACCACTCTGAAAGTGGAGCAGCTCGGCGAAACGAGGGAAGAGAGCGAGATTCCAATGTTCGAACACGCCTCTAGTGACGGCTATTTCGAACCGCTTGATCGCGTAGTGCAGCATGATAGGTATGTGTATCTAGAACATGCTGACAGAGATGCTACCATAAAGGTCGGGATTCGAGTCAAGACATCCGTATCCGGAGCCGGGAACATCTTCGTGGACGTCAAGAGGAATTCGAACTTCTACTTCTGGGTCCAGAAGATCAATGTGAGCCACTGTCATTTCGTGAGGCCACTGTACCCGACGATCGAACCTCAGAGTCTCCAGCCATAGTGATCCGCGACGCCTGACAACGCGCAGCTGCCGATGGTGCCAAGACCTAGCAGCACCAAGTAAACCTATATGTGAAGAGGCCCTCGCGCCTTCTTCCAAATCACTTTTCTTCTTCTTTTGGTATTACCACCCATCCTTGATTCTCATCTCATTCGCGGGCTGGGGTTCTTGTTTGAACACGAGCAGCATCTTGCTAGGTGCTTTCCTTTTGGTCTCATCTTGATCTGAAGTCATTGGAGTTGCCAAGAATCAATTCGGTGTACGACGGTTCACTTGCTGGACTCGCTCGTCATCCGACTGCCGAAGACTCTTATGGCCGTGGGATAGCTGTAGTTGCGCGGAACTTCACCAAAGACGGTTGAATCGATCAGAATTTTCCCCTCGCTAATCGAGAAAGGCGTTTCTAATGGCTCTATGTGAATAATAGCGCGTCTCTCCTCATGTACCACTTCGTCATCATGTATTGGGTTGAAGCTCTGCGGGACGAGTCTCCTCACGGCAGGTGCGTTGGGATTCTCGATTCCAATGAAACGTATTCGTGGACTATGAAAGCCAAAGGGTCCAGCCTCCTTACTGAAGTCATTTGTCACCATTAGCACTCCTCCAAGCTTCTTCCATCTCGGATTCTCTTTGAGAATTCTCTTCACGTGCTTGAAGGCGAAAGCCTGATCGTGAGGGTACCTTCTCATGTTGAGAACAGGGACAAGAACTCCCTTGTCGTGACCCCGAAGCTGCAAGTATGCCTTTCCGATGCATCGCTCTAGCTTCAGTTTCATTGACTCTTCAATGACTCCTGGATCGACCTCGACAAGCCACAGTCGCACTCTCCCAGCATATGTAACTTCAGAAATATCTCCGGTGAAAGCGAGTGAACCTTTCGAGTCTCTGTGGATTTCAATCCTAGTGAAGAATGAACCTGCTGGATTCTTGGATTCGATGTCCGCATTAGTCTGGCGGATCGCAGCAGCCGTCACATCTTCTAGAGGAACTTGGGTTTCATCGGCATTTCTAACAAGTGAAATTGCCATATCCTTCACTTGTAGAAGATAGCACGGCTTGGAGCATACTACAATATCAGTATCCCCCTCCGATGGCATTTTCATCTCAATCTGTTCGGGAGGAAACTGCTTCATGAGCAGCTCAACAACTTCAAGCTCAGCAAGGAAGCCTCGGAACCATTCTGAGGAAGGGTCGAGATGCGCGGGTGGATATCCAGCTGGGACCCGGACTCCAGCTAGTCGAAAGCGCTCGACGGTCCTCTCAAGGTGAGATTGACCTAGCAGTTCCATTTCTTTGCCTCTGGTGTCCTTGTCAGGGCGGGAGATACCGATAAGTATTTCGGCGAGTTGCGATGGGGTGGCAGTGGCAGTCTTTGGATGTCATACCGAAGTTGTCCCTCGCAACTGCAGAGGCTTCGAAACCAAAGCGGGTTCGAAGGGATACTTCAACATACGTTCTTGCAGCCGTGCATGCTAAGTGATGTTCGTGCCGAAGTCGATTCAGGGATCGGGTCAATCCTCTCGTATCGTTTGTGGTCATGCTATTCATGACAATGATTATGATTTCAGTCAACAATCCACTTGTCGTTGAATCCTGAGTCACGACACCGGAAGCGTGTAGCAATCGATGCCTTAATCGTGGCATTGATAGAGGCTTCTGTATGATATCTTCTCCCACTCGGTCTGGATGCTATAGCATCAGTCAGAATTCGCATAGATCAACAGATCGCAATCGCATTCATACTGGGGTTACTGGCAGTGTTGGTGCTATTCGTTCGTCAGAACCAAGTTCTATCCGATCGACTACATGAGGCTGAAGACTCGGAGGCCGTCGTGTGAGATTTCTTCCAGGTTCATAATGAGAAGAAGACTCTAAGCGAAGAAGGTAGTAAAGAAATCGTCTGGCAGGAGACTTTCAGTCAACATCTTACATTGAAGATAAGAGTCGATGCCAATCCCCGCGCAGATGTCTCAGTCAGAACGATTGGTGTTGAGTTGATGTTGCATGATCTCGAATTCAATAAAAGAACGACTCACCGCGATGCTTATGAGGTAATTGGAGAACCAGCCGTTGAACTCTGGGAAAGGGAGGTAAGAGTTGTGCCAGGACGATGGTTTGTCGTAGCCTCGATTCCACAAAACCAGAAATGGTCCACCGTCTACTTGGAAATATCCGAGAAGCGACCAGTGAAGATACTCAGGTCCGAAGAACGATAGCAAAGAGAGCAGAGCCGATGATGTAGGGGCTTAAGCTCCGCATGGCCGGGCAGGTGCGGCCATTCCCCCTATGGCCTCTTTTTAGTGATGGCTAAGATGCTGATTTGAACATCACGGAGAGGGAGTAGCAACGAGGCTGCTAGATATCTCGGTGGAGAGACTAGCCATGTATTTCTTGCTGACAGAAAACTCCCTCAGTCACCCCTCTTCGGTGACTATGATGTCACACTTCGCCAACCGATGGATTCAGAGCTCGATCATCTTGTCCGAGCCGCTTCGCAGCATCCTCTCATCGGGCTTCTCCCCTCAACAACGACACGATGACTTGCTTAAGCGGCTCCCAATTCCTGATGCCGGAAAGCCTCGGCTGTCCGATTAACTCCGAAGACAGATGCCCCGGAGGGGACTGCTTAAGCGTCCGCTCGACCCGCCCCGGCAGGAGGAGGCGTTTAAATATGCGATGGAACGGAGAGGCCACGATTCCTCGCCTCCGAGGGACTCGGCAGACTCGGGAGCGACTCGGGCCGAGTCTCCCCGAGCCGTTTTTGACGGTTTCGTCCAATCCTGAGGACTCGGGCGGGACTCGGAGGGGACTCGGGAAAGACTCGGGAGGACTCGGGATTCTGTAAGACTCGGGAAAAGACTCGGGCCGGGACTCGGAATGACACTCGGGGAAGGCTCGGACTGCTTTCTGCGGTCCTCCCGGGTGATCTTCACGAGCTTCTCGACGTGCATCTCCCGATCCGTGTAACGGACGACCGCATCGACAAGTCTTGCGGACAGACATCGATCTCGAAGGCTGCGTTGCTCAACTTCCTGAGCGCATCCTTACTCACAATTCTGCTACGAGGACCCGACATCCCGTGCTGCCTCTCTTCGCAGTTTCCCGATTTCCGCATTTCCTCCGTAGGGCGTCTAGGTGGGGACCACAAAGCATTCCCCTCGCTCGAGTGCTTAAGCACGGCAGTCGCACCAGTTGAGCAAAGTATCCGATGTTCCCAACCTCGACTGCTGTCGAAATTCCTGTCCGAACAATCCTTTTGAGGCTACGCGCGCGATTAAGCGCACGGGCAGGCCCTCCTACATCCCGGAGACGTTCTGACGCGCACAGGACACAGGATTGCGTCTGCCGAGATGTTCGCATGGTGACTAGGCAGATGGTCTCGGTCAAATCCGACGTTGTCTGCTTAAGCAGAGTCTTCTAATTCCGAAAAGCAGTCATTGCCTTGAATCGCCTCAATTCATGACAGCCATTGGCCGCAGTCTATGTTCGATGAGCTGCTCCGATTGTCAATCGCGATGCTGATGTTCCAAACTTGAAAAGCCCTGGAATATGCTCTTGATAGAGCGGATGATGATCTTGTCCATCGCCTCGAAGGCCATGTTGAGAGAGAGCTTCGGATCGGCTTCCATCAACGCGTCGTTGGGAACTAGGACCATGATATCCGCTGTTTTCATAATCTTCCTGATCCCGGTCTCGGCATTCAACTCCATATTCCGTCCTTCTCCAGAGAAAGGCCATACGCATATGACAGCAGTCATGAGTCCAGCATCACGGGCGATTCGCGCAATAACTGGCGCTGCACCCGATCCCGTTCCACCACCCAGACCGCAAAGTACGATCACATAGCGGGCACCAACAAGAGCTGCCCGAAGCTCTTCCTCGACTTCAAGAGCGGCCTCCCGGCCGCAGGCAGGATTTGAATCCGACCCAGATAGCATCCCAGGACTTGCGGGCAGCAGAATCTTCCGCGGCACTCCAGACACTGCTAGATGGACGGAATCCGTGTCAGCAGCGAACACCTCAGCATCTTCAAACTCAGTCTTGGGGATCCGCGACAGTATGTTCAATCCCGCTCCGCCCACGCCAATTATCCTAAGTGGCAGTCTACGAACTCCACGTCGAGTCTTGCTGCTCGCTGATTTCCATGGGCCAGGAGGACGGACATCGTCCCTATCTTCGCCTTTCTGGTGTTCGATAGCCATAAGGGCGTTGATCACGGCCCGAGCCATACCATCTCACCAGTTGTGAAATCCTTCCCGACAACCGTTGCACTCGATACGGATCACCAGTTTCATTCATGCTGACTTCCGCCCATGGTCTCAGTCTTGCCCTTCTTCGACCTTCGCCTGAGAAGGAAGAAGGCCGCCACGGCGACACCACAACCTGCCACGCCTCCGATGCCCGCCATGAGCAGAAGTGGGGAACTATCGCTTACGGAAATGTGAGTCGCCAGGTCCGGAGATCCGGAAACACCTGCAATCGGTGTGCTGGAAACGAGCGGCTGCGATTGCCCGAGCACTGTGGCAGTCACCCCTACGGAAATCGTGTACTCGAGAGTGGCACGGATGGTGGCATCAACCTTCTCCGAGGACAACAGTTGGACGCTCTTGGACCCCCATGAAGTCCATACGACCCCGTTGATGTCCGTGAGCACACCGACGGTACTCGAGGTCGAGGTTATCTTCGCCATCCGGATGGAGGCATCAAGAACGAGGTTAACGGATGCTACGGCGGAAGGTATCCCGACTAGGAGCTGCGTCAGCGAGATCGATGACGATCCGAGGGGCGCCTCGGGCAACGGAACGGTCACTTTCTGATCCTCGAGGCCAAGCAGGCCAAACGGGTCAAGCTGGGAAAGGGGAACGGTCACGGAGGCGGAGCCCGTGTTGGAGGTCAGGGTGTACGCGATCGTCGCGACATCGCCCTTTTTGATGCTCTGTTCGCTGTTCCACGCGACATTGGTCGAGATCGCGGCGGTGAACCCGATGGTCGCGTCTGAGACCTGGAAGGATACGGACTGCGACGCCGCAAGCGCGTGCTCGGCTATCGTTGCCTGTGCTGTGACTGTCACAATGCTTACGAGGGCTACCATAGCGGCTGCCCTCCGAATTGCGTGCTGGCTACCTGATGTCATCGGATCCCTCGATGCATCATATCTGTTCGGGAGTTAATAAATATAACGCAACTGCGTTAATTATATCAATAAGGTTGGTAATACTAATGACGCCAGTGTCGTGTACTACCATATGGTAGTCTATGGGCATCCTAACACCCCGCGAGAAGGAGATACTCAGATACCTGCGTCAGTGCAAGAGCGTGAAGGAGATCGGCAAGCTCGAGGGAACCCCGATCACGAGCATATCCAGGTCGATCACCACCGTCAGACGGAAGGCGCAGGACATCGAGGAGGACGTCCAGTTCTTCTGCGAGATAGGCTACGCTTCGATCGAGAAGGGGCACCTGAAGTTTCTTACCCCTAATAGGGACCCGAAAGCCTTGTCAAGGAAGCGAGAGTGACCAGATTCCCCAGGGCCCTCGTGAAGGCTGGTGAAGAGCGGCCTCGAAGAGCTAGAAGAATAGAAGTCATCACTTGAAGTTACGGGTCCGGGGAAGATGGAGAAGAAATGCAGAGAGTGTGGCGCTAGCACGGGATTTCTGGGCAGCACCCTGTTCAGTCGCGGCGGACCTGTCATGCCCGCGGAGACTAGATTCTGCCAACGATGTGAGCTCGTGAGCATATTCGTCATCGAACACTCTGTCGACAACGAAGCACCAGCTGCGGATTTGCCAGCGTTCCGCACCAAGCACCTAGGTGTCGAGAGGCATGGAGGGCTTGTCGAAGTAGTGTGCCCGAGATGCGGGGAGAGCATGTTCTACGTTCAGCACTCGGAGGTCAGCTTCCGGGGAGCTGACATCCTTGCTGAATCATGGATTTGCGAATGCGGGGCGACACTTGAGACCGCGAGTGATCGCGTCGTCAGCTGTACTGCGCCAGCAGTACAGTGAATATCGATTTTGCCGTCGTCCCCGGTGTCGTCTGGCACATTCTTCGACATGTCAATGGCTGAAGATCTTGGAGGTCTGTCTTCTCCGCGCCCTGCAAGTGTCAACTACAATGAGTCAATTGACAGCGGGACCGGCCGTCTGGTTCACATCCCATTGCATGCACCAGTCGAATCTGGTCCTTCGCCCTATGATAAGATGAATGAAGAAAGAGGTTTGGTGGAGGGAATCGCTATGTTCCCGTCTTGCGCCTGGACTTGCCGAACCACACGACCACGCCGATGCACCCGAGTATCGGAAGAAGGACCGCTCCAAACTCCGGGATCACAACTTCCTGAACCACCACAGTCATGGTAGTGCTGCTTATCAGGCCGCTACTGTCCTTCACCTCAAGCCTGACCGTGTAGTCGCCTGCCACCAAGAACTGGTGATTCGCAGTCTTGGAACCTGTCCAAAGCGTGTCCCAGGTCCCGTCGTTCTCCCAATCCCATCTCACCTGGAGTCCGGCGAGCAGATCTTCCGCGTCGGAAGACCCGGACGCATCGAACGCAAAGTCCGTGCTCGTGTCTCCACTCGTTGGCAACACAGAGAACGATGCGACCGGGTTAGTACCCACTACCACTTGCATGGTCGTCTCGTTGACCAGCCCGTCGGTGTCCTTCACAGCCATCTTGAGGGTGTAGGTCCCTGTCGTAGGGTACTGGATCTGCCAGGTCAAGACTGAGCTCCACGCAGAGTCCCAAGTACCATCGTTCTCGGCGTCCCAACGGATCTGCAGAGAGCTGGTCGGGTCTTTGAAGTCCGTGCAGCCTGAAGCATCGAGGTCGAACCAGGTGCTCGTGTTGCCGACCGCAGGATCCACCGTGAATACGGCAGTAGGTGGCGTACCATCGTAGGCACACGTTGCCTCAGCGGTTGCGGAACCTACCTCACCATTGCCTTCCTCGTCGACGGCATAAGAGTAGAACTCATAGTAGCCGTTACCGTCGGGGAAGTCGAAGTCCCACGACCACGGAGAGGTGTAATCAGTATCGAACCCTGTCCATGATCCGAAGGTCACATTGTCGGAGCTGAATCTGTACTCGAGACTAACCTCCGCAATCGGTCCGTCCGTGTCAGTGGCCGTCGAAGTGACTGTCACAGACGATCCTGCTTGCCAGTAGGGTGCGATAGGATTCACGTGAGAAGTAGGATCGACGATGTCGACATTGTCTACCGTCACGTCCCAAATCACGGAGTCGGAGTACTCTCCGTCCCATATCTCTATCTCTATTGTGTGAGTACCTGCAGCGCTGTAGTTTGGAGTGTATGCTATTGACGTCGCTCCTTCAACAGCGTCCACCACTACACCGTCGAGGTACCAGAAGTACGAGATGGTGTTCCCGTTGAGATCAATTGCACTTACCGAGAATGTCTGGCTCTGCCCCTCGTCAATCGTCGGGTCGGTCACCGGGTCCACTGTCACGAATGAGGGAGCGAGATTCAATAGAGAGTGTGTAGTCCATAGGGTGTTCAAGAATTCGTCCCACATTGTGTCAGCAGTGAATTGACACCCTGGAAGAGCATATGATGAATCATAATCCAGCACGTCCGGGAAGTACACCGTCAGCCCATGGGCGTTCTCAATCGTACCTCCACCAGGAGCGTCCCAGAACCCGTACGACAGGATCGTTGCATTGACCGCGTCCATGACCGCCTCTGCCAGCGTCCTCACTTCTCCAGAAGGCACGTACTGTGCCATTCCCGAAGCAAGATCATACAAATCAACGTATTTCATAGGGTGGTAGTAGGGGTCAGAAGGATAGCGCTCTGCCATTTCCCAGCAGTCCATGACATAGTTCACTAGAGCTGACATATTTGTCTCAAGCTCAGTAGCAAGAGCGTCGACCGAGTCTACGAGAGCATGGACATAGGACATGTACGAGGCGGATTGCGTTACATCCGCTTCCTCATATCCAGTCTCTGGAGTGTCGTCATATGAGTAGATAAAGTCCGAGACTACCTGCGCGGCCAGATCCTGCGGGGTCATTAGCGGGTCTGCAACCAATGCTGATAGCGTCAGGTCGTAGTTGGCCCCGGTGCCCGGTTCAAGATCCTCAGATCCGACCATGTAGTCGCAATAGGGGGATATCTGATCGGCGACTTCTATACTGGCCATCAAACACGCATCAAACCATACGATGTCTATTGACGACATGGAGTTGTCAGTCACGATCGTATCGAGCGCAGTACTCAATTCCGACATAGTCAGAACGTCGCCCGAACTGTCGTCATTGCACAGTCCAGTCCACTGGCCTCCATGATCCCAGAGAACAAGAGCGTAGTGATTGGCAGGGAAGTTCAGGATTGCAGAGTCACCGAAGTCGACGAGAGTCTGAGGATCTCCCATATTGACCTCGCCTAGGCTCATGTCGCTCTCGGCAAGGGTAGGGGTCATTCCTGATGTCACCAAGAACCTCTCACAGCCTGTCCAGTCACCGTATCTTGTGTCGTCTGCGGGGTTGGGTGAACCGTCCCACCGGTCAAACTGGACCACAATATTCACCTCGGATGAAGAACCAACATTCGACATCTCCAGGAAGTCGTCGATAGCATTGCCCTCAAGATTGTTGTCTCCGTCCAGGTAGACCATTATCGTCCATTCGGCAGTCGCGGTTATCCACAGGAGGTAGTAACCAGCCCCATAGAACGCATACACATCGATGTAGTAGTAACCGGTAGATACGGCTGTCCATGACACGCTCTCTTCGTATATGCCAGTAGATGGGTTGTCGATCTGCGAGTAATCGAGAAGGTCGAGGGTAGGGCTGTAGAGATACAAGTCGAAATCCTGATCGGTAGGTACTTCAAGACTCACGTATAGATCGTCGCCGGCTTCTAGGTAAATCGTGTAGTAGTCATCCAGATCGTCTGTATCGTCCACCTCCTCCAGGTAGACATCGTTGTTGAACACTTCCACGGCCTGATTGAAATCGTTGTTGTCGTCAGGCGTTGCTGACCCAGTGTTCGAGATTGCGACGACAGATGCAAACACCGTCAAAATTCCGACTACCATTGCCATCATTCTGCTTCTCATTAACCAATGCCTCCAGAGACTTATTCCACCACTAATTCCTGGAAGACAACGCCAGGCTCGTGAAGAGTCATTCTATCCTCTAAGGAAGGCAACAGGCTTCCCCGAATAAAGACCTTCCGATTTCCGTGATTCATTGGTCTGATATAAGTTCATAATCCTTATATCCGTGGTTCATGCCACCTGCACACATTGCAGAAGCGCGCGTGACCACGAAGGGCCAGATAACGCTCCCAAAGAAAGTGAAGGACATCCTTGGAGCCAGCGAGGGGGATTACGTGCTCTTTTTCACTGAGGGGCACAGGATATACATCGAGGCTGGGCGGCTCACCTCCAAGTCCAGAAAGTAGAGTCGGCGTTCAATCCGACTCCCACATGGTGGTCACGGCGTGGGTGTATATGGCTCACATGCGGCTCTGAACTCAGCGTCAGTCGTGACTATGGACAAACATGGGCACTGGACAATGAACACCAGCATTCTTTTGTGCCCGACGACATACGTTTCGCGGGCTGAACCCCAAGGGATGGATGATCTTGAAGGAGACACGCACGCTCGAAAACCTGACCACGTGCAAGGAATGTTTAACGCTCACACTCTCCGTGCCCAAGGACTGCCGCCTGAACATGGATATGCTCTCGGTTCGTCTGGAGGAGCTGTTCAACCGCGAGGTTTTCCGGGATCTCTGCCACGGCTGTCCTCTCGAGAAAGTCTAGGTCGGAGCTCTATCTCGAGCACCTTGCGTTCGGTCACGCTCGTCTTCGCCTCGAGCTCGTGGGCTATCGCGCGCCTTATGAAATCGGAGACCGACTTCACACCCCACTCTGGGTGATCCCTGATCTGTCTGGAGATCACCTTCCACATGTCCTTGTCAATCTTGATCGTGATGCGGTCGTCCTTACCAGGACCGTTTTCACTCTTTCGGGGCAGGGTTTCACACCTCTTGGGGCTCTCAGCACAGACTATGGTATCGCGAGAGTGTTGGGGGAGCTGAACGCTTGATTAGCATGCGAGGGGTTTCTAGTTTTCCCCGGTCAAAGGCGCTCAGCAAGGTATTTGTATCCCATATGTAGTACAGAGACTGCACTGGCGCATACCGCAGTTGGGCATCGATTTCCTTTCTGAAGGAGCGCGATAGGGTGGATGAGAAGGAGGAGGAGACCGCAGGGAACTACTGCGCCAGTTGCGGCTCCCCCATCCCTCCGGGCATCGTGACGTGTCCCAAGTGCTCGCAGGCTAGAATCGCCGTGAAAAGGCTGGTGAGGAGCAGCTCCGAGGAATCCTCCGAGCATGTGTCCGTGCTACGGCCGCCCGAGGAGAGCGTCAGGAAGGGGGTGGCTTACGGCACGCTGTCCAAGGAGCAGGGCGATCTGCTGATTCTGCTGCTGTCAAGAGGCCGCCTTCTCGACTTCTCGGTCAGGACCGTGCTCACATCGCTGATCAAGGATATCGCCGAGGAGAGGAACGCCCAGAGGAGGGAGGACCGGATCTACGTCCTGATTGAGTTCGTGAGTGCCACGATGCCCTCCGATGATTTCGCTAGCGGGTTGTCCCGCGTCTTCAAGATAAGATGAGACGAAGCGGGCCATTCCTGCGACAGGGCGGGCACCGGCCACTGGTCAGAGCCCGATCTCCTTCTTGAGATAGTTGAAGGCAGCCCGTCCCTTCTCCGTATGAACGAAGACATCTGGATAGTCACCGTCCGAGAGGGAGCTGCGGCTCCTTGACTCGAGGACTGATGCAAGGGAGTCGTGCTTCCACTGGATCGTCACATCTCTGTCCTGGTCGGTCCCTGGGAACACTCGGGCGTTTCCCTCGGTATCCAAGAACAAAGTGCACGCGCCATATTCGGTCTCGAAGACCCAGACCTGGGGCAAATAGCCGCGGACAATTAGGCTCATGAGGCCCCGGAGATTCGGCTTGACCTGTTTCTCAATCTCCTCACAAAGCCCTGTCAGGAGTTGATGCAAGCGATCCATTCTACCACGTCGATCCCTCACCGGCGTTGCTCTTCACTCGGCGCAGCTCAACTGGTAAGTTCCGAATGTCTCGTCATGATCCGGAGCCGGAATGTTAGGTTGTACTACACCAGGAGTACAATGGATAAGAAGATTGCTGCTGATCCTTCGCCATCTGGCACGTTCTCCGACGTGATAATGACCTAGGACACGTGGATCTTCTCGTCTCTTTTAGCTATTCCAATGAATTCGAGCGGCAGTAGCTGTTCTTAGGAGGTCGGTATCCTGTGCATGGCGAAGAGGTTCTGCCAGATGAAGACGTGAATCTTGGCTCTCCCAGCCCCGCACTCCTTTCTTTTCCGTAGCATATCTTCTAGCCTCGTCGCCTCCTGTTCAGCCCCGTGGCAGAGGACGACCATCAGCATTCTGACTTCCGGGTCCGCGGCGATGACCCCAATCCGAAGGATGTCTTGATTTGTGAGATCGTGCGTCGGTTCAATCTCGTATGCGACTCTCTGGCCTTTGAGCCAGATGTCAGGGGCGCACATCTCGCCTCTTGGGTCGCGGAACATAAGTGCCTTCCTGAAACCCCTGCACTGGCTAGAGTAGACTTCGTCTCCCCGTTCGAAGTGGTATCTGGCTATTCTTCTGACAACCCAATCGTGTTCTGACATAGATACTGCCACAAGTCCTCGGAGCCGCTCGGTGTAAGGGTGCGACTCTTGTGAGGTGCGCAAACCCATTTCTTGCGCGTCGCACGATTATTAGGTCTTCGCTCTGGCTATCAGAACTGATTATATCCACTGGCTCAGCTTGTACACCAGGAAACCGTGCGGCCATGCGGCGACTTCGACGTAGCAAACCAACTCTAGAGCCAAGATGGAACTGGAACTGGCTATCAATTCTAGGAAGTCCTTCAGTACCTGATTGTGATGGGTCGACAAATTGGTTCCAGCCATCAAGTTCAAATCCCATTGAATCTGAACAGCACCGGTCTCCGTTGAAGACACGGACACTACTGATGGTAATGGATTTCCCATTTGCGTCGAATATCGTTCTCAAGAGGTCGGTAGGCCGACTGCTTTCTAATCAGCAGGTCAGGGCGAGGCTCGCCGTCGCTCCCCAGCGGGATCATAACCATGTGCGGATGAAGCACGGGACTGCTGTTTGAGACTTCGTACTACCTGTAGCAAACAACCGCGCCCGAGCGCAATTCTCGCGTTTGAGTTCGAGATAGCGGCTCAATTCCTGTTTGTATAGACTGATCGATCGCCTACAATTCCATTGAAAGATTGTTTGTGCTACAACATGTGGTTATGCTTCCCCCCTTGGACGGACTGCTTGTCACCGCACATCAACTTCAAAGACGACGAAGATGTGATTGCGCATCTCCGTGATCGAGAGATCACTCACGGCGCTTCCACTTTCAAGGGGCTCTGGCAACTCTATTATAGTTGAATCAACGCTTTTCCTTCTGTGAGGATATGACTGTGGGACAAGACCTTCATGCGTATTCGCTAGACGAGACAAAGATGTGGGCCAAGAAGAAGAAGCTTAGCCCAGGTAGAGTTCGAGGAACGAAAGATGGGATTCAGTTCGTCGCAGAAGGAGGCAGTGACAAGGTTGAGGAAGTGGAATGGAACTTCTTTGAATCCGCACTCAAGCGAAAGAAGCTGGCCGTCTATGGCACGAAAGAGGGATGGATGCGGATAATGCGTAAGAGAAGCTAGGCTCTAGGCTGATATGATCTAGTGCGTCCCTTCGAAGTTAAGTAAGTTGAGGTCCTGATGCAAGCAAGCAGTTCTGAGGCAATCTCAAAACAGACATCTAGCTTGCAGGAGGTGGGATCGGAGAGAGTTCTCTCTCAGACAATGCATGCCTATCCATTGTCGGGATCACCCTGGAACAGATGGCCATCCACTCGAAGAGTGCAAATACCGATCCTGCCAGAACACCCGTGCTGTGATCGCACTTGGGGCTTGGAGAGAGAGGATGTCAGATGGAAGGATTCGCTTGCGCTTTCAATCCAACGCGGACGGGTTCAGCTTCCCACAAGGGGACCGAATCGCAAGGAGATCCTTGGATCGATCGACCAAGTCACCCACCGCCTTTACCACGCAGCGAGGATGCTCCAGACGTACTTCGATAACCCGTCTCTTCACAATTATCGAGACCCATTCATCGAGACTATGTACATTATGCTGACCTGGAGAACAAGGATCCCCGATGCTGAGGCTAATCTCAACGAAATCATGCTATCCTTCGTGGGTCCTTGCGACCTAACAGAAGAGGAGGCCCTTCCGCTCATAAGGAAGATCGTTAGTCGCTCTGGATTCGTGGGAAAACGGCCGGAAATGCTGGCGGAGCTTGTCAGGCGGTTCATCGCGCGTTTCCCCGATGGAAACACGTCTGTCATGGAATCCTGGAAAGATGATCAGATCCTCGATTTCCTGACAGGTATACCGGGAATAGGCAGGAAATCGGCCCTATGTGTCATGATGTACTCCCTTGGTAGGCCAAGATTCCCGATTGATACGCACGTCGGTCGCATCCTGAAGAGAACTCAGATGCTTCGTGAGCTTATCACCGTTGAACAGAATACCAACCACAAAGTTCTCCAAGCGAACGCCGAGCTCGCGGTCCCACCCAGCGTGAGGAGAGCACTTCATGTTGGGCTCGTTTCGCTGGGTCAGCAGCGGTGTCGACCAAGAAAGCCTCTCTGTGTCAAGTGCCCCATTGCTGCGATGTGCAAGTTCAACGCAGCACGATTGATCCGACGAGCCTCTAAGGCTCCCTACAACCTCGTAGACCTCTTCTGCGGCGCTGGCGGTTTCTCGGAGGGCTTTTCGAGTGAGGGGTTCAGGACTGTTCTCGCCGTTGATTGTGAGGAGGTTGCATGCGATACTTTTCGAATGAATCATCCCCAACTGCCCGAAAGAAACGTCCTATGCGAAGATCTGGCTCGGAGACAAGTCAAGAGCCTAATCAGACAATGCGTACAATGGAAGGAGCTTATCGAGCCCGGTAGGGTGGATGTTGTCACAGCTGGTATCCCATGTCAGGGGTTCAGCAAGGCAGGCTACAGATCGCGGCCAGGGATCAAGTATGATCCACTGGATGACCCACGGAACCTTCTGTACAAACGGGTGCTCCTCTGGATTCGCGACCTTCAGCCTCGGTATGTAGTCTTGGAGAATGTGCCAGAGATGAGATCTGCGGGGAACAAGGATATGCGGATCCTTGATTCCATATGCAAGTCTATTCGCAAAATGGGATATCAAGTCCACCATGGCGTTGTGAATGCTTATGACCACGCCACCCCCCAGATTCGGCTTCGAATCATAATTATCGCCTCGCATCGGTCAGTGTCTGAGATCAAGCTAGATGAGCTCGAAGAATACGCGAAGAAGGGTGATGTGGTCTGCAAGGCATTTGAAGGGCTTCCCAGGCTGAAGAGCAATAGTGGTTCTTGGTACTCCAAAGTAGGGGATGTTGTCATAACAAGCCACGTATCAAGATTCAACAATGACGAAGATCTGAGGATCTTCGGTGCTCTGAGACCTGGCGAGCACTACGAGCAGTTTATCACAAGACGAAAAGACATCATAGACGATAGGCGGAAGAGCGGAACACACGCTGTCTACGGGACCAAGAGTTTCTCTGACAAGTATCATCGACTTGATGCAGGCAGTCCGGCTCGCACTATTGTTGCCCACCTGAAGAAGGATGGCAATGGATACATTCACCCGAGCGAAGCGCGCTCCATCTCCATTCGAGAGGCATTGCGTCTCCAAGGGTTCAGCGACGACTATGTTCTTTGTGGAAGTGGCGCCAAACAATACATTCAGGTGGGAAATGCAGTCCCGCCCCCGCTCGCAAGGGATATCGCACGCCTTATTGCACACCATCTGAGGGCGACGAAAAAGAGAAGAGCCTCCAAAATGTGATGACAACGAAAGCGACAGTCTAATGGCAGTGACCACCGGTGACATTCATGACTGAAACACCGATATATCAGATCAGGTTATACTGGGTCACAAATCGCGGTAGCTTGGCCATGACCAAGTGCAAGTTCTCGCCCAGGCTACAAGTATTACAGAGTCTCGGGGGATAATGGCGGAATACGAAGAGGTGCCTCCCAAAGCAGACGCGATGGTGGCATCCATGAGGGCGATAGGGTACGATTTGCCCATGGCCATCGCCGATATTATCGACAACAGCATCTATGCTAGAGCAAAGAACGTATGGATAGACTACAATTGGGCTGGTGGCGATCCCTGGATTAGAGTGAAAGACGATGGGGGTGGAATGACCGATGATGAGCTACGGGAGGCCATGCGCCTTGGAAGCAAGGGACCCAATGAGGCGAGGGACCCACAGGATCTCGGAAGATTCGGTCTCGGTCTCAAGACCGCATCTTTCTCCCAGTGCAGGGTTCTAACTGTGAGCACCAAGGTGAAGGGTGGAACGCCCTCGACGAGATGCTGGGATCTCGATGTGATCGAAAGAACGAAGAGATGGCAGCTGAGACTCCTTCCGCCGGATGATGCTGGACCAATGCTTGAGGACATCGATCAATTGGATAGTGGGACGGTTGTCCTCTGGCAGCATTTGGACAGAGTCATTGACAGACCTGACGATATCAAAGCTGCCGAGACTGTCTTCAACAACAAATTCATCGATGTAAGGAAGCATCTAGAGATGGTGTTTCACAGGTACATGAGCGGCCCGACTAGATTGAGCATCTCCATCGGGAGAACGCCTCTGAAGCCGTGGGATCCTTACCTCACATCAAATCAGTTTACTCAGGAGCTATCCACTGAGAAATACGAAGACGGTTCCATTAGAATCATACCCTATGTTCTGCCGCATGTCTCAAAAAGGACTGCGACGGAGACAGCGATGGGAGCCGGGACAAAGGGCTGGAATGCGCAACAGGGATTCTACATATACAGAAACCGTAGAATGATAGTTTCTGGAGGCTACCTAGATTTCAACCTCAAACCTGAGGAGCACTACAAACTGGGCCGCATAATGGTCGACCTAAAGAATGACATGGATAGCGAGTGGCGAATAGACGTTCGTAAGGCCGTGGCCATCCCCCCAGATAGGTTGAGAACGCAACTCGAGAAGGTTGCAAAGGCCACGAGGGAGGAAGCGGTCAAGATCTACCGGGCCAGGACTGGAAGAGCTCCGAAACTTAGTCGAATGAACTTTCAGGAGGTTTGGACGAAAAGGAGAAGGGGCGATAAGATCATCTATGAGATCAATCGCGACAATGAAGCGATGAAACGGATTCTCGCTGAGGTCGCCCCTCCAGAACGGTGGATCAAGAAGTTGTTTGGCTCGATTGAACGCACGGTACCTCATCGGGAGATCATCATAGATTCATGCAACAACGAAGACTGTCACGTTGACATGCCTCCAGATGTCTCTCCGCCGGATCAGGGTCTGGTCGACCTGTGCATAGAGATCTACAAGGAAAAGAGAAAAATGGGAAGGACTCATGAAGAAGCCGCTGGGTTCGTCCTGTCGATCGAGCCATTCAACACGCATCCGGCTTTCCACGCAGCCCTAGACAAGATAGCAGAGGAGGTTGACACACGGACACCACACACGAGAAGATAATAGGCATGTCACACGCCTGGTTCAAGAATGAGAACGTTGAGCAGCAGGAGATCCGGGCTTTTATCGAGAAGATGAGAAGGCTTTTCCCCGAGGAGAACCTCGATGAAGCATTGCTTTTCAGACAGCTGGAGTCAATCCATTCGGTCAGAATCGGAACCGCTGACACGCTCGATGACGCGGAGGATCACGTTGAGTGGTTCAATCCATCTACAGGAGAGGGACTCAAGCGCAAGGTCAACTGGCATTTTTGGACCCATTACTGCGATTACCTCTCGGTGGCCAAAGGATGGCCCAAGAACATGGTCCTGAGCATTGACAGTCTATCTGGCCAGATATTCTCAAGACTAGAAGACCCGGAGAGGCAAGGCCCATGGGACCGGCGAGGAATGGTGATGGGAAGTGTTCAATCAGGGAAGACTGCTAACTACACGGCATTGATCACAAAGGCTGCCGATGCAGGTTACAAGCTATTGGTCGTTCTTGCCGGAACTCACGACAGCCTGAGAAGTCAAACCCAGACAAGACTGAATGAGGAGTTCCTGGGCTATGATATCGACAGGGTACAGAAGCTGACTGGTGGTGAGAGGAGGATAGGAGTCAGGGAAATGTTCCCCAACCACAACACCGTCTATACGCTCACGAGTAGCAGCCAGAAGGGTGATTTCAGCAAACTGGTAGCTTCGCAGAGCGGAATCTTCCCCAGCAGCGACAGCCCGCCGATCATACTTGTCATCAAGAAGAATGTCAGCATCTTGCGCAACCTGATTACATGGATTCCTTCGGTAATCAGTCAGACAGACTCTGAGGGAAAGAAGGTAATCAAGGCTATCCCTTTCCTACTGATCGATGATGAATGCGATTTTGCCTCCATCAACACGAAGGAGCCAGAAAGAGATGAAAACGGCAAGATTATCGAGGAGTGGGATCCAACAACTATAAACAAGCTAATTCGAGAGTTGCTGAGCCTGTTTGAGAAGTGCGCGTACGTTGGCTATACTGCTACTCCGTACGCCAATGTGTTCATACACATCGATGATACTCATCCCCGATATGGCGAGGATCTCTTTCCGCGGAGCTTTATCATCAGTCTTCCGCAACCGAGCAACTATTTGGGACCTGAAAGAATCTTTGGGCTTGAGGGTACCCCTGACGGCGACGACGAGGAAGTCAGACCGCTGCCACTAGTAAGACTCGTTGACGACCAGTCAGAACACATACCAGAAGGACATAATAAGGAGCTCATAGTCGACGACCTACCGGAGAGCCTGAAGCGAGCGTTGAAATTCTTTTTGCTCAGCTGTGCAGCGAGGCGGCTGCGGTCGGAGGGTGTACCGCACAATTCCATGCTCGTTCATGTGACAAGGTTCACCGCTGTTCAGCAGCAAATCAAGGTGCTGATCGACAAGGAACTCAGCGGACTCGTCTCTAGAATCATGAGCATGGACGTCCTCGCAGATTTCTGTGATATCTGGAAACAAGACTTCGTCGCAACCTCATCCGAAATGGTTGAGAGGGGGTTCAAGGACGCAACTGTCCATAAATGGGACGAAATTGAGAAGAGTCTTGGTGTGGTCGCGAGGCTTGTGATTGTCAAGGTGATAAATGGAACCATCAGAGACGTACTGGACTACAAAGACGCGGAAATCGCCGCAAACAATCGCAAGAGAAACGGCGAAGAAGTGCCATGGGAGGACAGAGGGATCAGCACAATAGTCATCGGTGGCGACAAACTTTCGAGGGGACTAACTCTAGAAGGGCTCACGGTCAGCTACTACCTGAGGGCATCCACTTTGTATGATACTCTAATGCAAATGGGGAGGTGGTTCGGATACAGGGGAGGCTACGCTGACCTCTGCAGGATATTCACCACTGAGGAGCTGGTTTCATCATATCGCCATATAGCTTTGGCCACGCAGGAGCTGAGGGAGGACATCGAATACATGTCCGAGCTAAAGTTGACCCCAAGCGAATTTGGAATGAAAATCCGGAGCCACCCTGGTCGTCTCGCCGTAACCTCATTAGGCAAATCGAGAAACAAGCAGGAAATTTCGCTCTCATACGAAGGGAGGATATCGGAAACCGTTGCTTTCGACCCGAGGTATTCGCGGAACAACATCGGAGCCCTCGAGAAGCTGGTCACCGGCATCGGAAGAAAGCCCGACAAGAGTCAGGACGGAAAGAGAAGGTACCACTGGACCGGGGTTCCCCCCGAAACTGTGCTTGCCTTTCTTAGCGCGTACAAGACTCACGACGTTGGGGTCAGACTCGTTGATCCGAAGGCAATTGCCAGGTACATCGAGAAGCAGAACATCCAAGGTGAGCTCATCACCTGGGATGTGGTCATGGTGTCAAAGGACATCTCCGTTGCATCCGACAGCAATGCGCAAGCTCATAGTGTGCGCATAGGTGAGTATGACGTCAGATGTGTAACGAGGAACGCACTAAAGGTAAGTGGCGACAAGATATCCATTCGTAGGATCGTCAGCCCTGCTGATGAATCTCTGGATTTGTCAAAGGACGAGATTAGCAGAGCGAGAGATATCCATAGGGGGAGACCGAACCGACGTACTTCCGACAGCGACCTGCCATCTGGACCGGATATCAGACAGGCAAGACCGAAAGAAAGAGGATTGCTCCTTATCTATCTTCTATCAGGGGAAGACGAAGCAGGAAATCCGTACGGTGGAGATGGACGTGAGATTGTCGGATTTGCAGTCAGCTTCCCGAGGAGCATGACCGCTGAACCAATCGAATACTGGGTCAATCCGGTCTATCAAGAAGAAGAGGAACACTATACCTAAGGAGCGACGACATGCCAGGCGATCTTGACACAATCTGGAAGGAACTCGAGGGCCGCTATGCTGGGGAAGAGGGAGTCTATAGGAGGCTAGACCTCGAGCATGAGACTGGCATCAGAATGGCAGTTCTGAGCCCCGGTCGGACTTGGTCTATCCTCATCGAGATCAGTCCCGATGATGCGAGTGCGCTCGTCCCACCACGCTGGCGCGGAATGGTATTCAAGGTGCTCCCACTATCGGGTCCGGAACCGGGCATGAAACATATCTGCCTATATGTCGAGGCTGCTGAGCATCGACCTGTTTTTGCTGCCTTGTGCTCCGACATAATCAGAACGCTCGAATCATCTGACAGGACCGCGCGGGTCACGAACCTTCAGCAATGCTTCCACCGTTGGTCGAGATTCTTCGAGAGATGGGGGCAGGAGGGGCTGACCCCGGAAAGACAGCGGGGACTGTTCGGTGAACTCGTCCTCCTCGATATGCTGCTTGAGCGTGGACTCCCATCACTGGAGGCCGTGTCGTCTTGGAAAGGCTGTTCCGGCGGAGTTCATGACTTTGTACTTCTAGACAAAGCAGTAGAAGTAAAGACAACCATATCAAAGGAGCCTCGAAGAGTATCTTTGAGCAGCGAGAGACAGCTGGATGATGCCAATCTCGAATCGCTCTCACTATTCATTCTGACTCTCCAAGAGATGGACGCAAAGGCAGCAACTCTTCCAGATGCGGTCGCCAAAACAAGGAAGTTACTGGAGATGGATGCCAATGCGGCTAGCCTCTTTGAAGCGGGTCTTATCGCGGCTGGCTATGTAGATTCGGATGCTGACAAGTACCCAAAGCGTTATGCGATAAGGAACAGAGAGGCTTTCCGCGTGCGAAACGGCTTCCCGCGTATAGTCTCCATTTCGCCTGGAGTCGGCGATCTCCGATACACTGTAATGGTCTCAGCTTGCGGGGATTACGAGATCGCTGTGAATGCAATGCTAGTTGGGTTCACGGGGGGTGTCAAGCATGAGCAGCATTGAGGATGCGTCGAAACGCTTTCACTTGGAGATCAGCTCACGATCAATAGGATTGAACCTTCTGAAGGAACACCAGTTCGTCGAAGACGTTGGTGAAATACTCGTCGAAGCAGGTGAAATTGAGGAATGCACAAGATGTTCGTATCAGGCTCGGGGTCTGAAGGTTGATGGGTACTACTACGACTCCGAGTTTGGCCAGCTCTGTCTTGTCGTGTCGCTCTGGAAGGACGAGGTAGAGGAGGCAAGTGCGAGAGTCACGAACACAGAGATTGATGATACCTTCCGTCGGTGTCTGAGCTTCTTCAGCAAAAGTCGTGCAAACCTATTTGAGAAGATTGAGGTTGCAAACGAAGCTCATGACCTGGCAAGCCTGATTCATGAGTGTAGAAATGAGATTGTCAATGTTACAATAATCTTGATAACCGACGGATTTGCGGAAAGGCGACCAGCAGAACTTGAAACCATTGACAACGTGGACATTAAGAAGATTATCTGGGACATGGAGAGGATACTTGACTTCATAGAAACTGGCGAGAGGGAGGCTATAACTGTAGACTTCGGGGATGAAGGGAAAATACCTTGTCTTTATGAAACCAACGCGGCCGGAGTATACACATCATATCTAGCATTCATTCCGGGTGACCGACTGGCCGACCTTTATTCCAAATGGGGCACTCAACTGCTGGACATGAATGTCCGGGTGTTCCTGTCTGCCCGAGGAAAGGTGAACAAGGGAATCCGTGAAACCATCATCAACGATCCCAATATGTTCTGCGCATATAACAATGGGATAACTGTCTTCGCAAGAAGCATCAATTTCGTGAAGGACAGGGGTTACTCGGGATACATTCTCGGAGCAAGTGATTTCCAGGTTGTAAATGGTGGCCAGACTGTGGCATCCCTCTATCACGCCAAGAGAAAACAGAAAGCCGATCTTTCCGGTATTCTCGTGCCGATGAAGCTCATCAGCATCAACAAAGAAGAGGATATCAAGACCCTCGTTCCACGAATCAGTGAATACTCCAACACCCAAAACAAGGTTTCTCTGTCCGATCTGGCAGCCAATGAAGAACCTCACCCGGAGCTTCACGAGCTCTCCAAGAGGTTGCAGGCTCCCGATCCCACGGGTGGGTCAAGTATTACCTACTGGTTCTATGAGAAAGCAAGGGGCAGTTATGAGGAGACTCGACGACTTGATGCGAAGACTCCCGCAAGAGAGAGGGCTTTCGATGCGCTCAATCCCAAAAGCCAGAGGTTTGACAAGGGTCTGTTCGGAAAGGTCTGGAATACCTATCTCCGAAAACCCTGTGTTGTGTCACTTGGAGCACAGAAGAATTTCGCGGAGTTCAATTCCTGGCTGAAGGAACAGCAGCACGAGCTTGAACCATTCTTCAGACAGACGGTGGCACTATTGATTCTCTGGCGGGATATTGAGAGGATGGTCAGGAAGCAAGGGTTCGAAGGATACAGGCACAACATAGTAACCTACACGCTAGCATGGCTGTTCGAGCTCACTCAATCCAAAATCGACCTAGACAAGATATGGCGCGAACAGAAATCCGGTGATGGAATATTGGTGGCAACCGAGGAGATGTGTCAGATTGTGAACACACACATTCGAGATACGACCCAGAACGTCACCGAATGGTGTAAGAAGGAGGAATGCTGGAAGTCCCTCCTAACCAAGGAATACGTTCTGCCCGATGGAGTTGATGCGTGCCTGATATCAGCGGGAACAACAGGCCCGAGATACGATCCAAGGACTCGGGACGAGCGCGAAGCTGTTGAATTCTGCAAAGAAAAGGGATCCCAGGCATGGTTCGATCTTGCGGTATGGCTGAAACAGCACAACTTCCTGACAGCGAAAGCTCGAAGCCAGAGTTTCAATATGGGCAACTTCCTGAGCAGAAAACGTGAACCCTCAAAGGCACTCTCCTATGCGTGCAGGAAGGCCTGGCAAGACGCAGCTCTTAGAGGGTGGGGGCAAGCAAAGTCCCAAGTCGAAGGATCGAAGAGTTCCTGAGATGTCAATGAGAGACCCTCACCTAGAATCACCTGGCCCTGACTAGCTATAGACTGAATGGAGTGAGAATAGCGAAAGACCGGAAGGATCATGAAGATCATAAGATTCAAATCGAGCACCCAGGAGTTCCGTCCTAGTTTCCCGGGCGAGGGGCCTTACTGGACTGCAGATAGAATCAGCAGATTACCCTCCAGCAAGAAGTCCAAGAACAGGGTCTACGCACTGGCAAGTAGGGGGGATGGTCGGGCATTCCTGTTTGAAAACCACAGGTTCATCGCATCCGTTGAAGTGAGAGGGACAAAACGGGCATGGGTGGCTGACAACGGAAACTTCCTCTTCTGGGAGACTGGATATGGCAATCAACGTCTGGCTGCTTTCAACAAGTTCGGGAGTCCATTACTCGACATTGCATCTAGTCATCTAAGCTTCAGCGTCTCGCGCCGGACAATTCTCGTCTATCAAGACTATGACAATGCAGCTAAAAGGAGCAAGGTGGGTCTTTATGACCTCGAGTCTAACGCCTTCGTCTTCGTTGTCGATGCGGAGATACCTCCAATGCCTCGGATTACCTTGAACGTCAAAGGTCGGAAGGTGAACCTTCGTGCGAAACGCCAGGGATACACGTTTGATTTCTCTGGCAATCTCATTGCCTCATTCAAGGCTAGAAAAAGGAAAAAGGGAACGAGCGGGAGTTCTCACCGCTGAAATCGCGAAATTGAGATTTGGCCAGCGTCGGAAGTTCACATACGATAGGATGCACGTAGTCTGCACCGGAAAAGACCATATGCCCGAGGACGGTATTGGGGTACGAGGAATGGGTCGGCAATGACGGATTGGATTTCGGTCATTGACAGCGACTATGAGAAGATCGTCCAAGAGCGAAGTCGTCGTTCAAGAACCGTAACCGTGACTATTGTCGTGATGTTCTCAATCATATCCTTGGGATGGGGATTGGTCAAGCAGTACAGCCTCACTTGGCAGAACGTGGCCGATATCGCTCCTTGGTGGGTTGCAGTCAACTTTCTCTTCATGGCCGTGTCAGTTCTTTACTTCGTGTACCTTCGGGTGTATCTTCCTGGGATCACCGAGCAAATCGCAGACAAGCAGAAATGGCCTCTGCTGACACCCGAGGGAGTCGTGAAATCATTGAGTTTCTTCCTAATGGCTATAGGTTCAGCCATAGCTGTGTGGAGTGGTCTTTATTTCTGGAGCGCAGTTCTGTTCGGATTCGTATTCGTAACGATGGCGGGGTCGGGTTTCTTAGCGATATTCAATGTAAACGCCCCACAAGAGTTACTGAAGGCAGCCAGAGGGATACCAGCCATCCAAGAAAGAATCAATAAACCGGTCGAGACTCAACGAGTATTCACATCGGGCATGGTGGCCGTCTTCTTCATTTATTCTTTCGCGGGTCTGCTCTTGCTGGCAATTGTCTGGAACAGCGATATCTGGTTACTAGCTGTTCAGGCATCATTTCTGCTTTCTGCACTCATCGCGACCGTGATTCGCAATCTTGAGGAGTTTGGCAAAGTTACGCTTGCCGACAGGACACTCTCTCAGATACTAGATTTTCGCATGGATATTCTGACCGACAAGACTCTGAATGAAGATGCCATCGCATCGAGATATCGAAGCATTTTTGGCAAGTGAGTCTCAGAAATCGAAAATCAAGCGTTCCTCCTGGAAAAGCCAGCAAGTTGGTTGATAAGGTCAATTAGCAGGGATTGAGGTCGGACCTGAATCCATTTCAAGGCGAGCACGCCATGTTGATAACCCTATCGGGTCTGCAAACCTTTTCAACCCGCCGCTGCATTACATATCCCGCAAACGAAGGTTGTCGCAGTTTGATTGAAAGGGCAGGAAGGTCGCAGAGAAGCTCCGGGAGGCGATGGAGACAATAGGAGAGTGATGATTTGTCAATAAGCCACATCAAGGCGTCAAACTTCAGAAGCTTCAGAGAACTGAATGCATCACTCGAAGGTCTGTCTGTAATTGTCGGAGCGAATGCCTCTGGGAAGACAAACTTCGTTCAGGTTTTTCGGTTCCTGCGAGATGCATTCCGAGAGGGCCTCGACAACGCCATTGCTATGCAAGGAGGGCCCAGTAGCATTGCCAATATGAAGATTGGGTGTAAGGATAATGTCGTCATAGAGGCAACCTTAGACAGCATTCTGTATAACTGGCCGTGGCCAGTTTTGCGTGAAAAAGGCCGAGTGAAGAGCGGCTACTACGCAGTCAAAATCCGCAGAGCGGTTTACCGTCTTGAGCTCAGCTTCAAGGTACGAGGAAAAGGAATGAAGCAGGCCGCTGATAGGCTGAGTCTGGATTGTGACTTTTGTGAAGTCAAGAGAAAGGGAAAGAACCTGGCCCCGACAGACAAAAAGCTCTTTGATGGGACTATAACGATCTCTTCAACAAGCAAGCGGAAACGGTCAGCGGTCTCCGTTAAATGCAATTCAGATGTGCCCATCGATTCGGACGATCTCTTCCCCAAACCCCTCAGACAATGGTTTATGAAACGAAAAGGACGAGGAGATGTGCCATCGGCTCCATACTTCGACCTTTTGGGGATTAATGAGGAGTTCCGAGGGATCTCGATTTATGACTTCGATCCCAGAGTTGCCAAGAAAGGGACTCCAATAGCCGGAAAAGCGAGGTTGGAGGAAGATGGTAGCAATCTAGCTTTGGTCCTGAAAAGGATACTGGGCGAATCAGAAGACAAAGAGAGAATGCTGAGGATTTTCAGAGAGATTCTTCCGTTTGTTGAAGACCTGGATACTGCAGATTCGGCCGACAGAAACGTGCTTATGAGATTGAGAGAGAAGTACTGTCACGAAAGCTATCTGTTTGCCCCTTTCATGTCGGACGGCACCGTGAATGTCGCGGCGCTCGTGGTGGCGCTCTATTTCACGCGGAAGGGGGGGCTTCTCATAATCGAAGAACCCGAAAGAAACGTTCATCCTCATCTCATCGACAAGATAGTTGAAATGATGGAGGACGCGTCCAGAGAACGACAGATTATCGCCACGACTCACAATCCAATTCTGGTCGGAAGTATCAATCCGAACAAAGTTCTACTCGTCAAACGTGATCAGGACGGATTCTCACTTGTCGAAAGACCCGCTGACCAGAAGGAGTTCCAAGAGTTCCTTTCGAAGGAAATCGGTCTAGGGACCCTGCTTGAACAGAACCTCTTGAGTGATCTCAGATGAATTCAATGATGCCGTTCGTGATTCTCTACGAGGGGCCGACCGATTTGAGGTTCATTGACAAACTCGTTACGCCAAGGCTGCAGAAATCCTGGAGGGTCAGGAGATGGAAATTCACCACCCTAAAGAGAGAGCAAAGAATCCAGATTGTGTCAGAAGCAATAACAAAAGGGAATCCAGTAGTCTACATCTGCGACCTTGATGAGTGTCAATGCGAACCTGAGCGGAGAGACACGGAGTGTAGACTCCTCAAAGTGGCTCCTGCGAAGTGCGTCGCCGTCGTGAAGCGCGAGATTGAGGGCTGGTATCTCGCAGGTGTGCCAAATGAAATAGCTACGAAATTGAAAATCGCTGTCCCTGAAGACACCACGGCCATCACAAAGGAGCAATTCGGGCATATGGCACAAGAGGCGGGTTGGTCCGTGATCGAGTTGATGAGCATCATTCTCGATCACTACGACATTGGGCTGGCAAAAGTGAGGAATCCGTCGTTCGGATACTTCTGGCGCAATTGGGTAGACCCCTATGGCCCAGCAACAAATCGACCAGACGAGGCGAAGGAAGTGAGTCTCCAGCAGTGAGTATCAGGCATCAATTGACCGCAGGACTGGCACCAGACTCCATATCGATATTCTTGAATCTTCCCTTCAATTCCCCCAGGACGAAGCCCACCCTAGTCCAGACTGATGAGAATACGGTTTCCAGCAACGGTCAAGCCCAGGAATTCCCACAAAAGGTACTCGATCTCGAACCCTGTCCCATCCAAGTGATTCTGAATTATGCTTGTTCGCCTAATCCAGTCGTCTTGGTGTTCCCAAATCCCAAAGGATCCACCACGATTCTCGGAAAAACCGTGGGAAAGGAAAGGCTGAAAAAGAGGCGAAGAAGGAGTTTAGCTCGGTGCTAGAATCGCGAAATTGAAGTCTGGCCAGCATTCAATGCATACAAGCTCACCGCATGTAGGCCGCTGAATGAGTAGGGTAGGGCACAACACCCTGCTATAGAGAAATCGCTGAAAGCATCTCAAGGTTGCCGACTGAAGACGGAGCTAGTCCACCTAGCCACGGCATCACGTTCGGGCGCAACCCGTCAGGTGCACCTGGCGCGAACAAAAGACCGACGACACGAGGCGAGCTCAATCTGAGCTGGTTCTGGATTGCCCGATCCGCCTGACCCGCTTTGGCGACATATGATTGAACGACGGAGATCGAATCCTGGGCAGTGCTAAGGGGAGGAACGACCTTCATTCCTGTCGGATAACCGGGCTGGGCCTTCTGAATCGCCTCTCTAATAGGACCTCCTCCGCTGATTGAAGTTTCTTTTCCAGATATCTTCTTGAATGAATCCTCGAAGAATCCCCTTCTCTCTCGCGCACTGAACACGTCTGTGATGACAGATCTGGGGTTCTCTTCATAGAACGCAGCCCGGTCCATGGGGAACGTGGCGGAAACAAGTACAGACTCCACAACCTCGACGCCTTGAGTTCTCCAGAGTGCCCCTGTTTGGAATGTGTATGGAATATCGACTGCCCAGAATGGGTATAACACAGTGCCGCTGCCCGGAATCATAGTGAGTGTACTCGAGTGAGAAGTAGCTCTTCGGATGTCTGCAACAATCTTGAGTATTTGTTCATTATGGGCAGCATTCTGAAAGCGCGTCCGCCAAAATGCAGGTCCGTCATTCTTAATACTCCCAAGAGTCTTGAGCAGGTTTCTGATTGGTATCATTCCCTCTGCCACATCCCCATCTCTGCTCATCGCGGCAGCCTCAGCAAGATACCTTGCGCTATTCGACATCGACCGCTCCATCTTGATAGCCTGGAGCATGATGGCCATCTCAGGATTCTGCGAGACCGTCGCTTCTGCCTGTTCCAGAAGCTCCCTTGACATCTCAAAGTGCGGACTGGCTTCAACGGGCCGGAGGCTAGTGAGCAGGTCCAGTCCGTGCGCAAGCGCAGCTGCACCCTTGACTCGCTCATGCAGGCCCTCGTACTTCGCAACATCCTTCAGTGCATCTGCCGCCGCCTCCAGATTCTGTTTCATGAAATAATACCGCTCGAGCTTGAGTTCTGCCATCAAGGAGATGTTGTTCAACAAATAGGCATACGCTGTCGACAGACCGCCTATTTCCGAAAGAAGCGATTTGCTCTCATCATCAACTGCAAGCGCCTGAATGGACTGCGTCTTTGCCTGAAAAAGGAATACCTCCTTTGGGTTATCCTTTGCGACCACGGTGTTGTCAGTCATATAAGGCAGTACAAGGAGCGGATGTGACAGTATGTTGAGGCATGAGAAGCGATACTCTCCAAATTCGGTCGTAAGTCTAGGCTGAACGTTGTTTGTGAACACCATGTGCCGTGCGATTGGATCCACAATGTTGTTTACCGACGAGCCTATCCCGGGCGGCATTGCCTGCCTAACCCAGGCGTTTACCTGCGCCAATATTTGATCGAAGAACGACTTGGCATCGACCATCTTCTGGGCGGAGCCACAATATTCGCACTTGACGATATCGTCTGTGGGCCTCACAGACAAGGGAGCGGAGCAGGACTTGCATCGAAGAGAGACCATCCTCAGCGTACTGGGCCGATTATCTTCCAAGTGCGTCATGGTCTCATCCGTGCAATCATGCGCTGCGTTTCCGCAATACTCTCTCTAATACTGTTCAGCTGAAGGTTGACTCTAGCCTCCAGCTCCTGCATCCGAGTCACTGCTCTAGAGTCCGCCATCCTGTAGACCGCACTATAGCATCCCCTACAAGCGTATATCTGGGACAACCCCGGGTCAAATGAGGGCAAAGCGCTTCCCTTTGAGCTCTTCATAATGAGTTCAGTCAATTCGCTGGGCATTCGAAGGAAATGAATTCCCTCACCTGAGATTTCGCGTCCGCAGAACCAGCATTTCGCCGCCGATCCATATGCTCTCACTCTTGAAGCCGCCATATCTCCGAAGTCCTGACGTCCTGCCTGCATCCATAGCAGGCGTGCGGTCTGATAGTGTTCTGCTGCAGCCTTCGGATTCTCCATCACCAGCGATTCCCCCAAGGACTCTTCTGCGTACGCGGAGAGAGGTAGAGCTTTCGATTCACCGGAAATCGACTGCTTGAAGAATAGCTCAGGTAGGACAAGAATCCGGTCTGCTGCCTCAGTCCTGAACTTCGTCGCCAGTTCTCTGAGCCGGCGTGCTTTCTCGGCATGCTCTGCCGGAGTGTTTGCAGTGCGGCCTTGAATGTCAGCTTCCGTTGCCAACATTACTATTTCAGTCGCAAGTTCAGATGCCGGTGTCTCTCTGAGCCCGAGTTTCAGCGTTGCGTTCCCCAGAGAGCGAACCGATTGAGCGGCACCGTACAGCAGTGATGCGTTTGATGGGCTCTGTGCGATTGACACGATAGCCGCGTAACTGCCAGCCAGTGCGCACAGAGCAGTATTCCCCTGCTTTGAAAACTTGAGCGCCGCGTTCTCATAGTAGGTCCGCGCCTGCGGGAAATTGCCTCTGAGCACGGCGTCCTGCCCCGCCTGAAGAATCTGTTCGGGTGTCTTGAACAACGCCACAATGCCACGCTCCAGCGCTTGACAATAAGAACCTCGCTAGTTAAAGTGTTTCCGGATTCTGGCTGCAACTGATGTAAGTCATGCCAAGAAGGTCGGGATTGGATGAGACCATATCATAATAGCCTAAGACGGAGGGGAGCCCGAGAAAAGAGGGGAAAGAAGTTTAGCTCGGTGCTAAAATCGCGAAATTGAAATTTGGCCAGTGTCGAAAGTTCAAATCCGGCTCAATGCAGACCTGATCAGAAAACGCTCTCGAGACAATACACCGTCAGCGCCGTCTCCTTGCATAGATACCCTGGCCTACAGTCCTCGCAGAGCCTCTCAAGCCCCTTTCGATCGACCTCGAGCGCGCCCTTTCTCTCGTGGAGCGCATAGAGCTCTTTCAGGTACTTACCTTCCACGATCCTGGGCAACCTCGTTCCTTTCTTCGAGTTCGTACCACTCGTAGATGCCTTTGTCGCCTGTCGACGAATTGCAGGTCTTGCATGCCATCACTGCATTGTCTGAGGACTCGGGGCCACCTCTAGACCGCGTGCTCCGGGAGTGGCTGGAGGTGCGCAAGCGCTATGTCAGGGATGATGTCCGAGCCCTGCCACCACGCGATTGCGGGCAGCACGCGCATTTCACCACGACCAGGCTAAGTGTGATGCCTCGGCTGCTGACCCCCGCTAGAATCGAACAGGAACGCGTTGTCGCGAAGAGCAACCCCGCAAGGGTGGCGGGATTTCGCGGCATCGAGACTAGTTTTATCCCACGGCAGTGTGATTGGCGGACATTGAGCGAGAGACCTGAGCTGAGTATTGCTAGACAGATTGAGTCCTGTAAAGGAATCGAGATCGAAATTGTATCCACGAATCTGAAGAGGGCTTACGAGATACTGTGTTTGAATTATGCAGATCTCGAAAGGCAGCTGACATGGTACTCGGGTCCAGATAATGCGATTCGAAAACGAAAGGAAGGCTTCTGGCTCAACGTAGATAGGAACCTGCACAACTACGTCGCCTCGGTCAATACTCTAATAGACCACATGAGGCGGTTTAGAAGAAAAGAACCTCATCCCGAGTTCCAGGCCAATTATGACAAAAGGCTTAGGAGACTGGCCGACTCGGATCTTTCGACTCTGATTCCAGATTTGAGGTCGTATTTCTTGCACTTTGATATACCACCGATTGGCTCGCTCCTTATTAGCGGTCCTGGAGATAATGAGCTGGAAACTCACGTAGTGCTTGACCGCGAGAAACTACTTGAATGGGGATATTGGAAGCCGAAAAGTCGGGATTACCTGGAGCGATCAGGCTCGTCTATACGGGTCCTCGATGTCATTCAAGAGTATCAGTGGGAAATTGCCGATTTCTTCACATGGTTCCACAAGGAACTCCTGGCCACATACAAGACCGACCTTGATGAATACCGTAAGCTCAAGGACGCTCAGCGACAGTATGAAATGGATGGGGGTTAGGTTCAGCCACTTCCCTCGTTTTTAGTCCGCACGTTTCGGACGTTAGCGAGAGCACGCAGGATCAGGGCAATCATGCCTCGGCCGCCGACCCCCCGCTAGAATCGAACAGGAACGCGTTGTCGTGCAGAGCGGTTTTGAAAAGGGTTTGTGGGGGCAGAGAGGGCAGGAATCGCCCCGTAGCCAGCAAATTTTGGTGCACCAAGGCTGGCGTAGCAAAGCTTTCTTGGAGTCATGCCTCCGTGCACCGAAATGCCTTACGGTTGCATCTCAGGGTCCGCCAGACTCAGGCTCAGTGTGTCCTCGAACGTGCTGAACCACAGCTTCTTCTGGAACTGGTCAGCGCACACTCCCTGGTCGACAGAAATTGCCTTGGCGCCGAGCCTTCGTGTCTCTCCAATGATAGGAATCGTCCACACGGGCCGGCGTGGGGCCGAACTTCGACATTGCTGGTCATACGGGGTATCTTGCGTTCGGGCGCAAGCTCACTCAGTAACCCTCGTGGTAAGACCGCTTACTCAGCGAACGGAATTCGCGAAAGCAATCATCGCTGAGGACCCTGCTCCCAACGGGGTCACAAGCTCGTAGTGTATCCCGTTTGCCCACCAAACCAAATGGTTGTTGATGTCACCCATGTTGATGAACCCTGCGTGCCCAGAGATTTCAGTTGCAACTGCGCTCCCGCGAGAATCTGAAACACTCTGGTCGATCAAGGCTCCCGTTTGCTCAGGCGTAACTGACTGAGGCGACTGGATGAAGATCCAGAAACCACTCGACAGCAAATCCGAGAAATAAATGGGTTCTGGTGGCAAGTCTTTGCTTCCGTAGATGAGATAGACTAGATTGACTTCCTTTACGACCCGAATTCCTTGCAGTGAAATGCCGGACGCAAGTGACTGTGGAGTCTGAATGCCATAACCGACAAGAGCATTAGCATCGCTTGTCCCAAGAACCGGCGTGCCAGCAAGCGCGGGTTCTTTCGCATACGGTGTGCTACCGCCATCATCATACGAAGCTGGTGGAACTGCAGCGATTGACAGAACGCTCGCAAATGCAACAATCGTGGCCAATACCACAAAGTGCGCTCCCCGGAATCCAAGCTTCCTCTCTTTTCTACTCGTAGTCCTCGACATGAGTGCTCACCCTATCCCCCGTTGAATGACCATTCGGTGTTCGAAATGATGCTTTGAGTGAAGGGCGGGTAATTGGCGCCCGTTCCCCCATAGCCATTCCATGGGTACCACAGAATGCTGCGCGGGCCTAGCTGCCCGTATTGTAGACCACTGAAGTGACCTTGGAACGAATCGAGTGTGTTGTGCGCCTCAGCTTGAACAGATGGCTGGGCATAGTTGTAGCCGAAGGTCGTGCTCTTGATATTGGTGTAGCCTACATATGATCTCCATTCATTGAGCGACCCGCGTACGTATTGCGCTCGAAACTCGTATGTGCTTCCAATACTGAGACCTGGACTACTCATGAGTCCTCCAGAATAGGAACCGGAAAGCGCCTGTTCCCAGTATACCATTACAGTGCCGTAGGTGTTTCCTGCCCTTGAAGTTCCTTTACACCAGCCTATCTTGAAAAAGTCATTGTTGTAGAAGAACATAATGTCAAAGGCGGCGCACATTGACCCACTCACTACAGTAGGATTGGTGACTTTAATCATTGCGTCGACGCCCCTCAAAGCTGTTCCTGGGTTGTGCGTCCACGCCCAATACAGTCCCGAAGTGGATGCTACGGGCATAGCGAGGCCAAGAACTGCAAATGTCGCTGCCCCAATCGCAATGTATCCAACGATTCCTCTCATCATTCGTACACCCACAACCCGAATCACGTCAGAATAATATAAGGTTTGCGGTCTTTCGGTTCTGGTTCATATTGGGGTGGTGGCATTGAGGAATGAGAACTCCTTCCTCATGCATGTCCCTGTTCAGGAACATGCTCCACCCGACTTTTGACAAAACTCCCTGGGGTTCCGCCCAAGGCAGCAGGATGCGTCCGATATCAGATCTCAACGGCAGCCGAAGGACGAGAACACGCGAGAACCTATGGTAGAGGGCGCGCTTCTTCTCGCTAGGAATCATCGGCTGCGGCCGCCGCATGATCGGCAGCCCTGACATGATCACGAGCCGTGTAGGAACAGGGTCGCGTCGTGCAGATCTGCCGCGAGGACCACCACGCCCGCAAGAAACGCAGTTCTCCCGCGCGCCTTCAATTCTGGTGGTTGGCGCAAACTCTCAGCGCTCATAGTATTTGTCCATTGATATAATGATTCTCGAAGTCACTTATAGCATGCTACTAGCCTAGACATTAATGCCCCTAGAAACGCCTACAATCGAACAGGAACGCGTTGTCGCGCGCAGCGGTTTGAAAAAGGTTTGGGGGACAGGCGAGCCTTCGAGGGTAGCACTTCCTCTGGACGGACTTTTGGGTGGCGTTTTCGGGCCCCACAATCTATTATAGCTACATCGGGATTCCGCAGTCAGAGGTCCTATCTTTGAAGCTGATGGCCAAGTATTACAGAATAGAGGATGCGGACATCGGTGAGGA
>Ga0315285_10000530_pt1 | contig 39602 bp, 36 predicted proteins | sample YL17G09_36_MG_FD_203698 | JGI IMG/M metagenome (GOLD analysis project Ga0315285, IMG submission 203698) | Sediment microbial communities from Yellowstone Lake, YNP, Wyoming, USA - YL17G09_36 | ecosystem: Environmental > Aquatic > Freshwater > Lake > Sediment | place: USA: Wyoming | collected...
CGGCGCTCGCTGTTCCAGATCGATTCGCCGTGTCGGATCAGGATGAACTTGGACATGACCCTCTTGCCTGCTTCCGAGCCACCCCGCGGCCCGAATCGGTTGGGGCCGCGCTCGTCCCCCGCCCTACGGCGTGGGCACCCGCGCCCCGGATTCGTCGTACCAGTGCAGGGCGGAGAACACGAGCCCGCACTGATCCTCTTCGCTGAACACGGGCTTGCGCACGTTCCGCTGCACCCGGACCTCGGTCGGGCCGACTTGGACTCGGTAATCGATGATGTCGCCCAGGAGGACCCGGCGCGTGACGACCCCGCGCACGCCCCCGGTCGGGACCATTTCGATCTCCGCGGGCCGGCAGGCCAGCGTGGGCGGCTTCCCCGGCGCGTGGGGGGGGACGGCGGCCGTCACCGGCCCCGCCTCCCGAGCGCCCTGCAGATAGATCCGGCCGTCCGCCAGCTCCACCGCCAGGAAGTTCGACAGGCCGATGAAGCTGAAGACGAACTTGTTGGCGGGGCGGAGGTACACGTTGACCGGCGTGTCATCCTGCTGGATCAGGGCCCCGAAGTCCATCACCACGATCCGGTCCGAGAGGGCCATGGCCTCGGCCTGGTCGTGGGTGACGTAGATGATGGTGAAGTTGAACCGCTTCTGCAGCTCCTTGATCTCGAAGCGCATCACCTCGCGCATCTTCGGATCCAGGTTCGAGAGCGGCTCGTCCAGGAGCATGACCGTCGGATTGAACGAGATGGAGCGGGCCAACGCGATCCGCTGCTTCTGCCCGCCCGACAGCTCGTTCGGATAGCTGTCCCGGACGTCCAGGAGGCCGGTGTAGGTCAGGGCCTTGGTGGTCTTCTCCCGAATCTCCGGCCTCGACAGCCCACGGATCTGCAGCGGAAAGGCCACGTTGTCGAACACGGAAAGGTGCGGCCAGACCGCGAAGGCCTGGAAGACCATGCCGAAGTCCCGCTTCTCCGGCGGCAGGTAGTAGTTCTTGAAGCGGGAGGAGATGACGCGATCCCCGACCAGGATCTCACCCTCGTCCAGGTCCTCGAAGCCGGCGAGCATGCGCAGGGTCGTGGTCTTGCCGCAGCCCGACGGCCCGAGCAGCGACAGGCACTCGCCCCGCGCGATCTCGAGATTGAGATTGTCCACGGCGACGACGCTTCCGAAGCGCTTCGTGACGTTTCGCAGGATGACGTGGGCGGTCATGACGCCCCCCCGATCTTGGTGGTGCCCGTGATGCGCTTGATCACCCAATGCCCGACGATGATGATGAAGAGCGCCACCGCCGAGAGGGCGGCGGCGTATACGGTCTCGCCGTCCTCGTTGAGCGCGTAGATGGCCACCCCGATCGTCCGCGTCGTCGGGCCGTAGAGCAGAACCGAGGTGGTCAGCTCCCGGAGCGCCGGCAGGAAGATGAGGAAGAACGCGGCCATCATCCCCGGCTTGATCAGCGGCAGGACTACGTCCTTCATCGCCTGCCAGTGGGTGGCGCCGCAGGCGCGCGCCGCCTCTTCCAGCGAGTCGCCGACCTGTTCCAGGGCGGCCGACGTGGACTTCAGCGCGAAGGCCATGTAGCGCGCGATGTAGGCCACGAAGATGATCCAGGCCGTGTTGTAGAGGTTGACCCCGAACTTCCCGCTCCACATCAGGATCACGCCGAGGGCGATGACCGTGCCCGGAACGGAGAAGGGCAAGAGCCCCAGGAACTCCAAGAGGAACTTCCCCCGCACCCGCATCTTCACGATCACGTACGAGATGAGGGTCCCCACCAGCATGGTCACCAGGGCCGCAGCCAAGGACAGGTAGAAACTGTTCCAGATGGCATCCTTGGTCAGCTTCATGGTGAACAGGATGTAGGTGATGTTGTGCAGGGTCATGTTCTCGAGCGAGAAGCTGAGCCCGTAGGTCCTGAGCAGCGCCACCAGGAAGATCGTGACGGTGGGCAGGAGCACGGTGATGGCGATGTAGAGGACGCTCAGCGAGAGCAGCGGGTACTTGAGCCCGCGGAGCTTCAGGAGCATCGGCCGGACGCTCTTCCCCGCGATCACCTGGAAGCGGCCGGCCGTGAGGATGAGGTTCTGTGCGTAGAGGATAAGCGCGGCGGCGGTCACCAGGATGGAGGACAGGATCGTCCCCGCCCGGATGGCCTCGAACCGGCCGCCGCTGGCGTAGATCTTCTGGTAGATGAGGGTCGGGATGTTGAAGATAGCGGCCTCCGTCCCCAGGACCGCAGGGACGCCGAAGTGAGCCAGCGAGTAGAGGGCGACGAGGAGCGCGCCGGCGGCGATGCTGGGGAGCATCAGGGGCAGCGTGACCCGGCGCGTGATGGTGAGCAGACCCGCGCCCGAGATCCGGGCCGACTCCTCCAGCGTGGGGTCCATCCGCTCCAGGGCCCCGGAGACCTGGATGAAGACGAAGGGGAAGAGGTACATGCTCTCGACGGCAATGATGCCCCCCAGACTGTAGATGTTGAAGAGCGGCTGCTCCAGCCCGAAGAGCCCCATGAACCACTTGTTGACGAGGCCGGCGCGCGGCGACAGCAGCATCTTCCAGGCGATGGCCCCGATGAAGGAGGGGAGCATGAAGGGGACCAGGAAGAGCAGCTTCATCGTCTCCTTGAAGGGAAGGTCCGTCCGGGAGACGAGCCAGGCGAAGAAGACCCCCAGGACGGTGCTCACGACCGTCACCGCCCCGGCGATGACCAGGGAGTTCACTACCGCCTGGAAGACGTCGGGCTCGCTCAGGACCTTAACGATGCCCGCGATGTTCAGCCCGCCATCCACCACGACGGCGTTCCAGAAGATGAGCAGGATCGGGACGGCGACCACGATCACCAGGACCAGGACCGAGAACAGGAGCAGGATCTCCGCGATGCCGAACTTGCGATCGGTGCCGGTCATGGTCAGGCCTCCTTCCCGACGCTGGCCTTGTCGTACCACCGCAAGGCCTGGAAGGTGAGCCCGCACGCCTCTCCTTCCTCCAGGGCCCGGCCGTCCCGGAAGGCCTCCGCCGCCTCCTGCTGCGCCCGGATCTCGACCTGCCCCACCGTGATGAAGTAGGTCACGATGGGTCCCAGGAACACCCGCCGCCGCACCAGGCCGCGCGTCGCGCCCCCCTCGCGGACGAGGTCGATCTCGAAGGGCCGGCAGGCGGCCAGGACCTCGCCGCGCGCGATGCGCTCCCGCGCGGCCGGGGAGATCTCGACCTGGAGCGGCAGGTCGCTCCCCTGGATGTGGACCGCGCCGTTCCGGCGCTCCACCGGGATAAAGTTCGCCACGCCCAGGAAGTTGAAGACGAACCCGTCACCCGGGTTGGTGTAGATCTCGTGCGGGTCCCCGACCTGGCGGAGGGAGCCGTCCTTTCCCATGATCCCGATCCGGTCGGAGATGGCCAGCGCCACCTCCTGGTCGTGGGTGACGTACAGGATCGTGACGCCGGTCCGCCGCTGGAGATCCTTGATCTCGAACCGCATCTCCTCCCGCAGGTTGGCATCCAGGTTGGAGAGGGGTTCATCCAGCAACATGATCTTGGGCTTGGACACGAGCGCGCGCGCGAGCGCCACTCGCTGCTGCTGGCCGCCGGAGAGCTGCGACGGGTAGCGATCCTCCAGGCCGCCAAGGTGCACCTGGGCGATGGCTTCCATTGTGCGGGCCTTGGCCTCGGCCGCCGGGACCTTCTGGATCTGGAGCGGATAGACCACGTTCTCGAAGACCGTCTTGTGCGGCCACACCGCGTAGTCCTGGAAGACGACCCCGATGTTCCGGGATTCCGTCGGGACGTGGACCTTCTTGGCCGCGCTGGAAACCAACCGGTCCCCGATGAAGACCTCGCCCGCGCTGGGGTGCTCGAAGCCGGCGATCATCCGCATGACCACGCTCTTCCCGCACCCCGACGGGCCGAGGAGCGTGAAGCACTCCCCGTCCCGGATCGTCAGCGTGAAGCCTTCGAAGACCCGATGGGTCCCGAAGACCGCTGCCAGATTCTCCAACCGCACGTCAGCCATAGCCGCTCCCCGTGGTGCGCCCCCCAGATTCAACGGGGCGGCGGGACATCTGCCGCCCCGCCGCCCCGCGCGCTCCTCGCAGCGCCGACCCCTTACCGCATCGTCTGAGTGAACTTCTGGATGATGGCTTCCTTTTCATCCATCACCTTTAGGTAGTCTACCTTCATGGCGCGCTTGACCGCCTCGTCGGCCTTCACCAGGCCATAGGTCGTGTCCACAGTCACGTCCGCCCGGATGGGCAGGGTGCCCTCGCTTGCCACAATCGTCTGGCCGTCCTTGGAGAGGAGAAAGTCCACGAACTTCTGGGCAGCCTTCAGATTCGGGGTGCCCTTGAAGATGGCGATGGGGCTGGGGACGACCAGCATCTCCTTCGGATAGGCGAGCCCCATGTTGGCGCCTTTCTTGATCTTGTCGATGGCGATGTAGTCCGGCGCCAGGCTGGCCTTGAAGTCGCCGGAGGCCGTGTCATCCACCACCTGGCCCGAGCCGGCGCCGATCTTGGTTCCGTTGGCCTTCAGCTTCTGGATATAATCCCAACCGAAGGTGTTGACGAGCAGCGCCACGCTCATCATGGCCGTGCCAGAGAGGGCCGGGTTCGCGATGGCAAACCCGTCCTTGAAGCGCGCGTCGAGCATGTCCTCCCAGCTCTTGGGCGCGACCGTGATCTTCTTGGTGTTATACGCGATGCCCAGCGTCCCGAGCCGGGCGGGGGTGAACGTGCCCTCCGGGTCCTTGACCGTGCTCTCCACGAACTTGGCCTCGGGGGACACGTACTTCTCCCAGACCCCTTCCTTCTTCAACTGGTAGAAATCCGGCACCTCACTGTGCCAGAGGACGTCCACAGTCAGCTTTCCGGCCTGTCGCTCGGCCGCCACCTTGGCCATGAGCTTTCCCGCGCCCGCGGAGTAGTAGTCGAAGGCCACCTCGGGATGCTTCTTGGCGAAGGCATCGCGGAGCTTCCCGATGAGGCTCTCCTTCATCGAGGTGTAGACCATCAGCTTCTCGCCGGCCAGCGCCACGGGACCGAAGGCGAAAAGCACTGCGAGGGCCATCCCAACCGCTATCAATCGCTTCATCCCCATCTCCTTTCGTCCCGTCCCGGGACCGGTTTCGCCCGGCAGGAAGCCTGCCTACAGGCTATACCCGCCGTCCACCACCAGGTTGCACCCGGTGGTGAAGTTGGAGGCAGCGGAGGCAAGGTAGACCACGGCGCCGCCCAGGTCCTCGTAGGCCTGGCCGTACCGCTTGATGACCCCCTGGTCCACCCGGATGGCCCGGATGGCCGGGTTGTCCGAGCGCGCCGCGTTTCCGGGCGTGCGAAAATAGCCCGGGCTGATACTGTTGACGTAGATCCCGTGGCGGGCCCACTCCACGGCGAGCGACTTGGTGAGCATGACCACCCCGCCCTTGGCGGCATTGTAATGGCAGTAATCGGCATCACGATTCACGTGGAATGCGGACATGGACGCGATGTTGATGATCTTCCCTCCGCCCTGCCTGATCATGTGGGGCGCCGCGGCCTTGGAGCAGAGGAATACGCCCTTGAGATCGACCGCCAGCAAGCGGTCCCAATCCTGGACCGACACGTCCAGGGCCGAGAGGGGTTGGGCGTAGCCAGCGTTGTTGACCAGGATGTCCAGATGCCCCCATTCCTGGATCACGACGTCAACCATGGCGGCGACCTCTTCCGGAAGGGTCACGTCCGCCTTGATGGTGAGCGCCTTGCGTCCCCGCTGCCGGATCTCGGCCGCCGTCTCCTCCGCGGCCGACATGTCGAGCTCCGCGATGGCGACATTTGCACCCGCCTCCGCCAAGGCCAGCGCCATCCCCTGCCCCAATCCCTTTCCTGCCCCGGTGACGATCGCCGTCTTTCCCGCCAGAGAGAACCGATCCAAGATGCCCATGCCAAACCCCCCGGTTCAGAATGTCTGCTTCCGATGATGACAGCCGTGTCCGACCAAAAACTCCTTGCCTTTCGCACGACGGCCGGGATAGCCTGTGTGCGGTTCCGCGGACCCTCGCGCCCCCGCAACAGCCGAAGAGGACTCAGCGATGGCCAAGGCCACCATCCTAATCGTCGAGGACAGCCCGGACATCGCCGAGCCGCTGGCAGACGCCTTCCGGTTCGAGGGCTTCGAGGTCCTTCAAGCGGCGAATGCCATCCAGGCCCTCCAGATCGCCAGCGAGCATCGGCCCGACCTCATCCTCATGGACATCCAGCTCCCGGACATGGACGGCCTTGCGGTGGCCCGCACGCTGAAAAGCGATCCGGCCGTGAAGCACATCCCGATCGTCGCCATGACGGCCTACGACATCGTCGGGGATCAGGCCCGCACCATCACGAAAACCTGCATCGCCTACGCCCAGAAACCTGTCCGCCCCAGGGACCTCATCAACCTGGCCTCGGCCATCCTGAAGCTTCCAGGCGACCCGGAACCTCCCAGGCGGGGCCGCCCCCCTGCCAGGCCTCACGGTCGGTAAGCCCTCTACACCTGCCTGACCCCCTGAAAATCCGCCACAAACTACCACACCCGGCCGCCCAATTCAGCAGAAACTGACACGCTGTCCAGCAGACCATACCAGCCTCTGCTATCCCTGAAGCACGGGCGCCGACGAAACGCCGATCAAACTCCGCGCGAGGGCCGTAGGGGGGATTCTTTGGGCTGGTTACGGACTCATCTGCCCATAGCACTGATGCGAAGGGGTTCGAAGATGCCAACCGAAGGCAGGAGGGGGGCGTCCGGGCAGCAAGGGCGCCCAACGGAGCCACCAGCCTGGTGCGAAAGAGCTTCGAAAGGGCCCCTCTGAGGAACGGACAAAGAAACCGACCCACGAATCGAGTGGGCGGAGAGAGAAGCCTTACATTGACAACGAAGGATCAGATCCATCTGCATCGTGTGAACCTCGGCCTTGCAGAGGCCTATCACCCTTCTCTCACGACATTTCGTTCACCGAGAAACACGTCCATGCCCATTATCGCGGCCTCACGGTAGATGCCCTCCATGGCATCCGCAAAGCCCTCCTCACCCCGCCAGAAGGGAAAGCCCCCAAGGCGCTTGAGGACCGCCGCAGTGACCGGCGGGATCCGCACCTCGCCAAGGAAATCCCCTCGCATATCGTCCTTGCCCCAGAAAGCGTCGGGCTCGTGGGGGAGCGGCACCGAGGGCGACTCGCGCTCCGATTCCGTCTGTGCCTGGGTCACCTTCTTGGGTGTACCCTTTCCCTTTGCCGCAGCCGAACCGCCGATCAGGCGAATCAGTTCTTCCCGCTCCATCCCCCGCAGCTTGAAGATCAGGAATGGGTCCCGATCGAACTCCTCGCCCAGGAGGTAATACACGGCCGCGATATGCTTGCAGGGATTCGACCAGTCTGGACAGGAGCAGTCGGTCTGCAAATCTTTGCTCCTCCCAGGGAAAAGGGACAGGCCAGCGGTCTTGAACGCGTCCTCGATTCTCTCAGGCATTTCCCCTGCCAAGAGTTTTGCCCCGAAGAGTGCCTGTCTACCGAGGGCATTGGCCAATCGTTTCCAATGCGCCCTGGAAAGGGTTTCGACCTTGATCCGAACCTGGTAGGGTTTGGGACGGGAACCTTGGACTTCTGCCGAAACTGTGCCCTTGCCGATCGTGATGGAAAGCACCTGGCCCCGGCGGGCATACGACCGGCCGCGGTCCAGCCGCGCACCGATGTTGAAGCTCTCCAGGACTTCAATCCAGCGTCTGGCCCACCAGCTCTTGCCGAAGGTGCCTCCCCTCGATTGCGCCTTGATGCCGCCCCTGGCCTCGCGGGGCCTCGAGGGCGGGTAATAGCCGAAATCGCGCCACCAGGCCATCCTATTCCTCCACCGCCTCGTGGCGCAGGGCAAAGATGTGCTTCAGCTCCTGGTTGGACAGCTCCGTCAGCCAGCCCTCGCCCGCCCCGACCACCGTCTCGGCGATCTCTTTCTTGCGCTCGATCATCTCGTCGATCTTCTCCTCCAATGTCCCCGCGCAAACATACTTGTGGACCTGCACGTTCCGGGTCTGGCCGATGCGGAATACGCGGTCGGTCGCCTGATTCTCCACGGCCGGATTCCACCAACGGTCGAAGTGAAAAACGTGGGTGGCGCGGGTGAGGTTCAATCCGGTCCCGCCGGCTTTGAGTGAAAGCAGGAAAATTGCGGGACCCGGATCCTCGCTTTGGAAACGCTCGACCATCCGGTCGCGCCGCCCTTTCGGCACGCCGCCGTGCAGGAACAGCACCTCCCGACCGAACGTGTCCTGCAGGTGCCGCTGGAGAATCTTGCCCATTTCCGCAAATTGGCTGAAGACCAGCGCCCGCTCGCCGACCTCCAGGATTTCCTCCAGCATCTCCGTCAACCGCGCCAGCTTGCCGGACCGCCCGGGAATGCTGGAGTTATCCCCCAGGAATTGCGCCGGGTGGTTGCAGACCTGCTTGAGCTTCGAGAGGGTGGCGAGGATGGCCCCCTTGCGTTGGATTCCCTCGGCAGCATCCAGCGTCCTCTCCGCCTCATGCACCACCGCCGCGTAGAGCGACGCTTGCTCCTTCGTGAGGGTGCAGAAGACCTTCATCTCCATCTTCTCGGGCAGGTCGGCGATGATGGACTTATCCGTCTTGAGCCGCCGCAGGATGAAGGGGCCGGTGATCCCCTTGAGGCGATCCGTCGCCTCGCGATCCTGCTCGGCCTGAATGGGGATGAAGAACTTCCGCTTGAACTCGGCCTGGGTGCCCAGCAGGCCGGGGTTCAGGAACTCCATGATGGACCACAGATCGCCGACGTTGTTCTCCACCGGGGTGCCGGTGAGTGTGGCGCGATAGTCGGACGTCAGGGACCGGGCCGCCTTGGCCTGCTTGGTCTCCGGATTCTTGATGTTCTGCGCTTCATCGAGGACGACGCCGCCCCACGCGATATCCTGCAGGTGCTCCAGGTCACGATGAAGGAGGGCATAGGTCGAGATGACAACCGCGTGCTTCTCCGCATCCTGCTTGAATGCCGCGCCCTTCTTTCGACCCACGCCGTGGTGAACCATCACGGGGAGGTCCGGCGTGAATCGGGCGGCCTCCTTCTGCCAGTTGTTGACCACGGAGGTCGGGCAGACCAGGAGCACCGGACGCTTTCCGTTCGCCTCCCAATCGCGCTGGATCAGGGCCAGAGCCTGAATGGTCTTGCCGAGGCCCATGTCATCGGCCAGACACGCCCCCAGCCCCCACGCCCGAAGGAACGCCAGCCAGGAGTAGCCCCGAACCTGATAGGGCCGAAGGGTCCCCGCAAACTGCCTGGGCGCCGGGATCTCCGTGAAGGCCACGCGGCCCTCCAGTTGGTCGAGGAGCGTCCCGACCCACCCCGTGGCCCTGACCCCCCTGAAGTCGAATCCGCGCACGCGCTCCGTAGCGCCCAGCGCCATTTGAATGACTTGTCCCACTGTGCCCGTCTCGGAAGATTTCTTTCTCCAGAATTCAACCGCCTGCCGAATTTCCTCGGCGTTTACCTCCACCCACTGGCCGCGCACCTTGACGAGAGGCGCCTTCAGCCTGGCCAGGGCCTCCAGCTCCTCCAGGGTGAGGGTCGCGTCCCCCAGGGCGACTTCCCAATCAAACCGGACGATGTCGCCGAGCGAGGGACCGCCGGCGCCCTGCATCTTGGGGGTCTTGACATGCGCCTGAACCGCCAGGCGCACCTTGGTGCCCTTGCGCGTCCACCAGGCCGGGAGCATCACACCGAAGCCGGCCTGTTCCAGCGCGACGGCTCTTTCCGTCAGGAATTCATGGGCGCCGGCCGCATCCAATGCGTAGCCGCCGGGCTGCGATGTCTTGAGGCTCCTCTCGATGCGGGGACACAATCCGGCGGCCTGGCCGAGTGCGGACAGCAGGTACTCCTGGATGTTGCCATTCCATCGGCGGAGGGCCGAATTGTGTCGTCCTGTGGGGGTCCACGCGTCCTTCGCCGGGATGAGGAGGCTGGGGTCATCCTGGGGTTGGACCAGGTAGCGGACATACCAGGCGTCACGGGAGGGCGCGCGGCGTCCCGCTCGCTCCTCCCCGCCTTCGGCGGGTTCCTCCAGGCGAAAGCAGAGGCGAACAGGGGACGAGACTGTCACGGCGAGGGGGCGACGCCATTCACGAATCTGCGCCGCCAATTCGGTCAACGCTGCTGCTTCGCCTTCCATGGTCCCGTCCGGCGATCGCAGCGCGTAAAGCCACTGGTCGTGAAGGCTGGCAAACTCGGCGGCCTTCTTCCTGGCCTCGCGATGACTCCGCGGAGCGAGGAGTGGCCTCGCCCCGGCAAAGCGAACCAGGTGGTCCACCATTCCGGTGAGGAATGCGGTCAGGGTCGAGAGCGGTGCCGCCTCCGGGGGTGAAGGGGTCGCCTCGAGTGACAGCGCCCGGGCAACTCCCGGCATGTCGTTGGCCAAAGAGGTGACTCGCCCCCGGTCCTCGCCGACCACCACAGGCTCCCAAAGCGCCCGATACTGTCCGTTCCGGGATTCCAGGCCGGGAAGGAATTGCTGGCGGGCCACCAGCGCCCCCGCGAACCGCATGGCCCGGACCCAGAACGCGAGATCGCGGCCGACGACCATTCCCGGCGCGAGCGTCTGCTTCCCGACGCTCATCCCCAGCAATGCGGCCGCCCTTTCAAGAGACAGGGGCAGCACCGTCACGGTCCAGGGGGAAAGGGTAAGCGAGGCGGGCGAGTGAGGAATCTCCGCGACGAGGGGGCTCGACGGCACGGGCACGTCGCCATTCGTGGGCAGCCAGGCGATGGCTGCCTCCGCGCGCGCCCTCTTGGTGGAGACAGGCACGCCAGCCTGCTCCAGCGCAGAAGTCAGCCGCGGTGCGCCGGCATCGAAGGGGGATACGTGCAGAGAGACGCCTCTCGCCTTGCGACCGTGCCTCGGCGCGGGCCTCGGGGCCGCGTGTGCAGGCGATTCGCCCCAGAGCAGCAGCCTGTTGTCCAGGAAGCCTGCATGGAGAATGATCATCGGCGGCTAGCCCCCTTGCGAGGGACGGAGTATATCATGCGTGCTGTTGCTCTCGCTATCCACATGTTTGGCTGCATGCTCCCCCTGGTCGTCCCCCTGCGTCGTTTGTGCTGAGGTAATTCGCGAGGCAAGGGGGAAATTGGAGACGCACCCAGGGTATGACTTGGACAGCGTTTCGCTGGGCCCTACTCCGGGTATGAATTGAGGCAACAGGAGTCTGGTTCGAGGATTGCGCGCCGCTGGTAGATGCCGGTGGGACATGCACCTGGGCCGGACAGAGGCCAAGGTGCAGGAGTTTTTTTTCGATGACCGCCGACTGGTCAGTGGAGAGCGCTTTGCGGAGGTTTGCCGGAGCGAGCAGCCTCGGAGAGCTCGGCGGTGTGCAGCGCTTCAACCCGTGCGACGAAGAGGCTCCAACTCGGCAATCGCCCCAGCCTGCTGGCTCCGCATTGCGTGCCACAGATCCCAGTCCTGCTGCAGGCCCAGCCAGAAGTCCGCCGACATCCCGAGAACCTGCGCCAAACGCAGAGCTGTGTCGGGCGTCACACCCCTCTTCCCTCGGATGATCTCATTCAGCCGGGGGAAGGAGGCCCCCATCCGCACGGCGAATGCCGACTGGCTAATGCCGAGCGGCTTCAGGAATTCCTCCAACAGCATCTCACCCGGGTGGGTCGGCGGGCGGTGTGTTGGAAGCCGCCGGGAGACCATTTCTCGAGCCGGGCGAGCGCCGTTCCGGCGGCCCCTAGTGGTAGTCCGTGATCTCGACGTCGTCGGCATAGCCATTCTCCCAGCGAAAGCAGATACGGTACTGTTCATTGATGCGGATACTATGCTGGCCGGCACGATTTCCTTTGAGGCGTTCCAGGCAGTTACCTGGAGGCACGGCTAACTCGCCCAAGTCGCGGACTCGATTCAATTGGTCGAGCTTCCGGCGCGCAACCGACCACAGTCGCCGCGGGCATGTCCTTCTGGCGGCACGAGAATCCGTGCCGTCAAAGATGTCCGCTGTTCCACGATCCGCGAAAGAGCCTATCACGGTTTACATTATAATGGGGACCGTATAACGAAGCAAGCCCCCTGTCCACCAACAGGGGCAGCGACAGCAGACACCGGTGGGCCCTACGCTTGGGCTGGCAAGAGGCCGAGGTGGATCAGGATCTTTTCGATGACCGCCGGCTGGTCAATGAGGATAGGTGCTGCTGAGAAATTGAACTTTTCCAGCAACCATTATGAAGGTGAGAGCCGCCTGGGTTCGGAGGAAGGCTACAGGAGGTTCGGGCGCGAATTGGTGGTCAGCTCACTCGTCCTCCTCGCCGACCGCCGGCCCAAAGTAAACCACGGACTCCAGCGGAGCGAAATGCCCCTTATTGGTCACATAATGCCAACCCCTGATGTCCACCCAGTCGCGCTTGTTCCCGTTGAACTCTGGCTGGTGTACGAAGATCAGCAGAGACTCGATTTCGCCGATGAGTTGCCGCGAGTAGCGCTCGCGGCTCCCGGTTTCGAGGACACCCGCGGACACCAGGATCGACACGCCGGGGTACATCCTGCGGATCTCCTCAATGCGAGCCCGATGGTCGGGCTGGTCTAGCCTCCAGTGAGGATACTGATCGAATGTCATGCCGAGGTAGAAGAGGCGATGCTGATCCCCCTGCGCTCCCAGGATCATGTAGAAACTGGCCTCGCTGTCGCCTGGGCGCTCCAGAAATTCCTCAAGCGGTGTCGGCGCTAACCAAGTGATGGTGGATTCCCAGTCTTCATCACGCGATGCGATCCGCATCCAGTACTCCTTCTTCCCTCCAAATGAGTCAAGCACTGCGCAACCCTACGTACTCATCGCCACGGTGAATCAAGCAGCAAGCACTCACCTCGTATTGGAGCCCCCACCAAACCTGCACACGCATCTTGGAAGCGAACCCTTTCCCCCCTTTCCTGCTTCCGGCCGTGAGGAGAACGCCACTGGCCGCGAAGCATTACCGAAAGTGTGACTTTGAGTCGCCAGACGATTCCAGTTAGTGGCATAGGAATTCCGCACAAAGCATGATGTCGCTCGGCCGCTACTTCTGGCACCTCCACCCGAAATGCGCGACGGCCACCTGACTGCAGCCGCAGCGCCGGCATACATCATTGACGAATACATGGTTGAGAGGCGCCCCCTCTTCCTGATGTTTGGTGGTCGGTCCGGTTGGGCCGCCTCGCGGATTTCCCCTGTCGAGCCTCAAGTCCTGGATGAGTCCTTCGCAGATGCTCTGAAGTGTGCCGAGGTTCCACAGATCTTCAATGCTCCGACAGCATACCGGCACGATGTACTTATATTCGTATTGGTTCGCCCCGGACAGCGCGAACCCTAGATTGGGTGATCCGTGCACTATTGGCTGACACTTCGGCTCCTTGACGACGTCGCGCCCCAACCATTCCATCAGGTCCCTGACTTTCCGGTAGGACCCGCGACACGGCCATTTCCGCGGATCGGCAAGCGTGTCAACCTTGCTGACCACCAGCATCTTGATGGGGCGCACCATTAAGGCAGATCGAAATTCGTCCAATGCGTTCCCAAGCAACCTCAAGTCTTCACTCATGTTTCGGGCCTCGGGTGCGCTTATGACGTGCATGACGACCCCAGGGTTGTAACGAATCATGCAGGTCTTCAGCTCCTGCACCGCATCGGCGGATAGTGCACCTTGTGGAGTCGTGCTCTCGAAAATGCCCCGCGTGTCGATCACCCTCACAAGATACTTCAGGCCAAAGAAAATCTCGTACGGTTCCCCTTTCGGGCTGCCAGGCTCGATGTGGCTAACGCCAGCTAACTCTTGACCGCAAAGAGCATTGATCAGGGAAGACTTGCCGTGCCCGCTTCGCCCACACAGGAGGAATCCGGCACGCTCCAACTTGAATTCCCTCCGCAGGCGAGCTACGAGAAGCACGACCGGTACTGTGACCCGATACGCCGGACCCGCCGTATCGAGAAGCGTCCAGAGCGCCGTGAGGGCCAATCCAAATGGGCCCGCGAGAACCGCCATGTACCTAGCCAGGGCAGCATTCGCTGCAAATGCGAGACCTCTGCCGAAAACCGCCTTTGCAGCCGCATTCGCCATCTGAAGTGTCAAGATGTAGCTGTTGAAGCCTCCTGCTCTAATGGCTGCCTGAAGGACCGCCAAAGGTATCTGTTTGCCAGGCATGCCTCCCGCATCCAGTCCCTTCGCGTATTCACCGATGACCTCCAGCAGGACCTGCCGTTCACTCCCTGACATTCGATCCCACGCATCAGAGATTAGCATCGCGATGATCTTGCTTTCCATCTCCTCGGTGGAATCATTCTCCTCAGCGCCAGCCTTCACCCGTCTGCCGACGTCATGGACAATCTCTCTGTATCGGACACCATGACCCCGGATCTTATTCGCGATAGTATTCCCGCCAAACAACTGTATCTCAGCCGCAATTTCATTGGCGTACCTGGAGTGGTGGGGCTGATAAGCCTTATAGATGTTTGTCGAGTCAAGCTGGCGGCTGATCCATCCCTTCTGGAGGATGATCCCTACAATCGGGTCCAGCTCCTCATCCGTACAGGCACGAAGCAACGGAGCGAGATCATGATCGTCTGGAATGAAGGGGAGTTCGCATTGATCGGCCGTTCTCGGTTCCATATTCCCCTCCTCCTACCTGTGCTCATCAGTTCTGCTTGAATTCCTCCGGCTTCCTGATCTCTCCCGCGAAGAAGTAATGTTCCGCGGATTTTCCGATGCCGTAAGTTATCGTCCCCGCCAGCGCACCAGAGACACCCGCAGCAACAGGTGGGGCAAACTCCGTGGCCCATCTCGCCAACTCCCTCGCGGCAAAGGCGACGGCCAGATTTATTCCCGCGGCCGCCAGATATTCCTTCGCGGTGTCCAGGGTTGGCAGCCTGCACGAAAGGCCTCCGACGACTGCGACCATCAACTGTTGTAAGGGAATCAGAATAGCCATGTCTGACACCGGGATGGGCGTTGCCCCGATGGCCGTAGCGATGCCAGAGAACCGCTTGATAAAATCCGTAGACATCCTCCTGAGCAGATGCTTTCGCCTCGCGGCCTGAGCGAAGTCCAAGAGTGCGCTCTTCGGCAGCGTGCCCCCGATGTAATCCACCAAGGTGTCACGGTTCCACTCGTCCCCCTCCAGCGCACAGATGGGAATGATGGCCGGATAACTTGTGTCGGATGTGGTGTAGCCCCTGATCGAAAAGTTCCTATCGATCTGAGTCGGCTCGATCACTAGAAGAATTCGCGCCATGTAGTCAAGGCATTTCTTGATCTGGCCGGCCTTCCTTGCGGATACCTCTGGCGGCCAATCCCTCGGATCGTCCAGGAGATCAACTTTGTTTAGCGCAACGATGGCAGGGGGCAAGGACACGCCCTGCCTGATCATCGTCTCCCGTAGCTCCTTGAAGACCTCAAGGTCGCGCTCCAGGTTTCGCGCTTCGGGAGCGCTCACGACATGCAAGATTACATCGGGCTCATACTTCCGCAGATCTACCTTCAAGGCCTCCACGGAGTCGGCGGTCACAGCGCCTGCCGGAGGCGTCGTCTCGAAAAGGCCTCGCGAGTCCACCACGTTCCAGGAAGCAAACTTGTCTTCAAAGGTTATCAGGTACAGCGTGGCGCCTGGCGTCGTGGGCTTGACGTCCCCCACCTCGGCGACTCGCTTGCCGGCCAGCATATTGATCACCGAGGACTTCCCGTGACCGCTTCGCCCGATTAGGAACAGAGAAGGCGCTCTGCTATCGGTAATGAGTTCTCTGAATTCGGTAAGAGCCGGACCCAGGATTCGCTCCTTCACGAACTGCTGAATCTGTGGATTCAGCTTGCCAAGTGTGGCCTCAAAGACCTTGTCGATGTCTTCAATCAACGTCTTGCCCTTGTTCCTATCAATCGCCATCGCGGGCCTCCTCTCTTGCTCGAAAAAAGCGTGCTTCTCTCGGCGTCCAACAGTCAATCTCCAGACATCAGATCAGCAACCCGGACACCAAGGCGGGAACCGGCATCAAAGAGGCCGCTGGTTCCGTCGGGATCAACATGGATTGCGTCACCGGCGACTAATGTTGTCTGTGGATGTCAGCGATTTCCTTACCACAGGCGACCGCTCTGCACAAGGAGACGGCCACGGATTCTTTCCAGGGGTTGTGATGACCAGTCTTCCATGCTTCCCCACCTTGTGGTGAAGAATGATCTGTAGGGCTTGCTATGTTCCGATTTGCCGTCTTGCACAATCCGCCAAACCGGATTTCGGGAGGATCGCGGCCGTGGTGGGTGCACGTGTCTCCCATTTGGCCGAACCCACCCCCTCATGAAGGGCCACGAGAGCAGCGCTATCAGCAATGCCGCGAGGAGCGGAAGGAGCGCGACGGCTCACCAGGGCAGGACGATTGCCAGTATCAGCGAGACAAGCAGGATAAGCCGGTCGTCACCCTTCAGCTTCGGTGCCATTGCCGGATTCCTCCACCTGTGTGCAGCTCCATCCCTGTACCGACGGACTGGAGGGACGTCCCTTCAGTCACGCGTCCCACGGGCCTCCGCACGGGGTAGGTCCTCGCTCTCGAATCATCGGCTACTTTCCCCTGCCCAGGGGCACGTCTTGCCAGCCCTTGATCCATACTCCGATCGGACCGGACCCGTCGAAGACGCGTGTGGCCGCCTTGTAGGCGTTGGCGCGACCGTCGTAGGTCACCAGGAGGGCAATTAGACGCTCCCCGGGAAGCCGGAAGCGCTGATGGGCCACGGCCCATTCGATATCCGTCTGGAGTTCCTTCGCCATCTTCATGGTCGTCGCCGTGACGAACAGCTTGAGGCGGGCCTTGGCGTCCAGGACTTTGTAGAAGTCGTCGAGGACCCACTTTCGGGTCATGTCGGACAGTTCGATCTCGCTCGCCAGTTCTATCCAATAGGCGTCGTCGGTCTCGTACGTCCAGGCCACGTCCCACAGGTACTCGCCGGTGGTTCCCGCCATCCAGACCTGGTACTTCGCTTCCTCTCCCAGCTGGCGGAGAAGCTGTTTCAACGGATGGCCCAGCGGCCGCCAGGTATGCTCCGGCAGGACCGGACATTGAATACGGAGGACGCCGAGGATCTGCTCAAGGAGATCCTCCGGATCGAACTCCACCTTCCCCTTCATCGCGCTCTCTCCCCTCTCGCACGCACCGAATCAACGAGCCGCCAAACCCCGAGATCGTGGCCACGCTCCTCCCGGACTACCATACCAGCGGCGCGCGCCAACTTGGCCCAGCGCCGCCCCACCGCATGCATTCCTGGCAGTTGCGCCAGAGCCCGCGACAGTACAGGGAGCGGATCGCGATACCCCCCTGCCTCGCCGCGAAGGGCAGGGTACAGATTCGGAATCGGATAGATGCCCCCTGGCAACTCCGCACCGACATCGACAGCCCGCACGAACGGCACCACCTCCCGGAGAGCCCGGAGCAGAAAGCGAGGGTGGGCGGGAGTGCGGAAGAGCACCCAGCGATCCAGAACGCGGCACCTATCGCCAGCGGCGGCGAGGGCCAGGAAGTACGCGCGGGGGTTGACCAAGGCCAGGACGTGGGAAAAACCTAGCTCCTCGATTCTGCGGACCCCTTTGACCAGCGCCTCTGTCAGGACTTCCAACTGGGTCCAGTGCCCAGCCCGGGTCGGTCGGAACCACCGCCAGGACGGTGAGCCCCAATCCTCCCCTTCAGGATTTCGCGCTCGATGCATTTCCGTTTCCAGGACGATGGCCCCGCGTGGGTCATTTTGGGCCGTCTCAAGGATGGAGCTGTCCACAGCAGCGAAGGCGACCCGGCCCGCTTCGCGGAGGTCCTGGAGAAGCAGGTCGGCCTCCCGCCAGGTGTTCCAGCCCGTCTTGCGGTACACCTCTGCCCGGAAGTAGTTCCCCACGCATGCGGCGGCATTGCAGGGGAGGATAAGCAGCACCCGTGCGTTGCGGAGATCGCGCAGTTGTATCCACGGACGGTTCACCTGAACACCTCCCCCACAGGGACCCCCTCGTTCGCGCACAGGATACTCTACAGGTGTGTCATCTACGGTCACAGAATCGTCAGGCATTGGGCGCGAGATGCGCCGAGGGACGGCCACCCCGGGGGCTCCATGTGCGCCTGCGCTGCACTCTCGTACGGTCAAACTCGATTTGTGACCGTGGCTGTGGGAGGCAACGTCGGGCACTTGTTGCTCATTCTAGGATTCGAAACAGGCATCAACGCGGGATGTTGCCAATTACGACAAGTTGTGAGATGTGTCGCCGCATCCTGGAAAAAGAGCGAAAAGTTGACATAGTTGGCAACCCCCAATGGAACGTTCTACTCCAGTTCGCGTTGCGCCCGCGTTTCTCGGAGGAGCGTAAGGAATCGATCTCGAAGCGTTGGTGGCAGCCGGTGGGCGAACGCCTCGCCGAGGCCATGGATGCGGATAAGGTTCTGCACGTCGCCCAAGTCCTGGTGACGGTGGCCCCAGACCCCACTGGCGATCTTGAATTCAACCAGGGCCTCCATCGTGGGGAAGCGCACCCCATCTATTTCTACGAAATGCGTCAGCATCCGGCGGGGGATAGACAATGGGGCTATCGTCGGACCCGGCATGCTCACCCGAGGTCATCACGTCGATGTTTACCTCGTGCTCGGTTTCGCGCAGCAGCTTCCGCACCCCCGCGTCTCGAGGAACCAGTCCCCTGCCGACGAGCGTGGCATGGATCTTCTCGAGCCCTTCAGGCGTCGTCAAGATGTCGATATCCTCTGTAGCCTGCACGAAGCCGTACTGCCGGAGGGCCAGGGCGCCGATTACGGCAAAGGGGATGCCCTCCTCCGCCAATCGCCGACGCAGGAACTCCAGCACGACGGCGATATCTTGGGCGTGCACGTAATACCTCCGCAGCAGTTGGATCAGCGGTCCGGCGACTTGCTTCGCCATGCCGGAATTGTACCGTATGTTTCTCCCGAGCGCAAAAACATCTGTGGTTGGGGTGGGGCCCCCGAATCGCCTCTGGGGAAGAGGTCGGGCCATAAACCACCCAGGACTGGGAAGGAACTCGTGTCGGCTCTTGGCGATGGGGGCGAGGGAATTCCCTTGAGCCTTGTTGGGGTCTTTGATACGATCTCGCGCGTCAAGTGACCGCTCTGATGTGCGAGCGCGATCTCCCCGGACGGGGAGGCCAGGGTGAGATTGGATGCCACCGGGGAGAGCCAGGGGGGAATGAAGCGCCTTTCCTTGGTCCAGTGCGGATCTGGGAAGGCCAGAGGAAGTATCGCCCGTCCTGAACCAGGATGTCTTCGGATGGGCGATCCGTCAATCTTGGCGAGGGGCTGATGGATACTGTGAGAGGCCGCAAGAGAAAACTGCCGGTGGCAGACTTCTTGGAGGCGATCGAGGCACGCCTGGCCGCAATGAAGCCGGCGGAGCTTCGGGCGGCATTACTGACTCACGCGGAGCGACTGCCGCCCTCGGAGCGAGGCGCCTTTCTCGCCCTTTTCGAGGCCAGCGCTGAGAGTGGCGAGACCAAGCGGATGAAGCCGACGCGCAGGGCGCCCAGCACGGAAACCCTGCTTCGGGACATTGACGCGGCCATTGAGATGTATGAACAGAGCCGGGGCGGCCGAATAGGGGGAAGGTGGGAGGATGATCTGGAGGACGATGAATGGACGGACGGCGAATCTGTATTTAACGCCTGGCCGACAGCGGAGATGGATGCGCTCTTCCAGCGTGCGGATGCTGCCTTTCGTGAGGGCGACCTCGCTCTGGCGCGGGAGGCGTACCACAAACTGCTGTATGCCGTCGCCGCTTACCAGGAGGGGGGGTTCGACGAGGATGGTTTCGACGATGGCGAGACGCCCGAGCCTTTGGGGCAGACGGACCTGAGCGAGGCTAAGGCACGGTACCTCCGAGCGCTCTACGAGACGACCGGACCGGACCAGCGGCCCGCCGCGCTCCTGAAGGCCATACAGGACCTCCAGTACATCGGTGGCGAACCGGTAGGGCTTCCCGAGGTGATTGGGGCGCGGCGTGCTCCTCTGCCTGATCGGGAAGCCTTTCTCGATACATGGATTGAGCTGCTTGGCCGGAACCAGCCAGGGCCGTATGGATTCGATCCCGAGGTCCGTCGGCTCCTGTTCCAGGCTGTCAGACTGCACCGGGGGACCGATGGACTCGCGGAGCTCGCGCGGCGGGACGGGCGCCGGCTCCCGGAGGCCTACCGTAAGTGGATCCTGGCGCTCGCCGAGGAGGACAAGACAGCCGAGGCGATCGGGGCGGCGCAAGAGGCGCTGCGTGACCTATCGGCCACAGGGGAGGTTCGCGCATGGATCGCCGAGTTCATCGCAGAGGATGCCGAGAAGCGCCGGGACGGTCCGGCTCTCTTGGACGCCCGTTGCGAGGCGTTTCGCGCGGCTCCAAGCACGGCGCGTCTTTCGGCCCTTTGTGAGGCGGCGGAACCCTTTGGGCAGCTTGAAAGCGTCGCGCGGGCCGAGACGACTCGACTGCGCGCGGTGTTGGAGGTGAAGTCAAAACGAAGAAACCAGGAAGAAGAAGAGGCAGACGTTTCAGAAGGGCATCGCCTCCTAGCGTTGCTCCACCTCCTTGGCGGAGAAATCGATGAGGCGATCTCGCTGACCGAGCGGGCCCCGGCGGTCGGCTGGAGCGGCGGCGAGCATCCCGCACCAGTCGTGATCCCCTACCTCCTCGTTGCCGCAACCGGCGGGGCTGAGCCGGCGTCCGGAACGGCGCTGGCCGATCTCTGGCGGGGGATCGACGCGAGCGAGCCAGTCCTCCCCATGTGGGATCTCGACACAGACGAGGACGCCTTTGACGACGAGGGCGAGGGAGAAGGGCCGGATGCTCGGTCGAAAGCACGGCTTGTGCGGCTCACCCCCTTCCTGCGGACCGTGCTCCAACAGCGCCCCCCAGATCCCGAGCGACGCGAGCGGTTTCTGAAGGCGGCCTGGAACATTGCCAAGCAACGGGTCAAGGCGATCCTGGAGAAGAAGCAGCGGCAGGCGTACGAGCGGGCTGCCACACTGGTGGCGGCGGTTGCCGAGGCACGGATCGTCGCTGGAGAGTCGGATCAGGGTCACTCCCTCCTCGCGGAGATTCGTCGCCAGTACTCACGCTATTATGCGTTCACCGGTGAGCTTGACAAGGTCGCCCGGCGCTCGCCCCTCCTCCCGTCCCCACCCTCCAAACCCCGACGCCGGTGAGGCCCCCTGGTGAGGTGATCAGAATTTGCTTTGGGGGGCACCTTGCTTCGCCCGACATGCGCCAGCACCGGCCGGGCCTCGGCGATCGTCCGCACCTCCGGGGTGCACGCCCTCGGCGGGAGCCACGCGGCGGTGATCGAATCGCGACGTATGTCAAAGGCAAATTGCGTGATACGCTCTCCGATGGCCAGCCCCTCCGCGTGCGGCCCTGGGCGCTCTTGGGTCGGCTGGCTAACCTGCGTATACCACGCGGGCAGCCAGCCATTTCATAATGACTCTCGGGTATATAGCATCCTGGCGGGGTTCGTCCTGATCTTCCCCTACTGGGCGGTCCCGCCCTTCCACAAACGCACCACCTAGATCCCGACAAGGGCAGGATGACAGGCGACGCGATGGTAGGCGATGGAAATCGGTGAGCCGGCCACCCCTGGTCCGCACGACTTGGTCAAAGCCCAGCCGAGAAATCAACAGCCCCCCGCATCTCCGGGGGACTCTGGCCTGCCTTGCACCACCAGTTGACAGATATATACGATACGCCTATACTGTATATACGAGCAGGGAGGTGGAACGATGCCAGTTACCATGACATCCATTCGGTTGGATACCCGGTTGGCCGACGAGGCGGCCCGCCTGCTGGGGGTCAAGAGCAGGACCGAGGCGGTGCATGCCGCACTCCGCGAGGTTGTGGCACTGAAGAAGTTCAAGGCCCTGATGGCTCGACACGGAGGAAGGCTCAAGTTCGAAGGGCATGATGAGTAACCTCGTCATCTTCGACACCTCGATCTTCATTGACCACCTGCGCACGAATCGGCACCGGGAACGGATCGCCGTGGTTAGCGGCCTGATCCGGACATCGTCCGTCGTGCTGGCCGAATTGTGGCGAGGGGCCAGCCGGCCCGCGGAAATCGCATTCCTAAGGGCGCTAGAGAAGACCCACCCTATCCTTACGCCGACGGAGCGCATGTGGCTGGAATCAGGAGAGCTCCTGGGGAAGATTCGGGCAGACCAGGGTCTGTCTCCAGAGCGGCTACGTGACTTGCATTTCGATGCCCTGATCGCCCTCACGGTGCGGGCGCACGGCGCCCGTTTGATCACCAGCAACCGAGCCGATTTTGAGCTAATTCAGACGTATCGCGGATTTGCGCTGGAGGTGTGGTGAGCCCAGGCAATGCCGAGACCTCGCCCGGTTGAGGTTGGCAGACCGAAGATGGTTGCGCCGTGCGCTGAGATGCATCATCGGAAAACGGTCCTGGTAACGCGATGAAATCGAACCGCATCAAGAACTGGCCGAAAGCGGAACGCCCCCGGGAACGGCTGCTCACCGAAGGCCCCGACCGGCTTACCGATGCGGACCTGCTCGCGATTATCCTGCGCGTCGGACTTGGAACCTTCAAGGCGGGGATACTTGGGCAGAACGCCTCCGATTTCTCCCGGACGCTTCTCAAAGATTTCCGAGGGCTCCGCGGCCTCGATCGCGCCCACATCAAGACCTCCTGAACGTGTCGGGCCTCGGCCCTGCGAAGGTTGCACAAATCAAGGCCGTGTTCGAACTTGGCAAACGCGTATGCGCCGGGCGACTTACCGCCCCCACATTCGAATCCTCGAAGGCCGTTGCCCACCACTTCCGCCCGCGCTTCACCGGCAAGCGTCAGGAAATAGGGGACGGTCATGATTTTATGCATTTCATCTTTGCGCAAAGGGAATACCTGCTCCTTTTGAAACGGGCATTGGCAACTCCCAGCTCGCCGACAAGGGCCTCAAAGCCCCGGCTTCGCAGCTCAGGGAGTCCCATCAACCGAACGTCCTCACTCATTTCAGGTTACTTTGTCTCGGCGTTGAGCGGCCGGAGGCGCTCGGCCCTGGCAGCCCGGAGTAGGCGTTCGTCGGCCGCAGCAAATGTGATCTCTTCTCCCAAAGCGGCCCTGAGACTGAGGGCCGAAGCGAGATGGATGGCATCGAACCCTCTCAGGGGGTGACGTCGGATCAGGTCGCGAGCCACGACAAGGATCTCATCCTGGAGATCCACTCGAATGTAGGCCTGCCAGTCGCTCTCAAACTGCCGGCAGGCCAGGGCATACTGGCTGCCGGGCAGATGGCCTTCTCGGTGTTTCCGCGTCAGGCCTGCATAGACCTCCACGTAGGCGATCTTGGCTGTCGCAACAGGACCCTCTTCACTGACAAGGCTCTCAACCAGTGGCGACCCCCTTTCAGTCACGAACCGCTTGATGAGCGCACTCGTGTCCAGATAGTTCATCGGCGATCTTCCAGGATGGTCCGTGAGATCGGGGGCCCCGACACCTTTACCGTGCGCACTCCCTTGAGGGGCTTGCGGGTCGGGAGGGTCACGAGACCCTGGGCGGCAAGCTTGGCCAGCCGTGCCTGCAAGCTCACGACCGGTGCCGCAGATTGAATTGGCTGAATCACGGCAACCGCCTTGCCCCGGTCGGTGATGATAACTTTTTCGCCCTGCTTGACCCGACGGAGGTGCTGGGTGAGACGATTCTTCAGTTCCTTGACACTGACTGTGATCATGGGCGAATCACCCCAAATCTGGACCTTTGGATGAATAGTTACAGGCGCCCGTCACGCTTCAGGCCTCTGAGCACCTTGTCAAACGGAAGGGAAGGCTCCCTCGACCGCTTCGCGAAGGCCTCCATGTCCAGAGCGTCCTCACGCAGTGCCTCAACCACGACTGCATCGGTCAACTCCGAAACCGACCGGTTGCTCGTCGCCGCCTTCACATTCAAGGCTCGATGCGCCTTCGACCGGAGATGGATCGTTGTTCTCTTTTGGCCTGCCATACCAGTCTGCTCTCTGACTCCTCCGACTGAGGGTCATGCTGTGTCGAATCTTCTACCCCAATACTGACAGGGTCGACGTCTGAACGCAATGTGAGTTCACGCGACGTTCAGGCCGGCCATAGCCGAGGTGGCAACCCGTTACGGCCGCTCCTCCAGCTGTTCCATCATCTCCGGGCTGGCGGGCCAGAGGCGGATGCGGGTGGGGTCGAAGGACACGACGACCGACCCATCGAGCAGCGGCTTCCCCGCGGGGTCGTGGTCGTCCACGATGAGCGTCTGGCCGGCCAACTCGATCCGATACCGGACGGTCGTGCCCAGGTAGGTCCGGGAGACCACCTGGCCCGTCAGCCCATCCCGCGCGTCAGCCACAGCCCCGATCCGGATGGCCTCGGGTCGGAGCGCCAGGATGGCTTCCCGGCCCGGTTCGACCGGGGGCGCGCCGGGCGGAACCGGCAGGCAGAGTGTGCCGAGGCGAAGCCCGCCCGTCTCGACCCTCGCCCGGAGCAGGTTCACCTGTCCCACGAAGGCCGCGACGAACGGGTCGGCCGGCCGCTCGTAGATATCCCGCGGGCTGCCGACCTGCATCACGGTCCCGCTCCGCATCACCGCGATCGTATCCGAGATGGCCAGCGCCTCCTCCTGGTCATGGGTGACGTAGAGCGTCGTGATCCCCACCCGCTGTTGGATCTCCCGGATCTCCGTACGGACGCTGACCCGGAGCTTCGCATCCAGGTTGGAGAGCGGCTCGTCCATCAAGAGGACCTCGGGCTCCACGATCAGCGAGCGCGCCAGCGCTACCCGCTGCTGCTGGCCCCCGGACAGCTCCCGGGGGAACCGCCCTTCGAGCCCGTCGAGCCGCAGGAGCGAGAGCGTGTGCCGCACCTTCTCGGCGATGGCGGCCCGGGGCAATCGGCGCAGACGTAACCCGTAGGCGACGTTCTTGAAGACGGTCATGTGCGGGAACAGGGCATACTCCTGGAAGACCGTGGACGTCTTGCGCAGGTAGGGCGGCAGGCCCCGCTGCGAGGCACCGTCGATCAGGATGTCCCCGGCATCGGGTTCAAGAAAGCCGGCGATGAGGCGCAGGATGGTGGTCTTCCCGCACCCGCTGGGTCCGAGGATGGTGGTGAGACTCCCCCGGGCGATGTCCAGCGATACCCCCGCCACGGCCACCACATTGCCGAAGCGCTTGACCACCGCGTCCAATCGGACGTGCGTGGTTCCTGTTGTCATGGTCACAGCTCGAAGAGGCGCATCCGACCTCCGGTAAGGAGGCGGAACCCCAGGAGGACGAGAAAGACGGCCGACATCAGGCTCGCTGCCATGGCGCTGGCCTGGCCCCAATCCCCGTGCTCCGCCAGGGCCAGGATGGAGGCCGAGGCGACCACATTGCCCGGCGAGATGAGGAAGATGACGGCGCTCAGCGTGTTCATGGATCGGATGAAGGTAAAGACCAGCGCGCTGGTGAACGCCGAGCGAATCAGGGGCAGGGTCACGTCCCACAGGGTCCGCAGGGGACGCGCCCCCAGGTCGGCCGCGCCCTCTTCGATGCTGGGCGCGATCTGGGCGAGCCCGGCGACGGCCGCCCGGTAGCCCACAGGGATGGTCCGGAACAGCATGGCCACGACGATGATCGTCCCCGTCCCGGTGAGGGCCAGGGGCGGCGTGTTGAAAACCAGAATGTACCCGACCCCGATCAGGGTCCCCGGCAATGCTGCCGGTAGGACCGCAAGAAAATCGACAGCCGCCCGCCCGGGGAAACGCTTCCGCTGGATCAGAAAGGCCGCCAGCACGGCAAAGGCCGATCCGCCCAGGGCAGCCATGCCGGCAAACCGGATGCTGTTCCAGAGCTGCACACCGCGGAAGACGGTGTACTCGAAGTTGTCCAGGGTCGGCCGCCAGTTCACGCCCCAGGTCCGGGCGAAGGCCCCGACGAATACCACGGTGTAGATCGCCAGGAGCACGAGCGCGACCAGACCACAGCCGGCGAAGAGCCCCCAGCGCAAGGGAACGGGTGTCGGCAACGGATCCGCGAAGCTCCCTTTGCCGGTCACGGTCGCGTAGGAGCGGCCCTCGACCCAGTATCGCTGGGCCGCGAAGAGGGCGAGGCTCGGGAGAAGGAGCGCGGCGCTGAGTGCGCTGGCCATCCCGAGGTCCCCCCACCCGGTGACCTGGGTGTACGTCTCGGTCGCCAGCACCTTGAACGCGCCGCCGACCAGCATGGGGTTGCCGAAGTCGCTCAGGGCATAGATCCCCACCAGGAGGGCCGCGCTGGCCAGGCCCGGCGTGGCCAGGGGAAGCGTGACCGTGCGGAACAATCGAAAGCCGTGGGCGCCCAGATCCTGGGCCGCGTACTCCAGCGTCGGATTGATCCGCCGCAGGACCCCGGCGAGCGCAAGGTACGCGATGGGGAAGAAGGCCAGCGTCTGGACCATCCAGAGCCCGTGCCATCCGTAGATGTCGCCCCGCAGCCCCAGCAGCGAATACGTGATGACGCCCCGCCGGCCGAAGAGCAGGATGAAGGCCAGGCCGCCCACGAAGGGCGGTGAAACCAGCGGCAGGATGGCGATCAGCTTGAAGAGATTGCGGAGCGGGACGTCCGGCCGCGATGTGGTGTAGGCGAAGAGGAATCCCAGCATCACGGCCGAGACGGTGGACAGAGTCGCAATCATCAAGGTGTTGCCGCCCAGGCGGAGCCAGCGCGGATCGCCGAGCAGGCGCACCCACTCCGCTCGCCCGGGCTGGCCCAGGACCCTGGCGACGGGAAGCAGGACGAACAGCCCCAGCAGGGCGATCACCAGGGTGATCATCCCCCCGCTTAGAGGATCAACGACCCACCGGCGTGCCCGAGCCAGGGAGTTTCCGGCCCACCCCCCCGCCACGATTTCTCCGGACATCCCGCGTTCTGCCCCCTCTTCCTCTTCCGGCCGGCGAAGAGGATTCCTCCAGGCCCGGTCGCTCTTCGCCTACTTCTTGAAGAGGTCTCCCCACTGCTTGAGGATCCGCTGGCGATTCTGCGCCGCCCAGTCCAGCTTGTAGTCCACGAGGTCAAGCTTATCAAGCGGCGTGGCGCCCATGGGCAGGCTCACATCGGACCGGAGAGAGCCCTCGAAGTTCAGGTCCACGATGAGCTGGATCGGGTCCCGGCCGAGGATCCAGTCGATGAACTTCTTCCCGCCATCGGGGTTCGGGCCGTTCTTGATCAGCGAGACCGATCCGATGTCCCAGCTCACGCCCGCCGGATGGATCAGCGCGATGGGATACCCGGCGGAGATCGCCTTGAGGGCATCATGGGCGAAGGTGATCGCGATCAGGAACTCGCCGGCGGCGACCATGCGGGTGGGGGCGATGCCGCTGGGCGTGTAGAACCGCACGTTCTTGTCCAGGGCCTTCAGGTATTCCCAGCCCTTTTCCTCGCCCAGGCGGAAGAACTGCCCCACGATGAAGGTGAATCCCGTCCCGGAGCTCAACGGGCTCGGAGCCACGATGAGATCCTTGTACTTCGGATCCAGCAGATCCTCCCATGTCTTCGGTATCGTGGCAGCGCCGAACTCTTTCTTCCAGCGCTCGGTGTTGATGGCGATCCCCTGGACGGTGAGGGCACTCCCGGTCCAGTACCCGTCGGGGTCCACGTACCGGCTGGGCACGTCAGACCGGCGCGGGGACTTGTATGCCTCCAGGAGCCCCTGGGCCTTCATGGACTCCTGGATGGCGCGGGAGATCCCGAAGATCACGTCCCCCTTGGGGGATTGCCGCTCCGCCAGCACCCGGGTGGCCACCTCGCCGGCCGACAGGCGGATGAAATCCGCCTTGCCGCCCGTGTCCCGCTCGAACTTCTGCATCAACCGGGCGAGCGTGTACTCGTGAATCACCCCGTAGACCATCACGGGTTTGGACTGGGCCCAGGCCGGCGCGACCAAGACGGCGGCCAGCAGCGCAACACAGCCGAGGAGTCCCAGGCGACCCCAGGCAGAATTACGGCACCACATGATCTCCTCCTGTTCTGGGCGTGCGTTCCGCCCTTCCCTGTTCACTAGCGATGCGAGACTCCCGCTCAGCCAAGTACTGGTCCAAAACCCTCCGCGTCTGTTCGAGTGTTTCCCGCGTATGCAACTCCAGCACCCAGAAGTCACAACCCGCCTCCCACAGGCCGTCCAGAGCGCCGGCGATGTCGGTGACATCCGTTGGGGCGAAATGGGAATCGTTGCGCTCGGTGAAGTACAGGTGCCCGGCCATGATGCGGGTCGGGATGCTCTTCAGGAAGTCGGCAACCGACCCGCGGCCGCTCTGGACCCAGGCGCTGCCATGGGCATGTCCCAGGTCGAACGTCACCGGGGCGCCGGTTTCCCGGAGCAGGGCGGCAAAGGTCTCCGGGTCGCTCGTCGGTCCGTGACGCAGGTTCTCCACCGTCAGCACCGTCCGGCGCTGGGCGGCATAATCCATCAGCCCGGCGAGATTGCGGACCAGCGTCTCCCAGGAGAGCTCCTCGGGATCCGGGGCGAAGGATCCCACATGGAGGTTGATGTGGTGGGCCGAGAGATCGGCCGCGGCGTCGACGTAGCGCTGGAGGACCCGGACGGCCGCCTCAGCGTACTCTGCATCCCGGTGACCGATCTCAAGATCCGTGTAGGGCGCGTGGAGAGAGCAGAGGGATGCCACGCTCCGCAGCCGGTCTATCATTTGCTGCCGGCGGCCACGGGCGACCATCATCCGCCAGCCATCCAGCCCCCACTCGACCCCGTCATAGCGGTTGGCGACGACGTACTCCCGGATGATCTCGGGATCCTTGCCGAAGGGAAAGTGACAAAACAACAATTCTGGATGCGTGAGGTCGTGAGTGGAAAGCTGATCTGGTCTACTCTGCTCTAAGTCCATCGCGGCGTTCCGTTCCTCGATGCAAGCGTTGTTGGATAGAGACGCGCCCTCCCTGCGCCGAAGCCGAAGGACTCCAGCGTTGCTTCAGCTCGTGCCGGAGGTGCCTCGGAGCCTGGGGTCCAGCAGGTCGCGCAGGCCGTCTCCCAGGAGGTTCAGCCCCAACCCCGCCAGGATGATGGCTAGGCCGGGGAACCAGATGATCCACGGGGCATCCTGGATGTACAGCCGCCCGGTGCTGAGAATGTTTCCCCACGTGGGGATGTACGGGGGGGCGCCCACCCCCAGGAAGCTGAGTGCCGCCTCGGCCAGGACCGCATAGGCGAAGATGAACGTTCCCTGGACGATGAGCGGCGCCAGCGTGTTGGGGAGGACGTGGCCCCACAGGATCCTTCCCCCCATGGCACCCAGCGCCTGAGCCGCCTCCACGTATTGGAGCTCTCGGATCACCACAACCGTGCTGCGAATCAGTCGGGCCGTGCGCGGCGCATAGACGATCGAGAGCGCGATGATGACGTTGCTGAGCCGGGGCCCCAGGGCAGCCATCAAGGCGATGGCCAGGACGATGGCCGGGAAGGCCATCAACCCATCCATGATCCGCATGAGCGGGTTGTCCAGCGTCTTGTAGAACCCCGAGATCACCCCGAACACCACCCCGACGATCGAGGTGAACACCATCACCAGGCCCCCCACCAGGAGCGAGGCGCGGCCGCCGTAAAGCACCAGGCTGAAGACGTCCCGACCGAAATCGTCCGTCCCGAGCGGGTGCAGCCGACTGGGCGGGCTCAGCCGCTCGAGGATGCTCAGCTTGAGCGGATCGTACGGAGTGAGGATCGGCGCGAACAGCGCGCAGAGGACCATGAGGATGATGACGAGCAGCCCCGCGACCGGCCCCGCCTGGCCAGCCAGCCGCCGCGACAGGGAGGGCCCGCCCCTCCCCCGTGGGCTGGGGACTCCTGGCTTGGCGGGAATGTCCCGTTCTCTTGCGGGCTTCATGCGTACTTGATCCTCGGGTCGATGACGACGTAGAGCATGTCCACGACTAGATTGATGATCACGAACGCCAGCGCGATGTACAGGACAGCGCCCTGGATCACGGGATAGTCCCGCCGCAGCACCGAGTCAATGAGGAGCCGTCCGGCGCCCGGGATATTGAAGACGATCTCCGTCGCGACAGCCCCGCCGATCAGCACCGCGAAGATCAACCCCACCACGGTCACGGTCGGCACAAGGACGTTCCGCAGCGCGTGGCGAAGGATGACCAGGCTCTCGGCCAGGCCTTTCGACCGGGCGGTCCGGATGTAGTCTTCACTCAGGACCTCCAGCATGAACGAGCGGGTCATGCGCGCCACCAGGGCTGACTGGTTCAGGCCCAGTGCCAGGGCCGGCAGGATCAGATACCGCAGGTTGGCCCCGAACCCATCCGACAGCGATGCGTAACCCGCCGCGGGAAGCCACCGGAGGTTCACGGCGAACGCGTAGATGAAGATCAGCCCCAGCCAGAAGGTCGGGATCGAGACACCGAGAACCGCCAGCAGCATGAAGCCCCGATCGAGGATGGTGTTCCGCCGCACCGCGGCCGCCAGCCCCAGGGGCATGCCAATGGCCACGGCCACCAGGAGTCCATAGGTGGTGAGCAGGAGCGTCGGCTCGGCCCGCTCCCACATGGCGCGCGTGACTGTGCGGCCCAGGAAGAGCGAGTCCCCCAGGTCGCCCCGAAGCGCCCGACCCATCCAGCGAAGGAACTGCACATGGATTGGGAGGTCCAGATTGAGAAGCGATCGCAGCCGGGCGATGTCAGACAAAGTGGCGTTAGGCCCTGCCATGACCGCCGCCGGATCCCCAGGGATCAGGTGGATGACGAGAAAGTCCACCGTCATGACGATCAGGAGGACAGGGATCAGGGAGAGGACCCGTTTCAGGAAGTAGGCGCCCACGGGGTTCGCTCCTCGGCCATCAGCCTGGGGCGGTGATGCCCGAGGCGGGGACCCTGGCCGTGGCCATTCCCTTCCCCGCCCTCGGGCATCCGCTAGGTACAGGCCGCTACCGCGAGGCCAGCCAGACGTTCCAGAAGAAGGGGCGGTTCCGGTTCGCGTACCCCGCCACCTGCTTCTGCTTGATGCGGAGGGTGAAGAAATCGCCGAACTTGATGTTCGGCACCTCGTCCCAGAACCACCGCTGGATCTCGGTCCAGATGGCATACCGCTTGGAGAATTCGGTCTCGGCGGCCAGGCGCGCCATCATGCCGTCCAGCTTGGGATCGCAGGTCCACCCAGGCCAGTTGCAGTTGATGGGCGCGAGCTGCGTCGGGTCGGCGGTGAAGGCGACCCCGGTTGTGAAGATCTCGTACATCTTCGGGTCAGTCCGGCGCGAAACGACGCTCGCCCAGTCCATCACCTGCAGGTCGATCTTGAACCCGGCTTCCTCGAGCTGCTGCTTGGCGGCCAGGGCGGACTTGTACATCCACTCATAGAATTGTGTGCACATCCACCGGATCGTCTCGCCCTTGTACCCGGCCTCCTGCATAAGCCGCTTGGTCTTCGCCCGGTCCGGATGGTTGTAGATCTCCTTGCCCACGTCGGACCACCAGACTTGCTCCTTGAAATAGAGGCTCGGGTCCAGCCGGTAGAACTCCTTGTTGCCTACCGCCGCCCGCATAACGGGGTCCATGTCCAGGGCCGACACGACCGCTTGCCGCAGCGTCCGGTTGGTGAAGAGGCCCTGCTTCTTGTTGAACACGCCCACGATCCATTCGTTCGGCTTCACGATCATCACGTCCAGGCGGGGATTCTGGAGCAGCCGGTTGTAGGCGTCAGGAGTGATCCAGTCGCTGAAGTGGTACTCCCCCGATTCCACGCCGGCGATCCGAACCGATACGTCGGGCACCGGGATGAACTGCAGCTCGTCCACGTAGGCCGTCTTCTTGCCGCCGTACCCCGTGGCCGGCTCGCTCCGTACCGCGTAGCGGTCGAAGCGACCCATGCGAACGTAGCGGTCCGGGACCCGCTCCAGAAGCCGGAAGGGGCCGGTTCCGATGAACTCCTTGATCTGCCCGTCGCCCGCGGCCTCGATCACCTCCTTGGGATAGATGGCCGCGAACTGGTTGGCGCCCGCCAGCGACGGGAGGACGATGCCGGACGGGCCATTGAGGCGCATCTCAACGGTGTAGCGGTCCTTGGCCTGGACCGACTGGACGTTCGTGAAGAGGAACTTCCCCACCGTCGCGATCTTCCCCCACCGGGTGATGGAGGCCGCGACGTCCTCCGCGGTCATCTCCTTCCCGTTGTGGAAGGGAACCCCGCGTCGCAGGCGGATGGTGTACAGCTTCCCCCCTTCCCCGACCGAGTGGCCCTCGGCCAGCATGGGGATGACGCCGTAATTCTCGTCCAGCGTGAACAGGGGCTCGTAGAGGTGCCAGGTGACGTCGAAGGTGAGGGTCGCGGTCGTCCAGTGGGCATCGATCGTCGGCGGCTCGCCGATGATGGCGACCTTCAGCGTCCCGCCCGTGCGGGGCGCTTCGGCGGCCTTGGCGAGTGATGTCGGCAGGGACCAGGGCAGCATGGTGGCCGCCCCGGCCGCGACCGTTCCCTTGAGGAACGTCCGGCGTGACGCTCGGTGCTTCGGATCGCGGTTTCTCATCGCCTAACCTCCCCATCGCTGATGCGATGTCCCGAGAGATCCCCTCCCCTGCGCGGGTGTCACACGTCCTTGACGTAGGCCCCGCGGGTCAAGAGCTGAAGGACAAGACTGAAGTTATAGAGGGTCCGGTAGTCCTCATGGGTGACCGAGATGGTCCGCGACCCAAGCCGCGTCACGCCCGGGATGAACGAGGCAATGGTCGCCATCGTGACTTCGGTGAAGTCGATTTCGAGGGTGTACGGGGACGCCAGGGTCTTGGGCCGGTACCGGGAGAGGCTCCCGAGCGCCGTCTTCGCCCCATCGTGGATCCGCCGCTTGGTCTCCCGGGGGACCAGGTGCATGGCCGCGAAGCGGTCAATCCCCTCCATGGTGGCGACGCATGTGACCTCGCCGAGGAATTCCTTGGCCTCTTCGCACGTCTGGGCGTCGCCGACGACCAGAGCGACGGGCACCCGGTACGTCCCCGCCAGGAGGGCGTTCATGTGCATCTCCCCCACGAGTTGGCCATTCAAGCGCACATTGTAGAAGTCGCGGACGTAGGTGTGGCTCAGGACCCCCTTCTCTCCCGAGCCCGCCCCGCTGTGGGTGAACAGGAAGGCGGCATCGAACGTTTCGTCGATCCCACACATGTGGAAGTCGGGCTTGATGTGCCCCTGGATGTACCGCGCCTCGGGGCGGAGACGCTCGGGTAGCATGTAGGTCATCTCGGCGTGTGCCTCGTTGACCAGGAATTCCCTGGCCCCTGCCTCCAGCGCCCCTTCGATCATCGCATTGATGTCGTCCACCCAGAAGACCCGCGAGCGCTCGAACTCCGCCCCCCGTGCGGCCAGCGTGTGCTTCAGCGTGGTGACCCCCGTGGCGCCCTCGAAATCGGCCGAGATGTAGATCTTCATCACGGTCTCCCTTCGTGTGGCGCCCATACTACCTTTCCCCTCGCCAGAACTCAACCTTCAAGAGTCACGCAGGGCTTTCACCCCGCGACTGAATTCCCACGGTCACTTGAACGCCCCCAAGGTGAGGCCCCGGACGATGTAGCGCTGGAGCAGGAGGGCGGCCGCCGCCACCGGGAGCACGATGATGACCCCCGAGGCGAAGACCGGCCCCCAGTTGATGGCGTAGCCGGTGATGAAATCGTTGGCCGCCGCCGGCAGGGTCTTGGAGGCGGTCGCGGACGCGAACACGATGGCGAACAGGTACTCGTTCCACGCGAAGATGAGCGACAGGATCACCGTCGCGGTCACTCCGGGGGCCGCCATGGGCAAGACGATGTAGAAGAGGCTCTGCATCCGGCTGGCCCCGTCGCACGAGGCGGCCTCCTCCAATCCGACGGGCACCTCGTCGAAGAACCCCCGCAGCAGCCAGATGCAGAAGGACAGCAGGAACGAGGCGTCCGCGATGACCAGACCGGTGAGGGTGTTGATGAGCCCCAGCGTCCGGAAGATCAGGAACAGGGGGATCAGCAGGGTGGCCGGCGGCAGCATCCGGGTGAACATCAGCCAGAACTCGAACAGTCGCCCCCCGGCCCGGTAGCGCGAGAGCGCGTAGGCCGCCAGGATCGAGGCCGCCACCGTGACGACGGTGGTGGCGATGGCCACCAGGAAGCTGTTGGCCGTGTACGTCCAGAAGGCATGGCGGAAGAAGATGGCGTCGTAGTTCTCCCAGGTCGGCGTGAAGCGCAACACGAGTTCGTTGGCGATGATGCTCTCCCGGGGCTTGAAAGAGCCCAGGACCATCCAGAAGAACGGCCCGGCCCAGAGCAGGACCACTCCACCCATGGCGAGGACGAAGCCCGTCCGACGCAAGAGCGGTGGCATGGTCACTCCCGGGCCAGGGCCTGCCGGCCGAAGCCCTGCTGGAAGGTCCAGTACACGATGACGCTCACCGCCGCCAGGATCAGAGACAGGACTGCCCCCTGGCTATAGTCCTGGCTCTGGATCCCGACGGTGTAGATGTGGATCGGCATGACCCGCGTGATGGTGGCATTGCCGAACAGGGCCCAGATCATCCCGAAGGTCTTGAGGATGTCGATCGCCCGGACCAGGAGGACCACGCCGATCACGCCCTTGAGGAGCGGCAGGGTCAGGAACCAGAAGGTCTGCCACGCCGTGGCCCCGTCGATCCGGGCCGCCTCGTACGGCTCCACCGGGAGGGAGCGCAACCCCGCCCGCAGGAGCAGGAACATGAAGGGCATCCACTGCCAGGTGTTGGTGATGAGAATGCTGAGGAAGGCGTAGTTCGCGTTGAGATGCTCCACCAGCCACGGGCCGAGCGCCGGGAGGGCCTGAATGAACTCGATGGGGGCGTGAGTCAGCCACGGGAACCCCGGCAGCCCGACCAGTGTGAGGAGCAGGTTCAAGAGCCCGTTGTAGAAGTTGAGCATGTGCTTCCACAGCATCCCGACCACGATGCTGTTGGTCATCATGGGCAGCAGGATCAGCGTCGCAAGCAGCGATTCGAATCGCACGCGGCGATTGAGCCACAGGGCCATCCCAAGTCCCAGACCGAACTGGAAGAACAATCCCAGCACGAGGAGCTCGAGAGTCCGAATCAGGGTGGGGAAGAACAGCGAGTCATCCCGGAACACGCTGAGGAAGTTGTCGAAGCCCGCGAACGGCCAGTGCCCTCTGAAGTTGAGGATGGTCACCCGGAAGAAGGCCAGGTAGGCCAGGAAGGCGATGGGGATCACGGTCACCGCCAGGAGCAGGACCATGGTCGGGATGAGGAGCGTGAAACGCAGGTAGGCATCCCCCAGGCGCCACATCAGGATCAGGTAGAGCACGACGAAGGCCGCCGCGCTCACGAGGACAGCCGGCGGTCCGGGCGGCAGGAGGGCCCAGATGGCGCCCCAGATCCCGGCCAGCGCAAAGGTCCAGATGCCCAGGCTGGGGATCAGCCGCGGCGGGCGCTGGGAATCCATCGGGCACCCGTTTGCCTGAGGGTGGTGAGCAGGGCCGCGAGATCAGGAACCAGAAGGTCCGGCCGCGCCGCCGTCAAGGCGTGAGGCGGCGTGAGGCCCGTGCAGACCGCGATCGCCACGGCGCCGGTGCGGCGCGCGCCCGCGATGTCATATACCGAGTCGCCGACCACCACGGTCTCCGCAAAGTCGCCCTGAAAACCCAGAGACCTGGCGGCAACCAGGGCCTGTCGGACCAGGCTATCCCGCGCCGGGGTGGCGAGGTCCGCATACACCACAAAGTCGAGGAGCCACCGGAGACCGACCCCGACGAGCTTCGGCTCGCCCTCCTCCGGGAAGTTCCCCGTGACCACTCCCACGACGTTCCCGTGCGCCTTGAGGAACCCCAGGAGTTCCCGCGCTCCCGGCAGCAGCCTTCCCGGCCTGGATGCGAGCCCATTACGGACATGCCGCGTGTAGGTGGCCAGGGCCTCGGGAAGCCGGGACGATGGATCCGGCCGGGCGTGGGCGCGGGCCACTGCGCCCACGATCTCTGCGAAGGTTTTGCCCAGGTGCGCGGTGATTGCAGCGGCCGAGGTCTCCAGGCCGAAGACCTCGCGGAACGTGGCGACCCAGGCGTGGAACTGGTCGTCGGATGGTGCCACCAGCGTGCCGTCGATGTCGAAGAGCCAGAGTCGGGCGGTCTCGCCCCTGACGTCTTGCATGGGCCGACGCTATCCTACTTGCCCTGCTGGAGTCGCCGGATCGTCTCTGCGGCCCTGGTCAGGGACGCCTTCACCTCCCCCTTTCCGGTCACGATATTGGAGAGCGCCTCGTTCATAGCCTCATGCTGCTTGAGGTAGAACGGCGGGGCGGGATCCCCCTTGGCGATTTTGAGAGAGGCCTCCATGAGTTCGTAGTACTCCCGAAGCGGGAGGGACGGGTCCCGCAGGATCGAGAAGCGGGACGGCGTCCCCCCTGCCTTGGTCATCAGCCGCATCCCCTCTTTCGAGGTGAGGTACTGGTAGAAGGCCCAGGCATCGGCCTTCCGCTTGGAGCCGCCGTTCAGCAGGAGGACCTTCCCCTGCTGAAAGGGGGTGCGGTAGATGGTTCCGTCCGACTTCCGGACGCCCGGGACCAGCGTGATGGCGATCTGGTCCTTGAGCGGGCTCTTCCCCGACTTGATCATCGGGTAGGCCGCGTTCCAGTAGGGAGCCGCCATGGCCGCGATGCCCGTCTCCAGGGCGTCACTCACGTTGGAGAATCCCCAGGAGAAGATGTCCGGGGGGAGCACCTTGGCATCCCGCAGCTTGGCGTAAAACTCGCCCGCAGCGAGAGCGCCCGGGCTGTCCACCCCCACCCATCCCTGGTCGTCGATGATCCATGCCCCCATGCTCCACATGACCGAGTAAAAAACCTTCGGCTGCTCCGACCCGGCCAGGGCCGTGAAAGAGGCCCCGAACATCGTCGGCGATTTCTCGGTGTAGCGCCGGGTCCACCGCTTGGCCTCTTCGAAGTACTCGTCCCAGGTGGCAGGCGGGGTCTTTACGAGGTCCTTGCGGTAGTAAAGGAAGTGGGTACTGACATCGAAGGGGACCGCGTACGTCTGTCCCTTGTACGTGTACGTGAACGCGATGTCCTTGGGGTCGAACGTCTTCGCGTCGGTCTGGCGCGGGTCTTCCAGATACGGACCGATGGGTGCGATGGCCTTCGCCTCGGCAAGCACACCCACATCCACGTCGTTGGCCTGGGCCAGGTCGAAGGCATCTGTCCCGGCCACCAGTTGTGTGTGCAGGGTCGCGTAATACGCCGACCGGCCGATCTCCATCATCTCCACCGGCCGGCCCGTGGCCTTGGTGTAGGCTTGCGCCACGGCCCGGATGGCGTCGGCCTCCACCCCGGTCCGCACCATGACGACGACCTTCTCGGCGGCGAATCCTGCGCTCGTGCCCAGGAGTAGAACTCCCAGCATAACAGCCGTGATGATATTCATGACCGCAACCTCCTCAATGGAAGACCGAAGCTCCTGTCATCCGATCCCGGCCGGCCGCCTGCCCCCTGGCCGCGGGGGAATGGGGGTCCAGCCTGCCCATGGGGTCTCTGGGGATGAAGCGGGACGCGACCTGTCCCAAGCGCCTCCACAGATACGGCCGGGACTGGCGAACAGGGCTTGCCTGCCAGGCAGGGTGAACCCACGGGATCATCTCCTGCGGGGGATACCGGACACCCACGGGAGCAGGGTGGACATCGCAACGCGGGGAAACCATAGTCCGAAGCGAAGCCCAGTGTCAAGCGAAAATGTGCGATTCTGGTTGATTGTTGAGAGTTCGAACAATTTCGCTTGCACTGCCCGGCAGAATCAGGTATAGGAGCATCCATGCCGCGCATGATCGCCGCACAGCGCCGGGCCCGGATCGTGGAACTCGTGAACCGCCGGGGGATCCTGTCGGTCGAGGAGCTGGCCGGCCAGGTCGGCACGTCCCTGATGACGATACGGCGGGACCTGACCCTCTTGGACGGACAGGGTGTCCTCCGACGCACCCACGGGGGGGCGGTGGCCTTGGCCGCTCCGCGAGACGTCCCATTTCGAAGGCGCGAGCGCTTGGAACTCCAGGCCAAGGCAGCCATCGGCCGAGCGGCGGCAGCCCTGGTCCAGCCGGGAGAGACCATCCTGCTGGATGCGGGGACGACCGTCCTGGCCATGGCCCATCCCCTGCGTGCCGTCCGGAACCTCACCGTGGTCACCAACTCCGTGCAGATCCTCTCCGAGCTGTGGAGCCGCCCGGAGATCCGGGTCGTGGCCCTGGGGGGCGTCGCCCGCCCGGGCAGTGGCTCCGTCACGGGTTCTCTTGCTGAAAAGGCGCTGGCGGAGATCCGGGTGGACCGGGCGTTCCTGGGGACCACCGGGATCACCCCGCGCTGGGAGGTCTCCAACAGCGATCTGGACCTGGCCGCCCTCCAGCGGCGCATCCTGTCGGCAGCCCGAGAGAGCTATCTTCTTGCGGACCACACCAAGTTCGGGCGGACGGGTCTGGCCATTGTCAGCCCCGTTAGGGCCTTCACGTCCGTGATCACGGACGCCCATCTGTCCCCGAATATCCTGACCCAACTCCGGAAGCACGCGAGCAAGGTGCTCATCGCCCGCTAGGTGACCTGGCCCGGACCCACCATCGCTTCCAGCTCGTGCCTTTCACCGATTCCTCTGGAAACGCTGAAGGAGGGAAGGCATGTCCTGTCAGGGGATGCGTGGGGATTGCGATTTGCCTTAGAGGCTCACGAAGAACAAACGGGGAGGATGCGTGAACTTCCAGAGGAGGGAGAACAGGGGACCGGCCCACCCAGGGATCACTCTGCCTGGGGTAGATCTTCGCCCACTCAGCCATCTCCCTCGCGGTGCACGGGCCGGGAGAGAACGATTCCTACTTCAACTCCTCCAGCTTCTGCTGGGCATAGACCGCGGCCTTCGAATCCTCGCTGCCGGCCACCTCCTGGACGCCGCCGGTGGAAAGGCTCCTCATGAATCCCAACAAGCCGACAACCGAGACGGCAACGAAAAGCCACACCTCGACCCAACTCCGCCCTCGAGGTTCTGACATAGGATCCTCGGGTTCCATGACCATGCCCGGTTCCTCTCTATTTATTGAACTTTGCAAAACGAATGGAAAGCCGGCCGCTCGACTGCCCCCTCACCCTCCCCTCTCCCCCATTGGGGGAGAGGGGAGGGTGAGGGGGGACAAAAGGCGTGGCCTCGTTCCATTACGTATGCAAAGGTCAATAGACACCCACAAGGCCGATTCCTCTTCGAACGCGTGCCTCATGCTTCGGCGGCATGAATCGTTTTCGCTTTGACGCTAGAACACCTCCCGCCAGTACAGCACCCTGCGCATGAAGCTGGGGGGCGGCGTCGGGTTGCTCGGGAGCTGCTGGCTGGTCGTGGCCGCGACCACCGAGATGGTGAGGGTGGCGCCCGATTCGGTGATGACCACGATGGGCTTAGAGGGGATCCCCGTCCCGATCTCCTTGCCCCGGGTCTTCGTGGCGTCCGTGGTGGTCAGTTGCGCGCCATCGTGGGCCCAGTCCAGGGCTGCGTAGCCCGTGATCATCTGGACGGCGTACAGCTTGGCCGTCCCCCCGCCCGTCCCGCAGGCCGTGGTGCTGGTCGGGATGAAGGTGGTGAAGAACACGACCTTGTTGAAGACGTCGGCCGCCGCCA